>Ga0209588_1000034_pt1 | contig 66337 bp, 70 predicted proteins | sample Rivendell_Oct201_10_FD_188351 | JGI IMG/M metagenome (GOLD analysis project Ga0209588, IMG submission 188351) | Vadose zone soil microbial communities from the Eel River Critical Zone Observatory, Northern California, USA -... | ecosystem: Host-associated > Plants > Roots > Rhizosphere > Soil ...
GAGGCGCACTTTACGCCCTGTGTCGAGGTCGGGTGGCGCCTCGCGGCGCCCTACTGGGGAAAGGGTTACGCCACCGAAGCAGCAAAGGCCGCGGTGGGCCTCGGGTTCGAAAGGCTCGGCCTGGATCAGATTGTCTCGTTTACGGCTCCTCAAAACCGACGCTCGCGCCGGGTGATGGAAAAGCTAGGGATGTCCCATTCCCAGGCAGACGACTTTGATCACCCGAATATGCCCGAGCGCCACCCCTTGCGTCGTCATGTCCTCTATCGAATCCAGCAGGGGGTCTGGGCTGAATCTTCGAGTCGCGCTGGGCGCTAGCGTTAGCCTTACTGGAGCGGCATTTCGAACTGCACGCAGTAGTTATGCAGGTCGTGGTGGAAGACCAGATCCGCGGTCCCCGACGGTCCTGGCCAAGGCGTCGACAACGTCATCTGCGAATTCGAGTTCTTTCGCTTCACAATCGTTCCGTCGGGTAGCAGGGCCGATTCGACGACGTCTCTGCCGGCCCGGGTGATGAAGGCATTCGGCATCACGCTGGTGATATCCGGAGAGCCGTTCGTCACGTTCGCGGTAATCGTCTCGATGTCGTAACCGACCAGGTCGTCCGAGTCGCGCAGCTGTCCGTGCATCCCGAGGTCGGTCCCACCCTGAATTCCAGTTCCATCTTGAGTGAGCGCATAACGAAGCATCAGATTCGAGCCGGTCGGCTCGGCTTCGAGCGAAATAATGACCGTGTCGTCGCCCACAATTTCAGTGCAGAGGATGGTCAGCTCCCCGGTCGAGTCTTTCACTTCGAACCCTCGGCCATTCCTCCAAGCGGTATGGACCTCTTGATGAGGAGGGTTGATGTTTTCATCCCAGTTCAGCGGCGGATTGGGCACGTCAAAGGTGACGATGATCTGGGTTCCCGAAAGCACGGCGCTGTTCGGCTGAACCGGCTTCCAAAAGACGCCCTGGTTCACCACCTGATCGAACACCTCAGCGTATTTTTCTCCAAGCCGTCGGTAACCCGAGGCCTCCATGTGAAGGTTATCGCCCGCGTACTGGTACTGGTACTTGGGGCCAACGCAGTAAGCCTCGCCCGGATAGTCGACCCCCAACCTCCACACCGCTACCGCTGATCCGCCGCTGGCAGTGGTGATCGTGCTCTGCTGAGAGATCAGCAGGGGGATGTCCTGAGTCTGCCCGGTGATGGCCTTCAGATCTTCGTTGTAATCCAGCCACAACTGATGCAGTCCCGCCTCGTAGCCGGCGTTGCTGGCGTCGCACTCTCCATGGGTCAGGATGATCGCACCGTAGGCAAATGTCTTGCCCGCGTCGTCGGCAAATCGTTTGAAGGTTCTCGCCTCAGAGAGCCCGCCGGGATATGCGCGCGTTTCGGGATTGGACCTATCGATGTCGCGCAGGCAATGGCCAGACCAACCCACCACCGAATGGATGCTCACTAAATCGGTCCCGGTCCGATCGCTCCAGAGCTGGGTCATTTCGTTGGCCATCCCCGCATTAGGACTCTCCCCAGCAATGTTGTTCGGGTACTGACTGTCGGACCAGCCAGGGAGCGGAGGGCGAAAGCGTTCGGTCAACGGCACCAATGAAAGGTCGCCACCGCCATCAAGCGGGTATCTGGGATCCGGACCCTGGTCGAGCAGCTTCAGATTATTGAATGGCTGCGTCGTGCTGATCGGCGTTCCTGCGGCGGCTCCGACCGAGAGACTTTGCCCGGTTCCGATAACGCCCACCCAGTCGGCGAGCGGCTCCGCAGCTAGAACTTGCCGCGAAACTTGAATGTTGCGCGGGTCGCCTTTCGTGCATCCGGCCGCGACGGCCACGATTCCGAAGAACAAAAGAGCGCGGCGATGCCAAAGCTCTTCGACTGTTGTGTTCCTACGCTCCATGAGGGCCCCCCCAAGTTGAGAATCGCTGCATACCCCAAATGGACTTAAGGACAAGTCACAAAGCCAAGATTAAAGGGAGGAGAAGGAGACGTCCCAATGAGCTGGATTGAAACCGATGATCCGGTGAGCACCCGTTGTTCGACTTCGGACATTGAGATCAAGATTGACTCACGGCCGAGAGAGATTCAGCCAGGCTTCTCTGTGGGTCGGGTTCTTCCCGCTGCAGCGCGCCGCCAGGTCGGCCCTTTCGTGTTCTTCGATCAGATGGGGCCGATCGAGCTGGCTCCTGGACGCGGGCTGGACGTAAGGCCTCATCCCCATATCAATCTGGCGACGGTGACTTATCTCTTAGAGGGAGAGATCGCGCATCGCGACAGCCTGGGCTCCTATCAAGTGATTCGTCCAGGCGCGATCAACTGGATGACGGCCGCGCGAGGAATCGTTCATTCCGAACGCACCACCCCCGATGAAAAGGCGCGCGGGCCTCGACTTCACGGCGTGCAGCTGTGGGTCGGGCTGCCGCGGCAAGAAGAGCAAGGCGACCCGGCCTTTCGCCACTACCCTTCGGAAACACTCCCAGAGGTGGAACAGGACGCGGCCCGTCTGCGCGTACTCGCTGGCTCGGCCTTCGGCGTGACCTCGCCGGTGCAAACCCTATCGCCGTTGTTCTTCGTGGACGCGATGCTCGAAACGGGAGCACAGCTTCTTCTTCCAACTGGCTACGCCGAGCGCGCCGCCTACGTTGCCAAAGGTGAGCTTACTTGCGGCCCAGAAAGACTTTTGCCAGGCACACTTGCCGTTTTTGCTCCCGGTTCGCGGCCCGTCCTCCGCGCCAAGATCGCTACCCGATTGCTCCTGATCGGAGGCGATCCGCTCGATGGTCCGCGATACATCTGGTGGAACTTTGTCTCAAGCTCGAAGGAGCGGATCGTCGAGGCGGCTCGTGCCTGGCGGGAAGGTCGTTTTCCGAAAGTGCCGGGCGATGAAGTGGAGTTCGTTCCGCTTCAGCAGGAGCCCAGGTTCCCCACCTGATTGAAGCATCGCTGTCGTTTCGCCGGGAGAGGGATTGTTCGCCGCGATCACCGTTGCCCTTCGTGACAGCCAGCAAGCTCGAGCGCGATTGCGCCTAACAAGTGCCGCCTGAGCAAGAACTGTCCGCAACCAAGCGTATTAGCTACGCTCGATTACCAAGAGAAACCCCGGAGCCGGCAGGAACCTCGAGGTCAATGCCGCGAAGCGCCTCCCGAAACGCTTTCGAAGCGACACGGCTTGAATCGCGGGTGGGTCCATCAGCCGCCTCGATTCAATAGTAAAACTTCACGCTTGGCCAGAACTCCGCGAGCGGCCGATTGATCCCGCGGCAAATCACGATCGGCAATCTACTTTCGAAAGGCCTCACGTACGGATGGGTGAAGGTCGCAGCGAGCGTCGATGAGCGATAGAGGTGATACTTTTCCCCGCAATCTCCGTCGATATCGATGAGAACGTCACCGGTCCTGCCGCGCGTTCCCCAGAGGTAATACTGGTTGTGACCGCTCACCACCGGCGGCAGACTGTAGTCAGTCCCGAAAAATTCGACCGCCGCCGCCTCACCGTAGTTTTGGGCAAAGATCACGGCGTGAGCGCGCTCTTCCGGCGCAAGAGTCGCGTAGGCTTGGGCCACGGTCGCTGTCAATTCAGGCCAACCCTGCATGTCGGCCCAGTCTTGTGGAAGCGGGCCAACCCGGCCGTGCTCGGTTCGTGCCTTTTCCAGATGCAACAGGGGCGCGATCGTCTGGTGGTAAGGGATGAAGGTCTGGATCGGCAACACCGGTAGCACGTACGGCACGAGGACCAGGCCGCTGGCAACCGCGAGCATACCGATCGCTGGCCTCAACGACTTCAATTTCTCGGTCCATTGCTCGATTGCAACGCCGCCCGCTGCAATCAAAATCGGATAGACATTGGCCGGATAATAGTGCTTCGCGTGCAGCGCGATCATCTCCAGCATCAGCGCCAGGAACGTGAACGCCAGGAACCGAACCGAGCGATTCCGCAACAACCAAACAAGTCCCGAAAGCCAAACCAACGCCAGAACTGGGTTGGTAATCAGAACCTCCGCGAAGATGAATTCAGCGGGATTCAGCTCTACGTTTTTGCCGTGTTGCCCGTTCTTCAGGAGCTCGAGCATCGGAAGGTTGAAGTGGAGCTGCCAGAGGATGTTAGGCAACGCGATCGCGATGGCGAGCGCCAGGCCTGCCAAGAACCACCACGAGCGCAACGCTCGGCGCTCCGGCGTGGCGAGGATTCCCAGAAGCAGCGCGGCCGCGAAAAACAGGACGCTGTACTTGGTCTGGAAAGCGAGCCCAAGCGCCGCCCCGGCGACAACCCACCACCGGGGATCGCGACCCTTGGCCACGCGCAGGACGCAGAGGGCGGCGAGCGGCCAAAGAAGAAGGCCAGGCGAATCGGTCGAGACCTTCATCCCAAAGCTCATCAACACCGGCGTAAAGAAGGCGGTAACTGCGGCGAAAAGTTGGGCGAAGACGCCGCCACCTAGCTCGATTGCAATCAGGCAAGTGAGATAGGCCGAGCACGCAGCGAACAGAGCGGCGACGGCCCGCAACAGAAAGAGCGATCGGCCAAAAAGCTGAGAGGCCGCAGCGAGAAGCGGCACCACCGGCGGCTGGTCGACATAACCCCACGCGGGGCGAAACCCACAGACGATGAAGTAAAGCTCGTCGCGAAAAAATCCGTAGTGCGGATTTGCGGCCAGGTGCACGAGAAACACGCAAATGGCGGCGTACAGCGGTATCAGCTTCGCGTGTCGCATCGGCCCGTTTGGTCAGTCCCCCTCGCAAGGGATCCCAGGTTTCGTACGCCCTGGTTGGCGAACCATTGCGCAAAGCCACCCGAGACAACGCGACTACCCTACTCTGTCTTGACTCGAGCTACTGCCAGGTGATCTCGGCGCGATCCCTAAGCGAGGTTGGATACGCGTCCGACGGCTCCAAGTAGCCCTCCGCCGGAACGTCGCGGCCGATGCTGCGCACCAAGACGCGCCCATGGTGAGTAATCGTGACAAGAGTGAAGCCGAAATACGCGTCATCCCCGATCACTCCTGCCTCCAGGAAACTGCCGCCGTTTCCGGCGATGATTTGCCAGCTCCCGGCGGTGGGCTGGTGTTTGTACCAGAGGTGATTGTGGGCGGTGAGCATCGCCTCCCCGTGGTTGGCTTCGAGGCTGGACCAGAACTGATCTCGGTCATCGGGGTACATCGAAAGTCCATCGTCCGGCGCTCCCGGCCAAGGGTAAGCGGGCTTGTGGCCGATTGCGAAGATGTGCCGTGCGCCGCGGGCGCGAGCATCGTCGAGATCGCGGCCGACCCAATGCCAGGGCACACGCCAATCCCGATCCACCGGGTCCGTGCTGAGAATCAAAAAGTGAGTGCCGCGGTAATCGAACGAGTAAGTGAGCCGGCTCTGGTCGGTCGACAAACCGTCCTCTCCGCCTTCGCCAGGGCCATTCGAGCCGACGATGTAAGGCTCCATCACGCGCAGCCAAACTTCTTCCGCCGCGCGATAGGCCCTTCGCGGACTCGATGCTCCTTGTACCTCGTGGTTGCCGGGAATCGCCACCAGCCGGACATCGGCATCGGCGAGAGGAGAAGCCTCGTAGATGTCCCTCCAGGCGCTCAACTCTCGCTCCACCAGGTTGGGGTCGTCGGTGTAGCCCAATATCAGGTCTCCCGCGAAGAACATGAACCTCGGCAGCGGGCGGAGAGCCGCCACTTCTCGGAAGGTCCGATTGAGCTGCTCGCGATTCGCGGTGCTCGGATTATCCGGGGTGACATCCGCGGCATTGATGCGATTGCAGCCCACCACCACAAACGAGAACGCATGATCGCGATCGAATTCGGCATCGACCTGCGCGGTTTCCGCGAGGGAAGCCAGGCGCAGCTCGCTGCTCGGGCCAGATGAACCGCCCGAGCAACCCCAAAGCAATCCCTGTAGAAGGACGACGAAGCCAAGCCAGCGCAATCGATTCATGGGGTCCCCTCCCGCTTAGCCACAGTAGACCTTACGAGCTCAGCTGCTCTGTGAACTTTGGGTCACTTTAAGTGCGCGCCTCGAGGACCGTATCGGATCAATCAAAAAACCCCTGCAGGTAGAATTTCCCGTCGCGTTGGTCGCGAAAAATCCAGACTTGACCTAGCCCCTCGAAGTGCACCCGGTAGTACTCGCGATCGTACGGATTTTCCTCCCACCACTCTCCGCACAGCCGCTCCGGTCCCGCCATCGCTAGCACTTTTCGACGCTTCCCTGAAAGCCGCGCAGCGACCACCCGCCCCTGCGCGCCCAGCTCCATTTGCAGCAAGGCGGGCCGCTCGAAGAACCGGGACGGCCGCTCGAGCTGGTTGGGATCCGGATCGCCGGCACGCTGTTGCTCCGCGGTGCCACGCAGCAACCCCCGATCACTCGGTGGAGGCCGAAAGGGCTTGGGATGATAGGCGCGCTCTGGCCGGTGAAAGGGGTCCAACTCTGCCGCGAACAGGGACTGCGGCCCCAGCGCGCTCGAAATCTTTGAGAGCACAACATCCAAGACCGCGTCGCCTTCGGGCGCATCCCCCAGGACCTGCTGATGCGCACGGTCTTCACAGCACTCCTCCACCTTGATGCCAATGCCCCCGACCGGCGCGGCGAAGGTCAAGTCGGCGATCCGATGCCTGGCCAGATCAAGCAAAAGCGGAGGCCGCGAGGATGGCTGGGCCAAAACCAGCTCCACTTTTTGTTCTCCCGCGGAGCTGAGCCGAAAACAAATCGCAAGCTTCACCACCGCCTTGCGTCGGCTGCAAAGCCGGGCGCCCAGGCGATCTAGAGTGGTTTTGAGCGCGAACAACAGCGGCTCAACCGATTCGGCGGGCCAATCCAGATCGATCTGCTCTTCGAACACCGGAGTGATCGGCGCAGGCACCAAAGGAGCATCGTCCTCACCGCGACAGAGGCGGTGAATTCTCAGGCCTTCCAAACCCATCCGCGCCACCATCGCCCCGGTGGGCAGCGAGGCCACTTCTCCCAGGGTGGAAAGTCCCAGGGACTTGATTGCTTCCACCGCGGCGGGCGAGGAGTCGAGGCACGCCAAGGGGAGCACGGAAAGCGCCTTGGCGCTCTCAGACGTACCGATCACCTGAGATCGCACGGCTCCCTCGCGCGCCAGTGCTCGTGCCGTGAAGAGCTGGGAAGCGACGACGGCCTTTCCGCGGTAGCCAAACGAGTCGGCAATTTCCAGAGCCCGGCGGCAGAGGCCTTCCTCTCCTTGGCACAAGGGCGCGGCGGATGCGTCGAGCCACAGCCCATCGGGTGCTGCGAGTTGAAAAGCGGGCGCGATCCCCAGTAGCCCTTCCCCCAAAGACACCAGCGCTTTTCGCTCAGCGTCGAGCTGAAAAGAAAATTCCCGCAACGAAGGCACCAGCGCGGTCGCAGCGGCAATGGTCATCCCGGGCCGCACGCCGGCCGTCAGTGCAGACGTGGAGGCGAACGCCACTTGCCGATGGCCTCGCGTCTCCTGGCTCAAAGCGATTGGCTTGCCAGCCAACGAGGGCATTTCCGCGACCCGCCGTTGAATCGGGAATCGTGGCAAATGAAGGAAGAGAACTCGCATCTTCCCGCCCCACCTAGATGCCCACCGTGCCTCGCAAGGAAGGAAGCGCCGCGTCTCGTCCAGGGCGGTTTCGATCGATGCCACCGCCATCGCGCTCCCAAACCAGTTTGATCCGCTTTATTTCAGGTGGTTCCTCGGTCCGTTCGGAATGTGTACTGAACAAGGGCCAACCGGCTTCGCCGGGCAAGAGCGCGGCAACCGGAATGAGGATTTGCCGTCCCCTCCCCTGGCTGCTTCGCAGCGCTTCGAGCCGAAGCGTTTGAGGATCACTGGCAGTGACTTCGAGGCGCACTCGAGCGCTGCTCGCCTGCGATCTGGAGGCGGCTAAAAGGAGCGTGCAAGAGCCTCCTTGAAAGGCGGCATCGGACAGCTTTTTGCTTTCCACCAAAGAGAGCTGCAGCCCGGTGTGGGTGAGATCCAGCACGATGCACGCGAAGGCGCCGCTGCGCGCCAACTGGACCGCTGTCCAGACCAATTGGCGAGGCGCCTTGGGCCGAACGATCAGCAGCCGCTCGAGGTCAACGCCCATGCCTGCAGCGACGGGCGGATACAACTCACCAGGACCATCGACGTAGGCGGCCAATCGCTTTTCGCGGGTGGCCGCGGCAATTCCCCGCAAGGCGATCGACGTTCGCCCAGAAGCGGCCTCGCCCGACAGCTCGACCACCTGCCCCATCGGCAGGCCTCCACCGGGCATCCAGGAATCAAATGCTGCAACGCCGGTTTTCAAAACAGCGAGGTACGTTCGCGGCGCAGCTTGCAGCTTGCGAATCTGCTTTCGAAGGCTTTCCAACCTCTGCGCGGCACCTTCCATGACCCACCTTCATGCGGCAAAATGGATACTGTACAAATATTCAGTATGCCGCATCACCTGACAAGAGGGAAGTGCCCACCGTCAAAGGCCTCGACGGGCGCGATCCAGCCTTTGTAAACTCCACTTCGGCGGGCTGCAAAATCTAACTTCGATCGTTAAAGGTCCCACATGCCTGAAGAAAAGAAAAAAGGGGGCCAGTCAGCAACTGCGATGGCTTCCGCCATGGTTCAACCGGGGCTGATCAACAAAGATGACATCCCTCAGGTCCTGCCCATCCTACCCCTCCGCAACTCTGTCTTTTTCCCCGGCGGGGTTCTGCCCCTTGCGGTGGGCAGGCAAAAGACGATTGCCCTGATCAAGGACGCGGTCCGTGACGACCAGGTGATCGGGGTAGTCACCCAAAGGCGAGCGGAGGAAGAAGATCCCGGAGCCGCGGATCTGTACTCAATGGGGACGGTCGCCCGGATCGTCAAACTCCTCAAGATGGGAGAGGACAACTACTCCCTGGTGGTCCAGGGCCTGGCTCGATTCCGGGTGCTGGACCTGGTCCAGGAAGCGCCCTACCTCAAGGCCCGGATCGAGGCCGTCGAAGACAAGACTTCAGCTGAAAACGTGGAAGTCGAAGCGCTGGGAATCAATCTCAAAAAGCTCGCTCGAGAAGTGATCGAGCTGATGCCCGAGTTGCCAGCGGCAGCGACGGAGCTGGTCGAGTCGATCACTCACCCCGGACACTTGGCCGACCTGATCGCCGCCAACGTCGATGTGCCGATCGAAGAGAAACAGGCGGTCCTGGAGACGGTCGATTTGAAGGCGAGGATGAAGCTCGTCCTCGAGCTGCTGAACCGCAAGCGCGAAATCCTCAAGCTCTCCAACAAGATTGACTCCGCGGTGAAGGGCGAGATGTCTAAGACGCAGCGGGAGTACTACCTGCGCCAGCAGCTCAAAGCGATCAAGGAGGAGCTGGGAGAGATCGGTGAAGAGGAAGAGGAGCTGGATGAGCTGCAGGAGCGGCTCAAGAAGGCCGGCCTGCCGCCGGAAGTCGAGAAGGTCGCCACGAAGGAGCTCAACCGGCTCAAGACGATTCCATCCGCTTCCTCCGAATACACGGTGGCCCGCACCTATCTGGACTGGATCGCCGATCTGCCGTGGTCGAAGCAGAGCGAGGACAACCTCGACATCGAAAACGCCAGGCAGATCCTGGACAACGACCACTACGGGATTCAAAAGGTCAAGAAGCGGATCCTCGAGTATCTCGCCGTTCGCAAGCTGAAGAACGACATGAAGGGTCCGATTCTGTGCCTGGTTGGGCCTCCGGGAGTGGGAAAGACGTCGCTTGGCCAATCCATCTCGCGCGCGGTGGGACGCAAATTCGTGCGCCTCTCACTGGGCGGCGTTCGCGACGAAGCGGAAATTCGTGGGCACCGGCGCACCTACGTCGGCGCCCTCCCCGGCCGCTTCATCCAAAACATGAAGAAGGCCGGAACCCGAAACCCAGTGATGATGCTCGACGAGATCGACAAGCTGGGAGCCGATTTCCGCGGCGATCCTTCGTCTGCGCTACTCGAGGTTTTGGATCCGGAGCAGAACAACTCATTCTCGGATCATTACCTGGATGTCGCGTTCGATTTGTCGCGAGTGTTGTTCATCGCGACTGCGAATTTGCTCGAGCCTGTTCCCGGCCCGCTCAAGGACCGCATGGAGATCATCGAGCTGCCCGGCTACACCTTCGACGAGAAGGAGCAAATCGCCCGGCTGCACCTGATCCCCAAACAGCTCAAAGAGCACGGGCTTACCGCGGACCACATCGAAATCGAAGACCGAGCGCTTCATACCCTGATCGTCTTCTACACTCGCGAGGCTGGGGTCCGCGGCTTGGAACGCCGGATCGCGGACGTCTGTCGCGCGGTGGCGGTGGCGGTCGCTTCGGGGAAGAATGAAAGACAGGTGATCACCTCCGACCGCGCGATGGAAATCCTCGGGCCGGAACGCTTCTACTCCGAGGTCGCCGAGCGCACCGAGGTTCCCGGAGTGGCGACTGGGCTGGCTTGGACCGCGGCGGGTGGCGATCTGCTTTTCATCGAGGCCACCAAGATGGCCGGCAAGGGCAATTTGACCCTCACCGGGCAGCTGGGCGACGTGATGAAGGAATCCGCCCAGGCGGCGCTTTCCTACCTGCGTTCGAAGGCCGAGCTTTTGGGAATCAGTTCAAATTTCCTGGAAAAGACGGACCTGCACGTTCACTTTCCGGCGGGGTCAATTCCCAAGGACGGCCCCTCGGCCGGAGTGACCATCCTCACCGCGCTGGTCTCGCTGATGACCGGGATCCGCGTGCGTGGCGACACCGCGATGACGGGCGAAGCCACGCTTCGAGGATTGGTGCTGCCAGTCGGAGGGATCAAGGAGAAGGTGTTGGCTGCACATCGCGCGGGGATCAAGCGAGTCATCCTTCCCGAGCGCTGCCGCAAGGACCTGGTCGACGTGCCGGAGCAGGCTCGCAAGGAAATTGAATTCATCTTTGCCAGCCAGATGGACGAGGTACTCAATGCAGCGTTGGAGAGCCCGCCCATGAAAGGGATTCCCGCGCCCCCGCCTTCCGCGGCCGAGGTGCCGAAGCCTGCGGAGATCCGCGTCTAGAACGCAGAGTGCGCCGAGCCGATGCAGGTCCGGAAGGCCCGGGCCTGTTTTGAGCCGCGGGGCACCTGGTCCGATCCTGGCCCAGCAGCCCATCAATCGTCGGCCGTAAGGAGTTGCGGCGCGGAAGTATTAACAGGCTGAAGATCGTGGCGTTTTTGTCATATAAGGGCGTGGGGCATGACATTCGTGCCTTAGTTGTGGAGCAAGATGCGACTCGGTGTACTGACTGGCGGCGGCGACTGTCCGGGACTCAATGCGCTGATTCGCGCCGTAGTGAGGCGGGGAGTTCTCGAATTTGGCCATGAATTCGTGGGAATCGAGAACGGCTACATCGGCCTGGTCGAGCCGGGCTTGGCGGGTCCGCTTACCGTCGAGAACACTCGCGGAATTCTGCCGAAGGGCGGAACCATTCTGGGGACTTCGAACAAAGCCAATCCCTTCCAGTATGCCGTCTTGGAACAGGGCCGATACGTGGAGAGGGACCTTTCCCACGTCGCCCTCGAGCGCTACCGGGAGCTTGAGCTGGACGGCCTGATCGCCGTCGGCGGGGACGGCACGCTTTCGATTGCGCACCGGCTGGCCGGGCTGGGCATGAAGGTCGTCGGATGCCCTAAAACCATCGATAACGATCTCACCGGGACCGAATTGACGTTTGGCTTCGATACGGCTCGGGCGACCTGCACGGACGCCGTCGATAAGCTGCACAGCACCGCGGAGTCCCATGACCGGGTGATGATCTTGGAAGTGATGGGCCGCCACGCCGGTTTTTTGGCGCTGGAGAGCGGCGTCGCCGGGGGAGCAAACATCATTCTGATCCCCGAAATCCCATATCGCGTCGAGCCGATCGTCAAAAGGATCCAAACGCGACAGGGTCGAAAGCGCAGCTTTTCGATCATCGTCGTCTCCGAAGGTGCATTCAGCGTGGGCGGATCGCCCTCCGTGGTTGCCCAGCCCGAAGAGGTCCCAGGACGCGGAGTCGTTCGCTTGGGCGGTGCCGGCCGGGTGGCGGCGGACAAAATCGCTGCTCACGTCGATGCGGAGATCCGCGTCACCGTGCTCGGCCACCTCCAGCGCGGGGGAACTCCCACCGCCGCCGATCGGCTACTGGCGAGCCGCTACGGCTACCACGTGCTCGATCTGGTCGCGCAGCGCAGATGGGACCACATGGTCGGAATGAATAACGGGCAAATCCATCCCGTCCCTCTCTCAGAAACCACCAAATCCCGGCGCGTCGACCCCAGCGGCGAGCTGGTGGCGGTAGCGAAGAGCCTCGGAATCAACTTCGGAGATTGATCGCCAATGACTGTCGTGGGTCAGAACATTGGCCGCTATCGAATTCTCGAGCAGGTTGGCTCAGGTGGAATGAGCGTCGTTTACCGAGGTCTCGACACCGCCTTGGAGCGGGAGGTCGCGGTCAAGGTGTTGCATCCGCACCTGGCCCGCAAGGAGGATTCGCGCCGACGCCTCACTCGCGAGGCGAAGGCGGTCGCCAAGCTACAGCATCCCAACATCTTGGAGGTGTTCGATTTCGCGGCCGCCGACGAGGAAAACGCGTACATCGTCACCGAGTACATCCACGGCCAAACGCTGGCCGAGTACTGCGCGCGGCGTCCGTTCGATCCCCCGGAGCTTGGAGCGATGGTCATTCACCAGGTGGCCTCCGCGCTCGCTCATGCTCACGAAGCCGGAGTCATCCACCGCGACCTCAAACCCGAAAACGTGATGATTCGGGACGACGGCGTAATCAAGCTCACCGATTTCGGAATTGCGAAAGTGATCGATCGCGACGATCGGATGACGATCACCGGCACCTTGGTCGGCTCTCCGGCTCATATGGCGCCCGAAATCATCGAGGGTCAGGATGCCGGCGCGCAGGCGGATGTGTTTTCGCTCGGCACCATCCTTTACTTCCTCACTGCCCGCCAACTTCCATTCAGCGCGCCGAGCACCACCGCGACCCTCAAGCGGATCCTCGACGGTTCGTATCCGGACCCCCGATCATTGTCGCCCACGGTCTCGGATGAGCTGGCGGGAATCATCGCGATGTGCCTGGCGCGGGATCCCGCTGCCCGATATCCGCACGCGGGCAAGCTGCGAGATGCTCTCGCCGAGTACCTATCGAGCCTCGGAATCGACCACGTCACCGAAGAGCTGACGGACTATTTCGCGGATCCAGACAGTTACGGACCCGAGCTGAGTCGGCGCCTTTGCGACAAGTTGGTGCTGCGCGCGCAAACCCTTTGGAAAGCCACCAGGCCCGCCAAGGCGCTGTCGAGCCTCAATCACGTCCTCGCACTCCAACCCAATCACACAGAGGCGAAGCAGCTGCTCGAGCAAATCGATCGAGCTCGCAGGCGGGCGCGGACCCGCCGCCAGAGGCTTGTCATGGCGGGAGCGATGGCGGGTGCGGCGCTTTTGCTCGTAGGTGCGTACTCGGCATTCAATCGCCGCAAACGGCTTCCGGACTATCAACCGGGCGGAAGCCGCCTGGCAGAAGTCCAACTGCCCTCCAATGCGTATCGTCGGATGGAACCTCTTCCGGCGCCGGTAAACAGTCCGCCCCTGACGGCGCAAGCCCCACTAGCCATGACCCTCTCGCGCCCCCCGGTCGGCACGCCCGCTGCGAAGTCTCCCAAACCTAAACTGGTCAAGTTCACCATCCAGTTTCGGCCCTACGGCTATGCGCGGGTGGATGGCGGACCCGAGGGCGCCGAGCTGCCTCATCACGAGTTCGATTTGACGCCTGGCCGACATCGCCTCGTCTACGGTTGCCGTTTCTGCGAGGAAAAAAGCACGGTCTTCGAAGTCGACGGTCAGAGTCCCCTGCTGAATTTGCTCGTCCAACCCAAGTCGGCCGAACTGCGGTTCAACGTCGACCCGCCCGATGCGCTGGTGACGATTGGAAACGAACAGCGGGTGGCGTCGGAATCCGCACGTCGGCCCTTTCGGGTGCCCTTTCCTCCTGGAATCACCCAACAGCGCGTTTCCGTCCAGATCACCCGCCCTGGATTCAAGGCGCGAACGGACGTGCTCCCACTGCTTCCCAGCGATCTGCGCACGATCAACCGGATCTTGGAACCCGAATGACGCTCCGCTCGCGAGTGGGATGCCTGGTGGTTTCGCTCTTTGCTGTCCGCGCTGTCTGGGGGCAGGTACCGCCGCCTCAAGAGGATCCAGAAGTCGTAAGCCTGCGCACCGAATTCGAGCATGGAAAGTATGATGACGTTCTGCAGCGAGCCAACAGCCGAATCAACCGAGGCAACCTCAGCGAGCAGGAGCTGACCGAGCTGCACAAATTGGCGGGCCTGTCCGCCTTTTATCTCAAGAAGTTGCCGCAAGCGGAAAACCACTTGGTCGCGGTCATTCAACTGGACCCCGATTACAGCCTGGATCCGTTTCTAGTTGCGCCATCGGCGATCCGGTACTTCGAGAAATTGCGGTCCGATCACAGCGGAGAGCTGGAAGCGATCCGCGAACAGAGGCGACTGCGCGCCGAGCGGCTTCGTCGCGAGGCGGAAGATCGCGATCGGACCCGGCGTGAGGTCGAGGAGCAGCGCCGGCGGATCCAGCAACTGTCCAATCGCGTCACGGTGGAGCGGGTCGAGACTCGCAGCTATGTGGTGAACTTCTTGCCGTTTGGGGCGGGTCAGTTTCAACAGGGTCGCACACAGCTCGGCGTCATTTTCGCTGCGACCGAGGGCGTGCTCGCGGTCACTAGCATCATCGCCTACTTCGCTTACTCCGCCGAGATTGCCGATCGGACCACCACGCTCAATGGCTTCGTCGGAAACACCGGAAGCTACTCGTTCACCGAACAAGGCATTCCCGTTGCGCGATGGCGGCATGCCAATGCGTGGCGAATCGCAAAGTACAGCGCCGGAGGAGGATTTTGGCTCACCTATGCGATCGGCGTCGTGGACGCGCTGGTGCATCACAAGGACCAGGTCGTTACCCGCAGGGTCGTTGAACCTCTGGTCGAGCCGACCCCGGCGACTCCGACTCAGGAGCGTCCCAAGGCGAGGCTCATCCCCGCTCCGGGGGGTGTCGGCGCAGGGGTGTCGCTCACGTTCTAGCAACTGGAAACTGTCCATGGCCCACCTCACCCTTGTCAGCCCAGACGGAACCACCCGGACCATCCCCCTGCTCAAGAAGATCACCACGATTGGGAGCGGGCGGGACAACGACTTGAGAATCGATGATGGGCAGATTCCCACCGATGCCATCCACATCGTTTTTGACGGCGTCCGCTATCAGGTCGGCAGCCACGGCACTCCCTTCTTGATCAATGGCAAGCACAAGGACGCTCATATCCTTGAGCCGAATGATCGGATTCGGCTGGGCGAATCCGAGCTGTGCTTCGGGCTGGATCCTCAGTCCGCCGAGAAGAGCGCCGGACCCGCGCAAGCCGAAATACTTCGCGAGCTGAATATGCTGCGCCGACTCACCCAATTCTCCGAGAGACTTTTTGCCACTTACGATCTCAACCAGCTGCTTGAGAAGCTGATGGACGAGGTGATCGAACTTACCCGCGCCGACAAGGGTTTTCTCATCCTGATGGAGAACAATGAGCCCAAGATCAGCGTGGCGCGGAATATCTCACGCGAAAACATCGAAGATGCGATCGAGCGGGTCTCGGACTCGATCGTGGCCAAGGTGGTCCGCTCGCAAAAGCCAGTGATCATCAGCGATGCGCTGGATGATCCCGAATTCAGAGCGTCCGAGTCGGTGGTGAATCTAAAATTGCTTTCCGTGATGTGCGTGCCACTCATGCACAGCGGGACGCTCTTTGGGGTGATCTACGTGGGAAACGACCGGTTGGCCAACCGGTTTGGCCCACACAGCCTGGATACCCTCACCGTCTTCGCAGCCCAAGCCTCGCTGATTTTGCAGAACGCGATGTTGGTGAACGACCTGAAGCTCGACAACACCGAGCTGCGAAAGCAGCTGGAGACCCAACGCTACGGAGAGATCGTCGGCACCTGCCAAACGATGAAGGAGGTGTATCGGCAGATCAGCAAGATCGCGCCCACCGACATCTCGGTGTTGATTTCCGGCGAGACCGGAACCGGCAAAGAATTGATTGCGATGGAAATTCACCGGCGCAGCCAGCGGGCTAAGGGTCCGTTCGTGACAATCAACTGCGGCGCGATTCCCGAAAACCTTCTCGAAAGCGAGTTGTTCGGCCACGTGAAAGGCGCTTTTACCGGCGCGGTCACTACCAAGGTCGGAAAGTTCCAGGCCGCAATCGGCGGAACCTTATTCCTCGACGAGATTGGCGAGCTACCCCACGCGCTGCAGGTCAAGCTGCTTCGGGCGCTGGAAGAGAAGGTCGTCTACAAGGTTGGCGAGAATCGTGGCGATCCCGTCGACATTCGAGTCGTCGCGGCCACCAACAAGGTGCTGCAGGAGGAGGTCGCCAAGGGCGCGTTCCGGGAGGACCTCTACTATCGGCTCAACGTGGTGGCTCTGCAGCTTCCCCCGCTGCGCCAGCGCGGAGACGACATCCCGCTGCTTGCCAAGTACTTTTTGCAAAAGTATGCCGCCGAGTTCAATTCAACTGTGCGCAGCTTCAGCCCGAACGCGATTGCCGCGCTCAAGAGATACGGTTGGCCGGGAAATATTCGTGAGCTCGAAAATCGAATCAAAAAGGCGGCCGTTCTGGCGGAGCGGACGATCGTCGGTCCGAAGGACCTCGATCTCAAACCCGAGTACTTCGATGCCGTCATCCCTCTTGCTCAGGCCAAGGAGGAATTCGAGGCTCGGTACATCATGGAAGTTCTCGAGCGAAACAGCGGGAACAAAACGAAGACCGCCAAAGATCTTGGCGTAGATCCCCGAACCGTTTTCCGACATCTCAAAAAGCAGGGCGTCGAAAACTCGGATTCGCCGACTCCCGAGGACGAGCCGCTGGAAGAAGCCAAGGTAGATGGCCGTCCAAGCAAACCGTGACATAAATGTCGTTGTGCTTCGTTAAAGCCCAGTGAGGACTTGGGATACAGTTTCTAAGTGGGCTAAATCTCGCATGTTTTGCGGCCGCACTCTGGCAAGCCCGTTGCTGCGTAGAATCCCAATGAGAGCGGGGCTCACGGCCTGGTTGCTCACTTCGAGCGCCTGCTTGGTGCCCCAGGAGAGTCGGGTTTTGCAACCAGTGCCGGCAGCACAAAACAGGCCGCCGACGATAGTCGAGCAGCAGGCCTTGCCGGCCCGCGTGGTGCACACCGGCAACGGGGCTGGCTGCAGACTCAACTTTTCGCTCAAGGTGTCGGACCCAGACTTGGGTGACACCCTATTCGTTCGTTGGTGGGCCTACATGACTTTTGATCCCACCCAGCTACCTCAGAACGAGCAGATTATTCAGCCCGACACCCCTGGCAGCGAGATTCGCAACACTTCGGCGGTGTGGAACATCGACCTCAGTGGGCCAGGCAACCCATTCCCTTTAGACGGGGCCTACGCAGTTGAAGCATTGGTGGCCGATGGACCCTTGATCGGCCGGGATCCCCAGCCCCGAACCGTAGATGGCACGCTCGTGACCACTTACGCCGTGAGCTATGTGTGGGTCGTCGTCGTGCAGACGGGACCGTGCCCATGAGGGGCACCTCGCTCTTAGTGCCATTGCTCGCAGTTGCCGCCTTGGGATGTGGCAAGAAAACCACCTCGTTCCACCACTGCGCCAACGACTCCGAGTGTGCCGCCAATCAAGTCTGCTTCCCGGACGGCTGCGGCAATCTTGCGCAGGGCCTGCGTGTGGAAATCATCCCGAATGCGCGGGAAGCTCTTTACGCGCAGGACTTCGTGGTCGGTACCCTAGCCAATAAGCAGGACTTCACATTAGCCGGCGCATCCACAATTCAGGGCGCGCTGCAACAGCTGATCGATGGCCAGGTTGGAACGGCGTATCCTCGGTCAGTCTCAATCCAGGCGCTTGGCGAAAGCACGCTGATTCCTGGCGTCGTCCGCTCGTTCGAGCTCGGCGCTGCTCGCGCTACTTACGTCCTTCCCGTGGCGACCGGAACCTATAGCTTATTGGCGAATGCGACCGAGGAACCCCTTCCGCCGATCCAGCTGGACACCCGAGTGATCGTTTCTATGGGCGAAGCCGCCAGGGCCGATGTCCTCTTTCCTTCGTCCACTTCCTTGTCTCGAATCGACGGACATCTGTTCATCGAAGGCCTGCCCCCCACCGCGGATCGATCGATGTTGGTTCAGGCATTCGACCCGAACACGCAGCGACCGCTGTCCCAGCGCGCTGCCGTGGATCCTTGTGGTGCGGGCTGCCCCCGGTTGGGTCAGTTTCAGCTGCAAGTGGCGCCATCGACGAGTCGCCTGGTGGTCCGTGCGTCTCCCGTTAACTCAGACGCCATCGTTCCTCGGAAGAGTTTCCCGATCAGCCTCCCGACCGGACCTGTGATTCTCGAACTCGGGGCATTTGGCTCCGCGGTGGCAGTGACTGGAACACTTCGCACATCGTCCGGTGACCCTCTTCCGGGCGCGACCGTCTATCTCGAAGAAGAGGTTACGGGCGGGGGCAGCTTCCGCACCCAAACCGGCGTCAGCTCGTCCACGGGCTCATTCAGCCTCACCGCGCTGCTTACCGCTGTCGGTCGCTCCGCGACCCTCTGGGCCTTTCCTCCTCCGGAAAGCGCCTGCGGAATACTCAGCGCGCCTGTCCCAGTCATAGGCCCTGCCGACTTGGGAGCATTTTTCTGCAAGGCGAAGGTCCAGGTGCATGGCCTGGTTCACTTGCCCAGCGGCGCGGACGCCGTGGGAATTCAAGTCACCGCGCAGCCCATTTCCAGCACACCCGGGTACCCGCTTCCGTCCAACCTCGTACGCGGCGTGACCGACAGCGCTGGCATGTACACGCTCTACCTGGATCCGGCAGTTTATCGCCTGGACTTTGTTCCGGGCGGGACTCGACCAAGGTTCAGCCGCTTCGTTACGATCTTGGGCGAGTTGGCGGATTCCGGATTCAAGCCAGTGGAAGTTGAATCCATTTCCCTCTCCAATGGCCGGCGGCTGACTGGGACTTTGTACTTTGCGGCGACCGCCGGCACCAATTCGCCGGTTGCTGCGCTTGCTTCCATTCGTTTTTTCCGCTTGAGCACCGATGCCATTGCGCCAGCGTCAGTGCTTCTGGCGGAGACTGTGTCTGATCAGGCGGGGACGTATTCGGTCATTTTGCCTGCGCGCTAGGCTCGGGGACGGATCCTCCAGCCGGTTCGCTTCCTAGCGGTCTCTTCGCCGCGTCGAGGGCGCTTCGAAACTCGTCCAGCGTCGGGCCAATCTCTCCCGCGAATTGCACCGCGTGGGTCATGTACAGGTCCTGAAGACGCTCGAGCCTCTCGAACGCCAGCCGGAGGGGCTTTCTCGCCCGACTGTCCAGCGCGCAGAGCGATTGCACTTCGCGCAGTCGACCCAACCATCGAACCCGAAAGCGGGACCATTTTTCATCGGTGGTCTTGGCGGGAACTTCCCGGCTCAGTTGTTGCCTTTGCGCGTCCAGGTCCTGCCAGAGCGCACCTGCCTGGTCCATGCACTCCTGCACGGTGAGAACCCGTTGCCCTCCACTCGTCACTCCAGGGCTCATGGCGATCACCGAACGCACCACGCTGACGATCAACATTCCGCAAAAACCGACGACCACTACCAGATACAGGGCATAGGCCGCGATTCGGAACGGGCGATAGCGCGGATCTCTGAGCGATTCTTTGGCGGGCCGAGCCACCTTCTGTGCTTATGACCGCGCTGCCTTCGGTGCAAGTGGCCGGCCGCGGACCTACTGCTGGGGAAGCGACGGGTCGGCGGCGTTGGCGGACTCCGGCGGCTTTGGCGGCTTTGGCGCGGAAGGGGCATCGCCAGCGTTGGCGGCCAACACCCGCTTTACCGCTCCCAGTCGAGAGCGAAACTGCGGGGCGAATTCGCTGTTGGGATAAGAGGCGAGCGCCTGCCGCGCCACGTCCAGCGCTTTCTCAAGCTGTCCCGTCTGTTCGTAAGACTGCGTCAGCAACAACATCGCGTGATCGCGCACTTTGGAGCGCTTTTCTTCGGCGACAAACCGCGCCAAAAGCGGAACGGCCTGCTGGTGTTGGCGGGTCTGGTTGTATGCGGCGCCTAAATAGTACGAGGCTTCGAGCATCTCCGGCTTCGGGGGATTGAGTGCGGTGAAGCGGGTAAGCTCAGCAATCGCACTGCGCATGTCGCGCTTGCGAAAGGCCGCCTTGCCTCGGTCCAGGGTGATCTGCCCTACTTCCGTTCGCACCAGCTCCGCCCGGTCGTTGAGCGCTTGTCTCTCGAGCGGCGACAGGCGGGCCTGATTCACCTTCGTCAGCTGCTCGATCGCTCTGAGGCGGTCCTCGCCGCTCCCGGTGTTCAGTTGGCGGTATGCGTCGGCGGCGACGCGGCTTGCAACCTTCGCCACCTCCGCGTCCGCCTGCAGCTTGTCAAGATGCGCTCTCATTTCGGAGACGCTCTTCTCAAGATGCTCTCGTTCGCGACGGGCAGCGCCGGAACGTGAGACCAAGAGCATGATCGTGGCGGCCACCAGCAAAGTGGTGAAGACCAGGTAGGATACTCCCGAAGATACCCAAAGATGCTTCTGCAGATCGTCCTGCTTCTTGCCGAACATCTTCAGCTCGACGTGCAGGCTCTTCAACAGATTGTCGGTCTTGATTACCAGGTTGCGAGACTCGATCACCTCGCGCCGAATATCGCTAAGCTCCTTTTCGACCTCGGATTTGGTTTCAAAAGTCATGGAACCCCATCCTAGTGCTTGGCGGCCTTCGCGGCTATCGACACGATCAGCGGCCGCGGCGCTCGAGCTCCAGGAACGGGATCTGAAGGAGCACCAACGCCGGGTGAGCGCAGGAGGCGTTCAGATCGGCTCCTTCGAGGCGCTGCAGCACCCGGTGAACTTCCTCGCTCGAAAGCTGCCATTTGTGAGACGCCGCAGCACGACACGCGAGCACCTGCATCGCCCGACCTTCACCCGCAGCGTCCGACATCCGCGCCGGTTTAGAAAGCTCGGCCGCGAGCGATTCCAGGAGAGGCTTGACCTCCACCCCGATTAGCGAGGAGGGCAGCGACTTAAGCGCCAACCCAACGCGGCCAAATGGCTCCAGTTCAAGCCCGAGCCGCTCGAGGAGCCCCTGATGGCGGATCAGGACCGCGCTTTGCTCGTGGCCCAGGTCGACCGTCGCTGCGAACAGAGAGCGTTGAAGCGGCTCGGCTCGATCCAATTGCAAGGCGCGCTTCATTCGATTGAGCTCCAGCCGTTCGATGGCCGAGTGAGGATCCAGCACTACCAGGGTGGCTCCAGCCCCCTCGCATGTCCAATACCGCCCGCCGAGAGTGCCCAGATAGCGAAGCGCGCTGAAATACCCGGGCGGTGGGGCTTGGTTGATATCGGGGCGCGCTTCTCCAAATGCCAAACCTCGCGCTAGACCGTCGCGGGCCGGCTCCGCGGCGGATGACAATGGGAGCGCGCCGCCCCACCCGGCCTGCTGTGCACGGCTGAGAAAACTCTCCACCGCGAGTGCATGGTGGGAGCCGAGCACGGATTCCGTGCCGACCTCTCCTTCGGCCTGGGCGGGCGAAGCCGTCCTCCGCAAGGCGTTGCGCAAGCCGGCGAAAAGGACGTCGTACACCATCCGCGGGTTTACAAAGCGGACCTCCAGCTTTTGAGGATGCACATTGACGTCCACGGCGTGAGGCTCGAGCTGGATGAAACCGATCACCAGCGGATGCCGGCCGCCTGGAAGGAGATCCTGGAAGGCTCGTTGAATGGCGTGATTCAGGCCGCGATCGCGCACGTAGCGTCGATTGACGTAGGTGTATAGCTCGCGGGAAGTGGGAAAGCTGAGATCCGGAGAACCCACGTAGCCGCTCACCCACAGGCCAAGCTGCTCTTCATCGATCTCGATCAGATGGTGATACACCTCCGCGCCCAGCGCGAGCCCAATCCGCTCCTGGAGATCGCCGTCGGCTGCTGGCGCGGACAAGAGCGTCTTCCCCTCATGCTCGAGCGAAAAGCCAATCTCTGGATGGGCGAGCGCCAGACGGACGATTGCCTCCTGCACGTGAGATAGCTCCGTGCTCGGTCTCTTCATGAACTTGCGACGCGCGGGTGTATTGAAGAACAGGTCTCGGACCTCGACCCGGGTGCCGGGAGATGGCGGCGCGGCACCTACCTGCAGCCGACCCCCTTGCTCCACGGTAACTTCGGTCCCACAAGCCGCTCCAGCCTCCGAAGTGGTGAGCCTAAGCCGAGAAACTGCTGCGATCGCGGAGAGGGCTTCTCCGCGAAAACCCTTGGTCCGGATCGACGACAGTCCCTCCACGCTCTTGAGCTTGCTGGTGGCATGCCGCATCAACGAAAGCGCGGCATCCTCGCGCGACATCCCCATTCCGTCGTCGCGAACATCGATCTTCGATAGGCCGCCTTCGTCAACGGCTACATCGATCGATCGAGCTCCAGCGTCGATCGAATTTTCCACCAATTCTTTCACCACCGACGCGGGACGCTCGACCACCTCGCCGGCCGCAATCTGATTGACCAGCTCTTCGCTCAAAAGCGCGATCCGCCCCACGGCGAGCAACTTAGGGGGCAGCCCCGCGGGCTGACAAGAGATGTCGTTTGGGATATCAGCTGATCGGTGGCTCGAGATCCTGCGATGAGGAAGAGCGTGCTTGGCAATGACCCCTTTCAACGCGGAGCAGCGCCGCTTCCGTCTCCGGTCGCTGCCGCCCCCGAACCCGCCGCAACCAAGCGGGCAAAGACCCCGGCCCGCCAGCGCAAGGCCGACCCGGCTCGGGAGCCCGCGGCCGAGACCGCCGCCTTGCCGCTGCCCGCGCCATCGACGCCCGAGCGGCCTGAGTCGCAGCCAAGTCCCCCGCGGGGTTTGCAATCGGGGTCGGTGGTGGCGTCGGTCTTCAACTTTCTGTTTGAGCAGTACTGGCGGGTTCGCGTTGAAGGCGCGGAGCAGGTTCCCAGGGGACCCGCGATTGTGATTGCCAACCACGTCGGTGCTCTGCCGGTGGATGGACCGATCGTCACGATGGCCCTACGCCGTGCCCGGCCGGATCTTCTGGAACCGCGCTGGCTCGCGGAAGATCAGCTTCTCAATTTTCCGATCCTCGGGGGCAGTTTGTTTGAGCTAGGAGCGGTGCCTGCCTCGTTTCAAAATGGCCTACGCCTCTTGAAAGAGGGTCGGCCGGTGCTGGTTTTTCCAGAAGGCACCCAGGGCTTGAGCAAACCCATATTCGATCGGTATCAGCTGAAGCGCTTTGGCCGGGGAGGATTTCTTAAACTGGCGCACGAGGCTAGCGCTCCGATCGTTCCGGTTGGGGTGATCGGAGGGGAGGAGGCGATGCCCACCCTGGCCAGGCTCCCCGGCCTTTTGGGTCTGCCTTACGTTCCGCTCACCCTCCCGCCGCTGCCGACCCGCTGGACGATTCGCTTCGGAGCCCCGCTGAAACTGGATCTGAACGGAAACGAGTTGGAGGGAGAAGCTCTGCAGGGCCAGATTGAGGTTGCCCGGCAGTCGGTGGAAGGCCTGGTGAAGAGCCTGCGGGCAGCGCGCCACTCCCTTTTCTGGTGAGGAATTCACCTCCGGGAGCACACCCTCCAGATTGGGCTCCAGACTCCTTGGCATCCTCGCGGCTTTTTGGCGATGATGCGCCATGACCAGGCGAGAGCCGACGCAGGTGGGCAAGCTGTTGCCGGGTGTATTGGCTCAACTCGCCCGCTCGAGTGGCAATGCCACCCACCTGAAGACCGCTTGGGAGAAGGTGGCCGGTCCGGGAATTGCCAAGCATAGCGCTCCGCTTCGGATCGAGGGGGATACGTTGGTGCTCTCGGTGGCCGATCGGAATTGGGCCAATGAGCTACGTAAGCACGAGGCACAGCTCAGGGCTCGATTGAATGCCGCGAGCCCTGGACTTCGAATCTCGCGGCTCGAATTCAGGGAGCCTGCGTGTCCGCGCTGATCGCCGGCGTGTTTAGCTTGGCGATTTCGGCCTCGGCCTCGGACCTTGAAGAGAAAGCCGGCAAGTACGTCACCGAGCAATTCGGGCGCGTCGGGCGAACGCCGCCACAGGTCGATCCGAAGCTTTCCGCGGCGGCGAGAAGTCTCGCCAAGAAGGCGCTCGAGCGCGGCGCGGCGGAAGCCGTGAAGATGTCTTCCGTCAGCGAGGCTGTTTCCAAAGCGGAGGGATCCGATCCGAGCCCGCGCGCCTTCGTGGTTCGCGCGTCGCCGCCCGAGCACGCGCTAGAGTCTTTCTTCAAGCGTACCGACCTGAACCGGGACGCGGCCTCGCGGATGGGGATCGGAGCGGCGCTCGCCAATGGCAGCGGAGCGATCGTCGCGCTGCTTTCGGTTCAAAAAGCGGAGTTGAAGCCCTTCCCGCGCTTTTTCGCCAAACCGCGCAGCGCCGATTTGTGCGGCAAGCTGTTGAGCCCTTTGACAACCCCCAAGGTGTTCGTCACTCAGCCCAATGGAGAAGTGGAGCGGGTTTTGCCGTTCAAAGACTCGGCGGATGGGTTTTGCGCGCGAATTCGATTCTCCAGGCGGGGCCATTATTCGGTTGAGGTGGTTGGACAGAGCGATCGAGGGCCCGAGGTGACAAGCCTTTTCAGAGTGGCGGTTGGCTCCTCGGAGCAGTTCGAAGAGTCGGCTCGTTTTTCTGAGCCCAGGAGTCCGGCCGAGGCAAGGACTGCGATCCTGGCGCGAATCAATGGAATGCGCGCCGCCGACAGTTTGCCCCCGTTGGACGCGGACCCCGAGCTGGACCGGGTGGCGCAAAGCTATAGCGAAAGAATGGCCGCCGAAAATTTCTTTTCTCACGTGACTCCCGACGGCCTGGACCTTAAAACCCGCTTGCAGAAAGCCGGCTATGCGTACCAGAGGGCGGGAGAGAATCTCGGGCTCGCCGCCGGAGCGATTGCCGCGCAGTGGAGCATTGAGCAAAGCCCCGGCCATCGCCGCAACCTGCTGGATCGAAACTTCAGTCGAGTCGGGATCGGGATTGCATTCGCCAAAGGCGAGCATCCGCAAGCCCTGGTGACCGAAATTTTGGCCAAGCCCCCCGCCCAGAGCCGGGACCCGGTCGAAGAGGCCTATCGGTCGTTGGCGCAGAAGCGGGCCGATCTGCACCTTCCGGCGCTCAAGCGAAACGAAGTGCTAGAGCACCTTGCGCTGGACCATGTCCAGCGCGCCTTGGAGCTGGGTCAGCCCAAGACCGAGCTTCCGGGCGATTCGCTCCAGGAACGGATCTTCTCCTCATTGCTAGACGTCTCGAGGACGTCGGTTGAGTTCTTCGTTTCCGACAGCCCGGCGCAGGTGGCGACTTCGAAAAGCCTGGCCGATCGAAGGAATGATCTCGTCGGGATCGGAGCGATCCGGAACGATGCCTCGAGCCACGGTCGAGGCAAATACTGGGTACTGGTCATCTACGCCGCGGGACGAGAGTCGGCCAGCCAGCACCGCGACGTGCGCTAGGACGCCTATCTCAGATCGCCCGCCGCTGAGTGGCGTAGGCTTCGATTCCCATCTGAGGGGGCGCGGTGATCTGACACAGCGGACACTTCAGACAAGTGAAGCTCGCCCAACCACGGCGGACAGCCTCATCTAGACAGTGGTCGTAGTACTGACAATGGAGATTCCGATGGGTCTCTACGCCCGCCCGCTTCGGTCCCGCCTCAGGGTTGATCGTTTGCGGCAAATTGGTTGGACACGGCTTCATGTCGGCAAGGCCCTCCGTTGGTGCAACGTTCAACGCCCCCTTGACCTGATTACACGGTTCCGTCTTTCCACATCTCCTCGTACTGCAACAAAGTCGCAGCGACAGCTAACATGCAACCATTCGATGCCCTCAGTCCCCAGAGCCAGCTCGAAATCCCGCGGGTTTAAGACGCGAGCGCCGGGATGTCAAACGGGTCTTGATTTGTTGTTGCGAATCAAGTCCGGGTTTGCTCCTTTGCTGGTGATTTTTGCCCTTTCCGCTCTGGCTCAGTCCCCCAGCACTTTGGAAGCAATCCGGGGTGCTCGGGAGGACGCGCTCGAGCGCGCCGAGGCTGATCTGGCGGCCTGTCTCGCTGTTTCATGTCTCGGTGTAAATCGAGTTTCACTGCTGGTCGGATACTTGCGATTGTCGCGTGGTGATCCAAGCGGCGCGCTCCAGCAATTTTTGTCGCGCCCGCCGCCCCCGGAGCTCGAATCGATTCACGCCTACTACTCCGGCGAGGCGCGATTTTATCTGCGGGACTATCGCGGCGCGGCAAACGCGTTTGGACGTGCTACCCTTGGCGCTCCGGGTTGGCTCGTTAGCCGCGCGCAGCATCGGAAGGGTGAGGCCCTTTTGGCTGCCGGCGACTTCGTCGCCGCCCGTCCGTTGCTTGAAGCGGGGGCCTCAGCCGCGCCGTCGGGGGAGCTGTATTACGAACGCTCGCTGGTCCGCCGCGCGCAAGACGATCTAAACGGCGAACGGGAAGACTTGCTGCGCATCATTACCGGCTATCCACTGCATCCCTATGTTGCGCCGGCATTGGCCCGACTGACTCAAATCGATCAGCGGCCGATTCAATTCACGCTCCAGCAACGGCTCGCCCGCGCGAGACTTTTTAGCGAGAGCGGAGACTTCGAGGCTGCAATTCGAGAGCTAAGCGAAGCGAATCGCGAGCAGCTTGCCGTCAGTAAAGAAGACCGGGCGGAGCTGGCCCGCCAGTTGGCCGCCGCGCTCTTGGCGCTAAACCGGGTTGAACTCGCCGACGCGCAAATTGAGGTTGCACGCACTGGCCCTCCTTCGGTGGCATCGGAGGCGGCGCTGCTTCGTGCTCGGTGGGCCCTGCGCAAGGAGGAACATTCGAGAACCCGAAGCCTGATGGTGCAGATCCTCCGCCGCTATCCGAATCAGCCGGCGGCGGAAGAGGCTGGCTTTTTCGTAGGATGGCTGGATTTTCAGGATGGTCGGCTCGATGCCGCGATTTCCGCCTTTGCGCGACTGGAGAAGCGATCCGGACATTCCCACCGGCTGGGAGACACTCTCTGGTTGCATGGCTTGGCGTTGCTCCTCAAACGCAACTACGCCGCGGCGGAACAAGCGTTCGAGAAGTTAATTCATGCCCTCCCCAACTCCGACTTCGTACCTCAGGCTCGCTACTGGTCGATCCGCTGCCAACAGCTACGTGGATCGCCTCGAGACGATGTGCCGAGCCAGTATCTCCAACTCGTGCAGCTGTTTCCCGGGACCCTCTATGCATTCCTCGCCCAGGAGCGACTGCGCGAGTCGGGGGGAGATCCGCCGCTTGCCTTCACCGATCCGCCCCGGGTGGGTGACGAGCCAGTGCCGACCAACCTTCGGCTCACCGCGGAGTTGGTCGCGGCAGGACTGTTGAGCGACGCGGACCGCGAAATCGAGGCGCAAGTCCGCGGGGTGCGTACCGAAGACCAGGCCCGACATCTTGGCTATGTTCTTCAACGCCTGGAGGCGTACGGACCCGCGTACGCCTTGGGAGCGCGTTGGCTGTGGAAGAGCGCCTATGTCGACCGGAATGGCGGCGCGTTGTCTCTGCTCTATCCACAAGCCTATCGGGACACGGTGGACAGAGATGCCGAAGCGGAGGGAATTGACCCGTTCTTGGTCTGGGCGGTGATGCGGCGCGAAAGCAAGTTTCGAGCGGATGCACACAGCACCGCGAATGCGCGCGGGCTGATGCAAGTCATCCCCTCCACCGGGGTGTCAATTGCCAAGGAACTGGCGCTGCGCCGTCCCGCTCCCAACGAGCTGTTCATCCCCGAGCTCAACCTTCGCCTTGGGGTCTGGTACCTCACCCGACTGGTGAAGCGGTTTGGGCACCCGGCACTGATCGCCGCCGCCTATAACGCCGGCCCGCTGGTGGTGGCCCAGTGGCTGGAGAAGTACGGGGACGCGCCTTTGGATCTCTTTATCGAGCAGATCCCTTACAAAGAAACGCGCAACTACGTTCGGCAAGTGGTCGCCGACTACTTCATCTACCACCAGCTCTACGGAGATCCCGCGAAAGCACCGCGGTTGTCGCTCGAGATTCCGCAGCCCTCAAGCGCGGGCGTGAATTTCTGACGCGAGGGGCGTTAGACCGGGCGCTCTGCCGTCAGCAGGCGGCTCATCTCGTCTTCCTCGAGCGTCTTGCCGTCTCGGCCCAAAGCGATCGCATTAATTTGGTCTTCCTCTACTTCGACGGTGGCGCTCTTTCGCCACTCTGTGGTGTGGGTTCCACCATCAACCAACTTGCCGACCAGCACGTGATCGTTCCAAGTGAGAATCTCAAACCAGAGATCCTCCTCCGTGGTTCCTGCGGTTGGGTGGATGTCGAACGACGCTCGGGCCAGGAACGTCATTGGCTCCATCAGGCCTTTGCGATGAAACCTCGCCTTGAACGCCGGCAAAAGCTCCTGCGCTTGTTTGCGTAGAGCATCAGCCTCTTCGGGGGACTCCTGATCGAAACGGTCGCGATAGGGGCGCAACAGCTCGGTGACCGTGTGACGGCCGTCCGCCGAGACAATCGTGTAATACACCCCCTCGTGTCCTTCGAAGCTGTCCAACGATACTCCCATCAACTTGGTGCGGGCTTCCTCGGAAGGGACCAGCATGAAGCTCAGCCCGGCACTGGTATCGACCGAGGTGCGAACCCCTGGTCCGTGGCCGAACGCCAGATCGGTGCAAAGCTCATGGAAAAAGATCTCTGCCGATCGGAGATCGTCTTCCCCCAGATGAAATGCTTCCAAGTCACGCGCGCCGAACTTTTCCATCCCATGGGAATGCACCCAGAGTGGAGTTTGAGCGTCAGTGAGCTCTACGGCGTGAAGATTTAGGTGATCGCGGATGTCGAACTCCAACTCGGTGATCTCGGCGACATCCTCGGGTTGATGGATCTTTTGCGCGCTCACGTCGATCAGCACGCCCGGCAGGTGCTCCATCAAGGTTCGGGCGCACCACAGAGCCTCGAAAACCGCCACCGACGGCTGCGGCTTCGGGGGCTCGAACGCAATCCGGTAGAAACCACGAGCCCGCTGCACCGCTTCCCGGCTTTCCTCGCTGCCAATCAGGACCTTGGGATCGAACTCCAAGGAGCGGCGCCGCGGCTCGAAGCTGACGATCAGCTCCAGTTCGCCGCTCGTGACTTTGAACTTCTGCGAGCCCTTGAGCGTACTGAGCTTCACTTCGTCCGAATGGAAGGCGGAGGAAAGGGTATCGAGGGCGAGCGCCTCCGCTTGTGTGGTGGCTAGAAGGTAAAGCCCTTTCACGGGGAATTCTCGGTCTGCCGGAAGGGAGCCACTCGATCGTCGGTCGACAGCACCAGCAAGGCACACCTATCGTAGATCATCATTACCCCGATTTCGAACCGCCAGCGAAACTTGAAGGTCAAGGCGGCGTTTCGCTAGCCAAGTGCCGTGGTACAACACCGGTCGATGTCGTTTCGTCGCACCTTCTTCATTCTGGTTCTGGTAGCCGGCTGCTCCGAGCCGGGGCAGACCGAGATTGCGCGCGGGAATGTGCTTGCTTCTCAAAAGAAGTATGCCGATGCCTTGGCGGCCTACCAAGCAGCCGCGGCGGCTCAGCCACGCAGGGCGCATCCCCAGGAACTGGCCGGCCATTTGCTGTTCGACCTTGGCCGAAGCGCCGAGGCCCGGATTGCCTATCAGGAAGCGGTGAAGCGAGAGCCGCAGGACGCGCTCGAGGCGAAAATCGGCCTCGCCCGGCTCGATGCGGAGGACCAGCGATTCGACGATGCGCTGCAGCGCTTGAACGGCATCCTCGAAAAAAATCCACAGAACCTCTATGCCCTGCTCTCCCGGGCCACCGTCGCCCTTCGCCGCGGCAAGCCCGGCGATGTGGAAGTGGCCTTGGTGGACACCGCGAAGGCCATGGCAATCGATTCCAATGGCGCCGCGGTGCTTTACACTCGGGGATCCGCGTTCATCGCCGCCAAGGACTACGACCAGGCGCAAAGCGCCTTTGGGCTTTTGGAACATGCCCATCCGCGGTCTCCATTGGCGTTCTACGGTTATGCGCGTTTGGCCAGTGCCAAAGGTGACCGAGCCGCAGCGATCGACAACTTGCGGCAGGCGCGCAGCAGAGCCCAGGATTTGCCCGGCGGCTGGAACCCGCGCGAAGTGCGCTCCGATCCAGCGTTCAGCAAACTCAAGAACGATCCGGAGTTCGCGCAGATCGTGGACTCATACGTCTCGCGGTGAGTCTTCCGTCTCGCCATGCTCAGAAATCTGCTTTGCATTTTCGTCGCAGTCAGCTCCCTGTTGGTGCTGTTCCCACTCGCCTGCGTCGCGATGCTGGTTCGGCTGGATCCGGCGGTCTCCCTCTGGATAGCGCGCACTTGGTGGGCCCCACTGCTGCTTTGGGCGGGTGGAGCGCGATTGGTGGTGGAAGGTGAGGAAAACGTCGACCCGCGACGGCCCACGATCTACGCATCCAATCATCAATCCACGATCGACATCCCGGTGCTCTTCCAGGCGCTTCCGATCAACCTGCGCTTCATCGCCAAAAGCCAGCTGCGGTGGGTTCCGATCGTCGGCTGGTATCTGTGGCTGGCTGGGCACATCTTCGTGGATCGAGCCAACACCCGGCGGGCGATTACCTCTTTGGAGCGAGCTGCACGCCGGGTCCAATCCGGAATCAGCATTATCGTCTTCCCCGAGGGAACGCGCTCTCCGGACCGCCGGGTTCGCCCGTTCAAAAAGGGGCCGTTCGCCCTGGCCTTGAAGGCCGGCGCTCCGGTCTGCCCAATCACAATCGAGGGTTCGGGAAAACTGATGCCCAAGAATTCCTGGAACATTTCGCCCGGGACGATCCGGGTAAAGATTGGCCGGCCGATCGCCTCCACGGCCTTTCACCCGGAGGATCGTGAGGGCTTGGCCCGGGCGGTCCGTAACGTGATCATCACCCAGAGCCTGGAAATGGGAGGTCTAGGTGGGAATCGGGAGGAGGCTGTGGCCCCTCGTGGTTTGGAAGGGGTCGCGCGGTAGCCAGCCGGGCACCCAAAATCATAGACTTGGCCTTGATGAAAGCCGATCGCCAGCGAGGCGGAACGAGCGCTGCCCAGAAAGCGGCGCCCAGGGTATCGCCCGCTCGGGTAATGAGCGCCGCCCGGAAGGACAAGATTTCCGAGCTACCCTCGGGCCCGTGGGGAACGCGGCTCAAGTCCGAAGCCGAGAATACTGCCCTCAATCTCGTCGCCCGAGCGAAAGAGGGAATCGAAGCCTTCAAGCATTCTGATCATTTCTTCAAGTACAAGGTGGCAATCGTCGGGGCGTGGCTCGTGGTTTCAGTTGCCACCTTGGTCTGGGCTCCTCCCCGTTCGAGTGAAGCGGCTAATCGGCTCGGGGCGAGCCTGGTCGTGACGACGGTGCTCGACCACCCGGTGTACATGGTGAAGAACGAAGGTTCCCGCACTTGGCGCGAGGTGGTGGTGGTGGTGAATCGGACCTATCGCGCGGCGGCCTCGGAAGTCCAGCCCGGTCAGAATCTGACCCTCGGCCCCAAGCAGCTTCTGGGTGAGAATGGATCGTTCGCTCCGATCAACCTCGAGCTCCAGGATTTCGAGCTTCGAACCGCCCAGGGGAATACCTGGCTGATGGAGGCGGGGCGCCCTCGATAGCCGCTACTGCAGGCGCTAGCCTTTCTTCGGTTGCGCCTTGCCGCCCTCTGCTTCCTTCGCCTTGCCCTTGGGCTTCGTTGCGGCTTTCTTCTCCTCTTGCGGCCGGTCGAGCAGCTCCAACAGCGCCATTGGCGCGGCATCGCCCCATCGGTGACCCAGGTGGACGATCCGGGTGTAGCCGCCAGCCCGCTCAGCATAACGGTCGCTCAGGTCATCGAAGACTTTGGTCAGCAGCTTCTTGTTTGGCAAGGTTCTCGCCGCGAGTCGGACGTTCGCCAGCCCTCCGCGCTTTCCCAAAGTGATGATTCGCTCGGCGATCCGTCGAGCTTCCTTGGCTTTGGGCAGCGTCGTGTGAATCGCCTCGTGCTCAATCAGCGATGCCACCATATTGCCGAGCATCGCCAATCGATGACTGGTGGTGCGGTTGAGCTTTCTGCTTCCGATCCGATGCCGCATGGGTGGACTGCCTCAGGCTTTCGGTTGAATGCTGGGCGGCGGCTGGGTTGCTGCTTTCGGCGGCCAATTTTCGAGCTTCATGCCCAGAGAGAGTCCCATTTCGGCGAGGATTTCCTTGATCTCCTTCAACGACTTGCGGCCGAAATTCTTCGTCTTGAGCATTTCCGCTTCGGTCCGCTGAACCAGATCTCCAATCGTTCGGATGTTCGCCTGTTGCAGGCAGTTTGCGGAGCGCACTGAAAGCTCCAGCTCGTCGACGGATCGGAACAGATTCTCGTTGAGCTTGGCCTCTTCCTTCGGCGTTTCCACCGGAGCGGGCTCCTCGGTCTCGTCGAAATTGATGAAGACCGTGAGCTGCTCCTTGATGATTTTTGCCGCGTAGGCGACCGCGTCCTGGGGCGAGACCGATCCGTCCGTCCAGACCTCCAGCGAGAGTCGATCGTAGTCGGTGACCTGACCGACGCGCGCGTTGGTCACCTGGTAATTGACCTTTCGCACCGGTGAAAAGAGCGAATCCACCGGGATCGTCCCGATCGGCGCGCCCGCCACCTTGTTGGCCGCTGCCGGCACGTAACCGCGGCCGCGGCGGCAAGTCATCTCCATGCGAAGCTTGCCGCCCTCGGACACGGTGCAGAGGTGATGACCGGGATTGAGAATCTCCACTTGGTCATCAGCGATGATGTCGCCAGCCTTAACCTCCTTGGGGCCCTCCACCTCGATCCGAAGCGTCTTTTGATCGTTGGTGTGCATCCGCAGGAGCACTTCCTTGAGGTTCAGCACGATGTCGGTGACGTCCTCCACCACCTCGGGAACGGTGCTGAACTCGTGGTCCACGCCGTCGATCTTCAACGCGGTAATCGCCGCTCCCTGCAGCGATGAGAGCAACACCCGCCTCAGCGAGTTGCCCAACGTCGTTCCGAAACCGCGCTCCAGCGGTTCCGCCACGAACTTACCGTAAGTGGGCCGCAGGCTGTCTTGATCCACTTCCAGCTTGCGGGGTTTGATGAGGTCTCGCCAGTTCTTCGCCAAAAACGTATCTGCCATGATTCCGCACTTTCTTCAGTCGCCACCGACATACCCGCCGAGCCGGCAGGAGGACGATTCGATAAAGACTTCCAAGTTCACTTCGAATACAGTTCGACGATCAGCTGCTCCTGGATCGGCATCGTCAGGTCCTCTCGGTTCGGTGCTCCCTTCACCTTCCCCTTGAGCGCTTTCTTGTCGACTTCTAGCCACTGGGGGATCCCGCGCCGGTCCACGGTTTCCATCGCTTCAGCGATCCGGAGCATTTTCCGGCTCTTGGGGACCACTTCCACCTCGCTGCCAGGTTTCACCGAGAAGGACGGAATGTTCACCCGTTTGCCGCCCACCTGAAAATGGCCGTGCCGCACCAGTTGCCGGGCCTCGGAACGCGTGTCTGCAAATCCCATCCGAAACACTACGTTGTCCAGCCTCAACTCGAGCTGCTGCAGCAGGTTTTCACCGGTCTTTCCCTTGGCTGCCAGCGCGCGGCGGTAATAGCCGCGGAACTGACTCTCCAACAGCCCGTACATCCGCTTCACCTTCTGCTTTTCGCGCAGCTGAACGCCGTAGCCGGAAAACTTCACCCGGCCCTGGCCGTGCTGACCGGGCGGATACGGCCGCCGCTCAATCGCGCACTTGTCCGTGTAGCAGCGGTCCCCCTTGAGGTACATCTTCAAGTTCTCGCGCCGGCAGATTCGGCAAACGCTGTCGGTATATCGAGCCAAAATCACTCTCCCTTACGGCAAAAAAGGCTTTTCACACTCGCCGCCTCTTTGGCTGGCGACATCCGTTGTGAGGAATCGGGGTCACGTCCCGGATCAGCGAGATCTTCAACCCCGCGGCGGCAATCGCTCGGAGCGCGGACTCGCGGCCCGCCCCCGGGCCCTTGACCAGCACGGTAACGTTTTTGAGGCCATGCTCCATCGCCTTGGCCGCGGCATCGCCGGCGGCAACCTGGGCCGCGAAGGGTGTGGATTTGCGGCTGCCCTTGAAACCGCGGGCGCCCGCCGACGACCAAGCAATCACGTTCCCGGACACGTCCGAGATGGTGACGATGGTGTTGTTGAAGGTGGATTGAATGTGGACCACGCCGTTGAGGATGCTCTTTTTGGCCTTGCGCTTTGCGCGTTTGGCGGCAACCTCGGCTTCCGGGGCCGTCGGCGCCGGTGCTGCTGCTACGTCGCTCTTCGTTTCTTCAGCCATTAACGGGGTTGCTCCCTCTTCTTAATCGCTTCGCCCGCTTCATGTCGGGCGAGCGGGGGTTGGCGCCACGGCCTTGACGCGGACGATGCCCCGCTTGGGCCCCTTGCGGGTCCGGGCGTTGGTATGCGTACGCTGCCCGCGGACCGGCAGCCCCTTGCGGTGCCGTAGCCCTCGGTAGCAGCCCAGGTCCATCAGGCGCTTGATGTTCATCGTGACTTCGCGGCGAAGGTCGCCCTCCACCTTGCGAGTGCTCTCGATCACCTCGCGAATTTTCTTGATCTGATCCTCGTGCAGATCCTTGGTCCGGATGTTCGGATCGATCCCAGCCGCGGCCACGATATCCCGCGCCGACTTTCGTCCGATTCCGTAAATGTACGTGAGCGCGATCTCCACCCGTTTTTGGGGAGGCAAATCGACGCCAGTAATGCGAGCCATCTTGTCCTGTTCCTCTCAGGGTTGCCGCGGGTGGGCGCCGGCTATCCTTGACGCTGTTTATGACGGGGGTTCGCCGCGCAAATCACTCTCACCACGCCCTTGCGCCGGATCACCTTGCATTTGTCACAGATTTTTTTGACCGACGCGCGAACCTTCATGAATTCGTCTTCTTCCTTACTTTACTTTGCTCGATAGGTGATCCGACCCCGGCTCAAGTCGTAAGGCGACAGCTCGACCTTCACCTTGTCCCCCGGAAGAATTCGGATGAAGTGCATCCGCATCTTCCCCGAAATATGAGCCAAAACTTTGTGACCGTTGTCGAGCTCGACGCGAAACATAGCGTTGGGCAGTGGTTCCATCACTGTCCCCTCGACTTCGATGGCATCAGCTTTCGGCAATCAAAAATCCCCATTTCCCAGACATTTACCCTGCGCAAAGCGCGCCCGGATAACACTTTGCCAGAGGGCGTGCAAGCGCTCCACTTTTGAGGCCGCCCATGCTCGACAACCTTTTGAAATTCCAGGTGCTTGTGGAATGGCGCCAGCCTGGGCGGCGCCCGCAGTGGGAAGCAATAACGGCTGTTCGGGCGCATTGCCACAAAAATCAAGCATTTGCGAGGCACGGCGCTAGGCCGGAGGTCGAGTCAGCACTTCCGGGCCGTTGTTGGTGACGACGACCGTGTGCTCGAAGTGCGCGGAGAGGCGACGGTCGAGCGTCACCGCTGTCCACTCGTCGTCCAGCATCTCGACCTGGAAAGTACCTGCATTCACCATCGGCTCGATCGCCAGAACCATGCCCTCGCGCAGCTTCATCCCGGTACCGGGCTCTCCAAAGTTAGGGATCTGAGGTTGCTCGTGCAGCTTCTTGCCGATCCCATGGCCTACGAAGTCTCGCACCACCGAAAAACCCCGTGGTTCGACGACGCTTTGAACGGCATGCCCGATGTCGCCGATCCGGTTGCCGCCAACCACCGCACTGATGCCCTTTTCCAAGGACTCGCGTGTCGCTTCGATCAGAGCCTTGGCTTCGTCGCTGACCGTTCCGACCGGAATGCTCCGGGCGGAGTCGCCGTAGTACCCCTTAAAGACCACCCCGAAATCCAACTTGATCAGATCGCCCTGCTCCAGCTTTCGCTTCTTGGAGGGGATGCCGTGGACCACTTCGTAGTTGACGGAGGCGCAAAGGCAGCAAGGAAAGCCCAGATAGCCCTTGAACGCGGGCTTGGCGCCCTTCTTGTAAATCAGGGATTCGGCAAGCCGATCCAGCTCCCACGTCGAGATGCCGGGCGCGACCGATTTTTGTAGCTCGTCCAGAATCTCGCAGACAATTCGCCCCGCATCGCGCATCAGGGCAATCTCGTCCTGATTTTTGATCTCCACTTGACTCATCTTCGTACACTCTTGCCAGACGCAGGATCGACCGCCCGTCGGATTTCGACGTAGATTCCATCGGGTGAGCCGACGCCGTTGATTTCGGTGAGGAGGCCCTTCTTTCGGTAAAAAGCCTTCAGGGGCTCGGTCGACGCCGCGTACACCCTCAAGCGCTCCCGAACCTTGTCCTCCTTGTCATCATCCCTTTGAACTAATCCTGTGCCGCACTGATCGCAAAAGCCGGCGCGAACCGGCGGGTTCTGCAGCACATGGTAGACCCGCCCATCCGTTGGGCAGATCCGTCGGCTCGAGAGGCGCTCGACCAACACCTCCTCCGGAACCTCGAGCGAGATGACTCGGTCCAGCTGGCAATTGTTTTTTCGCAGAACCTTCTCCAGCGCCTCGGCTTGCGGAATCGTCCGAGGAAATCCGTCCAACACGAAACCCTTCGAGCAGTCGGTTTTTTTAAGCCGCTCCTCGATGATGCCGATCATGACGTCGTCGGGCACCAACTTTCCAGCGCTCATCAGGGGCTGGGCTTTTCGACCGAGCTCGGTTCCGTGCTGGACCGCGGCCCGCAGAATGTCTCCGGTAGAGATATGGGGCATCCCAAATTCAGCAAACAGTTTCTTCGCCTGCGTCCCCTTTCCAGCTCCGGGCGGGCCGAGCAAAGCGATGTTCATACCGTTTCCCGCTCAGCACGCGTTAGGCCGCGACGCGCAGACGTCCGCGGATTCTGGGGCCTCTCGGGCCGGCGAATCCCTCGTAGTTGCGGCTGATCAGGTGGCCTTCGATCTGTTGAACCGTGTCGAGCGCGACACCCACCACGATCAGCACGGCCGTTCCACCGAACGGGAAGTGGACGCCGATCACGTTGGTTAGCACCGAAGGAATGACGCAGATCGTCGCCAGGTACACGCCTCCGCCAAAGGTAATCCGGTCTAGCACCCGCTTGATGAAATCAGCGGTTTGCCGACCTGGCCGAATCCCGGGGATGTAGCCGCCCTGCTTCTTGATGTTGTCGGCGACGTCGTCGGGCTTGAAAGTCAGAGCGGTGTAGAAGTACGCGAAGAAGATGATCAGCAGCACGAACGCGCCGTTGTAAATCCAGACGTTGCTCCCGAGGGCGCGATCGATCCGCCCGAGAAAGGGAATCCAGTTGGCCACGGTGGTGGGAAAGGAAAGCAGCGCTCCGGCGAAGATCGGGGGAATCACGCCGGCCCCATTCACCTTCATCGGGAAATAGGTGGCTTGCCCGGCGAACATTCCGCGGCCGGCGACCCGCTTGGCGTATTGAACTGGTATTCGTCTCATTCCCCGTTCGATGTAGACCACCACTGCAATCACGAGGAGAATGAAGGCGCAAAGCCCAAGCACCTCGCCGATGTTGATCACCTCGGTCGCGGTGAGCTCGTAAAGCTGCCGCACCGCGGACGGAACTCGGGCGATGATGCCGGCGAAGATGATCAACGAGATGCCGTTTCCGATTCCGCGCTCGGTAATCCGTTCGCCCAGCCACATGATGAACGCGGTTCCGGCGGTCAGGCTGATCACCGTCATGAAGGTGAACCAGAGGCTGTCCTCAGGCACGACGATCTGATCGAGGCCGGTCTTGTGCTGGCTGGCGGTACGGCCGATCGAGGCCAGATAACGGGCGATGCCAATGCCCTGGATAATCGAGAGCCCGATCGTGCCGTAGCGGGTGTACTGATTCAGCTTCTGGCGGCCGCCGGCGCCCTCTTTCTGGAGCCGCTCGAGGGTGGGCACCACCACCGCGAGGAGCTGCATGATGATCGACGCCGACACGTACGGCATGATTCCGAGGCCGAAAATCGACATCTGCTCGAGCGCGCCGCCGGAGAACAGATTGAACAGACTCACCAGTCCGCCCGCCTTCTTCTGGTCCTCCATGAAGGCGCCCATCGCGGCGCGATCCACGCCGGGTGTGGTGATGAAAATCCCGACCCGATACACCGCCAGCATGACCAGGGTGTAGACGAGCCGGGTGCGGAGCTCCTTGACCCGAAAAACATTGGCCACCGCGTTCAGTGCCACTTGGATTCCACCTCGTGATCAACTGCTGAAAAAAACAATGCGCCGCCATTCGCGGCGCGACTCACCGGCAGAGTACACAAACAGGCACGTTTTCACCATCCCATGGCGGGTCGCAGAGGACCAATTTTCGCGCCGGGCGCTCAAGAGGCCGCGGGGCCGGCCGGACGCGCGCCCTTGCCGCTATGCGCCTTCGCCGCCGCTTCCGGCCGATGCGAAACCAGCGCGATTTCTTCGATCGTCCCCCCAGCTGCCTCGATCGCCTGCCGAGCCTTCGCTGAAAATTTGTTGGCTCGCACAGTCAGTTTCTTTGAAAGCGCTCCATCGCCCAACACTTTCAGTCCGTCCCTCGAGCCCTTCACCAGGCCGCGCTCGCGCAACAGCGCTTCGTCCACCACTGCGCCCGCGTCGAACCGATTGAGATCCTGCAGGTTCACGATCGCGTACTCGATTCGATTGGGCGAGGTGAATCCAAACTTCGGAAGCCGCCGCTGCAGCGGCATTTGTCCACCCTCGAACCCTTCGAAGTGCATGTTGCCGGTGCGCGCTTTTTGTCCCTTCCCACCACGCCCGGCGGTCTTGCCGCGTCCCGAACCCTGTCCGCGACCCACTCTCTTCTTGCGGTGCTTCGAGCGCGCCGGAGCGCTCAGTTGATGGAGATTCATCCTCGAAACCTCATTTCGGCGCAGGGCCTTCGGACGCCTGCTTTTGACGAGCCTGATCCCGCAGCCGGATCTTCCGGGGCTTGCGACGCTCCCGGACCGCCGGTTCCTCGGGTACGACCTCTTGCTTCACCAGATGGCGGACCTTGAACACCATTCCCCGAATCGCCGGGGTGTCTTGAAGAATTCGCTCTTGGCCGAGCTTACGCAGACCCAACCCGGTGATCGTCCGCAGCTGGGTATCCGGCGCCCCCGAGAAGCTTTTGACCAGTTTGACCTTGAGGCCCATCGCTAGCTCCTCGGCTCGCTATGGCGCTTGTCCAAAGTGAGCTCGCGGCCGCGCAACCTGGAAACCTGTTCCGCCGATCGGAGTTGCCCTAGCCCATTGACGGTGGCCTTGAGAACGTTATGCGGATTTCGAGATCCCTGGGTCTTGGTGAGGATGTTGCGAACCCCCGCCGCCTCCAACACCGCTCGCACCGGCCCGCCAGCGATCACTCCGGTTCCTTCCATCGCCGGCTTCAGCAGCACCACACCCGCGCCGTAATGGCCAATCACCTCGTGGGGAATGGTGTGGCCCAAGAGTGGAACGGTAAACAGGTTCTTCTTGGCGTTCTCACCGCCCTTTCGAATCGCTTCCGGCACTTCGTTCGCCTTTCCCAGGCCAACTCCGACGTGCCCATTGCCGTCGCCGACCACTACCAGGGCCGAAAAGGAGAATCGGCGACCTCCCTTGACGACCTTCGCCACGCGGTTGATGTTCACCACTCGATCGGTGAGGTCGAGGTCGTTGGGATTGATAGGTATTGCCACAAATCGTCCTTTCGATATCCGTTAAAACTTGAGTCCGGCTTGGCGCGCGGCTTCCGCCACCGCCGCGATCCGGCCTTGGTAGGGATTCCCATTGCGATCGAAGACCACCGACTCCACGTTGGCGCTCTTGCATTTCTCGGCGATCAGCTTGCCCACGCGCTTGGCATCGGCCTTTTTGTCGCCCTCGTTCTGGTCTTTGAGCTCCTTGGAAAGCGACGACGCAAAAGCCAGCGTTTTACCAGTCGCGTCATCCACCACCTGCGCGTAGATGTGTTTGAGGCTTTTGTACACCGATAGCCTCGGGCGTGATCCGGTACCCGCAATCTTGCGGCGAATCCTCGCCTTTCTTTTCAACCGCGGATCGCTCTTGGACATGGGTCAGCTCCTATTAAGTTGCTCCGGTCTTTCCTTCCTTCCGCCGCACGCGTTCGGTGGCGTATTTGATTCCCTTGCCCTTGTAGGGCTCCGGCGGGCGAAGTGCACGAATCTTCACTGCGGTCGCGCCCAGCACTTCGCGATCGGCGGATCGAAGCGTGAGCCCGAGCGTCGGTAGTCCATCCTCGCTGCGCGGCGCCTTATCCATTTCCGCAGTGACGCCCTCGGGTAGACTAAAGATGACCGGATGCGAGTAGCCGAGCGCAAAGTGGATTTGACGCCCTCTCACCTCCGCCCGGAATCCTACCCCGCGGATATCCAGCTTCCGCTCCCAGCCATTCGCCACGCCTTTGGCCGCATTCGAAAGGATCGACCGAGTCAGGCCGTGCAGGCTTCTGGCTCGGCGCGAGTCGTCGGGGCGAGTCACCAGCACCTGTCCGTCCTTCACCTGAACTTTGATTTGCGGGTTCGGCACTCGGATACTAAGCTTGCCTTTGGGCCCCTCGAACTTGACCTCTTCGCCCGCGACCGACGCCTTGACTTTGTCGGCTAGCTTGATCGGCAACTTTCCAATTCGACTCATACGTTCCTCAGCGCTGGCCTAGTAGACGGTGCAGATCAGCTCGCCTCCTACGTTCTGCTTGCGCGCCTCGTGGTCCACCATCACTCCCTTGGAGGTCGAAAGGATCGATATCCCCAAGCCGCCGAGCACCCGGGGAATGTCCCGAACCGCCACGTAGCGGCGAATCCCCGGCTTGGAGACCCGCTTGATTCCGGCGAGGACCGGGGTTCGGTCCGGGCCATACTTGAGCATCACCGTGATTTCGCCCTGGGGCTTGCGGTCGTGGACGACGAAATCCGCGATGAAGCCCTCGTCCTTGAGCACACGGAGGACTTCGGTTTTCAGCCTGGATACAGGCATCACCACGCGCTCGTGATGCGCCCGGGAGGCGTTCCTCATCCGCGTCAGCATGTCGCCTACGGGATCGTTAACCGGCATTTTATTTCGACCTCGGTCGGAGCGTTTGGCTCCGATGCTACTGGGTGCTGCGCCTGCCGGGCCAATCCCGGTGGTTCGCAGGCCGTCGTTCTTACCACGAAGACTTGATCAACCCGGTGATTTCACCTGCCAGCGCTCGATTTCGCAGGCAAATCCGGCACATCTGAAACTTCCGCAAAAATGCTCTCGGCCGTCCGCACAGCGGGCATCGGTTGTACTTGCGCACCGGAAATTTCGGCTTGCGTTTGGCTTGAGCAATTTTTGAAAGCTTCGCCACAAATTCTCCTTACTGTCTAAACGGCATCCCAAAGTGGCGCAGCAGCGCTCGCCCCTGCTCGTCGTTCCGGGCATTGGTGACGATGCTCACGTTCAGCCCTTTGACCTTTTCCACCATGTCGTAATTGATTTCCGGAAAAATCACCTGCTCGCGGATACCCAAGGTGTAGTTGCCGTGGCCGTCGAAGGCCTTTGGCGAGACCCCCTTGAAGTCGCGAACCCTGGGCAAAGCAACATTGATGAGCCGGTCCAAGAATTCGTACATCCGATCCTCGCGCAGCGTCACCGAAGCACCGATCGCCTGCCCTTGCCGTAGTTTGAAGTTGGCGATCGACTTGCGCGCCCGCGTCACCACCGGCCGCTGACCGGTGATCGCCGCCAGCTGGTCGACTGCGGACTCCATGATCTTGTTGTTGGCCAGGGCTTCTCCCAATCCCATGTTGAGGACGATCTTCTCGAGCCGCGGAGCTTGATTCGGATTGTTGAAGCCAAATTCCTTGATCAGCGCCGGGACGACCTCGCTGCGGTAGCGCAGCTTGAGCCGGGCAGGCTTGACCGCCAAGCCTGCCTCGATATTCGGAGCGTAGCCGACCCGTTTGGCTTCGTCCTTTTTGCCCTTGCCAGCCTTCTTCAGCTTCGCAGGCGCGGCCGCTTCCTTGGCCTGCTTTGGCTCCTTGGCCTCTTTAGGCTCCTTGCCCTCTTTAGGTTCCTTGGCCTGCTTGGGCTCCTTAACCTCCTTGGCTTCCTTGCCGGGGGGGCCCTTTTGCGGTTTGTCGCCTTCAGCCATCGGTTCTTCTCGAGTTCTCCGAAAGGGGCGGATACATGCCCCAGGGCTCCTGCCTAGTCAATTACCGCCTGGCACTTCTTGCAGAAGCGCGCGTTCTTTCCATCGTCCTGCTTAACCCCCACCCGGGTCGGCTCTTGGCACTTGGGACAAACCACGGCAACCGACGCCACCGCAATCGTTCCAGGGCGCTCAAGGATGCCACCTTCGGGATTGGCGCGCTCACGGCCCTTTTTGAGGTGCCGTTTCACCAGCCGCAGCCCTTCCACCTTCAAGCGCCTGGCCTGCCAGTCAATGCTCACCACCTTGCCGCGTTTGCTGGCCTTGTTCTTCTCGGTGCGTTCGGCTCCCGCCGTCACTTGCACCGTGTCTCCAACCTTGAGCTTCTGCATCAGAGGACTTCCGGAGCGAGGGAAATGATTTTCATGAACTTTCGCGCCCGCAGCTCCCGCGCCACCGGTCCGAAGATTCGGGTGCCGACGGGCTCCAGGTCCTTGGTAATCAACACCGCCGAGTTTCCGTCGAACTTGATGAAGCTTCCATCGGGTCTGCCCACCTCGCGCTTGGTGCGGACGATCACCGCCTTGGCCACATCCCCCTTTTTGACTTTCGAGTTCGGCAGCGCCTCGCGGATCGACACCACGATGATGTCTCCGATCGAGGCGTAGCGCCGGTTCGAGCCGCCCAACACCTTGATGCAAAACACCTTCTTCGCGCCGGAATTGTCCGCGACGTCAAGCACGCTGGTCATCTGAATCATCGCAAACTCCTCCTGGGTTCGGCCGCTGGCCTAGACCCGCGTCCCTCGTTCGAGGACTTCCACTACCCGCCATCGCTTGTCTCGGGATGCCGGTGGGGTCTCGGCGATCCGCACCTTGTCGCCCTCCTGAATGGTGACCTTGGCGGGGTAATTGTGATCTTCGACATGCGCCTTGAACTTCTCGCGGCGGTTGACGATTTTCCCGTACTTCGAGTGGGCGGTCCTTCGCTGGACGGTGACCACCACCGTTTTCTGCATCTTGTTGGAAGTGACGATCCCGATCCGCGTCTTCGGTCGACCGCGGGTCTTGGAGGGAGCGCTCTGCTGATTCGGTTCGCTCATGAAAATCAGTCTCCTACGCCTTCTCGGGGGCGGGTTGGGCCTTTTGTTCGGCCATCTTCTGGGTCAGGATCGTCAAGACCCGCGCCAGATCGCGCCGGTGCTGAGTCCGCTCACCCGGGTTGTCGAGGGTGCCGGTTCTCATCTTGAGCAGATCCTGGAAAAGGGATTGGCGAAGCTCGTCCGCCCGCCTCTTCAAGTCGTCGACCGTCAATTGTCGAAGTTCCTCTGCAGTTGCCATTTCAGTCCTCGGCCTGGCTAGATGGTCAGGTCGCTCCGGTGAATGATCCGGGTGAGCACCGGAAGCTTCGCTTGGGCCAGTTTGAGCGCCTCGTGGGCCACCTGTTGGGTCGTCCCGTCCATTTCGTAGAGCATCCGGCCCGGTTTAACGACCGCGACGTAGTACTCCACCGAACCCTTGCCAGTTCCCATTCGGGTTTCCGCCGGCTTCTTGGTGATCGGCTTATCGGGAAACACGCGAATCCAGATCTTCCCGCCCCGCTTCACGTGCCGGGTCATCGCGACTCGGCCGGCCTCAATCTGCCGAGAGGTCAGCCATCCCGGCTGAAGCGCCATCAGGCCGAACTCGCCATAGTTGAGCGAGCTTCCGCGATACGCTTTTCCGGGCATCCGGCCCTTTTGCATCTTTCGATATTTGGTACGCGCCGGTTGAAGCATGGGCAGCTCTCCTCAAGCAATCAGGAACGGGTCGGCAACAGCGCGGGCTGGCCCGCCTTGCCCGGCAACACCTCGCCGCGGCAGATCCACACTTTGCAACCGATCGTTCCATAGGTGGTTTTCGCCACCGCAAAGCCATAGTCAATGTCGGCGCGAAGGGTGTGGAGGGGCACCCGCCCTTCGCGGTACCACTCGTAGCGCGCCATTTCCGCACCGCCGAGGCGGCCCGAACAGGCCACGCGAATCCCCTTCGCCCCAAACTTCATCGCGGTTTGAATCGCCTTTTTCATCGCGCGGCGAAACGCGATCCGCCGTTCGAGCTGGGTCGCGATGTTCTCCGAGACCAGCTGGGCGTCGGTTTCCGCCTTGCGTACCTCGATGATGTTGAGAAACACCTCGTTCTTGGTGAAGCGCTGTAGGTCCTTCTTGATCGTTTCAATTCCGGCGCCCCGTTTTCCGATCACGATTCCCGGCCGAGCGGTGTGGACGTTGATCTTCACCTTGTTCGCGGCTCGCTCGATCTCCACCTTGGAGACCCCCGCGTGACCCAGGCTCTTCTTCACGAACTCGCGGATCTTGATGTCCTCGTAGAGCCACTGGGCATAATTCTTCTCCTCGTACCACTTGGAGTCCCAGGTCTTGATGATTCCGAGCCGAAAACCAATTGGATGAACTTTTTGGCCCAACGCGTACTCTCCTTCGGCAAAACGCCGTCGCGGATCAGTTACTTCTTTTTTGCATCCGCCAACACCACGTGAATATGGCTTGACTTCTTGTGAATCGGGGTCGCGCGGCCCATCGCGCGCGCCAGCCAGCGGCGAGCGGTGGGCCCTTGATCCACCGAAATATGCTTGATGTATAGCGTATCTACGTCGACTTCGCCTTTCGAGCGGTCGGTCGCGTTCGCGACCGCGCTCTCGATCAGCTTGGCCATCGGCTTGGCGGCGGCGCGCCGGGTAAACTTCAGGATGTTGAGCGCGGCGCCGACCGGCTTGCCGCGAACCAAGGATGCGACCAGCGCGACTTTTCGCGGGGCCATTCGAAGCATTCTGAGGTGGGCTTGCGTCTCCATCAGGCTTCTCCTACTTGGGTGGCGGCGCAGCAGGTTTGGCCACCTTCTTCTCCGCCGAGTGGCCGTGGAAGGTGCGGGTTGGGCTGAATTCGCCGAGCTTGTGCCCCACCATGTTTTCCGTCACGAATACCGGAATGAACTTGCGGCCGTTGTGGACGGCGAAGGTGTGGCCGACGAACTCCGGCAGGATGGTCGAACGCCGGGACCAGGTTTTGACCACCTTCTTCTGATTGGTCCGCAGCATGTCCTCCACCTTGCGGATCAGATGCCGGTCGACGAACGGTCCTTTTTTGACTGAGCGAGCCATTGCGAGTTCCCTATTGGCTGCGAACGCCTTGACGGCGCCCGCTGATGATGAATTTGTCGGTCCGCTTGTTCCTGCGGGTGGTCAGTCCCTTCGTCTTCTGTCCCCACGGAGAGACCGGATGGGGGTTTCCCTGCCCCGATTTTCCCTCGCCGCCGCCGTGGGGATGGTCCACCGGGTTCATTGCAAGTCCTCGAACCGTCGGACGAATACCCAGCCAGCGGCTCTTGCCCGCCTTGCCGACTCGGATGATCTCATGGTCGATATTTCCCAGCTGTCCGACGGTCGCGCGGCACTCGACCAGAATCTTTCGCACCGCTCCCGACGGCAGACGCACCTGCGCATAGGCCCCCTCCTTTGCCATCAGCTGGCCCCAGGAGCCGGCGGAGCGAATCAGCTGCCCACCGCGACCTGGTTTGAGCTCGATGTTGTGAATCACGGTGCCGACCGGGATGTTCTGAAGTGGAAGGCTGTTGCCGGGCCGGATGTCGGCGGTCGAGCCGCTGAAGAGGGTGTCGCCTACGGAAAGCCCGCTGGGAGAGAGGATGTAGCGCTTCTCCCCATCCGCGTAGTGCAACAGCGCGATATTGACCGTGCGGTTGGGATCGTACTCGATTGCCGCCACCTTGGCCGGAACTCCGTCTTTGTCGCGCCGCTTGAAGTCGATGATTCGATAGCGGCGCTTGTGACCGCCTCCCTGGTGCCTTCGGGTGATGTGGCCATGGACGTTGCGACCGCCCGATCGCTTCATCGGCGCGGTGAGGTTCTTTTCCGGCCGGTCCTTCGTGATCTCGGCAAAGTCGGAGACGGTCATCAACCGGCGCGCCGCGGAAGTTGGCTTGTATTTTTTGATTCCCATGATTCTCCGCCTCGCGGTTAGGTCGCCCCGCCCTCGAACAGGTCGATCTTGTCCCCTTCCTTAAGGGTGACAATCGCCTTTTTGAAATTCGGCCGTTTCCCGATCGAACGACCTACTCGCTTCACCTTGCCGCGCAAGATCAGCGTCTGCACTCCCTCTACCCGTACCTTGAACAAAGCCTCAACCGCCCTTGCGACTTGCGGCTTGGTGGCCGCGCGGTCCACCACGAACGAGTACTGACGAAGCTTTTCGCGGGCCTTGTCCAGCTTCTCGGTGACCAGAGGCCCTTTGATCACGTCGGTCTTGATCATGACAGGGCGCCCTCCAGTGCCTTTGCCGCAGCGGAAGTCAAAACCAATTTCTTGTGCCGGAGCATCGAGTCGAGGTTGATGCCCTCGGGAGGGAGCACGTCGAATTGCGCGAGATTTCGAACCGAACGATGAAGGTTCTGATTGGTTTTTTCATCAACCACCAGCGCGTCCTCCAGCTTCAGCCTTCGGGTCAGCACCTCTTGAGCGCTCTTGGTCTTCGCGGACTCGAGCTTGAAGCTGTCCACGATGATCAGCGCCTTTTCCTTCGCTCGCATCGCAAGCGCTGCGCAGATCGCGCCGCGGCGGACCTTTCGCGGCGGGCGATAAAAATAATCGCGGGGTTTGGGACCCATCGCCTTCCCTCCGCCCACCCACTGCGAGGCCCGGATGGAACCCTGGCGCGCGCGTCCGGTTCCTTTCTGCTTCCACGGCTTCTTGCCGCCGCCGGACACCAGCGAGGTATTCTTCACCGCCACCGTGCCCCGTCGCCGGTTGATCTGCTGCATCTTGGCGACTTCGTAGATCAGGTACTCGTTCGGTTCGGCCGCAAACACGTCATCCGAGAGCTCGATCTCCGAGACCTTCTTCAAATCCAAATCGACGACATCGAACTTGGCCATGGCGTTCCTCGGAGCTTGCGCTCAGGATTTGATCTCCACGTCCACGCCGGCGGAGAGGTCCAACTTCATCAGCGCGTCCAGGGTTTGCTGCGTAGGCTCGAGAATGTCGAGCAGTCGCTTGTGGGTTCGGATCTCGAACTGCTCCCGGCTCTTCTTGTCAACGTGAGGGCTCCTCAGAACGGTGAACTTGTTGATCCGGGTAGGCAAGGGGATAGGGCCGGCAACCTTCGCGCCGGTGCGCCGAGCCGTCTCGACGATTTCCCCCGCGCTCTGGTCCAGAAGCTTGGAGTCGTATGCCTTGAGTCGAATGCGAATTTTCTGAGTCGCCATAGATTGGTCCTGCTCCCGTTAAGCAATCACCTCGGCCACCACGCCCGCGCCCACCGTCCGGCCACCTTCCCGCACCGCAAACCGTAGCTCCTTTTCCATCGCGATTGGCGTAATCAGCTCCACCTCGATGGTGATGTTGTCTCCCGGCATCACCATCTCCACCTTGTCCGGCAGCTTCACCGTTCCGGTCACGTCGGTGGTCCGAAAGTAGAACTGCGGCCGATAGCCGTTGAAGAACGGAGTGTGACGGCCCCCTTCTTCCTTGGTGAGGACGTAAATCTGCGCCTTGAACTTGGTGTGGGGGGTGATGCTTCCGGGCTTGGCCAACACCTGCCCGCGCTCCACATCCTCTCGCTTGAGCCCTCGCAATAAGGCTCCGATGTTGTCCCCCGCCAAGCCCTCGTCCAAAAGCTTGCGGAACATCTCCACCCCGGTCACCACCGTCTTCTGGGTGGGCCGCAGGCCGACAATCTCCACTTCCTCTCCCACCCGGACTTTGCCTCGCTCCACCCTTCCGGTGGCCACCGTCCCTCGGCCGGCAATTGAAAACACGTCCTCCACCGGCATCAAGAACGGCTTGTCGGTGCTCCGCTGCGGAGTCGGAATGTACGAATCCACCGCGTCCATCAGCTTGAGAATCGAGCCTTCCCCAATTTCCGAGGTGTCCCCTTCCAAAGCCTTGAGCGCGCTGCCCGCCACAATTGGAACCTTGTCGCCGGGAAACTCGTACTTCTTGAGCAAGTCCCGGATTTCGATTTCCACCAGCTCCCGCAGCTCGGGGTCATCGAGCATGTCCACCTTGTTGAGGTACACCACGATGTACGGCACCCCCACCTGGCGGGCCAACAGGATGTGCTCGCGAGTCTGCGGCATCGGTCCGTCCGCCGCGCTCACCACCAAAATCGCCCCGTCCATCTGCGCCGCCCCGGTAATCATGTTCTTCACGTAGTCGGCGTGCCCCGGGCAGTCGACGTGGGCGTAGTGCCGCTTCTTGGTCTGGTACTCCACGTGGGCGGTGGCGATGGTGATGCCTCGCTCCCGCTCCTCCGGAGCCTTGTCGATTTGGTCATAGGCCAGGTACGTCGCCATCCCCTGCTTGGCCAAAACCTTGGTGATCGCCGCGGTCAGGGTGGTCTTCCCGTGGTCCACGTGCCCAATCGTCCCGACGTTCACGTGCGGCTTCGTTCTCTCGAATTTTTCCTTGCTCATGTCATTTTCCGCCCTTCACTTTGGCCATGATCTCTTCCGCCACCTGCTTCGGCACCTGCGCATAGTGGCTAAACTGCATCGTATAGGTGGCTCGTCCCTGAGTCCGCGAGCGCAAGTCGGTGGCGTATCCGAACATCTGCGCCAGCGGCACCTGCGCGGCGATCACCTGAACTCCCGGCCGTGGATTCATGCCCTGAATCTTCCCGCGGCGGCTGTTGAGATCGCCGATCACGTCGCCCATGAACTCCTCCGGCGTCACCACCTCGCAGTTCATGATCGGCTCGAGCAACACCGGGCTGCCGGCATTCGCCGCCTGTTTGAAAGCCATCGAGCCGGCAATCTTGAAGGCGATTTCGCTCGAGTCGACCTCGTGATAGCTGCCGTCGAAGGCCTCGACTTTGATGTCCACCATCGGGTATCCGGCCACCACGCCGTTCTGCATCGCCTCGATTACGCCTTTTTCCACCGCGGGGATGTATTCCCTCGGCACCACCCCGCCGACGATCTCGTTCTCGAACGAGAAACCCTTGCCAGGCTCGTTGGGAATCAGCCGCAGGTAGATGTGGCCGTATTGGCCGCGGCCGCCGGTCTGGCGGATGTATTTGCCTTCCGCCTCGCTGCGCTTGGTGATCGTCTCGCGGTAGGCCACCTGCGGCTTGCCGACGTTGGCCTCGACCTTGAACTCGCGCAATAGCCGGTCGACGATGATTTCCAGGTGGAGCTCGCCCATTCCCGCAATGATCGTCTGCCCGGTCTCCTCGTCGCTGCGAACCCGAAACGAGGGATCTTCTACCGCCAGCTTCATCAGCGAGATGCCCAACCGCTCCTGATCGGCTTTGGACTTGGGCTCGATCGCGATGTCGATTACCGGCTCCGGAAATTCCATCCGTTCCAACACCACCACGTGCTTTTCATCGCAGAGCGTGTCGCCCGTAGTGGCGCCCTTGAGCCCAACGCAGGCGCAGATGTCCCCGGCCAAGCACTCGGTGATCTCGTCCCGCTTGTCGGCGCGCATCTGCACGATCCGGCCCACCCGCTCGCGCCGGTGCTTCACCGAGTTGTACACGTACGAGCCGGCGTCCAGTCGACCGGAGTAAACCCGGATGAAGGTCAAGGTGCCGACGAAGGGGTCGCTCATGATCTTGAAGGCCAAAGCCGCGAACGGCGCGTCGTCGCGGGTGCGACACACCACCTCATTGCCCTTGGCGTCCTTGCCTTTGATCGGCGGAACGTCCAGCGGCGAAGGCAGGTAGTCCACCACCGCGTCCAAAAGCGGCTGAACGCCCTTGTGCTTGAAGGCCGATCCACAGAGGACCGGGAACAGCTTCAGGCTCACGCAGCCCTTGCGGATCGCCGAGCGGATCTCCTGCTCTGAGATCGCCTTACCGTCGAGGTACTTCTCCATCAGATGGTCGTCTTGCTCCGCCGCGGCCTCGAGCAATTTGACCCGATACTCCTCGGCTTTGGCGCGAAGATCCGAGGGAATTTCCACCTCCTCGTAGCGGGACCCAAGCTCCGAATCCTCGAAGGCGAGCGCCTTCATCCGGACCAGGTCGATCACTCCCCGGTGCTTTTCCTCGCTGCCCAAGGGGTACTGCATCACGACCGCGTTCGCCTGGAGCTTTTCGCGGATCGTCCCCACCGACATCTCGAAGTCCGCGCCAATCCGATCCATCTTGTTGATGAAGCAAATCCGCGGGACGTTGTACTTGTCCGCTTGCCTCCAGACGGTTTCCGACTGGGGCTCCACCCCATTCACACCATCGAACAGCGCCACTGCGCCGTCCAGAACGCGGAGCGAGCGCTCCACTTCAATCGTGAAATCGACGTGGCCGGGGGTATCGATGATGTTGATGCGGTACTTCTGATCGTACCGGGTCCAGAACGCGGTGATCGCCGCGGAGGTGATGGTAATCCCGCGCTCTCGCTCTTGGACCATCCAGTCGGTGACGGTGGTCCCTTCGTGAACCTCGCCCATCTTGTGGATGGCGCCGGTGTAGTAAAGGATGCGCTCGGTCATGGTGGTCTTGCCCGCATCGATGTGCGCCATGATCCCGATATTCCGGTATCTCTCGAGCGGATATTCACGCGCCATACGAAACTCCTGCCTGCCGGGACGTCACTCCCACGCACCCTCCGAGCGAAATGTCAAAGAACATCGCCTGGGCTAAACGGCTTTTACTCTCTCTATCCTCCTAAAAACTCACCAACGATAATGGGCGAAGGCCTTGTTCGCTTCCGCCATCTTGTGCGTGTCCTCGCGTTTTTTCACCGCGCTTCCGCGGTTGTTGGCCGCATCCATAATCTCGCCCGCCAGCTTCTCCTCCATCGTCTTCTCGCCGCGCGCCTTGGCATAGGTGATCAGCCAGCGCATTCCCAACGCCACACGCCGATCCTGGCGGACTTCCACCGGTACCTGGTAGGTGGCCCCGCCGACTCGGCGGGATTTCACTTCCAATACCGGCTTGACGTTGTCGAGCGCCTTCTTGAACATCTTCAGCGGATCTTCCTTGCCGCGCTCCTCGACCAAGCCGAACGCGCGGTAACAGATTCCTTCGGCGATCGACTTCTTGCCCCGCCGCATCAAATCGTTGACAAACTTCGAGACCAACCGGTCCTGAAACTTGGGATCCGGCAAGATCTTCCGCTTGGCGACGACGCGACGACGAGGCATTTGACTCCCTAAATAAGCTTCGCGCCGTGGCCGGCACGACGCAACAATTCCTAACTTTGCCGCTTGGCTCCGTACTTGGAGCGACCCTGTTTTCTTCCTTGCACGCCCACCGAGTCCAGCGTCCCCCGGATGATGTGGTAACGCACGCCGGGAAGGTCCTTGACGCGGCCGCCGCGAATCATCACCACCGAGTGCTCCTGCAGGTTGTGCCCTACCCCGGGGATGTAGGACGTCACCTCGATGCCGTTGGTCAGCCGTACGCGGGCCACCTTTCGAAGCGCCGAATTCGGCTTCTTCGGGGTGGTCGTGTAGACGCGCGTGCACACACCGCGCTTCTGCGGGGACTCCCTCAGCGCCGGGCTCTTGCCCTTGGTCCTCAACTTCTCGCGACCCTTGCGGATCAGCTGGCTGATCGTCGGCATGAACTCACTGTTCCTACTTCAGGAGAGTGTGCGGCCCACGACCGTTTCACGGGACGCACTGGGCCCAACAAAAAGGCGAATTCGTTTATAGGGTTCGACTCAGCCTGTCAAGCAACCGGTAACACTGCAAGTTTGGCTAGAGATCCAACACCATCACGATCGCGTCTTCCCCTTCATCGCTGTAATAGTTTGGCCGAATTCCCACTGCCCGAAATCCAAAGCCGCGGTACAGGCTTAAAGCCGCTTCGTTGCTGCGGCGGACCTCCAAGGTGGCAAGCAGACACCCTCGCTCGCGGGCGCGGTCGAGGGTCGCGGACAACAGGGCGTTGGCGACGCCGCGCCGTCGATGGGCCGGCGCGGTCGCGATGTTGAGGATGTGCAGCTCCCGGTGGACCAGCCAAAAAATCGAAAAGCCCAATAGGACCCGGTTGCCGTCGGCAAACAGCTCCTCGGCCAAGAGGATGGTGGACGCCTCGTGCGATAGCTCGCGGCGAAGAAGCTCGGTCGACCACGGGTTGCGGAAAGCGACCTGCTCGATCGCCGAGACTTCGGGCAGATCCTCAATCGTCATCCTCCGGATGTTTAACGACGATAAAGGATCGGGCGGCTGCAAATTCCTCACGGTCGTCCCTCGCGCGCCGCAAGCGCCCTGGCGAACGGCGCAATCAGGCGCACGTCGGCGCCCCTGCGTAATTGCCGAACCTCTCCGTTGGCCAGCTCCTGATAATGCTCGCGGAAGAGCTTCTCCTGAATCTGCTCACGTACCTTTTCGAAGCTAGGCCCGAGCTCGGCGCGGTGCTCCTCATAGTACCTTCGCACTTCCGCATCCGAGGCGCGCGCCCGCAACCGAACCTTGCTGTCTAGAACCTTCTGGGCTCGCAGTTGTCGTGCGAGCAAAGATGAAAGCTGCTGCAAGTCCGCTTCGTGCCGCTGCAAAAATCGAGAGAAGTCCAGTTCGCTGTCGAACCGACTCCGGAATTGTCGAAGCGCCGCCTCCACCTCACCCTCCTCGACCGGGAAAGCCTGCAATTTGTCGGCCTCGATGTTCTCGAGCCACTCCGCGATTGAGAGCTGTAGCGCACTCCCGAGCGCCTCGTCGTCCAACGCGGCGTCCGCGCTCGCAATCCCGCCGCGCTGAATCAACTCGACTCGCGCTTCGAAGTCCAACTCGCTCAAGGTGATCACCCTGCCCTCGACCAAGGCTACTGTTCGATCAATGACCCGAGCGGAGTTCAACCTCGAGTTCGGATCCTCGGCCGCCCCGCCGATCGAGGCCAGCACAAAAACCGCCGTGACCCCAATAGCTTGCAGGCCCGTCACCGCAAGTCTCCAGAGAAACGGCAGGTGGCGGTACCAGGGCCGCTGGTTATCTGTTGCTTTGATAAGGAGAGCATGGACTCACTTTGATCCCATGGCAGAAGACTACTACCAAGTCCTGGGTGTTTCGCGCAGCGCCACCGAGGCGGAAATCAAGAAGGCGTACCGAAAGCTGGCGCGCAAATACCACCCGGACATGAACCCCGGCAACAAAAGTGCCGAGGAGAAATTCAAGCAGCTTTCGGCCGCATTTGAGGTCGTCTCCGACCCCAAAAAGCGGAAGCTATACGACGAGTTTGGCGAGGACGCAGCGAAGATTGGCTTCGATGAGAAGAAAGCCGAGACCCTGCGCGCTTACAAGGCCGCGGCCGCCCGAGGGGGGGTTGGCGAGGGCGGGCCCTTTGCGGGTGGCGGAGGTGCGGACTTCGGAGATCTTTTCGAGGATCTGTTCGGGCGTGCCGGTGCCGGCGGCGATGGCCCCGGCGGATTCGGCTTCTCCACCGACGAAGGCATCGCGCCGCGCGGACCCGCGCGAGGCGAGGACCTCACCACTCGCATTCAGCTCTCGTTGAGCGAGGCAATCAATGGAACCGAGAAGACTCTCTCCATTACCCGACCGGGGCGCTGTCCGACCTGCGGCGGCGCCGGCGAGAAAGGCCCCGTGACGAAGTGCCCCACCTGTGGAGGGACGGGCCGGGCGAAGCGAAACCTCGGACCCCTGTCCTTTTCCGGCGCATGCCCGACCTGTGGCGGCACCGGCCGAGCGGCGAAGCCCTGCGACACGTGCGGTGGAACCGGAAGAGTCACCGAGACGCAGCGGATTACGGTCAAGATTCCGCCTGGAGTGCAGACCGGCTCTCAGGTCCGGCTGGCTGGACAGGGCGCCGCGGGCTATCGGGGTGGCCCCCCGGGAGATCTCTTCATCGAAACCGAGGTGTTGCCGCACCCGTTGGTCCGACGTGAAGGGGACGATCTCTATCTAGAAGTCCCAATCACCGTCCCGGAGGCGATGTTCGGGAGCGAAATCCGCGTGCCCACCTTCTCAGGCGATGTCACGGTGAAGATTCCGCCGGGCTCCCAGTCCGGTAAAAAGATGCGACTGCGAGGCCGAGGAGTGCCATCCCTCAAGGGATCAGGAAGAGGAGACCTGTACCTGGTTCTGAAAGTGGTCCTTCCCGACTCTAGCAACGCGGATGCACGCGCCGCGGCCGAGCGGATGAAGAGCTCCTATGCCCGCGATGTTCGGGAAGACGTGCGGCTCTGAAGCGTGTATTACCTGCCATCAAGCTCCTGACGCGCGGAGCATCCAACCAGGAGAAGAATTTGGGTTTGTTGGACATTTTCGGGGGCTCAGGCCCAGAAAAGGCGAAAAAGCTCAGGGCAAAAGTGACTCAAAAGTACGGGGATCCGACGGTCCGCCAGAAGGCGATCACTCAGCTGGGAGACATGAAGATTCCCGAAGCAGTGCCTTCCCTGCTGGCCAGGTTTACGATCACCGTGGAGCCGTTGACCACTGACTCAGACGAAAAGGAGCACGTGCTCGAGTTGGTGAAGGGCTTTGGCCAGGACGCGATCGGTCCGATCACCGAATTTCTGCGGCGCACTGACCAGGCAAGCTCGTGGGCAATCCGCCTCCTTACCGAGCTGCTGCCGGAGCCCGAGGTGATCGGGATTGCCGTCGAGTTGCTCAAGAAACTTGGTTCAGAGTACGCGCGGGACCCGCAGAAGAAGATGGTCCTGATCCAGTTCGTCACCGGCAAAGCCGATCCGCGGATCGCCTCGGTGCTCGTTCCCTTTCTTGAAGACATGTCGGACGATGTGAAGATCGCCGCCCTCAAGGCGCTGGCTCCACTCAAGCATGAGCCGGCCCGCGAGCCGATGCTCCATTTGCTGACCGCGCCCGAAACTGCAAAGCGAGTCCAGACCGCGGTCGTGGCGGCGCTCCACGAAAGTGGATTTGGGGTTCAGGGGTACCGGGAAAAGGTCGAGGCCCTGCTTTCGGACCCCTATTTTGTAGACAAAGGTGGGTTGGTCAAAAAGCGGGGCTAACCTGTTCTCGAGCAAACAGGCCCTTGTTCGTCGCTCCCGTAGCGAAGAGGATTCGTTTTAGATAGCGACGCGATGTCCAAGCACTATCTTTCAAGCTCGTCGAAGGTCGTCTCTCTGAGGTCGCGGCTGCCGAAGCGGCGGCCTTCAGCGGGGTCCAAACCTCCCACCCTCCCAGTGGATCCGCTCTGGGCGGAGGACACAATCGCAGCGATGGCCCGGTGCATCACCAGCGCGCCGGGCGAAATGGAGGCGCAGCGCGAACAACTAGCCTTAGTTCAAGGGCTTACGCGCGCTCGAACTTGCTACTTGCTGCAGAAAACCGACCTCTCGAATCAGCTCGAGGTCGTCGCGGTTCGCGGGCGCAATGACCCTCGGATTGCAGCGGTGGCGCCGGGCGAGGGTGTCGCAGGCAAGGCTTTTTCGGACGGCCGGATTGTCCGGGCGGACGGGACGGTGGCGGTGCCGCTGTTCGGAGCGGGCACGGCGGTGGGTTGCCTGGTGTTGTTGTCTCCGCAGCGCGTTGCGAAAGATCCGCTGCTGACGGCGCTGGCTTCGCAAATTTCTGCTGCATCGGAAGTCTCTCGGCTCAAAGACGAAATGGTGCGCCGCAATCGGGACCTTCAGACCGCGGTGGCCGGGCTCAAGAGCCTAGAAAAGAACCGCGAGGTCCTGATCTCCAATATTTCCCATGACTTGAAGAATCCGTTGAGCACCCTCAAGGTCTATTTGAATCTTTTAGGCCGCAAGAATCTTGGCGAGCTCACGGAGAAGCAGGCCAAAGCCGTCAGTACCTGTGAGCGGAGCGCGGACCGGCTGCTGAGAATGATCAACGACTTGCTGCTGCTCTCACGCCTGCAGTCTGGAAAGATGCAGCTCAACGAGCGACCTTTTGGCCTCAAGGACCTGGCGCAGAACGTCGTCAATACCCTGTCGGCCCCCGCCACGGTGGCGAAGGTTCAATTGGTTTTGCTGCCCTGCCCGGAAGTGTACGTCCGCGGGGATCGAGATCGACTGTTTGAGGCGTTCGGGAACTTGGCGGAGAGCGCCGTTCAACGCAGCAGGGGGACGGTTCAAATTCGGGTGTCGGCCCAGAAGAGTGGCCTGGCGATCTTCTCTGTTCACGACAACGGCCACCCGATACCTCCCGATGAGCTGGAGCATGCTTTCGAGCTGTATCAACGCGATCGGATCCCCAAACGGCCACGCCAATACACCCGAAACCTCGGCTTGCCCGTCGCCGCGAAAGTCGTTCAGCTCCACGGGGGGAAGATCGAGATCAAGAGCTCGTCGGAGTCGGGAACCACGATGGAGGTCTCGCTCCCGGCGTTCGCGGCGGCAGTTGCGCTTGTCAGCGCTCCGGTCGCCCCGCGCGCAGGCTCGATTTTGCTGGTCGAAGACGATGTCGACTGCCGGGAGGTGCTGCAACAGGTCCTCGACCAAGAGGGTTATCGAGTGGCGTCCGTTGCAGATACCGGAGCGGCGATCTCCATTCTCCAGAAGAGCCGCCCGGCGATGGTGCTGTTGGACCTGCGGCTGAGCCGCGAGGACGGCCGATCGGTACTTCATTACATTCGGGAGAGTGCCTCGCTTTCGGATGTCCCGGTCTACATCATCTCCGGCACGAGCGAGGTCAGCTGGACCGGATCTGGGGAGGGCCTGGAGCGGATCGACGGATTCTTCGAGAAGCCGATCAATCTGCCCAAACTGCTGGGCACGGTCTCCGCAGTGGTCCGTCGTCCTGGTGAGCTCCAAGCGGCCCACAATCGAACTAAATCCTGAGCGAACTCAAGTTCCCGAACGCGAACCGCCGTCGTTAAAGTAACCTGTCGCGGCGAAGCCGGGATGAAACCTTCCGTCTACCATCGTTATCGAACCGCCTTTATCGAGGCGATTGCAGCACGCCTGGGCGCTTCGGCGCAGGACATTTCCGGGCAGGTGAAGGAAGCAGAGCCGGTGCATGGGGATCTCAGCTTTCCTACGTTCTCGCTCGCTAAGTCCCAGAAAAAAGCGCCGGCTGCGATTGCTTCCTCATTGGCGACGGGGCTGTCCGTGCCGGGCCTTCAAATCCAGGCGCAAGGCCCCTATCTGAATGCGCGATTTCTGCCGATCCCGTTCTTCCAAGAAGTGCTCGAGCAGGCGCGAACGTTGGGGGCCGCCTTCGGAAGCGGGGACTCCCAGCGCGGAAAGACGGTGGTGATTGACTACTCCTCGCCCAACATCGCCAAGCCGATCGCCTTCCACCACATCCGTTCCACGGTGATTGGGCATTGCCTGTCGAATCTGTATGCCAGCCAAGGCGCAAGGGTTGAGGGAATCAACTACCTGGGAGACTGGGGAAAGCAGTTCGGCCTGGTCGCGGTGGGGTTCTCCGAGTACGGCGACCCCGCCCGCAAACACCACATGGCCCACCTGGTGGATGTCTACGTCAAGGCAAACGCCCGCGCCGAAAAGGATCCCACCTTTGATGAGCAGGCTCGTCGCTTCTTCCGAAGGATGGAGCAGAAGGATGCGGAGGCGCTGCGGCTGTGGAAAGAGCTGCGGGAGACTTCGCTCGACGACTTCAAGAAGATCTATCAGCGGCTGGGGATCCAGTTCACCCACTACGAGGGGGAGAGCCGCTATCAGGATCGGATGGACGCGGTGATCGACGAAATCGCCCGCACCGTCGGGGTGAAGGAGTCCGAGGGAGCTTTGATCGTCGACATGGACTACGCGGAAAACGAGCCTCCGGTGCTGTTGCGAAAAAACGATGGTAGCAGCCTCTACGCGACCCGAGACCTGGCCGCAGCGATCGACCGGTATGAGCGCTTTCACTTCGACCAGGCGCTCTACGTGGTCTCGACCGATCAGTCGCTGTACTTCCGCCAACTCTTCAAAGTGCTCGAGCGGATGGGCAAACCCTGGGCAAAGGGCCTCGTTCACGTCGGATTTGGGCGGGTTCATGGGATGAGCACCCGCAAGGGCCAGATTGTACTGCTCGATGATGTGCTCAACGAGGCGAAGAACCTGGCGCTCGAGAAAGTCTTGGAGAATCAGAGCGCCGGGAAAATTCAGACCGACCAACCCGAGCTTCTGGCGGAACAGGTGGCGATCGGGGCAGTGGTGTTCGGGGATTTGAAGAACCGGCGGCTCACCGACTACACCTTCAACTGGGAAGAGGTTCTCAGCTTCGAAGGGCACACCGGTCCCTATCTGCAGTACGCACACGCGCGAGCCTGCAACATTTTGCTCAAGGGAGGCGGCGCGCCGACTCACTTCGATGCGGGCCTGTTGGTGCTTCCGGAGGAACAGGCTCTGGTCCGTTCGGTGGCTCGCCTTCCGGTGGCCGTCGAAGAGGCACTCGAGCACAACGAGCCCTCCACGCTGGCCCGCTATCTGCTGGAATTGGGCGCTGCTTTCAGCCACTGGTACACGGCCGGAAACCAGGACCGGGAAAAACGCGCCCTGGTCTCGGACCCTGCGCTTCGAGACGCTCGGTTGGCCCTTACCGACTCGGTGCGGATCGCTCTGGCTGCAGGCCTGGAACTGCTCGGAATTCCCGTGCCAGAAAAGATGTAACGTGCTTCTCTACAGGGTGACTGAATTCTACGAGCAGTCAGCGCAACAAGCGAGTTGGAGGACACGATGTTTGATCCGGAAATGCTGAGACCTGGAATGGTGGTCCGCTCCGACGAGGGCGAGGAGCTCGGAAGGGTCCACTCCATCGGCATTGCGAGTTTCCTGGTCGGAAAGGGTCTTTTCTTCCCCGAGGATTCTCTTTTGGGCTACGAAGACGTCCAGGAAATTCGAGACGGCGAAGTCATCCTGCGACACGATACCGAGAGCCTGCGAGGTCTCTCGTTGCTCGAGGGAGAAGAGGCATTGGCAGAAATCCGACGACATTCGCACGACCCTCGGACGATCGAGACCGTGGTCTCGGACGAAGGCTTCGACCCGCAACCCGGAGCCGTGCACATCGGCCCCAAAGAGTAAGCCTGGGCTGACGCGCCTTACCGCCCGTCGCTCAAATTCCTGATTCTTTCGGCGTGGCCTTGGTAACCTGACCGATCGGAGCCGCGATGCGGGGATCGGCCGACGTGATCGAAGTAAAGGGTCTGCGAAAAGAGTATGGGACTGCGCGCGGGTCCGTGCTGGCGCTCGACCGAATCGACTTCAACGTCGCCGAAGGTGAGTTCGTCGCCATCGTGGGTCCTTCCGGGTGTGGCAAATCCACGCTGTTAAAAATCCTCGCCGGTCTGCTTCCGGCAACCGATGGCGAGGTCAAGCTGCGTAGCGTTCAAATCACCGGACCTCGGCGGGACATCGGAGTCGTGTTCCAGTCGCCCGTTCTCTTCCCCTGGCGCACGGTATTGGACAACGTGCTGCTGCCGGTCGACGTGCAGAAGCTCGGCCGCGAGAACAGTCGCAGCCGCGCGCTCGAGCTTTTGGAAATGGTCGGCCTTCAGGGATTTGAGCACCGCTACCCCTGGGAGCTTTCCGGTGGGATGCAGCAGCGGGTGGCGATCAGCCGAGGCCTGATCCACAACCCCGCGCTGCTGTTGATGGACGAGCCCTTCGGCGCGCTGGACGCAATGACCCGCGAAGGCCTCAACTTGGAGCTTCAGCGGATCTGGCTTGAGCGGCGCGAGACGGTGTTGTTCATCACCCACTCGATTGCCGAGGCGGTCTTTCTCGCAGACCGAGTCTTGGTGATGACGCCCCGGCCCGGCCGGATCACCGAAGACGTGCCGGTCACGATTCCGCGGCCGCGCGCGCTCGATCTCCTCTCGGTTCCGGAGTTCGGCGGGATCGTTCGGAGGATCCGCGCGCACTTCAACGCCAAGACCGGGATCGCGGCATGAGCTGGCTGCACCGCAATTCGGTCTTGCGTGTGCTGCTGCTTTTCGCCTTTCTTGCGCTGTGGGAGGCCGCCGTTCGGGGACTACGCATCCCGTTGTTTATTCTGCCGCCGCCCTCCCAAGTCGGTGCTGCCCTTTACCGAGGAGCGGTGAGCGGCATTTACCTTCAGCACTTCTGGATTACGCTGGCCGAAACGCTGCTTGGATTCGCGCTCGGCTCGATCATCGCGTTCGTGATTGGCACGGGGCTGGCCGCCAGCCGGACCGTTGAATACTTCCTCTATCCGTACATCGTGATGTTTCAATCGATGCCGAAGGTGGCGCTCGCGCCCTTGGTGGTGGTTTGGTTCGGGCTCGGGCTGACGTCCAAAGTGGTGAGCGCCGCGCTGATTGCTTTCTTCCCATTGTTGGTGAACACCATGGTCGGGCTTCGCTCGGCCGACGAGGACCGAGTCGATCTGATGCGCTCGCTCGCCGCCAGCCAGCTGCAGATCTTCTGGATGTTGCGTTTGCCTTCGGCCCTTCCCTTCATCATGGCAGGGCTGGAGGTAGCGATGGTGTTCGCGCTGGTCGGCGCGATCGTCGCGGAATTCGTAGGCTCGGAGGCGGGCCTCGGGATGCTGATCCAAAGCCGAAATTTCAGCATGGATGTGGCGGGGGAATTCGCGCTTCTTTTCATTTTGGCGGTGATGGGCCTGGCGCTCAACGTGGTCCTGGTCTCGTTCCGCCGCCGGTTGCTGTTCTGGGACGCCTCGCAAAAGGCGACCTCCAAGTCCGCTTCAATCAAAGGTGCACTATGAACAAGACGCTTCCCACCATGCTGCTGATCTTCCTCGCGCTCGCCGGGCAAGCCCAGTCGGCGGACACTACGGTCAAGTTCGGCTTTTGCGCCAAGACCATCACCTCCGCGGCAGCACCGTTTGCAATTGCGACGAAGATGGGCTGGTACAGCGCGGGCGGGATCAAGGTGCAGCTTGTGCCGGTAGCCGGCTCAACGGATTGTGTGAGGTTGGTCGCGACCGGCGATCTTCCGTACTCGCTGCCCTCGATCGAGCCGCTTCCGACGGTGATCCAACAAGGCGTGAAGGCGAAGATCTTCTACACCGCGTACCAAGGAAACATTTATGGAGTCGCGGTCCCCAAGCAAAGCCCGATCCGATCGATCCGAGACCTGAAGGGAAAAAAGATCGGGGTCGCTTCAATGGCCTCTGGCGGGGTTCCGGTCGCGCGCGGGCTGCTGGCGATGAATGGTCTGGATCCGGAAAAGGATGCGCAACTCGTGGTCGTCGGCGAAGGCGCGCAAGCTGCGGCCCTGCTTCGCAGCGAACAGGTGGCTGCGCTTTCGATTTACGACACCCAATACGCGCTGATCGAAAGCGCGGGCGTGCCGGTGCGCCTTCTCGATTCAGGACCGGTCGCGCGGTTTCCCTCGAACGGTTTCCTCGCGCTCGAGAGAAATCTAAAGAGCGACCGCGCCCAGGCGGTGACGCTCGCCAAGGGCTACGCGATGGGAACAGTCTTCGCGATCGCGAACCCGGAGGCGGCGGTGAAGATCCTGTACGAGGTTTACCCGCAAACCAAGCCGAGCGGTAAGAGCGAAGAGCAGGGGCTGCGCGACGATGTCAAGACGCTTCTGGCTCGCGCGGAGCACTGGCGGCTGGAGGCGGGCGGCGTCAAGCGATGGGGCGAGAGCTCGATCAAGGACTTCGACGCCTACTTGGACTTCCTGCTCAAGTGGAAGGTGATTAGCGCGAAGGTCCCGGTGACCGAAATGCTGACCAATGATCTGGTTGACGAGATCAACCGCTTCGACCCGGCGAAGATTGCCGCGGACGCGAAGACCTATCGGTATGTGGAGCCGCGCTGATGGAACGCCAAGTGATGCTGACCGGCAGCGGTGGCCAAATTCTGGTGCAGAGCCTGGTCAGCCATGGGGTCAAGAGGGTCTTCTGCGTCCCGGGCGAGAGCCACTTGCCGGTTCTCGACGCGCTTTACGACGTGCGAGATCGGATCCAGCTCATCGTCTGCCGTCACGAAAGTGGCGCTTCAAACATGGCGGATGCGTGCGCGAAGCTTACTGGACAGCCCGGCATCGCCCTGGTCAGCCGCGCCCCGGGCGCGACCAACGCTTCGATCGGCCTCCACACCGCGTTTCAAGATTCCACTCCCCTGATCCTCTTGATTGGCCAGGTGCGCCGAGACTTCATCGATCGCGAGTCATTTCAGGAGATCGACTTCCGCCAGATGTTCGGACCCTTGTCCAAGTGGGTGGCGCAAATCGACGACCCAAGACGGATTCCGGAATACCTCAGCCATGCGTTTTATACCGCGACGTCGGGCCGCCCTGGGCCGGTTGTGCTGGCCTTGCCTGAGGACATGCTCAGCGAAGAGGTACAGGCTCCAGCGGCTCCTCACTTCCACCGGGTGGCGGCATCACCCTCCGAGCAGCAGATGGTTCATCTGGCGAAGCTCCTGGCCGAGGCGCGACGGCCGATCGCGATTCTCGGCGGCAGCGGTTGGAGCGTCGATGCCTGCGCCAACCTGCGTCGATTTGCAGAAAACTGGCAGCTCCCAGTCGCCTGCGCGTTCCGCTTTCAGGATCTCTTCGACAATGATCATCCGCAATACGTCGGCGACGTCGGCATCGCGATCAACCCCAAGCTCGCTCGACGCATCCAGGAGGCCGATCTCGTGCTGGCGATCGGTCCTCGCCTGGGAGAGATGACGACCAGTGGATATCAATTGTTCGAAGTTCCGGTTCCACGGCAAACCCTGGTGCACGCCCATCAGGGTGCGGAGGAGCTCGGCCGGGTGTACGCGCCGGATCTGCCGATCAATTCCAGCATGCCGGAGCTCGCCGCGGCCCTCGCTCAGCTACGGCCAGCGCCTGCGCCTGCGTGGTCCACGGAAATGGCGGCCGCGCGCGCGGACTACGTCGCTTGGAACACGCCGGTCCAGGTTCAAGGCCCGCTGCAGTTGGCGCAGATTATCAGTCATCTCCGAGAGCAGCTGCCGAGCGATGCGATTGTCGTCAACGGTGCGGGGAACTTCTCGGCTTGGGTGCATCGCTTCCACCGTTACCGGCGATTCAAATCCCAAGTCGCACCCACCAGTGGCGCAATGGGATACGGAGTGCCGGGGGCAGTTGCCGCCAAGACCGTCCACCCTGATCGGCCGGTCGTCACCTTTGTGGGGGACGGCGAATTTTTGATGACCGGACAAGAGCTGGCGACCGCGGTGCATCACCAGCTGCCGATCATCATTCTGCTGGTCAACAACGGGCTCTACGGCACGATTCGGATGCACCAGGAGCGCCACTATCCGGGGCGCGTGTACGGGACCCAGTTGACCAACCCCGACTTCGCCGCCTACGCGCGTTCGTTTGGCGCATTCGGAGAGATCGTCGAGACCACGGAAGAGTTTTCTCCCGCGTTCGAGCGAGCGATTTCGTCTGGCATACCGGCCCTGCTCGAGTTGCGCCTTCCGGAGGAGGTGATCACTCCCACGACAACGCTCTCCGCGATTCGCGATCAGTCGCTGAAGCGACGCGGGTCCAACCAGGCCTCTTGATCTGCCATCCAAATCGCCTAAAGGTACCGCGCCACCGGCGATGTTCCCCCAAACTCGTTTCCACCACAGCCCAGGAGGACTCCAGATGATTGTCGGCGTTCCGCGCGAGACCTTTCCGGGCGAGCGGCGCGTCGCCCTGGTGCCCACGACAATTCCGAATCTCGCGAAAGCGGGCCTGCAGGTCGTGGTGGAGGCGGGAGCGGGAGCGGAGGCCGGTTATCCGGACGCGGACTATCTGTCCAAGGGCGCGAAGATCGTTGCTGAGCGGGCGGAGGTTTTTCGCACCGCGGATGTGGTGGTGCAGGTTCTCTGCTACGGCTCGAACGACAAGACGGGCAAAGCCGACTTGCCTTTGTTTCGCCGCGATCAGGTGCTGATTGGCTTTTTGCGCCCGCTGGGTTCGCGCGAAACGGTCGAAGAGATTGCCGCCACCGGGGTGATTTCGTTTTCGGTGGAATTGATGCCGCGCACCACCCGCGCCCAGAGCATGGATGCGCTCTCCTCGATGGGGACGATCTGCGGATACAAAGCGGTCCTCCTGGCCGCCGATCAGTTGCCGCGGATTTTTCCGATGCTGACCACTGCCGCAGGAACGATCACCCCCGCCCGGGTCTTGATCATCGGCGCGGGAGTGGCGGGGCTGCAGGCGATTGCGACGGCGCGAAGACTGGGCGCGGTGGCCTCGGCGTATGACCTGCGTCCGGCTGCAAAGGAACAGGTGCAGAGCCTGGGTGGCAGGTTTGTCGAGCTTCCGATCGAGGCCAAGGATGCCCAAGACGCGCAGGGATACGCGCGTCCACAAGACGAAACCTTCTACCGCAACCAGCGCGAGCTTTTGGGGAAGGTGATCGCCGAGAGCGATGTCGTGATCACCGCGGCCGTGATTCCGGGAAAAAAACCTCCGCTCCTGGTGACCAAGGAGATGGTGGCCAAGATGGCGCCGGGATCGGTGATCGTCGATCTCGCCGCCGAGCGAGGTGGCAATTGCGAGCTGACCCACCCCGGCGAGATCGCAATCGAGCTCGGAGTCACGATCGTGGGGTTGGTGAATCTCGCAACCGCCGTGCCCTACCACGCGAGTCAAATGTACGCGCGCAACCTGAGCGCGTTTTTGCTCCTTCTGGTCAAGGACGGAAAGCTGCAGCTCAACCTCGATGACGAGATCATTCGCGAGACCTTGCTCACCCGCGGCGGCGCAGTCGTCAACCCGCGGGTGCGAGAGTTTTTTGGGCTCCCAGCCCAACCGGCGGAGCCGAAAGGGGTGCCAAAACAATGAAGCTGGACCTCCTGACGAGCCTCTACGTTTTCGTCCTTGCTGCTTTCATCGGTTTTGAGGTGATCCGGCGAGTATCTCCCCTGCTGCATACGCCCTTGATGTCGCTCACCAACGCCCTCGACGCGATTGCGGTGGTGGGAGCGATGATCGTGGCGGGCCGGCATCACGAGCATGGGGCGACACTGGCGAAAGTACTGGGAACGATCGCGATCGTCGCTGCTACCAGCAACATCGTCGGCGGATTTCTGATCACCGATCGAATGCTGCGCATGTTCAAGGCCAGTCGCCCGACCAAGAAACCATGACCGGCACCACCGACACGCTGCTCCAGGTCGTGTACCTGGTCGCGACCGTTCTATTCATTCTTTCGCTCAAGTGGCTAAGCTCCCCGAGCACCGCACGCCACGGCGTGTTTGCCGGTGAGCTGGGGATGTTGCTGGCCGTTGCCGGAACCCTGCTTCACCAGGGGATTGTCGACTACAAGTGGATCGCGATCGGGTTGGTGTTGGGCGCGATCATCGGCGTGCCGCTCGGCGAAGTGGCGATGACCAAGGTGCCGCAGCGGACCGCGCTCAGCCACGCCTTCGGTGCGCTGTGCGTCACTCTGGTCGGCACCTCCGAGTTCTACTTGCAGGCTCCGAACGTGCCGCCCTTCACGATGGGCGTGCTGTCGTTGGAAGTGATCCTCGGCTCGCTCACCTTCACCGGCAGCTTGATGGCGGCGGGCAAGTTGCAGGAGATCCTGCCCCAGCGGCCGATCACCTATAAGGGTCAGAACATCGTCAACCTCGGCGTTTTGGGAGTGGCGGTGGCGGTGGCGGCGATCCTGGTGGTGCATCCGGAACGGACCGAGCTGTTTCCGCTGATCGTGACAATCCCCTTGGTGTTCGGGGTGATGATGATCATCCCGATCGGGGGCGCCGACATGCCGACCGTGATTTCGCTCCTCAATTCGTATGCCGGTCTCTCCGCCGCGGCGATGGGCGTCGTACTCGACAACAACCTCTTGATCATCGCCGGAGCCTTGGATGGTGCTTCCGGTTTCATTCTCTCGGTGAACATGTCGAAAGCGATGAACCGGTCGTTCACCAACGTGCTGTTCGGGGCGTTTGGACAGGAGCAGGCGTCGGGCGTCGCCGGGGCTCAGGCCTCACGACCGGTGCGCAGCGCCACCCCGGAAGAAGCCGCGGCGATCCTCGAGGCGGCCAACAAAGTGGTGATCGTTCCCGGATACGGAATGGCCGTGGCCCAAGCGCAGCACAAGGTGCGGGAGCTTTACGACGCGCTGACCAAACGCGGGATCGACGTGAAATTCGGAATTCATCCGGTCGCCGGACGGATGCCAGGCCACATGAACGTGCTGCTCGCCGAAGCCGACATTCCCTACGACAAGCTTTTGGAGATGGACGAAATCAATGGCGAGTTTCCGCAGACCGACGTGGCGCTGGTGATTGGCGCCAACGACGTGACCAATCCCGCAGCACGCACCGACAAGACGAGCCCAATCTACGGGATGCCGATTCTCGACGTGGACAAGGCTCGCACGGTAATGGTGATCAAGCGCAGCATGGCGGCAGGCTTTGCCGGAATCGACAATCCGCTCTACTACCTGGAGAAAACCCTGATG
>Ga0209588_1000035_pt1 | contig 65832 bp, 70 predicted proteins | sample Rivendell_Oct201_10_FD_188351 | JGI IMG/M metagenome (GOLD analysis project Ga0209588, IMG submission 188351) | Vadose zone soil microbial communities from the Eel River Critical Zone Observatory, Northern California, USA -... | ecosystem: Host-associated > Plants > Roots > Rhizosphere > Soil ...
GCTCGCCACCGAACCGACTGGCGACCTCGAGGGCCAGACGCACGCCTTGCTCGGCTGGGTGCGGCAGGCTTCGGGTGATCGGGCCGGAGCGCTCTCCGAGTACCAGCGCGCGCTCTCGGCCGCGCCGCCGGGCTCGCGCCCCGTCTGGGCAGACAACGCCGCGGCCGAGCTGGCGCTGCTGCTCGAGCGCGGCGGAGACGCAGCCGGCGCGCGCGACGCTTGGAAAACCTACCTGGTGCGCTTCCCCGACGGCATCCACGTCCAGCAGGCGCGCCGCCACCTGGGTCGGGGGCGCTGAGGCGTGCTGGCCACGATCTTCGCCGCGGTGCTCGTTGCAGCGGCTCCGGTGCGGGTCGAAGTGCTCGATATGGACGGAGCAGCGGCGCCTGCGTTTGAGCTGGCCATTTCACGAGCTCTAGTGGCCGAAGGGGTGGCCGTGATCGCCGGACCGCCGTCGGCCTGCGGCGCTGGGTGCGCGCGCGTCCGTGTCCAGCAGCTCGATCCCAGCGCATACCAGGTGGAGGTGGCGCGGCTGCAAGATCGCCGCGCGGCACGGCTCTCGCTTCCTGCGGAGGCGAGTTCTTTCGAGCGCGCTCACTCCCTCGCGCTGCGCGCCCGCGCGCTCCTCGATGACTTGCCAGACGAGGCCCGGCGGCCGCTACGGAAAAAATCCGTGCGCGCCGCTGCACAGGCCCCCGCTCCGGCTGCGCCGCTCGCAGGGCCCATTCTGCCACCCGTTGCGCCGGTCTCCGAGCCGCCCGCGAGATCTGCGCCGCCACTCGTCGCGCCAGAATCCAAACCGGCTATCAGTCCGCAAGCGCTTGAGCCAGTAGCCAACTCGCCACTGCCCGGGCCCACGCGCTGGCTGCGCATCGCCGTAGGCAGCGGCGTCACGGCCGGCGCAGGACGGGACGATGACCTGCTCGCCGGGGGGCCATCGCTATGGGCCCGGGCGGCGCTCGGTCCGGTCTTCGCAGCCCGGCTCTCGGCCGGCTACCTTTTCTCACGCGAGGGCACGGGGAAGGCGGGGCCTTACCGGGCACAACTCCTGCCCGTCGGACTGGTCGTATCGGTTGCGCACCCCGCGCTTCCGATACTGCGCGCCGGCGCTGGCGTCGAGCTGTTGCGAGTCGCGGCTTCAGGCGACAGAGGGGAAGGCTCGGCGCTCCTCGCCGGGCCGCTCGCCGAGGTGGAGGGACGCCTACCCTTGCGCACCTTCACGCTCGTTCTCCTTGCTCGTGCGGCGCTGCACCACAGCCACGGCATCGAAACCGACACGGACGTGCTTTTTCATCTTCCGACCGTTTCCATCGGGACCACGCTGGGCGTGGAGTTCGATCTTCGCTGAACCGGTGCAATCGATCGCCCGCCGCCGGTGTCCTTTGGCCTGAAGTCCATCCCGGAGGAACCCTATGAAGATGCGACTCGCCGCACTCGGAGCACTGATCGCCGCTGCCGCCACCACCGCCTGTGGCCGCGGAACCGGCACCGTGCGCCCCTTGCTCACCGACGCGCCTGCGCCCGCCAACGTCCAGAAGGTGCTGATCACCATCAACGAGGTCCGCATCAAGGACGAAGCCGAGGACGCGGAAAACCGAAACGAGCCCGATGACGACAAGCCCGGCCTTAACGGCGGCCCGGCCACGCACCCCGAGGCCGAGCAGGACGGCGTGCGTGGCAAAGGCTGGATCGTGCTCTGCACCGGCCTGCAGACCTTCGACCTGCTGTCGCTGACGAACGGTCGATTCGCCGCGCTCTGCCCCAACCCGATCGATGTTCCCGCCGGCAAGATCGACGAGATCTGGCTGGGCGTCACCGCGATCAAGATTGTCTACACCGACGGTACGTCGGCGGACATCGTCGTGCCGCGCGGCCACACGAACGGCCTCAAGCTCGACCTCGACGATGTGCTTGAGCATAACGGCTCGCTCGAGATCAAGGTCGACTTCGACGCCGGCCTCTCGCTGATTCTGGACTCGAGCGGCATGGTCGCGAGCCTAAGCCCGAAGCTGCGCGAGCTGCACTGACCGCCCACCAACGGAGCAGAAATGGATCCTCGTTTCCACCCCTCGAATTTTTTCCGGCCCAAGGAGGCCCTCATGAACTCCCGCCTACTGTCCATCCCGCTCGCCCTCACGCTCGTAGCCTGTGGGGGCAACAACAACGCCGTTTCGCGCAACAACCCGGGCACGGGCACCTCGACGCTTCGGGTGCAGGCCGACGTCGACGCCACTCCGAGCTCGACCGACCTTCAGGTCGAGGTGCGTGACTCCGCCGGAAACAGGATCTCCGGCGCGACCGTGATCATCTCCAACCCGACCTGGGGTCCAGTGACGCTGCCCGAAGCGAATCCCCCCTCGGGCCAGTACGTCGGCTCCAAGATCGGTTTCCCCGCAGGCGACTTCACCCTGAGCGTCGCGGCCACCCTTCCGAGCGGAATCCCGGCCAACGTGCAGAACGTGGTGGTCGGAGGCCCGGGCGTTCATGCAATCAACGCGCCGGCGCAGAACGCGATCGTTCCCAAGAACGTGCCGCTCCAGCTCAGCTGGACCACGCCGTCGCTGGCGATGGGCGCCACGATCAGGACGAAGGACTACGGCCCCGCGGCAGCGACCGACACCGGGACGTTCACCATCCCAGGGCCCGGCAACCCACCGAACAACAACCAGTCGTTGACCATCGCCCGCTACAACGAGATCGACATGGCGGGCGGCGTCTCCGGGTCGCGGCTGCGAGTCACGGTCGAATCCGTCGTAAGCCCGTACTTCGTGCAGTAGCGAGTCTGAAGCTGTCACTGCAGCGGTACTCAACGTATCGCAGCGGACTTGAGCGGCTAGGTTCGAATCCTAGCGACGGAGCTTTACTATAGCTCGCGCGTCAACTCAGAGCCACATGACTTCCCAGTGTTTCTGGGTGCGCGAGAGCTTGTCCCCGACGGGATTCGAACCCTATTTCGGCAATTAAATCAAACATGCGACAGCGCACGCCTTTTTGCTGTTTCGCTTTGCTGGACGGGGGTTTGGATCGAATCGGCCTGTCTACATGAATGCTCATGAAGGTCCATCAATCGACCAGGATTTTGGAGACATACTGGAGACACGGATGAAGTCTGCAGCGAGACGTCAACTCGATAGTCCCTTGGACTCACCGGCGGGTGGCAAGATGATTTTCGTGGGCCACCTGAAGCTACGGACTTACGAACTGCAGGATGCTGCCGTTTCCGACGTAAACGCTCGTCGGATCGGCGCGGTCGATGATAAGCGACGTGCCACCTGCCTGAGCCGTCGAGCGGCGCAGCGTCTCGCCGGTGTCGACCGCGCTCCACGAGTCCGCTCCGTCCTCGGTTCGGAACAGTCCACCCGCGTGCATCCAGGCGAAGAGGCGCATCGGGTTTCTAGGATCCGCACCCAGGCCCAGCAGGCGATCACCACTGAGACCCCTGTCTGCAAGCGCGAATGTCTGGCCTCCATCAAGCGAGCGGATCACCGTGCCCATCTGCAAACCTGCGTAGAGAACCTGTGGCCGCTTCGGGTCGAGGGCGATCGCCTTGATATCCACCCTCACGCTGAGTTGCTGCAGAGTGCGACCGCCGTCAGCCGATTTGAAGAGGCCGCGGTTGCCCGTCCGGGAACCGACGTACAAGAGGTTCGGGTCGCCTGGATCGACCGCGATAGAACCGAGCGAGAAAAACTGCAATTGCTGGAATGACTCGCCGCCATCGTCAGAGCGCAAGAGACCTCCAACCCCCGACGAGACATAGACCCGGCGCGAGTCGGATGGAGCGAATGCGATGCGTGTGAAAAATGAAAAGTAGGGCGGCAGGCTAACCGCCGCTCGCGACCAGGAGCGGCCGCCATCGTCGGTCCTGAAGATGGCGCCGTCTCCGCCGGGAAATAGGTTGACGGCTACCAGGTACAGGTCAGGGTTGTCCGGCGCCGCCGCCACTGCCTGCAGCTGGGTAAGCGCTGCTCGAGGCAGCGTATCGCCGATGATTTGATAACTCCCGGGCGAATCGATGGCTCGAAACACTCCGACGGAATTGATCGCCGCGACCAAAAGCCTGCCCGCAGCATCGATGGCGAAGTCCTCGACTTGCACGCCCCGATAGCCGGTGTGGATTGGGACAAACGTGGCGCCGGCATCCTCGGAGCGAAACGGTCCGAGCGAGGTACCGGCGTAAACGACCGGCGGGTTCTCATTGTCGGCAGGGCTGACCCCGACAGTCGTCACGCCTGCGCCAAGTAGCTCAGCCTCACCGAGGCCGTTGACCCGCTCGAAGGTGAGACCTCCGTCAGTGGACCGGAACAGGCCCTGAGCCCCAGCTGGCACGTAGAGTACAGCGGAGTCGCTTGGGTCGAAGGCGAGACCGAATCCCGCCCCAGCCGGAAGTCCCGCGCCGGCCCTTGCGAAGGAGTCTCCCCCATCGGTCGAGCGAAACAGGCCGTCGTTAAACGCAACGACGAACAGGGTGCCATCGTCCGTCGGGTGTGCATAAACGCCGAGCGAAACTGCCGGTGCCTTGGGGAGCAGACGAAAATTGAGTCCGCCATCAGAAGACACATACAAGTCGCCGGTGTATCCGTCTGAAACGTAAACCACCTGCGGATTCGTCGGTGCGACTGACATCTGATAGGCGCCCTCCACCGTCTCCAGTCCCGCGCCCACCCTGGAAAATGTGCGTCCGGCATCGGTTGATTTGAACAGCACTCCCGTCTGGAGCGCATCGAAGCCCGCTACCGTGTAGACCACGGCGGGGTCTGCCGGGTCTACTGCGCAGTCCGAGAGGTTGGCGTTTGGCAGGAGAACAAGTGGCTCAAAGCTTTCGCCAAAATCCGCCGTTCGGGAGATACCATCTTGTATCGTGATCAGATAAGCGATGTCCGGCGCCGAACGCGACTGGCAAAATCCCAGCGCGTAGGGCTCCACTCCCTCCGGAGTGAGCAATCCACGTTCCCCGCGCACCCAGCTCTGGCCTCGATCAAGACTCTTGTAGACGCCGGCTCGTCCCGAGGTTACGAGGACTTCGTCCTGTCCGCGAAACAGAAATGGCTGACTCGTAGCGCCCCATACCAGACCGGCTTCGGGACCTACGTCCGTTACCGAGCCAAGACCCAGGCTGCGGGGCAGCTTCGCTAAAGCGGGCGGAGCGCAAAAGAGTACGGATCCAAGGCAAAAGCCTAGAACGGTTGATCGCATATTCCCCTCCGACAAAGAGCTTCCTACAAACCCACGGAGTGCTGGAGCTCTGGCTTGCCCTTGTATCACGTGAACTGGCCAACCGGCGCGCTGAGCGCCCGGGCGGAGGGGCCTGGTCGAGAAACCAGCGAGTGTCCGGACAACACCTGGACAGCGATCAGTACGGACGGAGCGCCAACCGCTCGGGAGCATCATGCGGCGATCTGGACCGGTACCGAAATGATCATCTGGGGTGGAGTCGGGCAGTCGGGAGAGTATCTCGACACCGGAGCTCGCTACGATCCGGCGACCGACACCTGGGCGCCAATAAGTGCAGTCAACGCTCCAGTACCGATCGCGTATCCCGGGGCGGTCTGGACCGGCACGGAGATGATCATCTGGGGCGGCTACCGACTCGGCGGCGGGCGCTACGATCCAGCAACCGACACTTGGACGCCTGTGAGCACTGTGAATGCGCCGAATGGCGGACGCGGAGCGGTCTGGGGCGATACCGAAATGATGGACAAGCCCAGCTACTCCGCTGGTGGGCGCTACGATCCCGGAAGCGATACTTGGACGGTCATGAACACCAAAGGTGCCCCAACCAATGGAGGGTCAATCGTCTGGACCGGGACGGAACTCATTGTGTGGGCCTTCCCCTCTCCCTGTACGGGGGGCCGGTACGATCCAACGACGGACACCTGGTCGGCCATGAGCTGCCTTGATGGACCGCCGAATGGGCCGACTGTTTGGACCGGTGCGGAAATGATTGTCTGCGCGCAAGGCCCAGCGAATGTCTACAATCCCGTTTCAGACTCTTGGAGAAGAGCCAGCTCCGCTGGGCGCCCCAGCAACCGTGTTAACCACACCGCGGTGTGGACCGGTACGGAGATGATCGTCTGGGGCGGGGTTTGGGCCGACGGCGCTCCCCCTGAGAATACGGGCAGCCGGTACGATCCAGCCGCTGACAGCTGGAGAGCCACGTCGACAGCACTCGCCCCGCAAGGTCGCTTCAATCACACAGCCGTTTGGACCGGTACCGAGATGATCGTCTGGGGCGGAAGTGAGCGACCAGTATCCGCCCAGGCCCTTACTGAATAGCGGGGCCCGCTACTGCGCGAGCACGGGTCTTTAGGCGGTGAGTGTTCTTTGTCGTCATTGCCCTCCTCCGTGGTGCATGCTCATCGAGGCAAGCGATGCATTTCTATCGCGCCGAGATCCGCGACCTCGCCGCCCCCGGGCGCGGTGACCGGGACCTCGCGAGACTCGTACCTTCGCTCCCGATCGAACACGATGAGCTGGAGCGACACGCCGCCCGGCAGCCCCTGCAGCTCGAATTTCCCGCTTCCCTCGGTGCCCACAGCCCTCGGCTCGGGCAAACCCAGCACTCCCACCCATGCGCTGGAGATGGGCGTCGCCGTTCCGGCCTCGACGACAGTACCTCGGATCGACGCCCCGGCCGCCAAGCGAACGGCTCCCACGGGGAGCTGCTGCCCCTCCTCGAGATGCAGTTCGTCGATCCTTCCCGCGCGCCCATCCGAGGTGATGAGCAGCAGCTCGTAGGTTCCCGCCGGCACGTTGGCCAGTTGGAACGCTCCGTCCACGGCGCGGGCCTGCAGCGGTCCAAACGGGCTTCGTTGCAGAAGGTCGTCCACCACCGAGCTCGACCGCGCCCTCAGGCCCACGGCGTAGTCAGCCACCCTCGCTCCACTCCCATCGATCGCCGTCCCCGAGATCGCCGAGGCCCGGCGAAACTGCAGCCGGACGTCTGTGTCCACCGGGACGCGGTCGGCTCGGGCCACCGGAAAGTCGGGATGCCAGGCTGAAACCGTAAACACATCTTTCGGGAGATCTTCCACCGCAAAGCGCCCCTCGCCATCGGTGAAAGAGCCTTGCCGAGGATCTCTTAGCGATTTCGCTACGTCCACTATGGCTCCCAAGACAGGGTCGCCGTTCGGGTCGACCACCACACCCTGGATGCGATGGGTTTCGGGAAGAACGAAGTCCACGCCACTCCGCTGTTCACCGTTCTCCAGCTCGATCACCTGAGTCGCCTTCAGCACAGTGCTCCCACTCGCCGCCACCACTTCGGACATCGCGTGCAGCGCAACCTTGCCCTTGCCCAGCGGGCCCACCCGGTAGCGTCCATCGGCGCCGGTGACCGTTTCGATTCTCTCGGAGCCTCTCTCCTGGGCGAGGGGAAGCGCGGAGACGGCCGCGCGCGCCGCCGGCCGCCCATCGGAGCGGCGGACGGTGCCGGAGACGGTCGCCGAATCCTGGAAAGTGAGCACTATTTGGTGGCGGCTGCCCTGCTCCAGCCACATGGGCTCCGACCAGGCCTGTCCGAAGTCCGGGTGGCTCGCGATTACCCGCACCTCGTCGGCGGGGATACGGCTCAGGCGGAACGCGCCCTCGTTCGAGCTGGTGGTAAAGTCGACAACCTCCCCCCCGAGCCTGTTCGCAGCCACCACCTGTGCCTGTACCGCGGCGCCTTCCACGGCCTCTCCGGTGGACGAGATCGCTTTGCCTTCCAGCTGAGCCCCGCTCTCCAGCACCAGATCCACCCTGAGGTCCTCCTCGGCTACCTGGAGGATGCGCCGGGCAGGAGCGTGCTCGCGTGAACGGGCGACCAGGCCGTACGATCCCGGCAGGACAGCCTCGAATAGGAAGCCGCCGCTCGCGTCCGTGGACGCGGTCAACCCGCTTGAGGCCTGGGGCTCGACGAGCCGCAGCCCAACCTCGGCGCCCACCACGGGCTGACCTTCCGAATCGCTCACCCGGCCGGAGATTTGCGGCCTGTTGCCGACTCGCACGACCACGGTTTTTCGCTCGGCGAGGCCAAGGCTCACCTGACCCTCGAGGCGTCCGGCCAGATTCCCGCGAGCGGCGAAGACGCGATACTCACCGGGGTCGAGATTCCTGACCTCGAAAGCGCCGTCGACGCCGGTTCGCGCCCGCCGTTGCTTTCCCAGCCACGGGGCGTGTTGCGGCGGTCGCTGGTAGGCGGAGACAACCGCGTCCGCCACCGGCTGTGAGTCGACATCCCGCACCACGCGGCCCGAGATTGAAGCCGCCGGGTTGAGCACGAAGTCGACCTCTCGGTCTGTAGAGAGGGCCACCGACTTCTCATCCGACGCGTACCCATCCCCGTGCGCGGCCATCAGATACGTGCCCGCGGTGAGGCTCAGAGAAAACCCGCCGCGTCGGTCAGACAAGGTGGCGAAGACGGCAGAGGAACCGCCCCCCGGCTTGGAGGCCAAGACGGCGGCGCCCTCGATCACCCCGCTGCTCGAGTCGCGGACGGTACCGAAGACTCGTGAGTCGGCCGAGGACAGGACGAGTTCCACCGTCTCCAACGCTTGACCCGGGAGCAGCACCAGCCCCTCGATCACCGCTGCGCCGAGGCCGACCGCGGTGGCGGTGAGGCCATACGTCCCCGGTCCCGGCGCGTCGAACTGGAAGCCGCCGCCCTCGCCAGCTCGCGCCAAGAGGGGCTCGTCGTCGTCGCCGGGGTTACCCGACCGGACGAGCGCCACCACCGCCCCGGCGTGGCCCCGTCCACCCGGATCGACGATCCGGCCGGCGATCGACGCGGGCCGAGCTGCGGGTAACGGCACCGGCGATTCCAGGCGCGATGCCTTCGGCGTTCGGGGTAACGGCGCCGTGGTGACGCTGGCCGCCCGGCTCCGAAGAAGCACCAGGACGAGGACGGCCAAGGAGATGCCCGCCAGCAACAAGATCGAACGTCGCGCGGCCAGCCCGAATGGAAGCCGAGATTGCCTGCCGCGTGCTCCCGTCATCGTCGCTCGATTCCCTCCGCGGCAAAACACGTTGCAATGAACACCACGAATGATCAAGCCGGAGCGCGCTCCGAGAGCGCGCGGGCATCTTGCCTTCCGCTACTGGCCAGCAGCTCCGTTGACAACCGGTCGCCGCTCGGCCGCGGATGGGTCGTGACTATCTGCTGGAAAGCTTCGCCTGCCTGCGGCATGCCAGCGCGAGGCGTTCGCGAAGTACGCGGAGACCTGGGGTCGAGTCATCCCGCGATGCGGCGCGCAGCTACTGGGCTACTTCCTGCCGCACGAGGGAACGAACAACGTGGCTTGGGGAGTGATCCTGCACGACAGCCTGGCCTCCTACGAAGCCTACCGGGCGCGAGCGCGGGCCGATGCGGAAGGAAGGCAGAACTTTGCCGCCGCGCAAGAAGGCAGGTTCATCCTTCGGGAGGAGCGCACCTTCGTCGAAGCGGTCCCAGGCACGCTCGGCGTTCCGGCCCTCCCCAGTCGGTGATAATCGGTCCCGACGAACGGAGACTTAAAATGCGCACGCAAGCACAGAAGGCCGCTGCCTTTCGCGCCCTGCACGATCGGCCGGGTGCATTCATCATCCCCAACCCGTGGGACGCCGGTACTGCGCGCCTGTTGGCTTCCCTTGGGTTTGAAGCGCTTGCCACCACCAGTCTCGGACTTGCGAACACGCTTGGCCGGGCCGACGGAATCAGCGCCGTGGGGCTCGATGAAGTCATCGAGAACGTTCGAACGATCTCGGAGGCCACCGACCTGCCGGTGAACGCCGATCTCGAGAACGGTTACGCGGATGCGCCCGAGCGCGTCGCCGAAACCATCCGACGCGCCGCCAAAGCCGGCGCAGTGGGCGGCGTCAATCGAGGATTTCACGGGCGACCCGCAGCGCGGCATCTACGACTTCCAACACGCGCTCGAGCGGGTGCAAGCGGCGGTTGAGGCGGCGCACTCACTGGCGGTGCCGGTGATGCTGACCGCTCGCGCGGAGAACCTGCTGCGAGGGCGCAACGATCTCGACGATACCATCCGACGGCTGCAAGCGTTCGAGAAGGCCGGTGCCGATGTGCTGTATGCGCCGGGGCTTCGAGATCTCCGCACCATCCGCGCGGTGGTCGGCTCTGTGGGGAAGCCGCTCAATGTGGTGATCAGCATGGCGGATCCGTCGATCACCGCAGAACAGCTGGCGGATGCCGGTGTCAAACGCATCAGCGTCGGCGGTGCGCTGTCGCGGCTCGCGCTCGGTGCCTTCATGGAGGGCGCGCGGGAAATGGCGGAGAAAGGCTCTTTTACTTGGGTACGGAGGACGATACCTACGAACGAGCTGAATTCTGTGTTTGACAAATGGCGACCTCGATAGCCAACCTCCGCCGCCGGAGGAGGTCGAACATGGATAGAAGCAGATTTCCGATGGTTGTCACCGCAGCACTTGTTTTGGCGACGGCGCTGGCCGCCAACGGTGCAGGTGGCAAGGGCAAGTTCGGAGCGAAACTCAACGGGGCCAGCGAAACTCCACCTGTCGACACCAAAGCGACTGGGACTGCGACACTGACTGTTTCGGGCACCTCGGTGGCGTATAAAGTTACCGCGTCTGGCCTGTCGGGTAACGCGACTGCTGCGCACATCCACCTCGGCTCAACCACCGCCGCCGGACCCGTGGTCGTGCCTTTTCCCCCGACCGCGATCAAAAACGGCGCCAACGGCTCGGTTACGATCTCTGGTTCGTTCGCCGAGGCGGACATCAAGCCGCAGACAGATCCGGCCGTCAAAACCCTGGACGACCTGATTGCCCAGATCCGAGCCGGGAATACCTACGTCAACATTCACACCGCAGCGCACCCCGGCGGCGAAATTCGAGGCCTGCTTAAGTGATTCAGATACCCAGGTAGCGCTGCAACAGTTCTGGCTGCGTCTGAAGATCCTAGCTGGGCCCCTCGAGCACGATTCGTCCTTTGACGAGAATGACGTGCATAGTGGTCGATCGCGTCCCGGATGGCGACCAGGAGCGCCTCGCTGTCGAGGGGCTTCGTGAAGAAGTCTAAGGCGCCCGACTTCATCGCTTGCACCGACATCTCGATGTTGCCATGGCCGGTAAGGAAGATGATCGGAACGTGGACGTCAGCCTTTGCGAGCTCCCCTTGCACCTCGAGACCGCTGATCCCGGGCAGCTTCATATCCAGCACGAGACAGCTTGGGAGCTTGCTGCAGCATCGGTTGAGGAATTCCTGCGGCGACGCAAAACTTTCCACTCTCAGGCCCGCCGTGCGGATCAGGCCCTCAACCGATTCGCGCACCGACGCATCGTCGTCGACCACGTAAACAGACTGGCACTGGTCGCTCATAGTGGATCTCGCTTACCCGACTATGCGTAACCAGCGCAAAAAATCTCTTACACCTTGGTATTGGCGCCCGACGCGCGAACGCTCGGAGTCGCCCACGAGATCCCAAAAGAGGTCGCTCGCGTCGTCAAGGCTGCGGGCAAGAGGATCAACCGTTCGAACCACCCAGGAGACCACGGCGATGTAACGACCAGCGCTGCGAGAGGTCTGTATCGCGAGAGGCATAAGCCATGAGGAGGGTCGCGGTACCCATTTCCCTTGCTGGCTCCCAGCTCGACGAAGCACGTCATGTCTGTGCGTTTTTTAACAGCGACGATGAGGAGTATCGCGTGTTGCTTCCGTTCATTAAGGACGGGTTCGAGTGTGGCGACAAGGCGGTTCACATCGTTAATCCGGGTCAACGACGCGACCATTTGCAACGGTTGGCAGCTGTGGGGATCGACCCGACGGCTGCTCAGCAGAGTGGGCAATTCGAGCTTCGGACCAACACCGAAACGTACCTTCGGGACGGCCATTTCGATCCGGCTCGGATGCTAGAGGTGTTCGAGCAGTTGGCCAGCGGCAACGCCAAGGGAGGATTTCCGCTCAGTCGCATTGTCTGCCGCATGGACTGGGCGGTTGAAGGTGAATCGCACGTCGAGAATGTCGTTGAGTTTGAATCGCGTGTGAATGATGTGTGGAGTCGCCACGATGATGCGGTTATCTGCACGTATCATCTTACGAAATTTGGAGGAGACACGGTGATGGACATCATGCAGACGCATCCGATGGTCATCATCCGCGGCATTCTTTGGCAGAATCCGTTCTTTGTACCCCCGGAGGAGTTCCTGCGTGAAGTTCGGGAACGGCGGGCCAGGCGGACTAGGTCACCCTCGACGGCGGCCTAACGTGGAAGTGCAACTCGAACATCCCGCCGAGGAGACTAAGCGCCTTCAGCGCTGCATTAACGATCTTGTCAGGATCCTAGCTCTTCCTTCCATCTGGAGTGGCGGCGAGCCATCCCAGATTCTTCATACCTTGCTCGACGCGCTGCTGTGTACGCTCCACCTGGATATCGTCTACGGGTGGTTGAAAGACCCAGTCGGCGAGGCGCACATCGAGATGGTCAGGGTCGATGAATCACGAAAACTGATGCCCCGACCGCAAGAGATCTGCGAGATGCTCAACCACCGGTTGGGAGATGACCCACTGAAATGGCCTCCGCTGGTACGGAACCATATTGGAGATCGAGACATTTCGATCGTGCCCTTGCGACTGGGGCTGCGGGGTGAAATCGGCGTAATCGTAGCAGGGTCTCAGCGAGCGGATTTTCCAGGACAGACCGAGAGGCTTATTCTGAGCGCAGCGGCGAATCAGGCGTTGATCGGGCTACAAGAGGCACGGCTCCTAAGGGAACAGAAGCGGGTCGCCAGCGAACTCGATCAACGGGTCGCGCAGCGAACTGGAGAACTCGCCAAAGCCAATGAAGAGCTGAGAAACGAAATTGGCGAACGCAGGCTGGCGGAAGAGAGGGTCCGTCAAGAGCAAAGAGAGCTGAAGCGCATTGAGGTGAGAAAGGCGGCCATCCTCGACTCGGCACTCGACTGTATTGTGACAATCGATCACAAAGGCTGTATCACCGAGTTCAATCCGGCTGGGGAGAGCACCTTCGGGTACCGTCGGGACGAGGTCGTGGGGAAGCTTCTAGCCGACGTCATTATCCCCGCGTCACTCCGAGAGAGGCACCGGCGGGGGTTCGCCCGCTACCTTGCCACGGGCGAGTCGCGAGTGCTCGGCAAGCGCTTCGAGATGACGGCGGTTCGTGCCAATGGGAGCGAATTTCCCGTCGAGATCGCAATTACCCGTATCCCGCTGGACGGGCCACCTTCCTTCACTGGCTACCTGCGCGACATCACGGACCGCAAAGAGGCGGAGGAGAAGTTGCGGCGCAGCGAGGCATTTCTCGCACAAGCTCAATATCTTGCTCGAATCGGCAGCTTTTCCTGGCGTGTGGCGACAGACGAACTCGTCTGCTCAGAGCAGCTCTATCGCATGTTCGAGTTCGACCATCGTGTGCCCGTGACTCTCGAACTGATCGGCACTCGAGTCCATCCGGAAGACATCCCGATGATGGATGACATGATCGAACGGGCGCGAGGCGGCGTCAGCGACTTTGAATACGAGCACCGGCTGCTGATGCCTAACCACTCCGTCAAGTACCTGCACCTGATCGCTCACGGGGCTCGAGACAAGGATGGCCACCTCGAGTACATCGGCGCGGTTCAGGATGTAACACAACGCAGACTGTCGGAAGAGGCACTTAGGAAGGCACAATCAGAGCTCGCACAAGTAGCCAGGGTCACGAGCCTTGGAGTGTTGACGGCGTCGATCGCCCACGAAGTCAACCAGCCGTTGGCGGGCATCATCACCAACGCCGGCACCTGTCTACGGATGCTAGCCGCCGATCCTCCAAACGTCGATGGCGCGCGCGAGACCGCACGGCGGACAATTCGCGATGGCCACCGTGCGTCTGATGTGGTTACGCGATTGCGCGCGCTCTTTGCCAAGAAGGACGCCAACACGGAATCGGTGGACCTGAATGAGGCTACTCGAGAGGTGATTGCTCTGTCGTTGAGTGAACTTCAGAGAAACAGAGTGGTTCTGCGGCCTGAACTTGCTGAAGACCTCCCGCTTGTCACAGGCGATCGTGTGCAGCTCCAGCAGGTCATCCTGAACCTACTGCGGAACGCCTCAGAGGCGATGAGCACCGTCGACGATCGTCCGAGGCAGTTGCTGATCAGAACCGAACGAGACGAAGGCGATCGCGTGCGCCTGACCGTGCAAGATGCGGGAGTCGGCTTCGAGCCTCAAGCTGCGGACAGACTCTTCGACGCATTCTACACAACGAAAAATGACGGTATGGGAATCGGGCTATCCGTCAGTCGTTCCATTATCGAGAGTCATCATGGCCGTCTATGGGCCACACTGAATGATGGTCCGGGAGCGACATTTTCATTCTCTCTTCCTCGCGGACCGAGAGTGCGGCGGGCACCGACAGTGTTCGCAACGGATGTCGCATGAGGAATCAATGATGATCAGACGTTCCCTTGTATCGGTGGTCGATGATGACAAGTCCGTGCGCGAGTCACTACCCGACCTGTTGGGGGAGCTCGGCTTTGCTTCCCGCGCGTTCTCGTCGGCGGAAGAGTTCCTCGCGTCCGATTGCGTCGGCCAGACCAGATGTCTGATCCTCGACATCGCCATGCCGGGCATGACCGGACCTGATCTGCAACGGGAATTGAAGCTTCGCCGGCAAGACATTCCGATCGTCTTCATTACCGCCCACCGAGATAAGACTGTTCGTCCACGAGTGCTCGAAGAGGGGGCGGTGGAGTGCCTGTTCAAGCCATTCAGCGACACTGCTCTGCTTGAGGCACTCAATGCCGCACTTCGAGGGAGCTGAGCGATTCGCTACTTTTTTATGGCCTGGAGCGATATTCGATGAATCCAGCACGCGCCTTGGCCCATGAATTGGAGTTGGCACCCATGTCGCAGGTAACACCAGTCGTGTTCGTTGTGGACGACGACGTCTCGGTGCGCGAATCGCTGGACTTGTTGATCCGCAGCGAGGGCTGGCAGCCAGAGACGTTCGCGTCCGCACAAGAATTCCTTATCCGCCCACCAACCCTTGTCCCGAGTTGCCTCGTACTTGACGTTTCTCTTCCAGGCCTCAATGGCCTCGATCTGCAGAAGCGCGTCGCGGTTGAGCGGACTGACATGCCGATCATCTTCATCACCGGCTACGGCGATGTGCCCACGACGGTGCAAGCCATGAAGGCGGGAGCGGTCGAATTCTTGACCAAACCATTCAGTGATGACGTGCTATTGAGCGCCATCCGGCAAGCCATCGAACGTAGCCGCATTGCTCTGGGTCATGAGGCGGAGATGCGGGCGCTTCGGGGCTGCTACTCGTCGCTCACCCGCCGCGAACGGCAAGTCATGGCGCTGGTGGTTTCCGGTCTGTTGAATAAACAGGTCGGTGGGGAGCTCAGCATAAGCGAGATCACGGTGAAGGCACACCGTGGCAAAGTGATGCAGAAGATGAAGGCCGACTCCCTCGCTGAGTTGGTGAAGATGGCCGAAAGGCTGACACTCCGCACCGCAACCGGCGGAGCGTAAGCCGGCGGCTCAACGAACCCCTACTCTAGTTAATACCATCGTCCAATAGATTCGTGCGTGCCACTTTCGAGGAGGGACTTTTTCATGACAAATCTGATTTTCGGTGTGCTGCTTGTGGCTTCAGCTTCTTGGGCGCAGCAGTGCCCGCCAGCCGCGGAAGGGCTCGCCAAGGCGTACGGTCTCGATTCGTTCGAGCAAATTGATGCGATTCGCTCCACCTTCAACATAGATTTTCCCGGACTCAAAATCTCTCAGAGCTGGATCTGGGAGCCCAAAGCCGACCGGGTCACCTATGAGGGAAAGGACAAGGCAGGCAATCCGGTGAAGGTTACCTACGTCCGTTCACAGCTCAGCAGCCAGCCTGACAGCGTGAAGAAAGAAATCGATCCGAGTTTCAACAACAATCAGTATTGGCTGTTCCTTCCCTTTCATGCCTGCTGGGACACCGCCGCTAAAGTGGAAGATACTGGCATGCACAAACTGCCGATGGGCGGGGGTTCCGCCAGGCGTGTCGTTATGACATACCCGCCCGAGGGCGGCGGCTATACTCCAGGCGACACCTGGGAAATGTACGTCGGCCCTGACAACCGGATCCAGCAACTTCTCTGGCGCCGGGGCCCCGGGGAGCCGAGTATCGTTAAAATCGTTATCGCGAAGTGGCTGGATTACAAGAAGGTCGGTCCTCTGTTTGTCTCCTTGGACCATCGCGGGAAAGGCGACGGCAAGCCGCTGCGGATTTTCTTTTCAGATGTGGCCGTTAAGCTGACGGGTTCAGACACCTGGGTTAACGCGCAATAAAAGACTAACACGCAACAAACGACCGACGGGCTGGTTGGCGCACTCCGTGGCAATCACTACGGCATGATCGGTCATTCGCCGAAGACGTCGACTAATACGAAGGTATCGACGATACCTTCGTCTAATTGTTTCGCCTTCGCACCTCTGTTTTGATACCGCAAGGACGTTCCAAACGCTCAAGTTCACATTCTCGACGGCGGTCATTTCGCAAACCGGACCTGTAGCAGACCGTTTTACAAGGACTGCGTCGGCTCTCGCGGGCTGTGATTGCGACAAGAGCGTGACGAACTATGACTTCAATCTTGATGCAACGAAGGAGAAAAATATGACACTCTCGCAAACATCCCGAACTGCTTTGATTGCAATTGCAGGATTCCTACTGACAGCGGTGTTTCACACGGGACCGGTCGCTCAGGCGAACTCCCCTCACGGGGTTAGAAACATTGTCATTGTTCACGGTGCGTGGGCCGATGGATCAAGCTGGTCGCAAGAGGAGGACTAATCTATGTCGCATCATTATTCTGGCCCAGACTTCCGCTTTCCCCAAGGGGACGCCCGACTGGACTTCACTGATCTGTATGCCTTTCCCAAACCGGGAGACACTGGGAAATCCATCCTGATTATGAACGTGCATCCGTCTGCCGGCGAAAACCCTCCTGGGCCTACTACGACCGAGCCTTTCGCACCCGAAGCACTGTACGAGCTCAAGATTGACACCGATGGTGATGCGGTTGCCGATATCGCGTACCGGGTGCGCTTCTCAGCTTTCGAGCACGGCGCACAAGCCGCGATTCTCCACCGCGTTGATGGCCCGCAAGCCGCCGGTACCGGCGATGGCGGGCGGGTGATCGTTGATGGGGTGCCGGTTTCAATGGGGCGCGAGGCGAGGGTTACAGAGGCAGGCGATACCCGCTTCTTTGCCGGCTGGCGCAGCGACCCTTTCTTCTGCGACGTGGAAGGCGCGAAGAACAACTTGCGGTTCACGGGCGACGATTTCTTCGCTGACAAAGATGTGTGCAGCATCGTTCTTGAAGTACCTAACTCTGCTCTGGGGGCAAAAGAGGTTCGCCTGTGGGCGCGCACGCTTACGCCAGGTGATGGCGGCGGCTGGATCCAAGTGGAGCGCGGAGCGCGGCCTGCCCAGGCTGTCTTGCTTGTCGAAGAAAGAGATGCCTACCTCGGAGGTGAACCGGCGAACGATGGGCGTTTCCTTGCTGCCTTCGCGCACGCTCTGGAGCACAGAGGTGGATATACGCCGGCTGAGGCGAAGCGCGTGGCGGGGACATTGCTCCCAGATGTTCTGCCTTATGACCCTACGCGCCCGGCGTCTTTTCCCGATAACGGCCGGACACTCACCGACGATGGGTTCGATTTTTTCATCCGCGTTCTCACAAATGGAAAGGTCACGGGGGACAACGTAGGGCCCCACGGCGATCTGTTACTCGAGTTTCCCTATCTGGGACCCCCTCACCAAAGCCGCGTGACGAAACCGCCCCATCAGACGACTGGAACGCCAAATCAAACATGAAACCAAATGATAAGGAGACAACAAAGATGAAAGACCAGAATTACGCAGCAACAAAGACTACTGAGATACGTCTGGCCCAGCGCTCGCCCGAGTATTGGCGAGTCACGTTTGACCACCCGCCGCTCAACATCTTCGGTCCGGAGACGCTTCCGCAAGTGAACGAGATCATCACGGCACTCGAAACTGACGAGCAGGTTAAGGTGGTGGTTTTTGACAGTGCTGTTGAAGGTTTCTTTCTGATTCATTTAGACTTTCTTGCAAAACTTGACGATTTGGCGCGTCTCCCTCCTGGACCCACAGGCTTGCATCCATGGCCCGAGATACTGGTGCGCCTGAGTCGTGCACCTGTCGTATCGATAGCGTTGATTCGCGGGCGGGCGACTGGCATGGGAAGTGAGCTTGCCCTTGCCTGCGACATGCGTTTTGCCAGTCGCGAAAAAGCCATCTTGTCGCAGTTTGAAGTTGGCGCCGGTCTGGTGCCTGGCGGTGGCCCGATGGCGCGACTGTCGCGCCTCATGGGAAGAGGACGCGCCCTGGAAGTGATTTTAAGCGCAAACGACATCCCTGGCGACTTGGCCGAGCTCTACGGCTATGTGAATCGGTCGTTGCCGGATGCTGACCTTGACGGATTTGTCGATGCGCTTGCCACCCGGATCGCCTCCTTCGACAAACAGGCAATCATGGATACCAAGCGCCTTGTCAACGTCGCTAGTTTGCCGCCTGATATCGAAATCGAATCCGGGTGGGACGCGTGCTTTGCTTCCATGGGACGACCAGCCACGCAGGAGCGGATCAAGGACTTGATTGGGCGAGGCTTTAGCAAACCCGGCGATGCAGAAAATCGCTTGGGAGATTTCGTGGGACAGCTTGGGCGCTGAGCATCTACAACGGCGCAGCCTCCAATGGGACACTGTGAAATGAGTACTACCATTCGCGAAGCATTGGCCGGTTCGAGGTGGTCAAGGGGGCAAGATTTTATGGGCAAAAGACTCGCACTACTGGCAATTCGCCTGTTGGTGTCGGTGAACCTTCTGTATGCCGCCATCTTTCTCAAGTTTGCAGCGGTGCCAGATTCGGTGAGCCTGTTCACGCAGATGTCGCAAGCGGTCCACGGGTTGGTATCTCAGCCGGTATTCCGGCTAGGGTCAGGGGGGTTCGAGACGGTAGTGGCGGTTCTGCTCCTGATCCCGAAGACAGCCAGATTGGGAGCGGGATTGACTGTTGTGTGGATGACTGCCGTAATTCTCAGTCACATTTTCGTGTTGGGATATGGCTGGTTCTTTGTCGATGCTCTGATGGTGATGGTGCTGGCTGTCATTTATCTCTTGCTGACACGCAGGCACTCCCATTGGGGCGAAGCCGAAAGTGCGGGGACGATGGCTGCCGTACAAACGCACAAAAAATAGTCGGGCGAACAGTTGGAAGCGGATCGCGGATTGCTGCCTCAGACCGCAGCTCCTTCAATGCGCGCCGCTTCGGCGTTGACCTTTCGCCTCTATCCGACGTTGCGAGCCATCGAGGCCGCGTGCGGTGAACTCGGAGCATTCCAGATAGCCCATCCGTCCTTACAGCCCGACGCCGGATCGCCCGGCAGACGTTCTGCCGGAGGCAGTCGAAGCACCCAAACCAAGAAAGGAAGGAAAGCCATGACGGCATTCAATCGCATCGCTCTGATCTCCAGCGCGGCCTTGCTCGGCGCGTTCGTCCTCGCCGCGCCTGCTCGCGCCGAGGAAAACAAGTGGCCGGGCACCAAGGCTGGCGAGCCGACCCCCAAGCCGAAGGGCGTGCCGGCGGTGCTGGCGAAGAACCTCGCCAACTTCGACGACCTCGACTTCCGGGTCTACACCGGTCAGCAGTGGCAAAACCTGCACAAGAGCCACACCAAGGACGTCATCGTGCACTGGCCCGACGGCCACACGACCCAAGGCATCGAGAAGCACATCGAGGACCTCAAGTTCATGTGGACCTTCGCGCCCGACAACCGGATTCAGGAGCATCGGGCTCGCGCAATAGGCATGCGCAGAGAGTCGACGGACTCAGGAAAGTTGTCCCGGGACAACATCTGAATCGCTAGTAAAATCATCGGCTTGTGCCGATATTTTGGACTTTCGCGGGTGCCCGGTGAGCTGCCGAGCAACCCGGCGGCAGAGTCGCTGGACTTGATCAGTAAGATGACAAGTCGAGCTTTCTCTCGACCCCCTTTCCACATTGGAACCCGCGACATTATCCCCGGAGCACCCTGAAGCGGTGCAGTTGCGGCATCATGGGCCGATTGAACGGCTGAACCGCGAAAAGCCTTTGTTACCATTGGAGCGGCTTGAGACGGTGGATTCGCTGGCCTTTGCGGCTGCTCGCTGGCGCGGGACTGCTTCTGGCGGTCGCGGTGGTGTTCATCCTCGTAGCCGTTCATCATTTAGACGCGCCCTGGCTGAAGCCTCGCTTGCAGCGCTTGATCTCGGGTGTCGCAGGTTTCGAGGCGGATTGGCGTTCACTCCACGTTGATCTGGGCGCAGGCATCCACGTGGATGAGCTTGAAGTGAAGACGCCGCCCGCGTTTCGAGCTCAAGCGCCGGACCTTCTGAGAGCCCAGGCCGTGGACATCGGCGCGTCGGTCTTTGGCGGACTTCGCGCCATTCACATCACCAACGGCCACATCACCATCGTTCAAGAAGCGGGTCATCGATCGTGGGAGGGACCGATTACCCGAGCAGCGCAGACGAAGAATCAGGACTTGAGCCAGGTGCTGGCCGAGCTGTTCTCCAAGCCTCCGCCGATCCCCGCAACCTCGCTCGATAGCGGTTCGCTTACGTGGATCAACGTGGATCCCGGGCAACCCTTGGAGCGCGTTCGAGTAAGCGGGCTGAAGCTCACGCTTCAGGGATGGGCGGTCACACTGGGCTCGGCAGCCACGCCGGCTCGACTCGAGCTGAGGTACCAGCGCGGGGAGGCTGTACACACGGCAACTCTGGACGTTCAGGCCTCCGCGAGCGCCGACCGACGAGGGTTGGTGACAAGCATCGACGCCGACGTCGTCCGACAGGACTGGGCGCCGGAGCTTTCGGTCGGCAAACTCTTGAGCATTCGCCTCGCGTCGAAGTTCGACACGGCACATCGGATGGTCGACTTCGATCTGGACCGCGCCCAGTTGCTCGACGATACAGCGACACTCAAAGGCGGCGCCACTTTGCCCGACGATCCGGCCGCGTTCCCCACCGTGCGCGATCTGGATGGCGCCGTCGACCTGGAGCGCCTTACCTCGTTCCTTGCGCCGCTGAAGCTTCCGGTGTCGGTAGACCGGGGCGCGCTCCATTTCCACGCGAGGAACACGGATGCGATCGACGTCGATGGCAAGGCAAATAGGCTCGTTGTTGATGCCGGTGGCGCGACCGTCTCTTTGGCCGGCGCTTCGCTCACCGCAACGCTCGGACTGCGCGGCCCCCAATTGCTCCGAGCCAAGTTGAACGGCCACTGTACCGCCGCCGCGCCACACGAGAAGCCATGGTTCAACGAGGATGTGCAGCTAGATGTCAAAGCGGAGAATGTCGCCAGGGACTTTAGCCGCGCGCGCGTTCGAGGCACCGTTGAGGGTCGGTGGGGCCAGCTCGCGGTCGAGGACGAACACCACGCCGCGCATGAAGTTGCTCACATCACCTTCCGTTTTCCAAACCTTGCGCTGCTTCGTCCACTCCTGCCAAAAGCTTGGCCGATCGATTGGGCCAGTGCTTCCGCCACGGGCAGGATCGACGGGCAAGCTCGGTTTGGCTCGAAGCGGCTGAAGATTCATCAGACGTCCGAGATCGCGGTGCAAAACCTTATCGCTCGCCTACCCGCCGGACCTCTGGCGGTTCAGTCGGTGTCGGCCAAGGTTCGCTCCGAAGAGACGGATCGCGATCACCATGCGGAGCTCGGGTTGCGGCTCGCCGGTATTCAGTGGCGAGGGAGCAAACCATGGGACCAGACGTTGGACGCGACACTGGACATCGCGGCCGCGAACACGCGCCTTCACCTCAAAACAGACGGCGCTCTCGCGCCCTCGGTCTCCGCGGAGGTCCAAGCAGACTTCGACCGAACCCGCCACGAGCTGGTCTCGCAGTTCACGGCCAACGCAGGTCACGCCTCATTTCTCGCCCCCTTCCTCGAGCACGTTCCGGGCCTGGCGAAACTGGATTTGGGGAGCTTGGAAGCTGCGGTGTCGGGACGCGCTCATCTGCAAGGCATTTCGCGATTCGATCGACGCACGCTCGGACGCGCGCGGGGGGAGGCTCGCCTCGAGGCAACGGTACGAAATGCGCGCTGGCTTGGCGAAGACCAATCCGCGTCGATCGCTTCAGCTCGTTTCGAGGCAGCGGCGAAGGGCGACGGCCAGCAGGCGACGCTTGAGAGTCATCTCGATATCCAGGGCGCGAAATACACTCGTGACGATGACTCCTACAGCGCCACGCCCATTTCTCTTCGCGTTTCGGCGGCGTTGAATCGGCGTTCCGGCGAAGCGAACGCTCACGGCGAGCTGGAGGTGGGCCCGGTCCTCCAGAGCGAGGGTTTCGACTACCCACTCGAAGGGCTGAAGTTGTCTTTTTCTTTGGAGCGCCAGGCGGACGGCGTGCTGTTTCTCCCCAGTGCCAGACTCGAAAACCCCGCCGCCGGGACGATGCTCGAGGTGCGCGGCGGATTGGCCCTTCAGGAAAATCCCGCAAAGCTGTCCGCTCACGGCACTCTCACGCAGGACTTATCCAAGGTTTGGCGGAACGCCGATGTTTTCTCTGCGCATGGGCGCGCCGAGCTCCGCTTCGACGTGGAATCGCCCGACTCAAGGGTTTTCGATGCCTCGTCGGTGCTCACCTTGAATGGCGTTGATTTTCGCATGCCAGCTTGGGGACTCATCGCCGAGGGAGTCGACAGCGAAATTCCATTGCTCGGTACTTTCGCGCTCAAGTCGAATGGGATTGCGGCGATCCGGAAACGCCACATCAATCCGTACTCAGCCCTGCGCTTCGCGGATCAATATCCGCTGTTTAGGCAGCAGAGCTACCTTTCCATTCGGCGGCTGGTGATGCCTCAGGTCACCCTCGAGTCCTTCGCCGGCAACCTCAAGGTGGACCATAACTTGATCTCGATGGACCAGATGGAGATGTCGGTGCGGGGCGGGCACCTCGCGGGGCAGTGCCTGGTCGACACCGATCCCAAGAGGCTTCGCGCCAAAGCGGAGCTCCGCGCCGTCGGAATCCTCTCCTCTCATGGAGAGCCATTCGACGGGAACGCAGCGATCTCGATCTCCCTGCGCGATCGGAGCGTCGACGGGCGGGCGGAGATTCTGCGAATCGGGCGTCAGCACCTGCTCGACCTGCTCGATCTCGAGGATCCTCAGCACGCGCTACCGGCGTTCAATCGCGTCCGGCAGGCGCTCGGGCTCGGCTATCCGGACAAGATGAAGGTCACCTTTGACCGTGGGTTCGCCAACGTCCACATCACCTTCGGTGGCCTGGCGAAGTTGGTGAAGGTGGACGACTTGCGAGGCATTCCGATGGAGCCGCTGCTCGACAAGTACCTGACGGAGGCAACGAAGGAGGAACTGTGAAGCTGGCACTCGTGTCGCTGTCGTTTGCACTCACGCTGAGTTGCCTGGGCACGCCTCAACTGATTGTGGTCGACCGCGCAACCGCGCTCGAGGAACAGGCGGGCGGGAGCTATGACGAGCTCGAGCGCAAGCTCACTCGGGCAGGCATCGCGCCGCATCCGGTTCCCTTCACGCCAGAACAGCTGGAGGCGCTCGGGATCCGGAACGAGGACATCTCAAATTGGAGCGAGCTGACCGAAGCGGATCGGGTGGATCGACTTTTGCGTTTAAAGTGCCTCGGTGAAGGAAAGGACGGCCTGCTCGTCGAGACGCCGGACGCATGCAGCGCGGCGGTGGACTCGGAGCGAATGGCCCAGTTGGTGGAGCGTGGAAATCGCGCCCGGGCCCAACTTTGGAAATGGATGCAAGGCGAGCGGCCCAAGGCTTCGTTGGTCGAAGTGCGTCGCGCCTGGAAGGTGGCGCACGAAACGGGGCTGATCTGCGGCGCCTGGCGCGAGCGCGACGACGGCTCATGGGAGGCAAAGCCGTGCTGAAGCGCCTGGGGCTCTGCGGGTGCACGCTTCTGGTTGGACTTGCAGCGCGAGCGCAGGATGACGGACAAGACGGGATTCATGCCCCGCTGCGGCTCACCGCAGGCAGCGCGGATGAGCTGCTAGGGCAGTTTGGTCCCGACGATCGCACCCTTTACTTCGTCTCGACCGCTGAGGCGTCCAGCAGCATTTACGCAATCGACGTCCACGAGGGGCGCAGTCGGCAACTCTTCGACGAAGGGGCGGACGCGAAGTGGCCGCGCGCCAGCCCCGACGGACGGACGCTGCTTTACATCTCCTACCGAGATCAACCGACCGGCCAGCTGTGCATCCGAAAGCTGCCGTCGACGGAAGGACGCGCCTGCCTCGCGCTCCCCGGCGCCATTCAGGCAGAGTGGATCGACAACTCGCGCATCGTATTGGTCGACCGCGCGACGCTCCAAGGCAACCTTCAGCTGCTCGAAGTCACAGTCGGTGCTGAGCTCACGGCGAAAGTGCTCGTCCCGGGGGACGCGACCAGTCCCGCGGCATCACCGGATGGACGGTGGCTGGTCTACGTGCCGGTCGTGCGCGAAGTCCCGCAGGTCGGTCCCGGCTTCGCGGCTCACGCCACGCCGACGCTGGCACTGCTTCGATTGGGCTCTTCCGAACCTCCAGCCGCTCTTCAAATCAACTTGCCCGGATTGACCGCCCAACCGACGTTCTCTCGCGACGGGCGCTTCCTCTACTTCGTGCAGTTTTTGGCGGATTCGAACCACGACGGCGTGGTCGACGCGTCCGACTCGGGAATTCTCTTTCGAATCCCGTTTCCACCCGGTTCCAATCGCAGTGAGCCCGAGCAGCTCACGGATGCGTCATGGAATTGCCAGTACCCTTCAACCTCCAAGACGCGCCTCGTCGCGACTTGCAACCAAGGTGAGGATCTGGACATCTTCGAGCTTCCGCTCGCGGGGGAAGTTCCGGAAGACTGGACGTCGGAGCGGGTCAGCCTTGAGCTTGGGCTGGTCTCTCGCCGCTCCGAGCAGCTGTTGCTCTACCGCAGGCACCTGCGCGATGCGAGGACCGCCACCGGACGCCGTTTGGGCCTCGTTCGGCTGGTTCGCTTACACCTTGAAGCAAGCGAGTTCGACGCGGCACGCTTCTATGCGCGAGCCGTGAGCGAGGGGGAAGATGCCACCACCCAGGGCCTCGGGCGTCTGTTGCAAACCTTGGTGGATCATCGGCGCCAGGTGCGCGAGCGCGAGTTAGGGCGGCAGGTGGGCACCTTCAATCAACTCACCCGGGAACGGATGAAGGCGCTGGCGCCGGAGGATAGAGACTCGCCGGCGGCGTTGTGGCTGGCCCACGTCATCCGCAGCGAGTTGTCCGACTCGCTCGGAGACAAGACCCAAGCGCGGCGCGAGTTGGAGGCTTCGGTTCCCAACGAGAAGACACCACGTTCGATCATTGAGCTGTACGCAGAACGTGTGGATGCGCTGTATCGCTCCCTGGACCAGCGGGAGCCGTTGGTGGCGGCGTACCGGCGGTTGGCAGGGCTCAGCTCGCTCGCTCCGGACGTGCGGCTTGGCTACGCTCGGGCCGCGGTTCGAGCAATGTATCGAGGTCGACCCTATGACGAGGCCGACCGTGTGCTCGCCGAGGCGGCCCGCTCCGAGCCACCGGACACCGAGCTCGCTTTCGCGTTGGAGCTCGGGCGTGCGCTTCAGCTCATTCGCGATACACGCTCCGCGGGCGCGCGGGATGCGCTAATCGATCTGTACAAGCGGCAACGACGGACAGACCGCCAACGAGCGGTGATGGTGGACGCGGTCGCGCGTGCGTCCGCGTTCGGGGCCGATGGCGTAATTGAAGAGCTCGCCCAGGATTATGTCGAAGACCTGCCGCGCGGAACCGCGGAGCGGTTGCGGGCCGAGGCCCTTTACCGTCACGCGTGGATCGGGCGCGCGGGTCGAGAGCGCGGCGAGGGAGACTTGACGACGGCGCGGGCGGACTATGATCGCATCGTCCAGCAAACGCACTCGCTGGAGGCACTGGTCGGCTCGATCGATCTGAGCATGCGGCTAGGCGAACGCCACCAAGCGATCGCCGATCGCATCCTGCGAAGCGATCAACCCGCGTGGCTCAAGGCGTTCGCGCAGGCCTATCTTCGGGCATACGAGATGCGGACCTTAACGGGCGAAGCGCACGCCAAGGCGGTCGACGCCGCGTTGGCGCTGCTCCGTGGGTCCTGGGCCGACTTGCGCCGGCAGCAGTTGCCCTACGCGCTGTTCGGTGCGATTCGCCATGAGGCTTACATCGAGAGCGGCGACCTTGACCAAGCTGAACGAGCGAGCGGGGCCTACGAGGTCGCGTTGAAAGGGCTCAAGAGCGACGTCCGGCTTCGTGCGATGCTGCTGGGACAGCTGGGGATCTTGCAGACGCAAGTTGGCAATTTCCACATCGCCCTCACCCCCTTGGACGAGCGGGAGAAGCTTCCCTACGTGGACAATTCGGCCGGACTTGCTGTGCGGCTCGCAAGGGCCCGCGCCTTGCTTCACGTCGGACACATGCGGCACGCGGCCGAGACCGCGGAGCAGGCGCTCGCGATGACCGACCAAACACCATATCTGCGCCAATATCGCGTCCTTGCGCTGGATCGCGCCGCACTCTATGCGCTCGCAGCGCGCGGTTATGAGCGGGCGCTGGCTCTCTACGAGGAATTGCTCCGCTTTACGGACGCGAGTCCGACCAGCCAACGCAACCGCGTCGCCAGCCGGATCGGCCATGCGGCGGCAGCACTCGGCGCTCATCAGCCGGAGAAGACCTTGGTGGATCTGACTGGGATCCACCTGATTCTGGACGCGCCGGGCGCGGCCAGCGCATTCGTTCGGCCGCACACCGATCCGGGCGACGTCTTTCGCAGCTACCGGCTGATCAGCGCCGGCCTCGAGGCCAATGCCCTGCGCCAGCTCGGGCGCTTGGCGCAAGCCTCGCGCGCCTTGGAACGCCGACGCGAGCTTCTGGCAGAACTGTTGAAGAAGTCCGACCGCGACGAAGATCTTCAAGCCATGACTCTGGTCGAGAGCCAATTGGCGACCAACGCGGTCGAACGAGGCGACAAGGCGGCAGCGGCGCGGTGGGCGAAGGCGAACCTCGACGACGGATCGGCGCTTGGCCAGAGGACTCAAACGCGGCTCTCGCAGGAAGAACGCGACGCGCTCTGGCTTGCGGCAGAGCTCGCGGCGTTTCAAGGCATTCAGAGCGCTGATGGCCTGCCGGCGCGGCTGAAGAACGCGCTTTCCGAATTGGCCCGCCGGCCTGGGAGAAGTGGGCGGACCGAAGCCCGTTGGCTCGAGATCTGCCTCGCATTGATGGCGCTCTGAGAGAGTTGCATCCGGATGCAACTCTTAGCTGGTCCGGCGACGGGCACCTATCCTGGACCGAAGCTGCTCAAGCCGCACCGTTTGAGTAGAGCGCGAAATCGGACTTTCTGTCTGAATGGGTCCCACTTGGGATCTGCCGGCAGAAGAACGAGATGCACGTCGCGCGCATTCGCCGCGCGCTCGAGCCAATCCAGGGCCGCATTCGGTTCGCCCAACCCGGCCTCGACAAGAGCCATTGCATAGGGCGGAACATAGTGGTCGCGCGAGATCTCTTGCAACGTGCTCAGCATCTCTCTGGCTTCCTGGATTCGGCTCTGCTTTGCGAGGATGTAGCCGCGAAGTGACAACACCTTGCTGTTGCCACCTGACAATCGACCCGCCGAATTCAGGGCTTGAAACGCCAAGTCGATCTCGCCTGTCTGCTGGTACGCCTGCGCGAGTTGGAAGTAACCAATCCAGAATCCCGGATCGATCGCGATGGCTTGGCGGGCAAACTGAACCGCCGCTGGATAATCGCGAGCCACGAAGGCAACCTGAGCCGAGAGGGCGTGCTGTACCGCATAGAGAGGATCGAGCGCTCGGGCACGCTGCATCTCGGACCCGGCCTCCTCGCGTTGGCCCATATGTGAGAGGGTTATCCCGAGATTGCGGTGCGCAAACGCATAGCTCGGATCCAAGGTGATCGCTTTGCGGAAGGCCGTCTCCGCGCCGATCCAGTCCCAGTCGAACCAGAACTTCACGACTCCGAGCGAGCTTTGGACCTCGGCGAGGTCAGGCTCGGCCCGGACTGCTTGGGCCGCAGCGTCCCGGGCGCGCGGCCCTGCCGATAGCGGAGGCGCATCACCGTTTATCGGGCTTGCTGCGTAGGCGTCGGCGAGGCCAGACCATGCGAGGGCGTAGTTCCGATCGAGCTCGGTCGCCTGGGAGAAATACTCGATCGCTCGCTGCGTTGTACGCGGCGTGAGCTGATTCCAGACGTGGCGCCCTCGGAGGTAGAGATCGTACGCCTCGGGGTTCCTCGTCTGTCGGCGGGCGAGCGCGCTTAAGCGTTCGGGCGACAGCCGCTGCCGGATCTGCTCCGCGATGGCGGTGCTGAGCTCTCGCTGAAAAGCAAGCATGCTGCTCGGCTCACTGTCGTAGGAAGCGGACCAGATCTGGACCTGGTTGGCTGCCCGAATGAGCTTAGAGGTGACACGCACCCGATTCACCTCGGAGCGAATCGAGCTCTCGACCAGATACGCCGCATCCAACTCCCGACCGATCTCGGCGAGTGTCTTGGCCGTGCGCTTGTATGTCATGACCGAGGTCCGACCGATGACGCTCAAGTGTTCGGGATCGATCTGACCTAGAGCCGTAATTGTCTCCTCGGTGAGAGCATCGGCGAGGTAGTCACGATCGGGATCAGCGGCGATGTTTTCGAACGGTAAGACGGCGAGCCTCACCCGCGACGGTGAGTTCTCCCCCAGCCCAACCGTCGCCGCAGCCGAGGAGCCCACCTCCCGTCGCCCTCTCGCGGGTAGATTTCGAAAAAACAGCAGATAGCCCAGCAACGCCGCCGCCAGGACCGTTGCACCCGCCGCCACACTCCTCCGAGTCGCCGGGCGCCAAGTGGAGCCCGGTCTGATTCCGGCGAGCTTGACCTCCGCGCCGGAATCCAGCTCCTTTCTCAGACTGACCAGATCCCCGAGCAACTCCCGCGCCGACTGATACCGGCACTCGCGCTTCTTCTCGATGCATTGATGGATCACTTGCGCGAGTGAAGGCGACACTTCGGCGTTGAGCTTGGCGAGCGGCTCCGGTGCTCGGTGAAGGATCTGCTCAAGTATCTCCTCGTTGGTTCTTCCGGTGAACGGGCGTCGCCCCGCCGCCATCTCGTAGAGCACCGTGCCCAGAGAGTAGATGTCCGTGCGACAGTCCACCTCCTGCCCCAGGGCCTGCTCCGGGCTCATGTACTCCACCGTACCCACCAATGCGCCGGGCGTTGTTTTCGGCGGCTCGGAAGCATCGCCGACCGTCGCCTCCCTCCCAAGCCCAGTCATTTTGGCCACCCCGAAGTCCAGCACCTTTGCCTGGCCGCGAGGGGTGATCATGATGTTAGAGGGTTTGATGTCCCGGTGAATGATGCCCTTAGCGTGCGCCTCCTCCAGCGCATCCGCTACCTGGCTGGCGATGCTCACGATCTCGGCCGCATCCAGCGGGCCTTCCTTGATGCGCACATCCAGTGTCCGGCCTTGTACGAATTCCATCGCGATGAAACTGACGCCTTCCACTTCGCCGATTTCGTAGATGTGGGCGACGTTCGGATGGCTGAGCGCCGCGGCCGCTTTGGCTTCGCGGACAAAACGTCGCATTCGGTCGTCGTCCCGGGTGAACTGCGCGGGCAAGAGCTTCAGCGCCACCTGGCGCGCGAGTAGAAGGTCGTCGGCGAGATAGATCTCGCCCATTCCACCGACGCTCAAGAGGGAGCGGATTTGGTACTGCCGCAGCTTCCGCCCTGCCACGGTGCGGACTCGCTGCGCGGTGACCATTTCCGCGGCGACGGCATCGGGAGGGGTGTCCAGAAAGCTGGTCCCTTCCCCGTGGCCCAGTAAGGATTCGACTTCTCGGCGCAATGCCTCGTCGCCCGCGCAGGCGGTCTCCACGAACGCGGCTCGCTCCCTGCCGACAGGCAGCTCGAGCGCCTCGTGATAAAGCCGCTCGATTTGCCGATACCGTTCAGGTGTCATCCTGCTCGCCTTGGCCGAGCGCTCGATGCAACCACGCTTTGGCCATCCGCCAGTCGCGCATCACGGTTTCGGGCGAGACCTGCAGGACCTCAGCGGTCTCCTCCACCGTCAGCCCGCCGAAGAATCGGTACTCCACGACGCGGCTTTGCCGTGAGTGCAATGTCGCCAACTCGGTCAACGCCTCATCTACCGCGACGAGCTCGGCGGCTCGCTCATCCGTTGCGAACATCGCTTGGTGGAGGGAAACGGGGCGCACTCCACCGCCGCGCTTGGCGGATTGGCGTGAGCGAGCGTAGTCGACCAAGATGTGACGCATGGCCTGGGCGCCGACCGCAAAGAAGTGACTGCGATTCTGCCACTTCTTGGCGGGCTGACCCACCAGCCGCACGTACGCTTCGTTGATCAACGCGGTGGTTTGCAGAGTGCCGCCCGGCTGCTGACGGCCCATGTGGCGCCTGGCCATGCGCCGCAGCTCTTCGTAGACCAGCGGCATCAGCCGGTTCAGCGCCGCCCCGTCGCCTTTGTTCCAAGCGACAAGCAGCTGACTCACCTCACCTGGCGGTTGGGCCATACTTTCTCACGACACGATCGACTCAGCCGGTTGTGTACCATACCGCTTGCGGCCGGAGCTACGCTCCGACTCTGAGCGGATCACCAGGAGTTGTTTCGGTCGGTGAGGATCAGGCGGGCGGGCGCGGAACGATTGATCGATAACGTCGAACGCGCTCGCCTACCCCGCTCGACCGACTCTTGTTCCGAGCCGGTCGAACAGGGTGCTAACAGATTTACTGGAAGCGCTCTCCAGCGGCGGTGCCGCATCCGGCCGCCACGAGCTCACCGTCGGGGTTGAAGAATTCCGCCGAAACATCGCTGACAAACTCGTCCGGATTGTCTCCGATTTGAATGTTTTGCGTGATTGTCTGCGTTAGGGCCAGGACACCGTCTCTGGTGATGAAAGCAGTCGACGCTGCGCGGTAGCTGCTTTCACTTCCGTCAGCACTCCACACCCCGTGGCCAGGGCTGCGCACATTCGGAAAAACTATGGTGCCGGATGTCTCGGTCATCGTCCCTCCGCGCGCGAACGTCTCCAGCGCTCGAAACGCGCTGATTGGCTCACCGGTTTTGCAATCAAACACGCTTACCCGCACGCGCCACGTTCCTTCCAGCGGCTGGGCTTCCGCCGCCTGGTCATGGCGCTGCGCAACACCGCCTCGCGCTCCGGCAAGAATCAGTCCACTTCCAAGGGCAACAACCAGGATGGGTATTCGCTTCCACAGTCTTGAGATCATGAGGTCTTCCTTCTTGGGCAAAAGCGGTTGAAGCCAGTCCACCGCCGAGATGACCAAACCCAAGGCTTCCGTCAGGGGGAACGACCGATTCGGCTGCTCCCATCTATCCAAACGAAAATGGCGCGCGAAACCTGGCACGTCCTCTCATTTTTCTGCCTTCCGAGGTTACCGTCAGACGCTACCTGGCGCGCTGGATTGAGGACAGGCGCATGCGGCCCGATCAGCCTCGGTGTCGGTGATGCGGCACGATGCCGAGACTCGAGCCGCTAGAAGCCCTTCTCGGGATCGGCGACGTTGTAGATTTTTTCTCCAGCGGCGTACCGGCGGATCAGCTCCCGCCTTACGCGCCAGGCGCGGTCACCATCCCCGCCCAAATTTTCGCCGTACGAGGAGGAGTGCGGCGAAATGATGATGTTTGGCGCTGACCACAGCGGATGTCCTTCCGGTACCGGTTCGGGGTCGGTAACATCGAGCGCCGCGCCACCAAGCTGGCCGGACTTGAGCGCATCGATGAGGTCTTTCGTGACCGTTGTGCCGCCGCGCCCTACCGAGATGTAGTAGGCGCCCTTTTTCACCCGCGCAAACATCGCCGCGTCAAACAGACCTTTCGTCTTTTCGGTTAAGGGCAGGGCATTCACAATCACATCCGCTTGGCTCGCCAGCTTGGGCGTTTCGTCGGGAAGCCCGACATATTCGACGAAATTCGGTCCCTCGCGGCTCGAGCTGCGCGTGGCAACCACGCGCATGCCTAAAGCGTGCGCTTTCTGTGCCGTATCAGTACCGATGCCGCCGAGACCCGCGACGAACATGGTCCGGCCCTCGATCTCCCAGAAGCGCGTCCGCGCAACACCGCCTCCCCACACCCATTTCTGTTGCAGCTGTGACCTCATGATTCCGTCGATTCCGCGGGTTAACGCAAACATCAGGGCGATCACATGATCGGAGATTTCGAGCCCAGAGACCCGCTTCATGTTTGTCAGGAGAATGCCCTCTTTGGATTTCAGGTGTGGCGCGCAATATTCGATGCCCGCAGAGTCCGCGTGGATCCAATGCAGGTTCTTCCCTGCCTTCACGATCTGCTGATTGCAAGCGCCAACCACTGCATCGGCGTCGCCAAGGAGGGGCAGAATTTCGCTGCCCCATGCGCCTTGCCTACTGATCGGGATCAGCTTCACGTTCGGCGCAGCGGATTGCAACCAGGCAATCCGGTCGGGCGTATCGACGCACACCACGATCTTCCGCGGCGGCTTCCAGCCCTTGACCATTTCGCGAACCGGTTTGTCGCTTTCCTGCAAACCCAATTTTGCCACCACGCGTGCGTCGCCCGGATTGACCGCCGGCGAACTAGGGCCGCCCGCTGCGTGAGAAGCCGCGACAAAAGGGGAAGCCCCGCCAATCATCAGGCAGATGCCACATAGCCGTAACACCGTGCCGCGGGCTCTGGGTGATTGAGTGCAGAGCGATTCCTTTGGCGGCATCATATAGGTCCTCCATGGAGGCAATCAGCAGACCTTCCTTCTCATACGGCTGATGGCAAAGCAGAGCGGATTTCTGTCTTTCCACGCCCTGCTGTATTTTTCCAACCAAGATTCGAATGAGGTACGCTCCATTTCAAACGCTTTGCGTACCACGTCTGCACACGTGGTTCCGCCAAGCAAAAGGTAATACCAGCTCGCGGAATGTCAGACCGGGTGTCAACAGACCGCATCAGTACTCAGCGCGCAAGCTGAGTAGAGTCAGATGCGACGCCGCTGAGGAGATCTGAGATGGAAGACAATGAGTCACCCGAGCAGGATTTTTACGTTCAGCGGTCTTCGAAGGCGCCGTGGTTACTTTTGATACTGGCGCTGTGCGGTGCCGGTGCGGGCGGGTACCTTGGGTTCCGAGAGCTCAAAAGTAAAGACGCCTCCATCGCGACAGCCTTGAAGAACAGCGAAGACGCGATCGGCAAGGCGAGGGCGGCTGAGATTGCACGCAAGGCGCTCGAAGAGCGGCTGGCGAAGCAAGAAGAAGAAGGAGCGCGGCTGGCCGCTGATCGAAATGCCCTCGTGCGTCAAATTGAGCAGAAGGAATCGGAGATCGCCAAACTCAGAGCGACATACGATTCGCTCGAAGAAAAGATGAAAGCAGAAATCAAGAAAGGTGAAATTCGACTCAGCCAGGCCGGCGGCAGAATTCGCGTCGATCTCATTGACAAGATCCTGTTCGACTCAGGCTCGGCTGATTTATCTAAGAGGGGCGAAGAGATTCTCGGCCGTATCGGTTCTGTCCTTACGAACGTGGAAGATAAGCAAATTCAAATCTCCGGCCACACTGACGATAATCCGATTAGCGATAGGCTGAAGGAAAAGTTCGCTACCAACTGGGAACTTTCAGTCGCGCGCGCGGTCACGGTTGTGCGGTTTCTATCCGAGCATGCGAAAGTACCTTCGCGGCGCATGGTTGCCGCTGGATATGGCCAGTTCCAGCCAATCGCGAGCAATGCAAATCCGGAGGGGCGGGCGCGGAATCGACGAATCGAGATTCTCCTGACACCCTCTTTAGAAGCAAGACAAAAGCGGCCAATCGTCGCCAAAGCCGGATCGACACCCTCTTCGAGACGAAAAGCGGCTCCTAAGCCAAAAACTCAACGCTCAAACGCGCGCTAGACCGTGCTGCTCACCTCCGCAGCGCTTGGCTTGGACCACTACGCGGTGCAGGGCCTTTCGTGTGTCTCCTTCCTTGCTGTGCGTTCAGCGGCCGGGCGAAGCTTTCGGGCGATAGGTCTGAATGCGCTCTCCCGCCCTCGCCACTGGAATGACCCAGAGCAGGCTCTTGGAGCGGTTTAGCGATGTGATGTAGTGGCCGTCTTGCGAAAGGTCTTCGTTGATACCCTTGAGGGCGTCCATGTCCTCATCGGGCAGCACGATCATCACGTGCGGACCGATGTAGTACCAGTCCTTCACGGTCGATGGGTCTTTCGCGGGCGGGACGTTCTGTCCTTGGCGGGCCTCTCCTATAAGCATGTACGAGAGACCCACGCGATCGATGTTCGGTTTCCTGCCTTCTATGACTGCCGTAAGCCATTTCATGGTCGTCTCGTCCGCGCACATTGGATCGTGCTGCGGCCGACCCGGAAGGTCTGGCATGCATGTCCAGCCATTCGTGCCCGGTCGAATGACTCGTTCGACCATTTTGTGATTTGCACCGTTCATCGTCATGCTCATCTCGACGACCGTCGCACCACCATTCGTGACCCACGGAGGGCCGGCACTGAGCGCATTCTTGATCTTCCAATCGTCCGAGTGGTTGCTGGTGGTGAAGGTGCTGGGCGGGAGTGGATCGGTCGCTGTCGAAAGATCCTCGGCAAACGCAGTGGTGGAGGCAGACAGGATCAAAACGAACGCGAGATTCTCGATCGTGCGCGGATTGAGTGTGTCGGTGGTGGACACGTATTCTCCTTTTTGTGTCTTGTTTGTGATGGGGAATCCATTACATCGCCGGTGTCTTCGCTGCCGTAGCGACGACGTCTGCGTATTACTGCTGACCTAATCTGAGCTCTCGCTCGGCTTGCAACCATCCTCCTGGTCGCGCCCGTGCTCGCCACCCCTACTCAGAAATATCTCATAAGCCCGTTCAGCGATCTGCTCGGGGTTGGGTTCGGCTTGTGGCGTCGGTCGCTGCTCAGATTGGGCCTGTTCCATTGGAGAAGTCACTTTCGATTGCTGTGACGTAGGACTATTCGTCTTCGGCGCTGCCATGGGTGCTTCCTCCTTCTAGAGCCGATTGCACATACCGGGCCAAGATCGAGACCACTTTAATTGGCAGGCTCTGCTCAGCACATGTCGAAACCGTGGCGAAGCGCAGTCTGCGTGTCGCTCGTGACGCTATACCGACATTGCCCCTTGGATTGCGCTCTTAAAGGACTACCGCTCAGTCAAGCCAATCTGGTGACCTTCGACCTGATGCCGATCGGGCCGCTGCTGCCGCTCGGTATGTTGATGAAAGCCAAATAGCAACTCTCCGCCAGGCCAGTGCGAATGTCCTAAAGGGTTGCATATCCGACCGTCGCGCCATCGGCTGCCGAGCTATCCAAATTGAAACTGAAGAGAGGTACATACCAATGAAAAGCACAGACAAAGCAGTGGAAGTCTCCCCACAGACGACGAGGACCAAGTTGGCTGTCAATCATTTGGTCTACACTACAACCCGTTCGTTCGAAGATGTCGTCAAGGCATTCGAGACTGTCGTCGACACTCTCGAGGATATCGGTTGGGCGTCAATCCCGTCTGCCGCGAAGGACGCGGCCGACTTCGAAGCACGCGTGAATACCAAGATCGGCCCGAGCGGCTTCACCCGCTTCCTGACACTGGACCACGGTGACTGGCTGAACTTCTTCGGCAAGGAAAGCAAAGCCCGCCAGTATGTGATCGGCAACCCGCTTATCGCGATCACGATGCTCGGCCACGATATTCGCGCCGGCCTGAACGTGCCGGTGCGGGTCTACATCTATCGCGACGAGGCCAGCGGAACGACGCGGTTCGAATACGACCAGCCCTCAACTCTGATGAGCGGGCTCGACAACAAGGACGTCACCGCCGCCGCAGAGAAGCTCGATGCCAAGCTTACTGCCTTGGCTGAGCAGGTCACTGGGGCCAAGGCCTGATTTCTCCTCGAGGAGGGACGGACCGTGGGCCATTGGTGCCCGGTCGGTCCGAGCTCGATCAACGTTCGCGTAGGGGCCTTTGTTAGCTAGAGCCCAAACAGAAAAAGAGTCGTGCCGACGTAGCCGATCAGAGGCGAGGTCGAAAGCACCGGCCGTGCCAAATCTACTAGGCGCAGCTCCCGAGAGATCGGGTGCACTCATAGACCCCACGGGCGTGCGAATCGCAATGACGCCTGCCTTCCACATTGCTCGCTGCAATGTCGATCATCGGCTCAGCACGCGAACGTCAGGCAAGTTAGACTCCGTCCCCAATGGCGGCCGACGCGGCTGTGACGTTCCGACTCCAACGAGATGTAGACCCGACGCGGGACCACGTGCGCGGAGGCGGGGGCGAAGAAGACCGCGTCACGGTGGTCCTGTACGGAGACTTTCTCTGTCCCTATTGCCGGCGCCTTATTCCCGTCCTCGCGCGGCTGCGCGAGGCCCTTGGGAATCGCCTGGTCTATGTCTTTCGGCATTTCCCAAACGAACGCGCGCATCCCGGCGCCGAGCGCGTGGCACGCGCTACGGAGGCCGCTGCGAAACAAAACTGCTTCTGGGAGATGCACGACGTTGTCTACGCGCACGAGCTTCCGATCACCGAGCGCGTGCTCCTCGACTTCGCGCGCGAGCTCGGCCTGGACACGGATCGCTTCAAGGCCGATACACTCGGCGACGAGGCTCGCGAGCGCATCGAGGAGGATCTCGAGGAGGGGCGGAGCCACGGCGTGACGGGCACCCCGACACTCTTCGTCGACGGGATACGCTACGACGGCGCCTGGGATTTCTACTCGATGCTCGAAGCATTGGAACGTCCCGTCGCGGCGCGGGTGAAGCGAGCAGGACGCGTGTTCGCAAGTTTGCCGGCTTCGGGCGGTGTCGTCCTGCTCCTCGCGGCCGCCGCGGCGATCGCCGTCGCGAATTCCCCGCTGGGCGACCGGTACGCGTCAATCCAAAACGCCTTCCATCTCACGCACTTGGACGAGCGCGCTGAGTGTCCCCGACGGGATTCGAACCCGATGAGGGTGTCCGATCCTGGCAGGCCCTCGTAGGTAAGCTAGCGGATTCTGAAGCCACGGTTGCGGAGTCACCCGATCCTTCCAGGTCCTCGGCCGAGCCCACTGTCACATTGTCACACGAGGAAGTGCTCAGCGCGCTCGATGCGGCCCGCACCGCGTGGTTGAAGTTTGGTGACACAACCGCGCTCCGTCAGTCGCTCCTGGACCTTCTGCGACGGATTGAGGATCGCGAATGAATGCGGCCGCCGCCACGGAACCGCGCCGGCTGCCTCGTGGTGCGCACCGCAACGCTACGGCCGAGCCCAAAGTCGGATGCCACGCCGATCTTTCGTCCTGGGCCAAATGCGGCGGCCCGTTGCCAACCAAACTCGGAGGTAGCTGATGTCTGAGAACAGCCAAGAAGACGACCAACAACTGAGTGAGGAGGAAGTCAGAGAGCTCGCGCGAAGTATGTCGGTCGCGGTGCTCAAGCGGTTGGAGCAGATTGCCTTGCATGGAAGCGAGGCCGCTGCGGTTCAGGCCGGCGCGGTCATTCTGGATCACGCGTGGGGCAGGCACCGGATAGTGACTAAGCATCCCGGCGGCGTGATCATCCTCCCCGCGAAGGAAACCGACGAGCTGCAGGCGAGCGCCGACAAGATGAGGGCAAAGCGCGATGAGCTTCTCAGGGCGCGGGAGCGCTGTCCGGTTTGCGGTCCGCCCCTCGAGATGCAACGTCGAGAGCAGGCGAAGAAAGGTCAGAGTTGAAGTGAGGAAATGGCGATCGTCAGAAAGGTCCTATCCCTAAGGGAGCTGCATGCCAACCCAATATACAGGCGTATCGGCGAATCAAATCAACAACCCGGTGGTGGTGTTCAATCAGCCTCTTGACGGCGACCCAGCCATCGCAGCCTCGGTCGACACCGCCACCGGAACACTCGCCGACGCCACAGCCGCCGTGTATGAGCTGCTGGCCGCCGTCTACTGCGCGTCCTTCGACTACCTTGCGCTCGGTGCCACCGCAGTTTTTAACTGCTTCGCCTCCATCTCTCCCGCTCCAGGTGGAGTTGCAGGCTCTCATGCCGTGGTTGCCGCAGGCGGATCGGGGCAGCTCTGGTGTATGACGGGGCTCAACACCGAAGACATCGTTCGCCCAGGAGCTTGGTTGGCACGCACCAGCAACATCGCGGGTAACATCTTCGCCGCCACCTCCAACAACTCCAACCTCTTCGTCGTCGCCGGGGCCGCAGGCGCGCTCTCCACCTCACCGGATGGCGTTACGTGGACCGCCCGCACCTCACAGTTTCTAGCGGGCGAAACCATCAACGCTGCCATCTGGACAGGCACCCAGTTCGTGATCGTCGGCGGTTTCACCTCCGGGCGAATCGCCACGTCGCCAGATGGGATTACGTGGACGCTGAGGGCCAACCCCAACGCTACGTCGGCGTTCGTCTCGATCGCGATCGCGCCGAGCGGCGGTCTGCTCGTCGCGTCTGGCGGGAGTGCCAACGGGAACGTCTACACCTCGCCCGATGGCATCACGTGGACCGCCCGGCCCGTGGGCGGAGGCATCATCGACTCGATGTTGCTCTCGACACACCCCAACGCGTCGCTGCTCGTCCTCGCTGGAAGCACCCTAACCCCGTCAGTTTGGACGTCGCCCGACGGTATCACATGGACCCAGCGCCCCCTCGCAGTTGGAAGTCAGCCGCGGTTTGCCCTCACCCACAACGGGCGCTTCTTCTACGGGCTCGGGGGCAACAGCGGGTTCGAGTGCGCCACCTCTGCAGACGGAATCACCTGGACGCGGCGGTTCCGCCCGTCGCGGACCGGCGTGTCGGTCAACGTCAGCTCGAGCGGCAGCATCAATTCCGCATTCAACCTCCTCGGCAGCATCTTGGTGGGGGACTCACTGAACAACGGTCGTATCTGGTACGCGCCACGTCTCTACTAGGGCAAGATCGATGTCGCTCAACCCGCTCCAGGCCGCACTCGACGCGTCATGAGACGGCCGCGCCAGCTCGTCTACTCTCTCCGAGAGCTCGGCACCATGACCGGGCTGTCGAAGTTCCGGGTCGGCCAGGTGCTGCGCTCCAACGGCGTAAAGCTCAATGAAACGGGCAGGCAGGGGAAGCGGGTGGTGTTCGTTTCGGAGCTCGAGCGAGCGCTCCCGGAGCTCGTCGACAGCGTGAGGTTCAAGCCGGAAGATGATTGACTCTGGGGACGCATGCCATCGTCGGCCAAATACCCAAGGCGAAAGGTCACCGGGAAAAGTGAGCGCCGAGCGGCCGCCCCAAAGAAAGAACCTTTTGCACAGATCTGCGAAGCTGTGCAAAAGCGCAAGAAGCGGAAGCGAAAGCCCCGTGGGAAGCCGTTCAGAGAAGGCCCTGACCCGCGCCGGAATCTCGGTGGTGTACCGCCCGAGGTCCGGGAGATTCGCGACGCTCTTCGCCTTAAGGGACTGGAGTACGTCAAGGCGCTGGAGCGCGCAACGAAGAATGGAAACTGGGCCGCGGCCGTGAAGGCTCTAGAGTGGATTCTCGGGAAACCGACCCAGCCGGTAGAGTTGGGGGGTGGAGCAAAGCCGATTGAAATCCGCGATGTCACCGACCGCCTCCTGGCTCGCATCAATTCGGACCTTGCCGCCAGAGGAGCGAGCCCGGCAGATTCAACGCTTAAGCCTGGATGAGCAAGAAGCTCTCCTGTACGACTGGCCGACGTGGGCCCGGCCAAACCAGCTAACGCCTCCGGGGAATTGGTTCGTCTGGCTCGTCCTGGCGGGCCGTGGGTGGGGCAAGACTCGAGCGGGTGCCGAGTTCGCGAACGCCGAGGCCAAACGCCTCCCTGGCAGCCGCGGTGCCCTCGTAGCTGAAACACCCGCGCAGGCGCGCGACGTGATGGTGGAGCTTGGCGAATCCTCCATCCTGGCCATTTCGCACCCAAAGTCTCGCCCGCTCTATGAGCCATCGAAGCGCCGATTGACTTGGCCGAACGGCACCACGGCCACCATCTACAGCGCTTTCGAATACGAGGAGTTGCGAGGGCCTCAGCACCACTGGGCCTGGGTGGATGAGCTCGCAAAATTCACCCACGTTCAAGAGGCCTGGGACAACCTGATGCTCGGGCTTCGGCTACCGCCGCATGCGCGCGCATGTGTCACCACTACGCCGCGGCCGATCAGTGTGATCAAGAATCTCTTGAAGGATCCTACTACCCACGTCACCCGCGGGAGTACCTACGAAAACCTGGCCAACCTGTCGGGCGCCTTCCGCAACACGGTTTTGAAGCGCTACGAGGGCACCCGTCTCGGTCGCCAGGAGCTCAATGCCGAGGTGCTCGAGGACGTCCCAGGGGCTCTGTGGACGCACGCGATGCTGGACAAGCTACGCGTTGCAAGGCCGGCTGCGGAGACAATCCGCCGCGTCGTGGTAGCGGTGGATCCCAGCGGTGGCTCGGATGACTCCGCGGCCGAGGAAGATAGAACCGACGAACAAGGCATTACCGTCCAGGCACTGCTCCAGGATGGGACCGCTGTGGTGCTGGCGGACAACTCCTGCCACCTGAGTCCGGACGGCTGGGGGAAAGCCGCGGTGAAGGCAGCGATCGACAACCAAGCCGATTGCATCGTGGCCGAGAAGAACTTCGGCGGAGACATGGTGGAGCACGTCATCCAAACGGCGGCCAAGGCGCTGGATGTGATTGTGCGGGTAGTGCTTGTCAATGCCTCGCGCGGGAAGATTCAGCGCGCGGAGCCTGTGGCCGCTCTGTACGAGCAAAACCGGGTGAAGCATGCGGGGATATTTCCGGAGCTGGAAGATCAGCTCTGCAACTTCACACCGCAGGGCTACGTCGGCGACACCTCCCCGGATAGGGGCGACGCGGCGATCTGGGGCCTCACCGAATTGATGCTCGGCCCACCCGCCCCGACGTATGCGGGAATGGACAGCAGCCAGATTTCACGCACGTGGGGCCCGCAATGGGATCGGTTCGGCTCGCGGAACGGGCCTACAGCTCGCTATGGGCGGAGGTGAAGGCAAGAAGATCGTCAGAAACCAGATAGTCCGTTTTTCTGGGGCAATCGGTTTCGGTAGGGACATAGCTCAGTGCACGCTCTGGTGGGGCAGCTCGCGCTGACGCATGATCCGTTCGAACCCCCAGCGCGCCACGTCTTGCCCTACGCTCGAGAATTCCTGTGCAACCTGGTTCTCGATCTGCGACGAAAACTCCCACTGCATGTCAGGAATGAACTCGTGAACGAGCTCCAATGCAAGCTCTTCGATCGACATGTCCATCGTAACTGGCTTTTCCTTGATTTCGGCGACGTAGATATTCCAGCGCCAGGTCTTGGGAAGCTCATCAAGAGGGTCTTTGTCCGGGGGTGTCTGAAGGACGGCCTGCGTTATAGCTTCCGGCCATCGTATCAGCATGTCAAAAAGGGCGGGGTTGTCTCCCACCTCGGACGGACGCGATTCGGGATTAGGAACTCTGCCGACAACCATACTTTCCGTTCGCACATGACCGTTGCGCGCTGTGCGCTGCACCACGATACCGAGTCGAACTGGATCCTTGGCGTGCTGGAGATCTGTTTGAAGCTCTACAGTTGCCCACCGCAATCTGGCGTTCATGGCGTCCATCCTTGGTTTTTCATACAATTCTTAACGAGCGCGCGCCGCGCGCAGAGGCCCTTCTTCACGCGGTCCTTATCCGCCTTGGGCATAACGGCGTCAGGCAGCGAATCGACCGCCTCGCCGATCGCCTCGTCCGTTGTCGCCTCAATTCTGTTCACAGCAGCTTGCACGGCCGCCTTGTCCACCTGGGAGATCAACGCTCCTGGGCCTCCGGGTGCTGAAACAGGATCGGTCGGCTGCCACCCGCAGCACGACGCAAAATCGATCGCAGCGACCACAACAGTACCGTCGCCTCGAAGATCGGCGACGACATGCTCGTCTTTTAGGTCGCCGGTGCCAAGCCAAGCGTGGAATGCGAGTAGTCCGGAAGCCGCACGCAGAGCAGCTTCAACCTGCTGCTGGTTGTAGGAAGGCCCAAGCTGCGATTGGAGCGACGCAACGTCCATGCTGACGGGGCCCAACGCGATCGACACCGCATGGATCTGTTGCGAACCTTCGACCCTGCCAAGCCGCACCTCGGCGACGTTGACGCCTGCAAGTTGAGCTAGCAAATAGGCGATCCGTTCCTGCCAAACGTCTCTTGGCTTCGCCAGCCCGACGCTGTCGCCAGTCGCGACATCTTCGACCGGGCTGCCGCCGCTTGCTGTTCCGGTCAGGCGCGGCTTCCATTTCGTCGTTTTTTTCCAGTCCTCGATGGTTGCGGCAGGCTGGACCTGTATCGGCGGCGGCTGTTGGACCTGTTGCTGCTGCTGCGGCTGACCTGACGTTGCGCTACTCGGATCGACTTGCTCCACCATTCGCCACCCGATCGCTCTCCAAGGGCCGCGGAAGCTACTACAGAGCAGGGATCCGCGCTGCTCTATTCCTCACTACCGTGGGCGCCAAGATGAGTCCGATAATGCGTATTGAGGGACTCATCCGCGGCGTGTCCTCCAGATGGGGCGACTGACGTTCGAGCGTTACGGGTTTTCTAGCTTCCAACGGTACTCGGGATAAGTTGCCACGTGCGCATCGCGGATAACGAGAAAGAGCAGGTGTTCGCCTCCCCCCCCCTTCAAGTCCAGCCCACGCCGGACCAGGGTGTTATCCTCCTCTTGGGCTAGGGTCGCCCCCGAAAAACCGTCTTCCTCGGCCGGTCTGCCCATTTCAGTTTCCCCGAGGACCGCTGTTTGCGCCGAGGGACGCGGGATGGTCAAGAAGCCCTGGAATGCCGAGGTTCTGTGCGGGCCTGGTCCGCGCCGAGAGCAGGCCTGGCTACGAGTAGTGTATCTCCTGGAAATCGAGACCCAGTTCCCCGAAGTCCTCACCGCGCTGAAAGGGAGCGTCTACGAAAACTGGCGAACCGCGGCCATGCTCCTGTATCAAAACCGGACTCCAACTGACATCGCGGCCGGGATGGGTCGGCTCTGGCTGTGGAACCACGTGGAGAGTGACCAATCGTCGGAATGCAGGTCGGCTCATGATGCCCTTGATCAATGGGCGAGACGGTTGGGCCTTGCGTGCAAATGGATACTCGACACCGCGGTGGACACGATGCGCTTCTGGAGCATCCCCGCGCAGGATGGCGTGAACGCTGAGAATGCTGCGGACTCCGAACCTATACCGTTGAATGAAATCGAAGAACCTCTGACCTGGGATGGGCTCATTCTTCACGAAATGCGAAGGCCCAGATCCCCGCTCGTAGCCTGGCACCCGGAAGAAGAAACGCTCGCTGCGTTCAGGGAGCGCGTTGAGGGTCACATCAAGAAGCAACAGAAATGGTGTCGAGCGATGGGCTGGCAGCCGATGAAGCAGCGCCAGAAGTCACGAGGCCGATCGATTGAAGTTCGGATGTGGTGGCTGGCTCTTCGGAAGATTAAAACGCTCAACTGTGAGGAGATTGCCGATAAGGAACAAGAGCGAAGCCCGAAGGAGCAGCCCACCACTGCAAGTGGTGTCCTAAAGGCCATCACGGAACTCGAAAACCAGCTGGAGCTCGATCCGGAGTTATCAAAACGGACGTAACTCCGTGGCCTACCCGGCCGTCGTCACCCCTGAGCTCTCCGGCGCGTTTACCCGCCCGGTGCTCACATCTTCATCGGTGGTCCGCCCCTTAGCTCGCCGCTCCGCTTCGGGAATGGCCTGCCCTTGTTCTCTTGCTTCCGGAGGCGCTCGAGCTCGTCGCGCAAGGCCTTCTCGACATAGCTCGCAAGGGTGAGTCGATGCGGCGGGCCCGAGAGAGCGAAGACCGCATCTCGGCACTGATCAAATAGCTCCTCATCAACGTGGAACGTCGCGCGAACTCTCTTCCGTTTTGTGGGCGCCGAACCGGACGTCCTCTTGTGGCTGCCCATCTTTCGATCCGGTTGTGAATTGGTCCGCATGGTCAGACCATTGTCCACATTGTGGATGTTCAAGGCAAGCTCGCAACCAGGGATTGACGCTGCTCGCTCGCCCCATCCGCGCCCCTAGAAGTCGCCCAGCGCCATCCGCAGTCGGCCGGAAATCATCTGGAGGGCGCCGTCCACTGCTTCGCTGCGGATGAGATTTTCGCCACGGAAGGCTTTCGTGCGGAAATAGTCAACCATCTCGACGATGTCCTCGACGTCCTCTTTGAAAGTCTCGAGCGTCCACCCCTTGCCGTCCGGATTGGTTTCTACGGCCGGCACTGCCTCTATCTTGTTTGCCATATTTCCTCCTACGCTGCCCGCGGCTCGGCGGACATGGTTTCGAGCACCTTGGCCAGGTCCTTTCGTAGTTCCCTCTCTACGAGCTCGATGATCGCCTTGAACACCGTCACCGGCACGCGCTCGAAGGCTTCGAAGAATTCATAGGCCTCGCAGCCTGGGTCGAGGCGTGCGTGTCTAGACTCGTCGGGCTCGATTATTTTTGCGGCCATTGAAAACATCGTGTTGGTGAAGTCGTAGTGCACTTCACGCAGTCCCCTCCGCTCGACCAGCTTGACCATCGAGCGCATGAAGCGGATCGCCTCGTCGGTCGCCTGGCGCAGCTCCTCTGCTGTCCGCTGATTCTTCTTCTCTGGAGTTTTCTCTCTCTGTTTCATGGGTTGATCTCCCTCTCTTGGTTTGAAGTTGCTGGATGGTGCACTTCGGCCAGCTGCTCCCCTTGCGCGGCCTGCAACGAGGTCTCAATCATTGCAACCGCTCCCTTCAAGATCGCCACAGGCATGCGATCAATGGGGTGCGGGAACCCTTCGAGAAGGTCGGCGGCTGCATCAATCGCCCAGCGCGCATCCGCGATTGCTTTCGCCTCCCGCTCCATCTTGGGTCCCAGGATTGCCTGCGCCAGCCCCAGCGTGGCGCCGGCGAAGTAATCGTCGACGTGACTCCAGCGGCGTTCATCGACGAGCTCTAGCATCGAGCGCAGGAAGGCAATCGCGTCATCGACTTCCTTCGGATACCGGCTCTTCTTCTCGTTCTTTGGCGTTTTCATCGCTAGTCCCCCTCACGCTGCCGAGATCAGGCGGAGTCCGGAGAACGTCCCACCCGCGCGGCGGGCGCTCGAAATCTCCCGTCCGTACGTTTTCTCAAACGCCTCGAGCTCCTCCGGGGTGACGACCAGAGACCGGCCCTCGTAGAAGGCCGCCAGCGAGACCGGGCCGTCTGCGTTCATGAACTGCCGGGCCGCGCGTGGCGTAATGTTGAGGCGCGCGGCAATCTTCGCGACATCGAGTTTCGGCGGGACGACCGGCCAAAAGCGGAGGTTGATCCACGTTGGGCTAAGCTTGAAGTGTTCCGGCACCGAGGGCTCGAGCGCTTCCCACATCCTCGAGGCGAGCTTTTCCAGGCTCGATCGCGCCCGGTCCTCTGCGACGCGCCTAAGCTCAGAGACGGGAATCATCCGAGTGCCCTTCGGTTCTGGTCCACCGGCGCCCGCTATCCAGTAGCGCAGGCGGTGGTTTTTGATCAGGGCTTCAATATCCGCGACCTGGAGGCCCAGTCGCTGCGCTGCCTCAGCAACGGACGCCCACCCGTGGCGGTAGTAAGAGTCCGACAGTCCATGACGGATGCGCTTCGCCTCCCTCTCGATTCGCCTGACCATTGCCAGAATCTTCGTCTCCTTGATCGTGAGCTGACCGGAGCTCCCCCACCTCTTTGACTTGTTCTCCATTTTCATCTCCCCAGGTGGCGTGCGTGGACTGCCCGGGTCGCCACCAATCCCCGGGTGAAAATCTTCCGTCAGACAACGCCGGCGACGAGCTTCGCCACCTCACCAGCCAGATCCCGCCGGTTATCGTCGTAGACCGTCAGGGTCCGAAGGTCACGGTGTCTCGAAAATTTCTGAACCTTTCGGACGTCGCCTCGGGTGAGGTCGAGCGCCTCAGTGATCGATGCGTGGCGGATTCCGTGAGGCCGGACGCGAAGCCCAACAGCGTTGCCAAGTTTGCCGACAATTCGCGCGACGCTCCGGCCCGTCAGTCGTCGACCCTTGCGAGCCCGATCCGCGTTTAGAAAGAGCGGTCCCGGCTCGGTGCCGCGGATCTCCAGCCAAGCACGCAGCGCGCAGACGGTAGGCTCTGGAAGCGTGAGCGTCACCCGTTCGGAACGGCCCTTGCCCCGAATCGACACGGTCCCGGCTTCAAGGCTTACGTGCGCTACGTCAAGCGAGGCGGCTTCGGATCGACGCAGCGCCAGGTCGTAAAGGAGCCGGAGCAGCGCGCGATCGCGGACGGCCTTGGCTCTGTCGGGGCACTGCTCGAGTTCGCGCAGCAGCTGCCGGAACCCTTCGCGACCTGGTCCGCGCGTGTCGCGGTAGGGCTGTGCTTTGACGTTTGGAACCTCGAGCTCCCAGGAAACCAATCCGAAGGTCCGAGCCAGCTTCACCAGGGAGCGCAGCGCAGCCAGGCGCCGATTGACGGTCGCGGCCGATAGTCCCGAATCGACCAATGCTGCCCGGTATGAGACGGCAAGGCTGTTCGCCCTTCCTTGGCCACCCTGGAGGAGCACATCGGCAGCTGCCTCGGCACCGGCGACATTGACAAAGCGGGCGAAGTCCTCGAGGTCCTGGCGGTAGGCCAGAAGCGTGCGCTCGCATCGCCCCGAGAGAAATCCCGTCAGCAGATTGTGCATGGCGCAGGGATCAAGCGGTGACTCACTCCAACGTGCGATTTCAAGCATGATGGGGTATGGTACGTATGGTATTACCATTATGTCAAGTGCGAGGTGGCAGGCAGAGCACGCTTGCGAAGCGCTGGACTGTGGGTCAAGACTGCTGCGTTGCGGCAGGGAGGTGCCCCCGATGATCTCCATCAATCAGCTGCCGTTGACCCTGCTGGTGCTTGTTGGCCCTGGCGATGGTGAGGCAGCGCCGGCGGCGGACAGTGCCGATTTGAGCGCTTCCTCAGGCTCTCAACCCGCAGATCTCGAAGTGATCCACTCAGGGATGATTTGCCACAATGAGGCATTGCTTGACCGGGAGACAAGCCGCGAGGAAGCCGAGACTAAAAACGCTTCCAAAGGCTTCCGCAAATGGCTCGCGACGATGGACTACGAAGAATCCAAGAGCCGCGTTCGACTTATTCGGGACTGGCCGAAAGTCATGGCTGGCCAGAAACAGCTCGCTGAAGAGCAGGGCATTCGCATCCGATCATGCAATGAGCGAGAAGTGGCGGCCTTCGCCCGTTGCTTCGGGGCGCAGCGCGTCTTAGAGCAGATCACGGATCCACAAATCTGGAAGTGGAACGATCACCGATGCAGCACGAAGCGCATCAACGGGTTGTTCAGACTCATGGACGACCGACCGGAACTGCGGTTTTACGCTCTGCTGGAAAGCGTGCGACGAAATCCACCCAGCTCTCCTCGAGATTTCCGCAACACCTGGTCGGAGGACGATACGCTGGAGCTGGTGCGGCTCGGGCTGCTGCCGTCGCAGCAGAGGGAGCAGGTTGAGCTAGAGAGAAAACGGGAAAAGCAAGATCAGGAGTGGAGGCTGAAACAGTACGAGCGCGAGCACCGATAAGGGGGGACGGCCCGAACTAGCGCAGACGGGGGAATCGCGTACGGTCGCGTGGAACGATGCCAGCGTCCTCAAAGGTCGGGCGCTGGCGCTCGACAAACATGTCGCGCTCCAGGGGTTCCGCGATCAGGAGTCTCGGCCACTGGAGAGCCGACACTTCGTAGCTTCGGCCGCGTGTTCGTCGGCATCCCAAGATTCCAATCCCAAGATCGAGGATGTAGTCGAAGAGCAGCGGATCGGTTTCGCGAAGCTCATCGGCAGCATCGGATGCAGGTGAGTTGCACACAACGGCGAGCCAGACTCGATTCGAGAAGCGGCGATAGTTATTGGCCTGCTGAACGAGCCGAGCGGTGAAATCGAGCTTCACTTCGACGGTCACAGTGTCGACGATATCCGGCGAGCGCCAGTGAAAGGCGAGCAGATCTACGTTCTCGAAATCCGAGCCGGCGCGGCTGTTGTGAACGTCGAAAACAAACGGTGCTCGTTCGGGTCTGAACTCGGAATCGTACAGCCCCTCAAGGGCTGTCTTGACGTATGTGATGAGGCGGGCTTCCTCCTGGCGGCTCGAGCGACGCGGACTCTCAGTTTCAGCGTCCTCGTCAGGCAACCGTTCGATCGTAGCGGTAGATCCGGCTTCCTCAGCTTGGGCCTCGGTTTCTGCCTCGACCTCTCGGAAAGCCTGTTCTGAATAGAAGCTTCGACCCCGATGATAGAACTTAAAATCCGGTCTCGGCATGGTGGGGTCGGCTTCGCCAGCGAAGTCAAAGAACCGGAGCTTGAGGACCAGATCCTTGGCGTTGGCGATTCCCCTTCGTTGAAGATCTCGGCGAAGGGTTATGCTCGAAACCGATCCACCTTCGGAGGCGAGGAGGCCCTGCAGCACGCTCACAGCTGTCTTCCAGTCCTCGATTTTGTGAGGTGGAGCCCCGTTTGGTACTTCGCAGAACTCCTCATCAGCACTGGTTGCACGCAGTGGATTGGTCATGGTTGGGTGGACTGAAGAGATGAAAGCACGTGCCTTGAGAAATCGCGACTGACGTGCTTCACCCTCGTCGATCTTCGATCGCGACCAATGGATGAGAAAATGGTGAGCTGTCGGCTCCATGGATCGTGAAGCGCACATTAACGGTGTCCATCCGCCAGTTCTCGGGCACGGCGATCGCGGTGGACCGCTCCTCATGTTGGCTTACGAGACCACGTGTCGAGTAAGGCCGTCCGGCTTAGGCCGCCATCGTTACGTCGTTCGGGTCTCTTTCAGGCTGCGCTGCGCATCCCAGAGGTCGCACTGCGCCTGAAGGTTCATCCAAAATTCCGGCGTGGTACCCAGCGCCTTCGCCAGAAGGAGCGCCGTCTCCGCGGTGACCGCGCGCCTTTCGTTGATCAGCAGGTTAATGCGCTGAATGGGCACTCCCATCTTCTCGGCCAGGTCGCCCTGAGTCAGCCTCTGGGGCGCCAGGAATTCCTCGCGCAGGACTTCACCCGGCGCGGTGGGCCGTCGGTTCTTCGGAAGCATGTGGTTTCCTCTCTTTCCTCTTGCTCTTGCTCTTGGTGTTTTTTCGGTCTTTTGCGTGCTGGCTTTAGTTCTCGTCTCTTTCTCTCGTTCGCTCGCTGCGCTCGTTTCGTCGCTTTAGTGGTAGTCCCCGATTTCAACGTCCGTTGCGTTACCCGACTGCCACCGGAAGACAACCCGGTACTGGTCGTTGATCCGAATGCTGCATTTGCCGCTCAGCTTCCCTTTCAAGTGCTCGAACCTGTTCCCGGGTGGAACCCGCAGGTCCTTCTCCTCATGTGCCGCGTTGATCATGTCCAGCTTCCGCCAGGCCACCGTCCAAAGCGTCTTGGGGCAAGTGTTGCGAGCGGCTTTGGTATCGTCTCCATTCCAGATGTCCTCCGTCCCCTCATCGGCGAACCCCTTGATCATCGCGCCTAAGATTAGCCACGTACCGTTATACCGTCAAGCGGTATAAATAGGCTGAAAACGCGGGTAGTTAGGACAAGGAGCAGGGTGGCGCTCGTCGTTCTAATGCCCAATGTGGCCGCCGGAGAATCGTGCCAACACCCCACCGGACCAGATCCCCGCTCGAGTGGAAAAGCGGCGGCAAACCAGCCGTGGGTTCGGAGGTGGCTCGAGGAGTGAGTCCGATAACGCTGATTGAGGGACTCATCCGGCGGTATCGGCGATCGCCAGCAGCATCGGCCCCTCCCGGTACTCGCGGATCCCCTCGATCAGGGCTTCCTCGAAGACCTTCTGGCGCGTGCGGATTGTCTGGATCCGCTTCTCGTTCTCCTCGGGCGTGGTCGCGTAGGGCACTGGGTCTCGGGACTGGTCGGAGATCTGGTCGAGCAGACCCCTCAGCTTCTCGCTGCCGACGACGAGCCTGTAGAACTCGACCTGCCTCGCAAGGGTCAGGGTGTCCTCCGGGGTAATTTGCACATCGAGCTGCAGATGGAGGATCTCTTGCCGGTGGAATATCTGGAAGTGCATCAGCGTGTCGAGCAGCGGCTTCAGCATCTTCTGCCGCTCCCGCTTAACCTTCGAGTCGCGCGCTTCCTTCCGCTCGGTCTCCCACTTCCGAATCTCCCACTTCCGTTGTGCGTGGGTGGTGAGCAGCGTGATCAACCCGGTGACCAGGGCGTTCGCTGCGGCCGTCCCGAGAGCTGTCAGCGCGATCAACTGGCCGACAGACATCCCAGGGGGAAGTGCGGAGGGGATCTCGAGCAGAAGGAGCACGGGGTTAGCTACTTAGTCCGTCCTCCGCTGCGCGTCACCCGCTCTTCGCCGACCGCTCGACCAGGCGCGTAAGGTGTGCGAGAAAAACCGCGGGGCGGCCGTTTCAGGCGGCGCGCCCCGATGATCGGCGGGAGCGAGGAGGCCCGCGCCGATGGACAAGAGGCTACCGGACGCGGCGGGGCGATGGCGACTACGCTCCTAGAGCCACAGCACCCGAGCGGGCGCGAGCTGACAGAACTCGAGCGGTCCCTCTTCTGCCTCTACCTCGTGGCTGTCGAGGCGAAGAACTGCTCCGCAGTATTCATGGGGCACGAGGACCGGAAGCACGACGGGTTCCTGGTGTTCACGGTCATCAACCACGCGGTGATCATCGTGCATAAGTTCCTCGAGGCCTGGCAACCGTTCAACGGGCTCGCGAGATCAGACGAGCGCGTTCGAAAGCTGTGTGGTGCCGTGAACCCGGCGATCGACCGGTTGGACGAGTGGCCACAGCTCCGCACCTACCGCAATCAGGCGCTCGCACATCCCTACCGCGATACCCAAGGTCGCGTGCTCCACCCGACGGCGTTCATCCTCGCCGGCACTGCACCGCTGGCGTCCGACGAGACGATGCAGCTCGTCCTGCTCGTCATCATCGCTGTAACGGCCGCCTTGGCGTTCTTCGAGACGGAGTTCAACGGGATCCGGCCGCTGCTCGAAGATTATGGCCCGGAGCCTGTGGGCGAGCGGCCGATGTCAGCACAGGAACGCACGACCGAGCTGCAGGCCCTTATAATCCGAATGAACAAGGCGCTCGAGGCGCTGGGGATAGACCTGAAGCGGCCGATCTTTCGCACGTTCTCGTTGGACTGAGCGTCGTGGCGCAACGCGCTCGCTTGAATAGGGTGAAGGTTTGAGTTCAGGTCTTGGACTGGCCGTTTTTTGGACGTCAGGTCGGCGCGGCCGATATCATGCTGGATACGCGGGCACGGGTCATTCCCGGCCACGTCCTCCCGGAGTGGCACGCCCGCGTATCTTCCGGGAGGGTGGCCCGGGAGGCACCAATTGTGAATCTCGAAGGACGTTTCGCTTGGGTTGAGTGCCCCGCCGATGTCCGGATCCTTGAGCGATTGCTCGCGAAGGAACGAGCGGCTTTTCGCTGCGTCGACGAGTGGCGCCCATCTCCTGAGCAGAGGGAGGCATCACGGCAAGTAGTCGGTTGGATCCCACCTCCGCCGGACCTTGCTCGTCTGCTTCATGCTCACACGGAGGCACTTGAGCGCCTTCAATGGGCCGAGCATCGGATCGCAGCGAAACAGGCAGGTTTGCGACCAGCTCAAATTCCATCCTTGCCGGCAGTCGCCAGGGCGGACAAATCACCAAAGCACAGGACGGAAAGGGCCTTCGTGTCGCGAATGGCGGACTATGCACGACTCTTCAACCTGCGTTTTAGAGATGGACGCGATGCGCGACGAAGAGTCGAACAGCTGCAGGCGATCGTGGAGCAACCATTCACGGTCGAAATTCGCACGTGTGAGGAGTGCCGGGAGGAATATGTCCCGTTGACCTGCAAGGACCGCTACTGCGGGCCAAGGTGCAAGCACACGGCGGAGGAGCGCAGATTCCGACGGGCAAAAAAACAGAAGCAGGCTACGCACAACGCCGAGTTGGTCCAGAAGAATCTCGATCAAATGCGGGTCGAGCGCGAACAGCACTTCGCTAACAAGCATTGTTCACGTGTGAAGCCATGCCAGCAGGTACTTGAGCTTGACGCGAACATTTTCGAAGCGGAGGCAACACTCGGTTCAGAGAGCCGGGCAAAGAGTGGATAGCGACTCGCCGATCTCGCCCCACTGCGTGCAGTGACTTCGCACACGCCTCAGTAAGGTGCCGTATCCTCACCTGATTTCGTCAAATCCCCACAGCAAAAAGGCCGCATCGATCTCCGGTTAGGAGAAGAAAACGATGCGGCTTAGCCCTCATGAACTCCGACGCCTGTCCGTGACCGGATTAATCACGCCCGAAACCGCCCGCAGATGTTACGCAGGCGATCCGGTCCGGGTCATGACGCGACTGCGAATCGAGCGCGCTGCTCGGGAGCTCGGCTTGCCGCCACCTCCAGCACCGAAGCAGACCGCAACGTCGCGAATGGTGCAGCTGTCCGCGGTACCAGTTCCCGACCCTAGCACCTCAGACAAGTCAAACGATTCGCCCTGAGAGCGATCCTGTGAGCTTCCAAAAAGAAACGCCGCCTCGGGTCGATCCGGGCGGCGTCATTTGCAGCCGCTTCGAACGGCTGCGGAGACCTGAAATGCTTCGACACCATATCACGCTAGCCGTTGCTGTCGAGCGGCCGATCGTGCTGATGAGCCGCGCGCCGGGCGAACCTCGCCGCGAGGAAATAAGCGCGCACCTTCGGGGCGCGAGAGCGCATCTCCGGGCGGTCGTTAGGCTTCATCCGAACGCCGCCGAACTCGATTCGCTGACCAGATCTTGTCTGCGAGCAGCGCGTGAACTGGCGGAGGCCGAGCGACACCTTTTCTTGGACGAGGAAAAGCCGTGAATGGCGGCGGGGGCGGCGACAACTTGAAGACCAGTGACGCTCGATGGAGCTTCCCATGGATCAAGGTTTACACGGACCTCATCGGCCACCCGAAATCAATTGCGCTCTCTCAAGAATTGGACGGCGCGGAAACGGCGCGCGCTGAAAGCGCGGACGGCGCTCCTTCGGCGCAGGAGCGCCGCCGCTCTCGCGCCCGGATGGCCTGGGCGTATGTTGTTCAGCTCTGGTGTTGGTGCGCGAGCCACGCCGCTGATGGTCGCATAGTTTCTCCGCATTGCGCGGCGATCGTGGAAGACGCCTGCGCTTGGGATGGTCAGCCTGGAGAGCTTTTCGATTCCATGCTGGGCTGCGGATTTCTCGAAAAAATCAAGGGCGGGGTCGCAGTACACGACTGGGACATTGTCCAGGGTCCGCACTTCGAAAAAGCTCGACGCGACGCTGAGAAGAAACGGGCGCTCAGAAGAGCTCAGACGGCGCGCGCCGACCCAGCGCTGACCGCAAAAACGGCGCCCAGTGGGCGCGCCGACGGCGCGGTAGAGAGTGAGAGTGAGATAGCTTCTTCTAAAGAAGAAGCAGCTGCTCAGGCGAAGAGCGTCTTCGAGTACTGGCGGAGCAAGTTCGGGAAAAACGGGCGCACCATCTTCGACGCCAGACGCAAGCGGGCAGTACAGAATCAACTCAAGGCCGGGCGCACTCTCGAGGACCTAAAGCTCGCGATCGACGGCTGCAAGGCGAGTCATTGGCACCAGGGCGAGAACAAAGAGCACAAGGTCCACGACGACCTGGAGCTGATCTGCCGGGACGCTAAACACGTCGAGGAATTCCAGCGCGTAGCGAGCAAGCAGCAGGGCGAGGTGCAGTGGGAGGAATACCAACCAGAGGGAGCCGATGAGCAGGCGCGATGAAGTTGTGACGCTGGCGGAAGGCGCACAGCAGGTCGAGACTGAGTTCCTCGAAATTCAGCGAGGAGCGCGGCCCAAGTGGCTCAGCACAGGCTTTCGAAAACTGGACGAAGTGATCGGCGGCCTGCAGCCAACCCTCATCATCATCGGGGCGCAGCCTGGAATCGGGAAGTCTGCCTTCCTGGCTGGGATGATCCGCGCGCTGGGCAAGGCGAGGGTGCAGATCGGGGTTTTTTCCCTCGAGGACCGGCTCTCTTGGCTGGTTTGGAGACTGCTGGCTTACGAGACGAGCCTAGATCAGCAAGTGCTTCGTTCTACGCATCTGTCGCATGAAGCGCGCGTGGCCGCCCAACAGGGCTTCGAGGAAATTCGACGGTACGGCGACAAAGTGTTTCTGGATGACCGACCTGCGCTATCGCCGAGGGACATCTGCGAGGCGGCAACCAGAATGATTCAGGAGAAACAGGTGCGCGCCATCCTGGTCGACCACCTGGGCGAGATGCGATTCGGGAACGCGCGGCGGGAGCGGTACGACCTGGATGTAGGCGAAGGCCTCGGCTCCCTGCGGGCGCTTGCCAATGAGCATCAGATCCCGGTTGTGTGCGCGACCCAGCTCCGGCGTGACTCGGCCGACCGAGAGCACCCGCTGCTGACCGACTTCGCCAACAGCGCTGAGGTTGAGCGGAAGGCGCGCATTGCCCTGGCGCTGACGCGAAAGCCAGACGACAAAGAGCTGACCGTCTGGGTTTTGAAAAACACGAACGGACGTTCGCACCTGTTTTGTCGCGTTCCGTTTGATGCAAGCGCAGCGCTGGTTATCGAAAAGCAGCACGGGCTGCGGAGCATTGCCGATGCCGAATAGCTGCGAGCTCTGTGGCGAGCCGGCGGTGTTCAACACGTACAGCGGCAATGTCTCGCTCTGCGCCGAGCATGCCTTCGAGTGGCAACAGTGGTTTTTGGACCCGGCGCGTGACGAGGAAATGCTGGGCAGCAACCCAGGCGTCACAGCCGGACCGGATGAGCACATGATGTTCGGCCGGTGGTTGGCGATGAAGCAAGATCACGGCAAACCTGTCCAGCAATCCGAGGAGGCAGCATGAGCCTCGAGGAGAGCGTCCGCACTCTGGTGCGCGAGGAAATGCAGCGCGTTCTCCGGGAAGAGTTGCCCGCCCTGGTCGCTGCTCTGCGCCCCGCCGGCGATCCCGGCGATCCCGGCGATCAGTACCTTTCGGTGCAAAAAGCGGCCGAGTTTGCGGAGGTCCATCCCGACACGATTCGCGCCTGGGTGAAGGAAGGGCGCATCTCCGGCGCTCGAGCCGGCCGAGAGCTTCGGGTCCTTCGCAGCGCGCTCCGCCGTTTCCTCGAGGCGGGCGATTCGGCCGATGACCGAGAGACTCCCGAACAAGAGGCGGCTACAATTCTCGCACGCAGGCGCTCGGGATAGGGGCAACATGGGCGGCATTTACACACGGGGAAAGAAGCTGTGGATCTGGTACTTCAGTGCCACCGGCGAACGCATCTTCGAGCCGACCTCTGCCCGCGTCGGGGAGGAAGCTCGAGCACGGACGACGCTCGAGGGCATTGAGCGGAGAATCGAGGCCGAAAAGCGGACCGGAATTCCCGCGGGCGAATTGACCGTCAAGGGATACGGGGAGCGCTGGTTGAAGGGACGTCCGGCGCAAGGCATTGGGACTGCCGCGGACGAAGCAGCACGGTTGCGGCTTCACGCCTGGCCAATTCTCGGTCACGTTCTGCTCAAGGAGCTGCGGCCGCACCACGTTCGCGACATGGTGCGAGCTCTCAAGTTGAAGAAATCGGCGCTGGGGACGCCCTTGGCTCCGCGAACAATTCGCCACGTCTACGGCCATCTGCACGCGATGCTGCACGAGGCGGTGGTGGACGAGCTCATCGCTTCGAATCCCTGCGCGCTCAAGCGCGGCGAGCTGCCGGCGAAGATTGACAGGGACCCGACCTGGCGCAGCGGAGCGGTCTTCACCCGCGAGGAAGTCGAGCGGCTCATTTCGGACGAGCGAATCCCCGAGGACCGACGGCTGTTCTACGCCATCGCATTTCTCGCGGGTCCTCGAACGGGGGAGATCTCGGCGTTGCGCTGGCGGGCTTACGACTCGGAAATCGACCCCCTGGGGAAGCTCCTGGTCGCTGCCTCATTCAACACCAGGACGCGCACCGAAAAGGCGGTGAAGACCGGCAAGCCGAGGGAGGTTCCGGTCCACCCAACGCTAGCGAAGGTGATTGCAGCTTGGAAGCTCTCGGGGTGGCAGCGCTTCATCGGTCGCCAACCCGGACCGGACGACGTTCTCTTGCCCAAAGCAGACGAACAAAACCGAGACGCACATTTCGTGCTCTACTGGTTCCGTCAGGACTGCGCGCTGCTCGGGCTGCGCCGGCGAAGGCAATACGACTCGCGCCGAACCTTCATCAGCCTCGCGCAAGCAGACGGCGCGCGAAAGGACATCCTCCGGTGGATTACGCACGGTCCCGAAGGCGACATCGTGAGCCTCTACACGACGCTCCCGTGGGACGCGCTCTGCGCTGAAGTGGCCAGGCTCCGAATTGATCTACGCGAAGGGCGACTGCTGGAGTTTCCGAAGGTTGCGGCGGTGGGCTGTTACAGTCCGTGTGACAGTAAATCCGGAAATTCAAAAAACCTCTCTGCTCTCGCCGCGTTGGAGGCCATGAGCAGAGTGTCCCCGACGGGATTCGAACCCGTGTTACCGGCTTGAAAGGCCAGCGTCCTGGGCCTCTAGACGACGGGGACCATGAGTCGCGGGGGAATCGAACCCCCGACCCTCGGCTTAAAAGGCCGGTGCTCTACCGACTGAGCTAGCGACTCGCGTTCAATAAATTTTCGGTATTCAGTTGTGGCTCCCCGGGCCTCCGGCGAGTCTTCTCCCGAGGCGTATACCAGAACGGCTCGACTGGGCAACCGCGAGCTCGAGCGCGATCGCAACGCGCTCCCCCCCGCGAAAATTGGCTATAGCTATACCTATGGCGACGGAGCGCGACGAGCAAGACGATCGCAAGGGCTACATCACCCGATTGGGGGCGGAGCGGCTCCACGCCGAGCTGCTTCGACTGTTGAACGTGGAGCGCCCCAAGGTCACGGCTGAGGTCTCCGCTGCCGCTGCTCAGGGGGATCGCTCGGAGAATGCGGAGTACATTTACGGCAAGAAGCGCCTGCGCGAGATTGACCGGCGGATCCACTTTCTTCAACGGAGGCTGGACACGCTCACGGTGGTCGTCCCTTCGGAGCAGCCCGACCGGTCCCGCGTCTATTTCGGCGCCACTGTGACGCTTCAAAACGAAGACGGGGAAGAGCTGATCTACCAGGTGGTCGGAGCGGACGAAATCGATGCGAAAGGCGGGCTGATCAGCGTAGATTCTCCGATCGGCCGAGCGCTGCTAGGAAAAGGGCGTGGGGACGTGATCTCGGTCCAACGGCCCCGCGGGCTCGTCGAGCTGGAAATCCTGGACATCCGGTACCTTTGACTTCGTGATTCCACGAAAGCGCCATGCCTATACTGGGTGGCCACGCGATGCGGAAGAATTTCATCCTCGACACCAACGTCCTGCTGCACGATCCGCGCTCGATTTACAGCTTCGAGGACAACAACGTCATCATCCCGATCTACGTGATCGAGGAGATTGACCAGTTCAAGCGGGACCTGTCAGAGCTCGGTCGCAACGCCCGATTGGTAGCTCGTTACCTCGACGCCTTTCGCGCGGAAGGTTCCCTCGCCGAGGGAGTCCCGCTGCCCAATGGTGGGATGCTGCGCGTTTCGTTCACCAATCGCGAGCTGCCACGGGCGATGGCGGAAAAAAACCTCACCGACAACCGGATCCTCGCAGTGGCGATCGACATCATGGAGAAGGAGCCGAGCCACGAGGCGGTATTCATCACCAAGGACACCAACCTTAGAATCCGGGCTGACGCGATGGGGCTGGTCGCGGAGGACTACGACACCGAGCGCGTCGAAATCAGCGAACTGTACACCGGGCATACCGAGCTGGTGGTTCCGTCCGAACTTGTAGACCAAATGTACAAGGCGGGGGCCGAGGTGGAGCCGCCGCGGTCAGACGGTCTCGCCCCCAATCAATTCGTTCTGCTCAAGGATGCCGCCAATCCATCCCACACCGCGATGGCGCGGCTGTCTCCCTCGAAGGGAAAACTGGTTCCCTTGATCCGGCCGGCGCGCGAGGGTGTCTGGGGAATTCGTCCGCGCAATCTGGAGCAAAGCTACACCCTGGACCTTCTGCTCAACGACGAGATCAAGCTGGTGACGATTGTCGGGAAGGCGGGAACCGGCAAGACGCTTCTGGCGATCGCTGCGGGACTGCACAAAACGACCGAGGAAAGTCTGTACCAGAAGCTGCTGGTCAGCCGCCCAATATTTCCGTTGGGTCGGGACATCGGGTACTTGCCCGGAGATCTCGAGCAAAAACTCAACCCCTGGATGCAGCCAATCTTCGACAACGTCGAATTTTTGATGAACCTCTCCCGGGCCGACAAGAAGGCCGGGCGCGGCTACCACGAGCTGCTGGATCTAGGAATTCTCGAGATTGAAGCGCTGACCTACATCAGGGGGCGAAGTATCCCCAACCAATTCATCATCGTGGACGAAGCGCAGAATCTCACGCCACACGAAGTCAAGACGATCATCACTCGGGTAGGGGACAATACCAAGATCATCCTGACCGGAGACCCGTTTCAGATCGATAATCCCTATGTGGATTCTACCAACAACGGCTTGGTCCACGTGGTGAATCGGTTCAAGGATGAAAAAATCGCCGGTCACATTACCCTTACCAAAGGGGAGCGCAGCTCATTGGCGGAGTTGGCCGCAAATTTGCTCTGAGGAGCTCGATCGAAGAAGCATGATGAACAAGGAAGCAGAGAAGAAGCCCCTGATCGAGTATCCGACGGTCTACACCTTCAAGGTGATGGGCAAGCAGGAACACGGCTTCCGCGAGTATGTGCGCCAGTTGTTCAAACGAGTGATGGGGATCGAGGTCTCCCAGGATTCAATCAGCGAGCAGCCGAGTAGCAGAGGCAAATACCTCTCGGTGTCGGTCTCCGTGTACCTGCTGTCCGAGGACCAACGACGCGCAATCTATTCGCAGCTCTACAAAGAACGTCGGGTTCTGTACTACCTCTAAATGAATTCGAATCCTCAGGTCTTCCCCGTCTCACCCTGGGAAGTCGGGCATCCTGGCGCCGCTGAAGCCGTGCTGCGCCGGATGCTGCATCGAGCGGACATCGACGAGCGATCTCGAGTGATGGACCTCGGCTGCGGGCGGGGCGAGCTTTCGATGCTCGTGGCCCGGGAATTTGGATGCTCGGTGGTAGGAGTCGATGACGATCAGCGCTCGCTAGAGACGCTGCGGCAGACCTCCCAAGACTTGGCCAATCAGATCGAGGCACGAGAGGCGCGCTTCGATCAGCTTCCCTCGCAAGCGCCGAAATTCGACGCCGTGTTGATCTGTCGCAAGCTGGTTTGTGAATTCCGCGTGGCCGCCGCGACTGCTCGAGACCAGCTAATGAACAATGGCCATTTGATCATCGGCTATCCCGTTTGGGTCGGCCGGTTCGTTCCCAACGCGACCTTGGAGCTCTGGCAGAAGAGGCTGGGCGACCCGCTGCGATCGCCTCGAGAATTGCTCGAGGTCCTCTCCGACGGCGGGTTCGAGCCAGAAGCGATCGAGCTGGTCGAGGATTCGGCCCTGGAGGCGGAATATGCGGGGCGCGAATCGCCCGATGAAGGGGCTCGCCCCAATCCGGCGACACTCGTGCGCTTCGCGTTGGCAAGCTGCCGCCGGAAGAATCCCGACGAGAAGCCCCCCGCCTCGCGACACTGGCGCTAAAGCTCAGTTCACCACTTGGCTGAAGTCCATCACTTCCACGGCTTCGGGGGCGAGCTCCAGAATGACTTCATCGCGAGAGCCTTCTGCGTCGCCGCCGATCTGGAACGGCATCGGACGCTCGAATTGGATCCGCACCTCGCGCGCGTGAAAATCCAAGATCCCCTTGGGGAACCATCGCCCGCGCCAAAGCTTGGGAAGATTGGCGAGAATTCTCGGCGGGGACTCCGTGCCGATCCGCAGGTGCATCATCCCGGCTCGCTTCGCGGCGAACGGGAAGATCTTAAAATCGAATCCGTAGAAAGGGATGGTTCCGGCTGCCGCCATCATCAGTTTTCCGGCGAAGATCGTGCCGCCCGGAGGAATGGGCTCTCCCACCGGCGCACCGCTGGGTCCCAACCGGTGCGCGACCGATCGCGATCCGTTGGTGACCTCGCACTCCACAGACGTGGAATGGGTGAGAAAGTACGGCAGCGTCTTGAGGGCCACTGCCGAGAAGTATCCGCAGCCGCCGTTCAGCAATTGCCGCGCCGGCCCCCGACCCAGATTGGATTTGATCCACGCGTAGTCGTTGAGCAGACGCGCGTCAGCGCCCAGCCCTGCGAAGGGCGTGCGCTTTCCTTCGACCAACAAAAGGTCCAGAGCGCGAGGCCGGGCTTCTCCCGAACGGACCCTCAAGACGTCCTCGAGAAAGCGGTGGCCGCGCGGTGGCGAGGCGTGGACGAAAGTCGCCAGGCCGTTGCCCGTCCCGAGCTTTAGAACTCCAAACCGAGGAATCCGCGCCCGAGGCATCGGACTTCGCTTGTTCTGCCGAATAATCTCGGTGGCAAAGGTCACGAACGTGCCGTCGCCTCCGCCGCAGAAGACCGTGTCGTACCGGCGTTCCACAACCGTTTGCGCAATGCGGCGAGCGTCAATCTCGGACCGAGACACGAAGAGGTCCTCGGGAGACACAACATGGGTCAGCGCCCTGAGCGTCCGGTCGTTGACTTGTCGGGCGTTGGCGTTCAGTAAAACCGCGACCTTAGGCTCTAGGGCGGTTTGAACGCTCGGAATCAGCTGTTGTTTCGCAGAGCTAGAAGCTTCTACCAGCATTGGCCACTTCCCTCCGGCCAGGGGTTGGGTCGCACGGTTGTCGGGAAGGGACTTGCAGTTTCTTGGCCAACTCGGCAGTGACTCCACGTTGTGACTGAATGTTAACCATTCCTTGAGAAATTGGATGGTTAGCTTGCGGTGCGCGCAGGCGGGCGTTTCTCCTATTGCAAAGGCTTGGTGGCATTACTGCGCAGTGCGTTACGCACGCGAGTGGAGCGGCTAAGGTATGCCTTTGAGTGTGCTCCGGAAGTAAAATTCGTTGGTTAATCCGCCACTTGCAAAACCAACGCGTTTGACAGCTGGAAGCAGCTGGTTAGGTTACAGCCAGTTTTCAGACAAAAACGAAAGTGTTTTCAGGAGGATAACTTCGTGGGTAAGACAATTGGAATTGACCTGGGCACCACCAACAGCGTGGTCGCGATCATGGAAGGTCGCGAGCCCAAGGTCCTCACAAATGAAGAGGGCAGCCGTTTGACGCCATCGGTGGTTGCCTTCACCAAGGACGGCGAACGGCTGGTCGGGCAAGTCGCAAAACGGCAGGCCATTACCAATCCCGAGCGGACCATCTACTCCATCAAGCGCTTCATGGGCCGCCGGTTCGAGGAAGTAACCGAAGAAATCAAGCTCGTACCGTACAAGGTCGTGCGCGGGCCGAACGGCGATGCGCGGGTGGACATCGATGGCAAACAGTACAGCCCGCCGGAGATTTCCGCGCAGATCCTGCTCAAGCTCAAGCGGGCGGCGGAGAATTACCTGGGCGAGAAGGTGACGGAAGCGGTGATTACCGTGCCCGCCTACTTCAACGATGCCCAGCGACAGGCGACCAAGGACGCAGGGGAGATCGCTGGTCTCACGGTCAAGCGAATCGTCAATGAGCCCACCGCCGCCGCGCTGGCGTACGGGCTCGACAAGAAGAAGGACGAAAAGATTGCCGTCTATGACTTTGGCGGCGGTACCTTCGACATCTCGATCCTCGAAGTGGGGGAGAGCGTGGTGGACGTTCTCGCCACCAACGGCGATACCCACCTCGGCGGCGACAACATCGACCTGCGGATCATGGACTGGCTGATTACCGAGTTCAAGAAGGACACCGGGCTCGACGTCTCCAAGGACAAGATGGTGTTGCAGCGCCTGAAAGAGGCTGCAGAGAAGGCGAAGATCGAGCTTTCTTCGACGATGGAGACGGACATCAACCTGCCGTTCCTCACCGCCGATGCGACCGGTCCGAAGCACCTCAACCTCAAGCTCTCCCGCGCCAAGCTGGAGGCGATGATCGACGACCTGATCGAGCGTTCGCTCGAGCCCTGCCGCAAGGCTCTCAAGGACTCCGGACTTCAGCCGAAGGATCTCAACGAAGTGGTCCTCGTGGGTGGCACCACCCGAATGCCGAAGGTCCAGGAAGTGGTCAAGCGTCTGTTCGGCAAAGAGCCGAATCGCTCAGTCAATCCCGACGAGGTGGTGGCGGTCGGCGCAGCGGTTCAGGCCGGCGTGTTGTCCGGCGAAGTCAAGGACATTCTGCTCCTCGACGTTACTCCGCTTTCCTTGGGCGTGGAGACGCTGGGTGGCGTGATGACCCGGCTGATCGAACGCAACACCACCATCCCCACTCGCAAGTCGGAAGTCTTCTCGACCGCCGCCGACAGTCAGAGCCAGGTGGAGATCAACGTTCTGCAGGGCGAGCGCGAAATGGCCACCGACAACCGGTCATTGGGTACCTTCCACCTGACCGGCATTCCGCCCGCACCGCGAGGGGTGCCTCAAATTGAGGTGACCTTCGACATCGACGCGAACGGAATCTTGAACGTGAGCGCCAAGGACAAGGCGACCAGTCAAGAGAAGAAGGTCACCATCACGCACTCCTCAGGTCTGTCGAAGACCGAAGTGGAGAAGATGGTCACCGACGCTCGGTCGCACGAGAGCGAGGACAAGGCCCGACGCGAGCTGGTCGAGGTCAAGAACCGGGCCGAGAACCTCGCCTACCAGATGGAGAAGCTGATCAAAGACAACCGCGAGAAGCTCTCCGCGGACTCGGTGCGAAATCTGGAAGAGGCAATCAAGGCGGTGAACACCGCTCGCGAGGGTCAGGACAAAGACGCGATCCGATCCGCAATTGAGCGGCTCGAGCAGGTAAGCCACAAGGCCGCGGAAGAGCTGTATCGAGCCACGGGCAGCACCGGACAGCCGGGCCAACCCGGGCAACCGCAACCTGAACCGTCCGCCGCGCCGGGCAGCCAGGCCACACCGAAGAAGGATGATGTGGTCGACGCGGAGTTCCGCACCAACTAATTCTCTGATTCGACGACCGGCGCCCCAGCTATTTTCAGGTGGGGCGCCGTTTTTTTTAAACCCGACGGGCGGTCTGGTGCAGCTCGAGGACGATCTCTCCGCTTTTGAACAGGCGCACGGCCCCAGAGCTCTGGCTGACCGCCAGCGCGATGCATTCGGTGGAGGAGGTAATCTGCGACGCGGCCGCATGGCGGGTCCCGAGGCCCATAGGAATCTTCGCGGTTTCGTCGGCCCCGGCGAGGTACCTTCCGGCCGCCAACACCACCCCGTCCTCGCGAATGATGAATGCCCCGTCGAGCACGGAGAAGTTCTTGATCGCTTCCCGAATCTTCGGATCGAGGACGTTCCGTTCAGCTTCGCTCAAGCCCTGGAAAGGATTGATCGTTAGCTGGCGGCTCTTCTCCAGTACGTTGGTGTGGTCACCCACGGTGATGATTGTGCCGATCGGGTGCCCCTCGAACCCCTGCTGGCCAATTTGCAGCGCTACCTGGATCAGAGCGTCAACCACCTGAGAATTGAACTGATCTCCCAGCTTGACGCCCTCGATCGCCACCCGGTCTTCAAGCGAGCCGCCGATCCGGGTCTGCATCAGGGTGTCCACCGCTCGGCCGACGCGGCCGGTCATGCAGAGGACCACATCCCCCTCCTTGAAGGCTTCCTGAGAGAGAGCGGAGACAAGCGCCACCTTGACGCGTTCAACCCGCGAATAGTCGTACGCGGGAATCACCAGGGCCCGGTTTTTCTGGGCGATCAGCTGACCGGCCAGCTCTTCCGAGGTGACCGCGTAGATCAGCTTGCGTCTGCACTTTCTCCCCCGCAGATCTTGTGCCTCGATCGGGTCGTCGGAGATGAAAAGCAGGTGGTCCACTTCCGGTTTGGAAGCCAGAGTCAGCCCGGCGCGTAAAAACTCGCGATCGAATTTGGAGTTGTCCGGCACGAACGCCTTGACACCTGGGTTTCACTGAATAAAAATAATCGCCCTTTTTTTTCCTGATGAGGACAGCCGCACTTGAACCAGAAAGATCTCAAGCGCTACAAGAAGATACTCGAAGATAGCAAGATCAGCTTGCTTCAGAGCGCCAAAAAGACCTTGATGGAGGAGTCCAATTTTGACACCGACGACCTCCCCGACGAGATCGATCTGGCCTCCTCCGAATACGCTCAGTCGATGGTCTTTCGCCTGCGGGACCGGGAGAAGTTCCTGCTCAAGAAGATCGAGCGAGCCCTGATGCGGATCACAGACGGAACGTTCGGTGTTTGCGAACGGTGCGAAGAGCCGATCTCCCCCAAAAGGCTCGAGGCGCGGCCGGTCACCACCTTGTGCATCCGCTGCAAGGAAGAGCAAGAAAAGAAAGAGAAGTCCTACGGGTAAGCGCTACTTCGCAGGTTTGGCAATCTGAACCCGGAACAACTCCCGCCCAATCAGGAAATGGTCGCCATCCTCCACGAAGGTCGGCGCGACCAGGCGCACGAACGTGCCATTCGAGGAGCCCACGTCCTGCACCAGCAGGCGCTTGCCCTGCGCCCGCAAGCACGCATGGCGGCTTGAGACGAAGGCGTCGGTTGGAAAGGTGATGTCTCCGCTCGCGCGCCCGAGGTAATTGTCTCCTTCTTTGAGCACCCAGCTGCTGCCCCGAAGACCCCCCTCCAGCATCTGGACCAGCTTGAAGCGGTAGTCCTTATCCGGGGAGCCCCAAATCAGCGTTCCGTCGGCGGCTGGAGCGCTCGGGGCGATCGGTTCGACCACCAGGCGCTGGCGACCAACCCTCAGCTCTCCGCCACTGGAAAGCTCGTGCTCACGCCGCACCCGCAGAAAGACGCCGTTTCCCCCGCCCACGTCTTCGACCGCCAGTCGCTGATCGGCGAACGCGAACCGCGCCTGGGTCGGTGCCACGAACGGGTCCAAGTGCAACGCCAGGTCACCCTTCTTGCCGCAGGTCAGAACCTGATTGCGCATCGCGACGGTCACTTCTGGACCACCGTCGGCGCGGACCACGTGGAACGTCACGGTCGGTCGCTGCTTCATTTGGCCGGCTCCGCGGCTTCGAAGCGCATCAGCGCCTGGCCAATCCGGACCTGCTCACGCAGCTTGATCGGCCTCTCCACTGCGGACTGCAATCGGACCAAGGTGCCCAGGCCTCCGGAGAGATCGCGGAGCACGGCGCCGTCGGAGATCGGCGCAAGCTCACAGTGGCGCGGCGCAAGCGTCTCGTCGTCCGGAAAGGAGAGGTCGCAGTTCTTCCGGCCGATGGAGATCAGCGGCTGGGCGGTCACGAAGGCCGCTCCGGACCTTCCCCCCATCAGCCGTTCCTCGACACCGAAGCAGGTGCCTCCCGGCGGGAGCGGGGCTCCGTAGATGACCGTACCGCCAGGGGAAATCGCGGCCGGAGGCAGCGCCCCAAGATAGCAAAACAGTCGATTGCCCACGCAAAAGTAACTGCCGCTGGCGATCAGCTCCTGAGTCGAAATCGAGACGAACACGCCGGAGGCGCTCCCCTCGTCCCGGACGTGCAGGCGACCCTCCCGAACCCAGAGCGTCGCGTGTTGAGGTGAAATGAACGGGTCCTCCGGCAGCAGCAGCGTTCCCCGGGTCCTGCCGATTACGGTGTGCGGGGCAAGCCGAAGGCGTTGCCCTCGCCGGGGTCCGGTGAGCACCGACAGCACGAAAGGCGTGCCGGCCGGCTGAACCCGGGCCTTGAGCGGTATTGGCGGCTGTCCGCCGGGCAGCGGCGTGGGCTCATGGTGTTCCAGCACCGGGATCTGGCGCCGGTGCGTCCCCAGGGGGGTCGGCTGGTTGGTTGAAGCCGCTGGTCGAGGCCGCAGGCCATCGGGAAAGGGCGCGCCGGGGAGG
>Ga0209588_1000036_pt1 | contig 65612 bp, 75 predicted proteins | sample Rivendell_Oct201_10_FD_188351 | JGI IMG/M metagenome (GOLD analysis project Ga0209588, IMG submission 188351) | Vadose zone soil microbial communities from the Eel River Critical Zone Observatory, Northern California, USA -... | ecosystem: Host-associated > Plants > Roots > Rhizosphere > Soil ...
GACGCCGCCGTAGCTCAATTGGCAGAGCAGCTGTTTTGTAAACAGCAGGTTACGGGTTCGATTCCTGTCGGCGGCTCCACGGCCTTTTGTGCAAGTTCGGCTCCATGGCCTACAGCCGTCAATGTCGCCGCGTATCTTCGCTGTGCGAACGTATGCAGGGAGGAAATCGATGAAGGCTGAAGAGCGAGCGCAACTGATCAAGAAATATCGGGAAGGCCATAGGGTGGTCGAACAGGCCCTGAGCGGCATCAAGCCCGAGGAGCTGGACCGCTCCGCCGGCGGCGGGTGGACGCCGCGCGAGATCGTCCATCACCTCGCCGACAGCGAGATGATGTCCGCGATCCGGATCCGGCGTCTGTTGACCGAGGATGAGCCGGTAATCCATGGGTACGACGAGCAGGCTTTCGCCCGATTGCTCACCTCGGACCGTCCCATCGAGCCATCCCTCCAGGCCATGCGGTGGGCACGCGAGACCTCTGCCCAGCTTCTCGAGCGAATGACGGATGAGGACTGGCGAAAGGTGGGCACACACTCCGAGAGCGGCCCTTACACAGCCGAGACCTGGCTGACGATCTACGCCGCGCACGCCCATGACCATGCCGCCCAAATCAAACGCTCGCGAGGAGGATCCTGAGATGGCAACTACACATTCAGTGGAAGCAGGTGCGCTCGCGCGGGCCGCAGCCGGGCGCGACGACGACCTGAAGGACCTGATCGAGGAACTTCGCATACCGTCGATCAGCACCCTGCCCGAGCGCCGCGAAGACTGCTTGCGCAACGCGAAATGGCTGCGCGACCGCTTCGAGCGGCTTGGCTTCAAGACGGAGATCGTCGATGTCATGAAGGGCGGCCTGCCCGTCGTGGTCGCCGACTGGAATGGCAAGCCCGGCCAGCCACACCTCACGATCTACGGCCACTACGACGTGCAGCCGCCCGATCCAATGGACGAGTGGAAGTCGCCTCCGTTCGAGCCGGAGGTTCGCGACGGGCTCCTCTTCGCGCGTGGTGCCGCTGACAACAAGGGCAACCACATGGCCACGGTCAAGGCGGTCGAGCATCTTTTCGCCGCCGGCGGGCCGCCGATCAACCTGCGGTTTGTGATCGAAGGCGAGGAGGAGATCAGCGGCGAGTCGCTGCCTCGCTACATCCGCGCCAATGGAGCAAGGCTCAAGACCGACGCGGTCCTCATCTGGGACAGCAGCTTCGACGAGGACGGCCACCCGACACTGGCGACCGCCCTCCGGGGGTTGCTCTACGTCGAGCTCCACGCGCAAGGAGCCGCTGTTGACCTGCATTCGGGCGTGTATGGCGGCGTCGCACCGAATCCGATCAACACCCTCGCCCGCATCATCGGCGAGCTCAAGGACCGCCACGGACACATCACAATTCCGCACTTCTACGACGCGGTGGTCAGCCCGACTCCCGAGGAGCTGGCGGCCTGGAAGAAGAAGGACGCGAGATACGCGGAGACGATGAAGCGCGTGTCCGGAGCGAAGGCGCTGGAGGGCGAGGAAGGGTTCCTCGCGCTGGAACGGACCGGCAGCCGACCGACCCTCGACGCGAACGGGATCGTGGGCGGCTTCACCGGCGAGGGCAAGAAGACCGTCATCGCAGCCCGCGCCTCCGCGAAGGTGAGCATGCGTCTGGTTCCGAACCAGGACTGGAAGGCAATCCTGGCCGCCCTCGAAAAGCAGGTCCAGGAGCTCACGACTCCTGGCGTCGAGATCAAGGTCGACATGCTCGGCGCGGCGCCTCCGGTCTTGTGCGGGGTCGACCACCGCGCCGCGCAGGCGATGCGCGCCGCCTATAAGGAGGCCTTCGGCAAGGAGACGGCGCTGGTTCGGGTCGGTGGCTCGATCCCGGTGTCGATCGACTTCCAGGAGGCGGTCGGAGCGCCCCTCGTGATCAGCGGCATCGCGCAGTCCGACTGCGCGATCCACTCACCCAACGAGCATCTCGTCGTCGACAACTACCACCGAGGAATCGAGGCGGTGATCAGGTTCATCTGCGGCCTCGCGACCGAGGCGTAACACCCGCTGGTAACGGAAGTCAAGTATGCGGTCCGTCACAAGCTCGGGAGGTGCTGATTTGGAGAGGCTCGTCCGGAAACTCGTTGCCATCGCGGCGTGCGTCGTGACCTTGACCCTCACCACTGGGATCAGCGCGGGCGCAATCGTGACCCCCACGACCGGTCAGCCCGGTGCGCCCAACAACACCTGCGGAACGCTCAACCCGGTCACGCCGGGTAATGCGGTCAGCGCGCCCGGCTCGGTGTTCAACCCGGCCGGCCAGTCCGGCACCGTGTACGCCGGAAACCCACTCACACACTCTTTGATCGCGAACAGCTCGGCGGCCGTGTCGCAGTACGACACCGCTTGCGTGCGCCTGAGCCACTAGACCCTCTGGACGCGAGGCCGGTCGTATGAGGCCGGCCTCGCGGCTGGACTAGGCGGGGATCAGCTCGAAGGTCGCCCGCTCGCCCGGCGTGAGGTCCTGGTCAGGTTCCGATGCCTTGACGGATACGCCGTACTTTGGCCCGTACATCCGCGACACAGCGCGGGCCTCGTCTGGATCCGGAACGAGCCGCGGCTTGACCTTTACCGTGGCCCTTGCCAGCTGGAGCAGAGCCTCACCACGAGCGATCAGGTTTTGGGGCCACTGCCGGACGAGACCCTGGCCGGAGCGAATGTACAGACGAGTGCCGTCGGTCGTGATCCAGATTGTGACTTCGTGTGGCTTTCCTGTCTTGCGACCGTAGGTCGTGAGCTTGACCTCACGCTCGACCTTCGCAGCCTCGATCACGTCGGGGCGAAATGATTCCATCACGTATCACTACGCGGCGAATTCATTTCGTATTCCCGCAGATGATCAGGTCTTCTTTGGTCCCGAGTCGCTGCGCGCGCGCTGTGACGCCACGACGACCATCACGATGCCGACCGCGATGATGATGTAGCCGGCCAGCAGAATCGCGACGCCCACGATTTCAAGCGCCGGGTTCGAGTCCGCCGCGACGGTGCTGATGCTTGGGCCGACGAGGACGCAGATCGCACCGAGGATCGCCACCATGCCGCCTCGGGAACGGAGGGTGGCCACCAGTCTTTTCACGACCGGAGTATGTCGAATTTAAGTCTCCCGATGGGAAACCATTGACAATCGGACAGGGACCGCCTCTGATATGTGGTGGTGCCGGTGGGGACGGCCCGAGCGCCGTTGCGCAAGTTGTTTTTCAAGGAGGGTGGTGGTGCGCCGATTAGCCGCGTGGACGATCCTGACTGGGACTTTTGTTCTGCTGGCGGTCTTCGCGCCAGGGGTGACCGCTTTCGCGATTGGTAGCCCGCCAGGGGGGTTCGTCATCCCGGTTGGCTCCACGGCAAGCTTCACCAACATCCAGTTCTCGGCGTGCAACAGTCTCACCTGGGGCTACCAGCTGAATGGCGGTTCCAATCAGGTCAAGGCCACATTTCCCGGCGGCTGCGGCTCAGGCACGGCATCGGATGTGACAATCGGGCCCTTCGCGGCGGCTATGACGCTGCGCGTCTTCTTGACCGACAACCACTGCAGCATGACCTACTACTCCGACGGGACACCCGTCGACCACGTGATCGTGTCGGGGACCAACCCGTGGCTGTTGAGGTTCAGGGATTCTGGCGGTAACTGCGAGATACGAACGACAACCGCCACTAACTTCGTGGGCTGCAACTTTTGTGTGAACCTCGCGATCTCCGACCGCGCCATTACCGTCAGCGGTACGAATGTTTCCGCGTCCGAGGCCAAGCCTTTCACTGGCACCGTAGCCGCCATCACCGATCCTGACACCAACGCCACAGCAGCCGAGTACTCGGCCACGATCTCCTGGGGTGATGGCAGCAGTTCATCCGGGACCGTCAGCGGAACGGGAGGCCAGTTCACCGTCTCCGGCACCCACACCTATTTGGAGGAAGGCACGTACCACCTCACGGTGAGGGTCACCGACACGGACAATCCCTCCAACATCGCAACGGCGACCCCGACCGCTAATGTCGCCGATGGCGCGCTGACCGCGACTCCTTCGTGCGCAGCCACCTCGCTGCACACCTACAACGGTCGAACGGCCACGTTCACGGACGCGGCCAGCCCGTTCGGAACTCGCTCCGATTTCTCGGCAACCATCAATTGGGGTGACGGCACCACGTCCGCCGGGACGGTCACCGGTGCCAACGGCGGTCCGTACACGGTCAGTGGCTCGCACACCTACGCCGCGACCGGCGTCTTCACCATCACGACAAACATCAGGGACGTAGGCGCCAGCACGGCGGCGACGTCATGCAACACCGTCGATTTCTCATTTGCGCCAGGCGGTGGCAGCTTCGTCATCGGCGACAAGAACTCAGGGACCGGTAGCTCGGTCACGTTCTGGGGCGCGCAGTGGGCGAAGCTCAACTCCTTGAGCGGGGGCGACGCGCCCCGAAGGTTCAAGGGCTTCGCCGAAACTCCGAAGGTTCCGGCCTGTGGCATCGCGTGGACCGCCGATCCGGGTAACTCGACACCCCCGCCGGACGGGCCGCTGCCCACCTACATGGGGGTGATCGTGACCAGCGATGCCGACAAGGACGGATCCGCCACCTCGGGCGACACTGTCCACATCGTCGTCGTCAAGACCAGGCCAGGCTATGCGCCGGACCCGGGCCACGCGGGCACGGGCACGGTCGTGATCAAGGTCTGCTAGCGGGCCGACTCGTTTGTGGGAGGGGCGCTCCGGCGCTCCCTCCCAAATTCTGAAAGACACCGCTGGCGCCACACATGCCTAATCCGTGCATTGAAGGGCATGGTTGGCGCCAGACGTACGGAATCGGCGGCGCGCGGGGTAGGTGGCGGAGAGGGAGAGATTTGAACTCTCGATAGGCTTGCACCTATAACGGTTTTCGAGACCGTCGCTTTCAACCGGGCTCAGCCACCTCTCCGGGTCGTTTGTGAGCGTACCAACGCTCAGCGGGGGGAAGATGGCGGTCCCGACCGGATTCGAACCGGCGTTCTCGGCCTTGACAGGGCCGCGTGTTTGGCCAGGCTACACCACGGGACCGACAGCGGCTAAGTCTACCAACGGCCGGGAACCAGGCCTGACTCACACCGTTTGGCCACCGTTTAGGCGGAGCGCGCCAACCCCATACCTATAATTCCAAGGGCGTGAGCGACACAGAGCGGCTTGGAGGGGGGTCACCGGACGAGCTCCGGAAACGGTTCCAGATCCTGGAACGCGTGGCGATCTTCTTCACTCTTCCCGACAACGTCCTCCACGCCCTGGCCCGCCGCCTGGCTCCGGCCTCAGCGACCAGGGGATCCGTGATCGTCCACCAGGGGGACCCTGGCGACACCATGTTCGTGGTTGAATCGGGGCGCTGCGAGGTCTTCGTCGAGGAGTCTCCCGGCCACACGATCACCATCGCGCTCATGGGGCCGGACGACTTCTTCGGAGAGATGGCTCTGATCTCTGAGGAGACCCGCACCGCGAGCGTGCGCGCCCTCGAAGACTGCAAGCTGCTCACGCTCGACCGCAAAACGCTCTACGAGACGCTGCCCGCCGACTCCGACGCCATCATCGAGCTCACCAAGCTCGTCGAGCAGCGCAAGGACACGCTCCCCAACCTGATCGCCCGGGCGCGGATGGTCGCGCCTGAGCAGGCGGCCTCGACCGTCGCGGTGTACTCACCCAAGGGCGGTTCGGGTCGCACCACGCTCTCGGTCAACCTGGCGGCTGCACTCGCGAAGAGGTTCCCGGGCGAGGTGCTCCTCGTCGACCTTGCTCTTCCGTACAACCACGCGGCGTTGATCTCGTACCTCACGCCGACCGGCTGTCTGGCCGCGGCGAGCCAGGTGCCTCCGGCCAACTTCGAAGAGGCAGTGCTCGGAGCGATCCTGCACCATCCCGGCGGCATGATGCTGCTTCCGGGTGTGCTGCGCGCGGAGCAGGCCGACCTCATCACCGTCGACCTGGTCAACCGCGCGATGGGCATCCTGGTCAACGCGTTCCGCTACATCGTGTTCGACCTTGGCGTGGCGTTCACCGACATCGTGATCAGCGTGCTCGACCACTCGCAGCGAGTGCTCGTGCTGGTCACTCCCGAGCTCTCCTCCTTGAAAGACGTGGGCGAGCTTTTGAACATCTTCACCAATGTCCTGAACATCGTGCCCGGGCGCGTCATCCTCGCGCTCAACAACAAGGTCCCGAAGTCGGTGGTGAGCAAGGAAGACGTCGTCCGCACGCTGAAGCAGGAGCTGGCGGTCGAGATCGACTTCGACGGCACCAAACCTGACGAGGCGGCGGTCAAAGGCGAGATCCTGGTGCTCACCGACCCCAAGAGCGCCATCTCGCGGGGCGCCGAGCAGCTGGCCCAGCTGATCGCCGGGTCGACCTCCGCCGAGGGGAAGAAAGAAGCCAAGAAAGGCGGGTTCAAGCTGGGCCGGGGTTAAGCGCTCGATTTTCCCCACCCTGGACTGGTAACATCCGGGGCGTGATCGAACAAGAAGCTGTCGTCCAGCTAACCTCCGACGCTCAGGCTCGCCTACGGGACCTCCTCGCCAAGGAAAACAACCCACAGCTCGCGCTCCGGATCTTCGTCAGCGGCGGAGGCTGCTCCGGCATGCAGTACGGCATGGCCTTCGACGACAACCGCCGGGCCGACGACCTCGTGATCGAGCAGGACGGCGTTCAGATCATCGTCGACGACTTCAGCGCACCCTACATCCGCGGCTCGCAGATCGACTACGTCGACAGCCTGATGGGCGCCGGCTTCACGGTGCAGAACCCGAACGCGGTTCACTCGTGCTCATGCGGCACCTCGTTCGACACCGGCGAAGACGCCGGCGGCGCGAAAGCGTGCGGCTGCGGCCACTAACCCTCTAGACAAACAACCCAGGCGCCGGTTTCCGGCGCCTTTTCTTTTTGCCAGACACCGGTCGCCGGGCGCCCCTAATCTCTTTCTGTGGGAGTGCTGAGATCCAGGCGGATGCGAGAGACCGTTCTGCTGACGCTTGGCGTGATCACGCCCGTCGGCATCCTCGCCGTCAACGGGTCCGCGTTCGTGATGGTGCACCTGGATCAGTTCCGCATCGGCATCGCCGCATGCGCGCTGGTGAGCGGCCTGGTGCTCAACGGCCTGACCGCGTGGTGGCTGCTGAGATTGGCCAGCCGCAGCGCGCCGCCGCTGTACCGCGAATACCGCTGGTGGGCAATCGGCGTCGCGGTGCTGATCGTATTGCTCACTGCCGCCGGGGGTGGCTACCTGACCTACCTGGGCCTTCGCGACCCGAAACACCTGCCTGACACTCTCTCGGTTGTCGTGGCGACGTTCATGATCGGGCTCCCGTTCGCCATCACCCTCGCCGGCCGCCGGCTGGCCGGGATGGGCGGGATCATCCCGGTCGACGAACCCGCCGGAAAAGAAAAGAGCCCCTCGCCGAAGCGAGGGGCTCGTGTGAGCCGAACTTAGAGACTGGCCTAGGGCCTCCTTACATCATGTCCGGGGACATGCCGCCCATGCCGCCACCGCCGCCCCGCTTCTCTTCGGGAACCTCGGTCACCATCGCCTCGGTGGTAAGCACCATCGCGGCAATCGACGCTGCGTTCTGCAGTGCAGAACGGGTCACCTTGGCCGGGTCGACGATTCCGGCTTCGAACATGTTGACGAACTTGTCGTTGAGGGCGTCGTAACCCATTCCGGGCTTGCCCTTGCGAATCTCTTCGATGATGACGGAGCCCTCTTTGCCGGCGTTCATGCAGATCTGCCTGACCGGCTCCTCGAGCGACTTGCGAACGATGTTGACACCGGTCGCCTGGTCGTCTTTGAGGCCGAGCCCGCCGTCGAGCTTCTTCTGCGCGTTCAACAGCACGGTGCCGCCGCCCGCGACGATGCCCTCTTCAACCGCGGCCTTGGTCGCGCTGAGCGCGTCCTCGATGCGGTGCTTCTTCTCTTTCTGCTCCACCTCGGTGGGCGCTCCGACCTTGATCACGGCGACGCCGCCGGCGAGCTTCGCGAGGCGCTCCTGCAGCTTCTCCTTGTCGAAGTCAGAGGTGGTCTCCTCGACCTGAGCCTTGATGGCCTTGATCCGAGCCTGGATGGCGTCCGGCTTGCCGGCGCCTTCCACGATCGTGGTGTTGTCCTTGGTTACGGTCACGCGGCGCGCATGGCCGAGCTGCTCGATCTTGGTCTGGTCGAGCTTCAGGCCGAGGTCTTCCGAGATGACCTGGCCGCCGGTGAGGATGGACATGTCCTCGAGCATCGCCTTGCGGCGGTCACCAAATCCGGGCGCCTTGACGGCGACGGCGGTGAAGGTGCCGCGCAGCTTGTTGACGACGAGTGTGGCGAGCGCCTCGCCCTCGACGTCCTCAGCAACGATCAAAAGTGGCTTGCCGTGCTGGACCACGCGCTCCAAAACGGGGAGCAGGTCCTGGATGGCTGAGATCTTGCGGTCGGTGATGAGGATGTATGGGTCCTCGAGCACCGCCTCCATCCGCTCGGGGTTGGTGACCATGTAGGCGGCAACGTAGCCGCGGTCGAACTGCATGCCCTCGACCACTTCGAGCTCGGTGGCCATGGCCTGGTTGTCTTCGACGGTGATCACTCCGTCCTTGCCGACCTTGTCCATCGCGTCGGCGATCAGGCTTCCGATCTGCTCGTTCTGGCTCGAGATCGCCGCGACGTGAGCGACGTCCTCGTGGCCCTTGACAGGTACGGAAAGCCTCTTGATCTCATCGACGATGGCCTCGACGGCTTTCTCGATGCCGATCTTGAGCTGCATCGGGTTGGCACCCGCGGCGACGTTGCGGAAGCCTTCGCTGATCATGGTCTGCGCCAGGATCGTGGCCGTGGTGGTGCCGTCACCGGCCACGTCGTTGGTCTTGGTCGCCACCTCGCGCAGCAGCTGCGCGCCGGTGTTCTCCATGGCGTCTTTGAGCTCGATCTCGCGCACGATGGTGACACCGTCGTTGGTGACCGTCGGGGCGCCGAACTTCTTCTCGAGGACGACGTTGCGGCCCTTGGGGCCGAGCGTGATACGAACTGACGAGGCGACGATGTCGATGCCCTTCTTAAGGGCCTGCCTCGCCTCTACATCGAATGTGACAATTTTTGCCATATAAACTCCCCTCTTACTTCTTCTTTCCGTTGGATGAGACGACGGCGAGAACGTCCTTCTCCGAGACGATCAGGTACTCGATCTCGTCATGCTTGAATTCGTTTCCGGCGTACTTGGCGTAAAGCACCTTGTCGCCGACCTTGAGCTCCATCGGCACCTTGGTGCCGTTGTCCAGGATCCTTCCGGTACCGACTGCCTCGACGATGCCCTCCTGGGGCTTCTCCTTGGCGGTCTCCGGAAGCAAGATCCCGCTCTTGGTTTTCTCCTCTTTGTCGACGGGCTTGACCACTACGCGGTCGCCTAACGGTCTCAGATTCATGTGCGCCCTCCTCAGCGAGCTTGGTTTTTGATTAGCACTCCCGTCACCTGAGCGCTTAGCACTCAGAGGGGTCGACTGCTAAGTCTACTACCCGCCCGGAGTGAGGTGTTAAACCTCGTCCGGCTCTTCAGGCTCCCCTTCGGGCACCTGCTCGGCCTGCCGGATCAGGTCCCGGGCCGTTCCCGCCTGGTCGTCCGGAACCATCACCTGGGCGTCGGTGAAGTTGACGCCCACCCCATAGCTGTGGTCGCCGAAGACCTCGACCCGCAGCCCGTGGGCCTGCAGAACAGCGGCGATCAGGTCGCCCTGGATGCGCTCGCCCCGAAACACCACCGCCCAGCCCTTGACGCCCATCCGCTACCAGCCTAGCGAGGGGTCGACGGTCGCCGCCTGGAGCCCCACAACTGCGGAGTAGTGGCCGGCGGCGGCGATCATGGCCGCGTTGTCGGTGCACAGCTCGAGCGGCGGCATCGTCAGGCGGGCCCGGTCGCCGACCACCTCCGCCGCCCGCCTGCGCAGCAGCGTGTTGGCGGCCACGCCGCCGGAGACGACCACCTCGGGGTACGGGTGGTCGGTCAGGGCGGCGTCCAGCTTCTCTAGCAGGGACTCGACCACCGAGTGCTCGAAAGCGGCGGCCAGGTCGGCCCGGTCCTGCGGAGTCGCCGACTCGCCGAGATCGCGGAGGCGGTAGAGCAGGGCAGTCTTCAGGCCGCTGAAGCTGTACTCCAGGCCCGCGAGCGACGGCCTGGGCAGCGGCTGCCGGCGGGCATCCCCTGTGCGAGCCAGCCGGTCCAGCGCCGGGCCGCCGGGGTAGCCGAGGCCCAGCATGCGGGCTGCTTTGTCGAATGCCTCGCCGGCGGCGTCATCTCGGGTTCGGCCGATGACCTCGAACCGTCCGTGCTCCGGCATCCTGACGAGGTCCGAATGCGCGCCGCTGACGACCAAGCCCAGGAGCGGAGGCTCGAGATCCTGGCGCGCCAGCATCGCAGCATAGATGTGGCCCCACAGGTGGTTCACCCCAGTCAGCGGCCGCGACCAGCCGGCCGCAAGGCCCTCCCCCACGCCGACACCAACCAGCAGGCAGCCGGCAAGTCCGGGACCCCGGGTGACCGCGATCAGGTCGAGGTCAGAAGGCTTCGTCCCGGCTCTTTCCAGGGCAAGGTCGAGCAGGTGCGGCAGGCGCTCCAGGTGGTCGCGCGCCGCCAGCTCCGGGACCACGCCCCCGAACTCCTTGTGCAGGTCGACCTGGGAGTGGATGACGTTGGCGAGAATTCGCCTGCCGCCCTCGACCACCGCGACGGATGTCTCGTCGCAGCTGGTTTCTATTCCGAGGGTTAAGCCGCTGATCAGTCGCCTTTGGTGATCAGGTCGCGGCGGAGGCCGCGGACGTCGGCGTCGATCCGCTCCAGGTTCAGCTCGTAAGCCTTGCGGAAGCGCGGCGAGTGTATGGAGTCCGACCACATCACGATCGCGTCCTCACCGTTGTCCGTGTAGTAACCCTTGCGCCGGCCGATGACCTTGAAGCTGAAGGCTTCGTACATGCGCATCGCGTTCTCGTTGGTCGTGCGCACCTCGAGCGTGACCCACTTCGCGCCCATGTCGTAGGCCGCCTGCACGAGGCCTGCGAAGAGGATGCGGCCGTAACCGCGGTGCTGAAGGTCCTGGCGCACGCCGATGGTGGTCACGTGGGCCTCGTCGTACATGCGCCACATTCCGCCGTACCCGACAATCGTCGGATCCAGGTCCGGCGCTTTGAATCCGGCCGGCTGCTCGACGAGTCCTTCCTGACGCAGCACCACGTAGTGCGCGCTGGATCGCGAGGCCAGCTCCCGGTAGTAGGCATTCCGGGGCCACGGTGTCGCGAAGATCTCGCGCTCGATCTCCTGGACCGTCGCCACGTCGGCTTCGCGCATGACTTCAAGCGCCAGTTGCTGGCGGATCTGAACCATCATTTCACCGGTGGTGAGAACGACTGCATGTACTCAAGTTTGAGACTACCATAGGGAACTTCGTCCGCCGACTCGAGCACTAACGACGCCGCGGAACCGAAGGATCGGAGCTCCCCCTCGGGCTTGAGGCGCAGGCCAGCGACGCTCAGCAAAGCCTCCGTGGCGGGCCGCAACCAACCGACCACTTGAAGGTTTTGCGGGAGGATCTTCGGCAGCTCGCCCGGCTCGGCAAGCCCCTCCTCCCGGCCGGGAACGAGGAAGTAGACCCTTCCTCTCCCTGCTTCGGCAGCCGCGAGCACCGGCTCCTCGCTGCGGGCGGATTGAAGGCGAAGGCTCGGCAGCGGAAAGATCGGAATCCGCAGACCCATCGCAAGGCCAAGACCGAAGGACACGCCGGCGCGAAGGCCGGTGAACGAACCGGGGCCCGTCGCCACGGCCACCGCCGTCAACGCCTCACGCGCGACCAGGTCGCGAAATGCAGCCGGGAGGTCGAACGTCCGGCCGGAGGGGTACGTGGCCTCGTTCACGGGCTTTCGCGATGCGTCGAGCAGCGCAAGCGCGGACATTGCTGAGGAAGTGTCGATGACGAGAATCACCTGTGCAGGTCGCGTTTGACACGGATCATTCGGCGATCGCCCTCCAGGTGCTCCAGGTGCACAAGCGCCGCTTTGGGCGCGTCGAGCCGGTCGCCCCACTCGACCACGGCAGCCCCCTGGTCGAGCAGCTCGTCAAGGCCCAGGTCGGCGAGCTCGGACGACCTTTCGATGCGATACAGGTCGATATGGGCGAGCTTCACGCGTCCCGCATACATGCGCACCAGCTGAAACGTTGGACTCGCCACCGGCGCCGATGACCCGATGCCGCGAGCCACGCCGCGGACGAATGTCGTCTTTCCAGCTCCGAGCTCGCCCGTCAGCAGGACGAGGTCACCCACACGCAGGCGCTTGCCGAAGCGCTCGCCGAAGGCCTCCGTCTCCGCGGGTGACTTGGTGACGTGGTCACGCAAAGTGGTCGTAGCCGCTGAGCCTCGTTTTCATCGGATTGCCGTCGGCGCCCACGACCACGACCGTGGGGTCCTCGGTGAGGACGCCCAGCGTTCTCAAGCCGGCCCTCTGGATCAGCTCTTCTGGACCGACGCACACGAGCTCGGCTTCTTCCCCGCTGGTCAGCGCGTCCTCCAGGGTCGCCCCGTCGGCGACCGGGACCTCGGCGCTTTTAAGAATGCATCCGGCGCCAGAAAAGGCGGCGAATTTCTGCATCTCGCGCACGAGTCCGTCGGAGATGTCGCCGCAGCAGAGCCCCGCCGCGTTGAGGCGGCGGCCCTCATCCAGCCTTGGCAAGAGCCTCAGGGACCGGCGCTCACGAAGCGCGAGCGCAGACGCTCCCAACGGCCCCGTCACCGCCACCGCCCATCCCGGCTTCGATTCGCTTCGGGCCAGCGGCCGCCGATCGGTGCGCCCGACCACGGTGATGGAAAGCACCGCCGGACCGTCGATCAGGCTCATGTCGCCGCCGGCGATCAGCGTCTTCGTGATGTGCGCAATGGCGGCCATGCCGTCATAGAGCCCGACGAGGTTTTCGACCATCCACGTATTCGGGATCGCGATCGAGGTCAGCGCCCACGTTGGTGTCGCACCCTTCGCGGCCAGGTCGCCGAGCGCAAGCGCGAGGGACCGCCAGCCGGCGTCCTGCGCGCTCATCCAGCCGAGGTCGAAATGGACGCCTTCGACGAAGAGGTCAGAGCTGGCGATCGTGAAACCGCCCGACTCCGCGATGACCGCCGCGTCGTCGGCCCCGGGGGGCACCTCGATCGCCTTGGCCGGCGCCAGGTAGGGCTTGATCTTTTCGAGCAGGCCGAACTCTCCGAGGCCTTCTACTTTCATGTCGAGGTCAGCATCGCACGCAGGCGCCGGGCGGCCTGCTCGGGGTCGAGCGCTTCGGCGACCGCGCGGATGACGCAGGCGCGCCGCAAACCCGCCGCGGTCAGCTGCGCGATATTCGATTCGTCGATGCCGCCGATCGCAAACACAGGCACCTTCGAGCCGGCCAGGGCTGTGATGGCGGCCACACCCTCGGGTCCGATGACCTGTTTTTCGCTTTTGATCGGGGTGGCGAAGACGGGTCCGCTCCCCAGGTAATCGGCGCCTTCCACGATCGCTGCGCGCGCGGTCTCGGGCGTGGACGCCGACGCGCCGATGAGGAGGCGACCGTCTGCGATGCGGAGCGCCGCAGCGATGCTCAGGTCATCCGGCCCAAGGTGCACGCCATCGGCTTTGCTGAGCAGTGCGATGTCGACGTGGTCGTTGACGATGAAAAGCGCACCTGAACGAGCAGTGATTTCACGAATGCGCCGCGCCAGCGCGAGCAGCTCGCCACGAGCAAGTTTCTTGTGGCGAAGCTGCAGGACGTCCGCTCCTCCGCGCAAGGCTGCTGCGGCCACTTCGAAGACATGGTCGGGCGGCGCGTCGGGAGTGATGACGTATAGGTGAGCGGCAAGAAGTCTTTGGAGGCTGGTGGACACTTAAGCCCCTCACCCTAGCCCTCTCCCCGAAGGGGAGAGGGGACCTGACTAGAAAACGCTAGGACAGGATCTGGCGAAGCTTTTCGCGGAAAGCCGGAGGTGCGGCGTCGCATTCGCACGAATGCTTGACCAGCCGCTTGAGGTGAGCCTGGAACTCGTAATGGTCGGTGCAGTCAGGACATGCTTCGAGGTGGAGCTGCATCTCAAGTATTTCCGTCGAGTTCAGCTCCCGGTCGACAAACCGATCGAGCTTATCCGCACATTCCTGGCACTTCATGTTTGCACCTGCTGGCTGCCGTTGCCGCGGACGATACCTGATTCCAACGCGTAGTCATAGAGGGATTTTTGGAGCTGCTGGCGGGCTCGGTGCAGGCGGGACATGACGGTCCCGATCGGCACCCCGAGCGCCGTCGCGGCGTCCTTATAAGAGAACCCTTCGACATCGACCAGGAGGACGACCTCACGGTGCAGGGGGGGAAGCTTTTCCACCGCGGTCACGACCTCAGAGGCGGCCAGCTTGTCGAGCACGTCGGCCTCGGGCCGTGCTCCTTCGTCGCGCAGCTTTTCGTAGAGCACGAACTCGCCGACGTCGTCGAGGCTCACGTCTTCTTTCCGGGAACCTTTGAAGCGGTCCCAGAAGAGGTTGCGCATGATCGCGAAGAGCCAGGCCTTCATGTTCGTGCCCTGCTGGTAGCTGTGCTGGTAGCGGAGGGCGCGAAGATACGCCTCCTGGACGAGGTCCTGGGCCTGGTCGGGATCACGGGTGAGCCGAAGGGCGCCCCTATAGAGAGTGTCGAGATGGGTCAACGCCTCCTCTGCGAAGGCAGTCCGGGCTGGGCTTTCCGCCATCAGTACTGCCAGTTTAGATTCACCTGCCTCGCGTCATGTGGAACGGCCAGTGCGCGGCGGCTATTCCGAGTACCGGCGCTCCACCCGAGGTCCGATCGAGGTGAGGACCTCGTAGGAGATGGTGCCAGACCACTCCCCCACCTCTTCGGCGGTGATCCGCTCGTCGCCGTCAGCCCCGATCAGGGTCGCGACGTCGCCGGCCTGCACCTCCGGGACGTCGCTGACGTCAAGGGTGATGGCGTCCATGCTCACCACGCCGATCAGGGGCGCTCGCCGGCCTCGCACGAGGACTTCTCCTCGGTTGGAGCGGGACCGGTGGACGCCGTCCGCGTAGCCGATCGCCACCGTCGCGACTCGCCTACGCTCGGGAGCTTTCCAGGTCGCGCCGTAGCCGACCGTCGCGCTGGGTTCGACGGTTTTGACGTGAGTCACCACCGACCGGAGGGCGAGCGCCGGCTGGGTGCCGGGCCACTCACAGCCATAGATCGCGATCCCGCACCTGGCCGCATCGAGCGCGAATTCCGGATGGCGCAGCGCGCCCACCGAGTTGCAGGCGTGCCGCATGCCGGGGTCGACGTCGAACGCGTCGATGGCGGCGCTGAAGCGCGCGAACTGAGCTTGCGTCATCGCGTCATCTGAGCCGGAGGAGGCGAAGTGCGTCATTGTTCCGGCCAGGCGCAGTCCCGGCGATTCGTGGATGAACCTGGCGAAACCCGGCGCCTCCTCGGGCGTGCACCCGAAGCGGCCCATGCCGGTGTCGATCTTCAAGTGGACCGGCACCGCCTCGTCAGACTCGCCCAGCGCCGACGCGAGCTCGCGGCTCGAGACGGCGATGCTCCAGCCTCCGTCAGCGGCCGCGTGTGCCTGGGCCACCGTGATTCCACCCATCACCAGGACGTCCTGAGCGCGGACCACGCCGTCGAGGGCGTGGGCCTCTTCCAGGGTGGCGACGGCAAGCCCGGTCGCGCCGCCAGCGAGCGCCGCCCGCGCCACCGGAACCTCGCCGTGCCCGTAGCCTCCCGCCTTGACGACGGCCAGAAGCCGGGAGCCTTTTGGCAGGTGCGCCAGGATGCGGTCGCAGTTGGCGCGCACCGCGCCGAGGTCGACGTCCGCCCAGCGAAGTGAAGTGGTCAAAGTGTCAGGCGACGGAGTTCCGCCGCATATTCGCGGCACTGGCGGCCGGAGCCAAGGAAAGGGTGGCGCAAGGAGGAGCGCATCCGTGGATGCGTGACTCCGCAGCGCCGGGCCCCTTGACGCAGGCTTCAGCGCCCTCCGGGGTCCCCGCGAAATCGAAGATTTCGTGGGGTGGGATGGCGCCCGGCCGCCAGGGCTGATGAAGATGCAAGGAACTTCCGGCGCCTGACACTAAAGGCCGCCCTGACGGAGCACGTTCATCACGAGCGGGATCTCGAGCAGCAGGTCACCGGCCAACAGACCCGACTCGCCCAATCGCTGGGAGATCCGCCGGCCGGCCGCGGCGTGGATGTACACGCCGGTGACCGCAGCCGAAAAGGGATCCGAGCCCTGCGCGATGAGCCCGCCGATGATGCCGGCGAGCACGTCGCCGGTGCCGCCCGTCGCCAGCGCAGGGACCTCGTGAGGATCCTCGCTGAGGCGGCCATCCGGGTGCGCGACCACGGTGTGGGCTCCTTTCAGGACCACCACCGCACCCCATTCTTTGGCCGCCTTGCGCGCGGCCGCGGTGCGGTCGGCGGCGATGGTCTCGATGGTCTTTCCGGTCAAGCGGGCCAGCTCGCCCGGGTGGGGGGTCAACACACGGTTCTTTCCCAGCTTGCCCTTGCTCCGAGGCGACTCCGCGAGAGCGTTGAGGCCGTCGGCGTCGATCACGAGGGGGCAGTTCGCGTGGAGCGCGAGGTCGAGCACCAGGCGCCAGGTGGAGCTGTCCCGGCCGAGGCCGGGGCCGACCACGCCAACTTCAGCGGTCGACAGATGCCGCAGGATCGAGTCATAGGCCGCGTGGCCGACTGCCCCGGGCGCGACCTCCGGCACGGGGGTCGCCATGACCTCAGTGCACTTGGTGGCGAGGATCGGGTAAATGGTTTCCGCGACGAGCAGCCTGACCAGCCCAGCGCCCGTCCTGGCTGCCGCGGTGGCCGCGAGGTAGGCGGCACCGGTAAAGCCCAGGCTGCCCGCCAGCACGATCGCGGTGCCGAAGGTGCCCTTGTGAGCGTCGCGAGGCCGCTCGGGCAGGAGGACGGCTTCGGGGGCAGGCAGGAGGTCGTCTGCCACGTCCGGCATCTCGAGGTGGGCCGTGGCCACCGCGAGGTTGCTGTGGTGGGTGATGCTCACCTCGACGCGGGCGTTCTTGTGGTCGCCCAGCAGGCGCACTCGGGGGGCGCCGTTGGGACCCGGAAGGACCTCGATGCGCCGGCGAGGGAAGCAGATCCCCGTGCCGTCAAAGCACTTGATCACCGCTTCCTTGGCGGCCCACCGTCCGGCGAGGCGGTCGGGGTTGCCGGCGCAGTAGGCCTGCTCGGCTGGGGTGTAGACCTTGCGCAGGAAGCCTGGGCCGGAGCGCTTGACGGCGAGCGCGACTCGATCTACCGAAACGGCGTCAACCCCGATGCGCTGCATTGACTCCCATTGTGGTGCTCCCGCGGGGATGGAAGCTTAAGCCCCTCACCCTAGCCCTCTCCCCGATAGGGAGAGGGAACAACATCTTCCCTACTCCACTGTTACGGACTTGGCCAGGTTGCGGGGTTGGTCCACGTCTTGGCCCAGCCTCACCGCGACGTGGTAGGCGAAAAGCTGCAGCATCACGGTGTTGAGGATCGCCGACACGGCTTCCTCAGCCGCCGGCATATCGAAAACGTCGGACGCCACGCCATCGAGTGAGTGGTCTCCCCTCGTCACCAGGGCGAGCACCGGCGCGTCTCGGGCGACGATCTCGTGGACGTTGCTGACCATCTTCTCGCTCGTCGAGCTCGAGGTGCAGAGCGCGATGACCGGGAAGTCCTTGTGCAGCAGGGCGATGGGACCGTGCTTCAGCTCGCCGCCGGTCGTGCCTTCGGCGTGGACGTACGAGATCTCCTTGAGCTTCAAGGCGCCTTCGAGTGCCACGGGGTAGCTGAGGCCGCGGCCGAAATACATGAAGTTGGAGTACTTGCTGTACTTCCGCGCGATCGTCTCGATCTCCTTCTCCCGCTCGACCAGCTCACGCACCTGGTCCGGAAGCGCGCGCAAGGCTTCGACCAGCTCGTGCCTGCGCTCGAGCGAGACGCGACCGTTGACGGTGGCCAGGCGGAGGGCCAGCAAGCTGAGGCTGACCATGTGCGCCGCGAGCGTCTTTGTCGAAGCGACGCAGATCTCGGGTCCCGAATGAAGATAGATCGCGCCGTCTGCGTCTCGTGCTGCAGAGCTTGCGAACACGTTGGTGACGGCGACCGTCCTGGCGCCATGCTCCTTGGCCCGGTGCAGGGCGACCATCGTGTCCGCGGTCTCCCCGGACTGTGTCAGGACAACCGCCAGCGTATTGGGTCCCAAGGTGGGCCGCCGGTAACGGAACTCCGATGCGTCCTGCGAGCGGGCGGCGATTCCAGCCCAGTCCTCGATGAGGTACTCGCCCACCATCGCCGCGTGTCGCGATGTGCCCATGCCAAGCAGGAGAACTTCGTTGAAGCCGCGCAGCTCTTCGTCGCTGACGTCGAACTCGCGGAAAGAGACGAGACCGTCGTCGGTGAGCCGCCCGCGCATGGCGTTGGCGACAGCCTCCGGTGTCTCGTGGATTTCCTTGAGCATGAAGTGCGGGTAGCCGCCCTTCTGCGCCTGGCTCACATCCCAGTCGACCTGGATCAGCTTTGGCTTGACCGTCATCCCGTCCAGGGTTGAAACCTCGGCGCCGAGTGGAGTGATCGCCGCCACCTCGCCTTCACCGAGGACGAGCACGCGCTTGGTGTACGGGATGATCGCCGTGATATCGGAGGCGATATAAAACTCCTTGTCGCCGAGGCCCACAACGAGCGGCGCGTTGAGGCGCGCGCCGATCAGGAGCTCGGGGTCGTCGGTGGAGAACATCGCCAGCGCATACGCGCCCTTGATGCGCTTGAGCGCCGCGCGCACCGCCGCGAGGAAGTCGCCCTTGTAGTTGGCCTCGATCAGGTGCGGCACCACCTCGGTGTCGGTCTCCGAGGTGAACTCGTGGCCCTTCGCCTCCAGCTCGGCCTTGAGCTCGGCGAAGTTCTCGATGATGCCGTTGTGGACGACAAAGATCTTCCCGTGGCAGTCGGTGTGCGGGTGGGCGTTGATGTAGGTCGGCTTGCCGTGGGTGGCCCAGCGGGTGTGGCCGATCCCCATCGTGCCAGTCGGCATGTTGGCGTTCAGCTTCTCGATCAGGGTGTCGACCTTCTTTTCTGACTTGGTCAGGCTCGTCCGGGTTGCCTCGCCGGGCTTGGGGAGCTCCAGCACAGCCACGCCCGCCGAGTCGTAGCCACGGTACTCGAGCCGCTTGAGGCTCTCCATCAAGATCGGGGTGGCTTCGCGATCGCCCAGGTAGCCGATGATTCCGCACATTTCTTGACTAGAACTCCTGGAAAGGGGATTTCACTCCTGGAGGCTTGGACCAGTGGTGCGTTGAACGGGTGCGTCGGGGCGCAGGTTACACCCCGGGACCCCGCTAGGGGGAGGGCGAGACGGCCGGGTTGGGCGCGATCGTATAGATGACCCTGGCGATCGCCACCGGGCCGGTGATGCCCTCTCGATAGGGGATCGGGATCTGGAACGTCCTGCTCGAGGTCGCGCCGCCCAGATCGACCGCCGGAAGGGTGATGAAAGCGATCCCGGTGAGCGTGTCGGGAGGCCCGCTGATGACCACGGTGACGGGGTCGACCTTGACGTCGGTGATCCGGTACCCCGGCGCCGGGCCCCGGATGGGCGGCGCATCGATCAGGACCACCTGGCGGCTGGAAGTCCCCGGCTTGGCGTCGACGCGGACCTGCACTGTGCTTGGGTCAAGGCTGATCGCAGGGACGGTGTTCTTGGTCAAGTCGAGGGGCTGGGTGTTTTGATAGAGCACCACCTGAATGGCCGGCACGTTCACGCTGTCTGTCTGGACAGGGTTGGTGAAGTCGGCGTAGGCAAGCAGGTTCGTCTCCCATGACGCAGGTCCGGTGAAGACGACCTTGCACGGTGCGTTGGGACACTGCGCCTCTTTCTTGGTCCACGCCCACCCCGGCACCGGGCGCGCGGTGAGGCGCACGTCGACGGCAAGCGAGACGGCTTTGAGGGTGTCGATATTGAGCACGTAGGGGACGACAGGATCCTGGACCTTGACGTTTGCAATCAGCGGCCGGACGACGAGATTGACGTGTGTATTGGTGCCGGGCAAGGTCTTGCTCAAGTCGAACGAAGCGGCGACGTTGCGGGAGTTGACGATCGCGAGGGCGTCGGCCAGGCCGGTGACGGTGACGTTCGTCTTGGTCGGTGGGTCGATGACCACGATGTCGGGGCTGACGGTATAAGCGATGCTCACGTCCCTCAGCACCTTCTGAGTGACCGGGTTCTGCGCGAACGCGACCGCCCCAAGCATGAGCAAAGCAAGCCCCAAGGCCAGGAGCTTGAGGCGCCAGTCTTCGGTGATCAGGTTCACTTGCGGAACCTTAGAAAGCCGTTGCCGTTGCGGGGCGCCGGCACCTTGACGCTGACGCGGCGCCGCAGCCCGTCCCCATCCAGGTTGCGCGTGATCTTTCCCTCCTCAATGACTGAAATGTTTCCTGTCTCCTCCGAGACTACGAGGACAAGCGCGTCCGACGCCAGCGACAAGCCCAGCGCGGCGCGGTGGCGCGTGCCCAGCCTTTCGCGGATGATGCCTTCCTCCGGCAGAGGCAGCAGGCAGCCCGCGGCGATGATCCGGTTGCCGCGGACGATGACCGCCCCGTCGTGCAGCGGCGAGTTCGGATAGAAGATCGACTGCAGCATCTCGGCAGAGATCTCGCCGTTGATGCGGACCCCGGTCGTGGCGTAGTCCTCCAGTCCCACGTCGCGCTCGAACGCGATCAGGGCGCCGGTCTTCTTGGTGCTCAAGCGCTCTGCGGCGCGGATCGCCTCGGAGATCGCCTGGTTGTACAGGCCCGGGTTGTATCTCGAGAGCGGGCGGCCGATGTGACCGATCCGGCCGAGCTGGTCCAACACACGGCGCAGCTCCGGCTGAAACATGACGATGATCGCGATGATGATGAAGGCCGTGGCGTTCTTGAACAGCCAGGAAAGAAGGACTAGGTTGAACTGCGTGGCGATGACGCCGATGACAGCGAGCAGGATGAGCCCCACGACGATCTGCGTGCCTTGAGTCCCACGCAGCAGGCGCAGCAGCAGATACAGCACCACCGCGACAACTGCGACATCGAAGACCTCGATGACGCCGAGGTGGCGGATGACGTCGATCATCTGCTGGATGAACTGGGGCATCAGTCGGTCCCGAACAAGGACGCCATCAGCGCCATCTGCGCGTAGAGGCGGTTGCCGGCCTGGTCGAACACAACCGAGCGAGGACCGTCGATGACCTCATCGGTCACCTCCTCGCCGCGATGCGCGGGAAGGCAGTGCATGAACACCGCCCCGGGCGCGGCGTCCATCACAGCTTGGTTGACCTGGTACTCCGCAAAGGCCTTGCGCCTGCCGTCTCTTTCGCTCTCCTGTCCCATGGATGCCCAAACGTCGGTGTAGATCGCTGTCGCGCCGTCCAGCTCGGCGAGGTTGCTCGAGAGCTTGACCTGGAGCTTTCCCGTCGCGATGCTACGCGCGCGCTCGAGCACTTGAGCCTGGGGCTGGTAGCCGGGCGGCGAGACGACGGTGAGGGCGAAGCCGGTGAGCGCAGAGGCTTCGATGAGCGACGTCGTGACGTTGTTGCCGTCGCCGACGTAAACCACGTGCTGCTTCGGCAGCTCCCCACGGACCTCCTCGAGGGTGAGGAGATCGGCGAGGATCTGGCAAGGGTGCGAGCGGTCGGTGAGGCCGTTGATCACCGGCTTCTCGGATGAGGCTGCCAGCTGGAGCATGTCGTCATGGCTGCGGAGTCTCGCGACGACGCCATCCACGTAGCGATCCAGCACCCGGGCGGCGTCGGCGATGGTTTCCCTGACACCGAGCTGGACGTCCTGCTCCGAGAGGGTGGTGGTGGTGCCGCCAAGCCTTGCGATCCCCACCTCGAAGGAGACGCGGGTGCGGTGGGAGGGTTTCTGGAAGAGCATGGCAACGTGCCTACCCTCGAGCGGGCGGCCAGACCACCGGCCCTTCTTGATCTCGTGGGCAAGGTCGAGCACGTGGCGCAGCTCCTCGCGATCGAGGTCTGCGACGTCGAGAAAGTCACGCCCTTTGAGGGATTTTTTCCCCACGAACTCTGAGGCTACGCCGTGAGTTCGCGGGGACCCCTTTTTATTCACCGAAGCGATCATGACCGCTGACAGGAGCTAAAGGGCTGCTAAAGCCGCTAGAGTCGCGGTTCGATCAGCTCGCCGGCGACGACCGGCGAGATGGCCAGGTCGCGCGCGGAGTCGAATTCGGGCAGGCGGGCCCTCAGCCGTGAATCGTCCCGCAGCCGGATGATCAGATCACGGCAGGCCGGCGGGTCGAGGCCGAACTGCGCGGGCTTGAAGCGCAGAGGCGATTCAAACTTGAATTTGAGCGTCAGCCGGTCCGTGAGGCGTACGCGGGGCCACGAATCGGGTTCTGACAAAGTCACCGTTTCCATCGCCGCCCAGACGACGCTCATCTCGTGCTTGCCCTGGATCACCACGAGCCGGTCCCGGAAGAACCCGAGCTTGCCCGGCGGCCACGTCCTGAGCTTCCAGCCGGCCCACCCCGCGATGAGCAGGCCGCCCATGGACCCGGCGCCAAGGGCGATGGCGGCGACCCAGCCTGTGGGCAGGCTCATGGCCACTGCCCCCAGAGCGCCGAAGACAAGCGCGAAGGCTAGGCCGGCCACCGCCAGCGTCACGATCGACCTGCGTGCCCTCACATAGATCAAGCCCGCCCCACCAGCGAGTAGTGTATTCCCGGGCCGTGGACGTGGTCGCCGGGCCCGCGTCCCAAATTACCTGGAGTGTGTGGGCATGAGTGTGATCGCGGAGCGAGAATCCATCGATCAGGCGGTCTCCGGCAAGACGGTCTGCACCATATTCGCGGACGCGGTCGCGAAGTGGGGTGACAGGGACGCTCTGCACTGGAAGGTCGACGGGGAATGGCGAACCCTGACATGGAAGGGCTACCGGGACGAGGTGGCGGCGGTCACGCTGGCATTGCGTTCTCTGGGTTTTGGGCCGGGGCAGTTCGGGCTGATCATGGCCCGCAACGTGCCGGAGCACGTGATCGCAGACCTGGGCATCGTGCACGCCGGCGGCACGGCGATCAGCGTGTACAACACACTGGCGCCCGAGCAGGTCGAGTACGTGGCCAACCACTCCGAGGCGACGGTCGCGTTCGTGGAGGACGAGGGGTTCCTGGCGAAATTCCTCGCCATCCGAGCTTCCACTCCGAAACTGAAGCACCTGGTGCTGGTTCGAGGTCCGGCACCCGAAGGCGTCCTCACATGGGATTCTCTGGTGGCCAAGGGGCGGGAGCTTTACGCGAAGTCACCCGCCGATTTCCAGGCTCTGGCAAAAGCCGTTGGTCCCGAGGACCCGGTCAGCCTGATCTACACGTCTGGCACGACGGGACCGCCGAAAGGCGTGATGTATTCGCACAACAACATCGCATGGACCCTCGAGTCGATCCGCCGCTTCCTGGACCTGGGCAGCCACACGCTGGTCAGCTACCTGCCGCTCGCGCATGTGTCCGAGCGATTCACCTCCCAGTGGGGCGGGATGTTCAACGGCAACGACGTGTGGTTGTGCCCAGATCCTTCTCTGCTCTTGCCCTATCTCCTGGAAGCGCGCCCGACGGAATTCGTGGGCGTGCCGCGAGTATGGGAGAAGCTGATGTCGGGGATTCAGGCAGGGATCGCCGCGGAGCCGGATGAGACGAAGAGGGCGATGGCCCAGGGGGCGCTGTCCTCTGCCGTCTCCGTGTACCGGCTGCAGCGCGACGGCCAGCCGGTGCCCGCGGAGCTGGCCGCCGTGGTCGAGCGCGCGCAGCCGCTGTTCATGATGCTGCGCGCGAAGGTCGGCCTCGAGCGGTGCGAGGTGCGGATCACCTCGACCGCCCCGTGCAGGCCGGAGGTGCACGAATTCTGGGCCGCGCTCGGCATGCCGCTTTTTGAGGTCTGGGGCATGAGCGAGCTGACAGGTCCCGCGACCGCTGTACCGCTGAACGAGCACAAGGCACCTTCGATCGGCAAGCCGCTCGTCGGCGTCGAGGTTCGCCTCGCCGAAGACGGCGAGATCCTGGTGCGCGGCGGAAACGTGATGGTCGGCTACTACAGGGATCCGGAGAAGACCGCGGAGGCGATCGACTCCGAGGGTTGGGTGCACAGCGGCGACATCGGTGCGCTGGGCGCAGACGGTCAGTTCCGGATCGTGGATCGCAAGAAGGAGCTCATCATCACGTCGGCAGGCAAGAACATCTCGCCCGCCAACCTCGAGTCGCTGGCCAAGTCCAGCCCGATCATCGGCCAGGCGGTGGCGATCGGCGACGGGCTCAAGTTCATCTCGGTGCTTGTGGTCCTGGACCCGCAGGTGGCGCCGCTTTGGGCCAAGGCGCATGGGATGCCGGCCGCAACCATGGCTGAGCTGGCGGAGCACCCGCTCGTGATCGACGAGGTGAGGCGCGCGCTGGCGGTTGCCAACACGCACCTGTCGCGCGTAGAACAGTTCAAGCGGTTCACGATCCTGCCCGGTGAGTGGACACCCGAGTCGGAGGAGCTGACCCCGACCATGAAGCTCAAGCGCCGCGTGATCCACACCAAGTACAAGCCGCAAATCGACGCGATGTACGGCGACCCGGCGGGCGGCCATTCGGTGGATCCGGCGCGGGAGGCGGCGGCGAAAGAGGCGGACTAGGCGGGTTCTTTACCCGGAAAACCCGCATTCCACAGTGGAATACGTGTTTCGGCCCGCTTTCAAACCCGCATTGCACAGTGCAAATGCCTGCCTTGGACAGCGCCTCATTCGTGGGTATCTCGAAGGATCGAGTACATCGCGAGGTCCCGCCACGCGCCCGCCCTGTGCTGGGCTCCTCTAAGTACTCCGTCCCGCCTGAACCCAGCCTTCTCCAGCGCACGCTGTTCGGCAAGATTGTCAACGTCCGTAGCCGCCTCGACACGGTTGACGGTACTTGACGCAAACAGATACTCGGCGAGAAGGCGCTGGGCTTGAGAGCCAAACCCGCGTCCCCTCGCTTCAGGTATCAGGCTGATTCCGATGTTCCACGCAACAGACTCAGGATTTGGGCCGTACCGCACTTGACGCCAGGAAACTGAGCCGACGGATTTGCCGTCCGCACGCTCCACGATTAGAGTTCCCCCGAGCTCGGTGATTAGTCCGTTCTTCTTGATCGATTCCTCTACTGGCAACCGAGCCTTCACGCCGAAGTCATTGAATTCGCCTGAATAAAAGGTCGAGGACCGCCAGAGCGTGAGCGTCTCCACGTCTTCCAATGTCGCCCGCCGCAACCGGACCGCGGACGAGCCCAACGAATTCCCCGCTCCGGTCACGCGGACAGGCTAGCCCCTGGCTGAGGTCGCCGCCTTTGGCCTTGCCGGCGGCTTGAAGCCCATCACCGCCTCGGTGAAGAGGCGGGTCGCGAGCCGCGTCTTGGGCTCGCCTGTGCGCGAAGCGAGCTTCGTGAGCTGATCCACGACGCGCGGCTCGACGTTGAGCCTGTAGAGCTGCTTGACGACTGGCGCTTCTTTCTTCACTGATCTGGTCCTCCTGATGATTGGGTGAGGAATCAGTGTCGAGCCGAGATCGTCTGGTGCCAACCCAGGCTGTAAAGGACAATTTCTGCGCTTTGAACATGGACGCCCGCTGGCACCACGGCCAGACTCTGGCCGCTGGGCAGGTCGTGGAGTTCAAGGTGTGGGCGGAGCTGGAGCGCCAGTCGATGGGTGGCCTGCATATGTTCCTGCCGCTCAGGGATCTCGGCATCGACGGCGTGGTGCACAGGTTGGCCGACGGCGCATACCTGCCGGTGCAGGCGAAGGGCCGTACGTCGCTGACGCCTGCGGGGCAGGTGCACATCACCGTGACCGCAAGCAGCCTCGTGGACGAAGATGCGCTCATCGTGGCCACGCTGGTTGATGGAGAGCAGCTGGGTCGTTTCGTACTGGTCGTTGACGAGGGGACATTCCGGTCCCTCGCTGTGCATGACGTGGTCGAAGGGAAGGAGTACCTGACCGCAGCCTTTCAGCTGCACGAAGGTGGCCGGACGCGGTGGGCGCCCTACCTCGTGGCGCGCGAGCGATTGGCCGAGCGATTCGGCGCCGGCGCCTTACGCGAAGCACCACCGGCTGAAGACTGGCTTGCGCTTGGGACAGATCGCGGCCGCGTGGGTTTCCTGGGCGAGACCGAGGTCATTCGCAGGCTGGCGGAGGCAGAGGCGCTAAACCTCTTCCGACCGTTTCCGGACCTGGAGACGGTGGAAATTCTCGCCCTACACACGTCATCCCGTCGATTTCTCGGGCTGCAGGTGAAGACTGTGGGGTGGGACCAGGGCCATCTGGAAAACAAGGTTTACGTGAGGCGGTCGAGCTTCCGGCCCGCGCCTTCGACCCTCATCAGCGTGCTGGGCTGGAATCGCGATTCGAGCCGGTTCCAGGATGATTGCCTGCTCATCCCGAGCGAAGACCTGCCCAGCGTTGCGCGTGTGGAAGAAGTATGGATGGTGTTGGAGGTGCAACCCGGCAGTGCGAAGCACCGCCGGCTGGATCGCTATCGAGTGTCGTTGCCGTCTCTCGCCGCTGTCGTCGAGTCGATGCTGGCCTAAGCCAGCTTCGCGCCCACCCGGTCGATGCTCTCCGGACTCATGCCCGAGGCCTCTAGATAGTCGGGCACCCCTCCCCACTTTTGTGTCAAGTGCTCGAGCACGCCGAGGATTCGGTCCGGCGGGCAGCTGAACTCGTCGCGCATTTCGCTGCGGCGTTCGGGTGCCGCGGCCGCGATCCATTCCTGGTAACTGGCCGCCAGCTGGGCGTCGGTTTCCGCGAAGTCGCTTGCGATCGCTTCGTCGGGCACGCCGGCGAGGGACAGCAGCATCGCGGCCACCAGGCCAGTGCGATCCTTGCCTGCGAAGCAGTGGAAAACCGCGCCGCCTTCGGCTTCGGCCACCGCCTCGAAGATGGCGCGAAAAGCCTCCGGCCGTCCGTCCAGCATCCAAAGGTATCGCTCGAACATCCCAGATGCTTCGCCGAGGCCCAACATCATCGAATCGTCAATGAGCGGGACATGGCGATAGACCGCCCCTACCCCGTTGGTGAATGGGTTGGGCACTCTTGCAAGCTCGGTGTCGGTGCGAAGGTCGATGACCGTCGTCACGCCGTAGGCGATCAGCGCGTCGCATCCAGCCTGTGTCAGATGCCCGATGTCGTCCGAGCGCACGAGGACGCCCATTCGAGTGAGGCCACCCGGTCGCGGCAGACCTCCGAGGTCGCGCGTGTTCCGGCAGTCGGGCCAGTCGAGGCGGCGGGAAGGGCGCGAGCCGTTTAGCGCTTGGTGTATTGCGGAGCCTTCCGTGCTCTCTTCAGTCCGTACTTCTTGCGCTCTTTCATCCGCGGGTCGCGCGTCAGCAGGCCGGCCTTCTTCAGGGCGGGCCGGAAGTCAGGGTCGTACTTGATGAGGGCGCGTGCGATGCCGTGCGAGATCGCGCCCGCCTGGCCGCTCGTGCCCCCGCCGACGACCTTGACGCTGATGTCGAACTTGCGCTGCGTGCTCGTGATGCGCAGCGGCGCCAGGGCGGCCATCTCGAGGACCCTGCGTCCCAAGTAAGCAAGAGTGTCCTTCTCGTTGATGAGGACGCGGCCCTCGCCGGGCTGGATGCGGACGCGGGCAACCGCGTTCTTGCGCCGCCCGGTTCCTCTAGTGAATACGTCAGCCAATCTTTAGGTCTCCCTTGGCGTCGAAGGACAGTGCCTTCGGCTTCTGGGCCTGATGCCCATGCTCGGCACCGGCGTAGACGCGAAGTCGGGTGAGCATATCCGCACCGAGTGTGTTGCGCTGCAGCATCCCCCGGACCGCGTTGGTCAGCGGGAAGGTTGGGTCGACCTGCTGCGCCTTTTCCAGCGTGCGCGTGCGAAGGCCGCCCGGGTAGCCGCTGTAATGCGTGTAAGTCTTGCCACCGAGCTTGGCGCCGGTGACCTTGATCTTGGAGGCGTTGATCACGACCACATGGTCGCCGGTGTTCAGGTGCGGCGTGTAGGTGGGCTTGTGCTTGCCCTTCAGGACCTTCGCCACGCCTGAGGCAAGGCGACCGAGTACCTGGTCCGTCGCATCGACGACGAACCAATCTGACTTAAGGTCCTCGGCTTTCGCCGTCCACGTCTTTTGTTTACTCATCTTCTCTATTTAGTAGTGCGCCCTGCGCGCGCCCGGCCCTTAAGGTCTGCGGCTTTCGCCGTCCACGTCTTCTGCTTGCTCATTCTTTCTTTTTCGGGTTCCCTAGTAAATCACTTCCACCAACGTCAGACCCCCCGCCGGGGCCGTTTTCGCCGCCCGTCGCCTATCACGCGCTTTGAGGACATCTCCGACCCACTCCGGCTGCTTTCGCCCGCGACCGACCTCGGCCAGCGCGCCGGCGATGCTCCTGGCCAGCCCCCGCAGGAAGCCCTCCGCGACCAGCTCCAGCTCGACGACGTCCCCGCGACGCGTCACGCGTGCGGAGCGCATCTCGCGCACCCTCGCCTCGGGCGATTCCGATGCCGAGCAGTAGCTGGTCCAGTCGTGCTTGCCGACGAGCGCCTTCGCCGCCCGCGACATCGCGTCCACGTCGAGCGGACCACGAATCTGCCAGCAGCGACCCCGCTCCAGCGCCGGCCTCGAGGGCCGGTCCAGGTAGCGGTAGCGGTAGCGGCGCCAGCGCGCGGAGTAGCGAGCATGAAACTCGTCCGAAACCTCTTCTGCCGAGAGGACCGCCACGTCGGCGGGAAGCCTCGCGTTCAGCGCCGCCACCATCTTGTGCGGCGAGATCCGGCCATCCGTTTGGAAGTTCACGACCTGCCCTTCGGCATGCGCGCCCGCGTCGGTCCGTCCCGCCGCGTAGACCTTGAGGTCTTGGCCGGTGATCTCTCGAAGCGCCCGCTTCAGCTCGGCTTCGACAGTCCTTCCGTGTGCCTGCTGCTGCCAGCCGGCAAATTCACTTCCGTCGTACTCCAGCACGACTTTGATATTCACTTTTTAAGAGCCCCTCCTCTCCCGCACAGCGCTGAGAGACGATGATGGGCCGCAGGGTGACGGCCGGAGTAAATCCGGCCTGGGCACCACGCAATATTCAATTCCTAACGACTAGTCGACGAGTTCGATGATCACCATGGGAGCAGCATCCCCAAGCCTTGGACCCTTGTGGATGATTCGCGTGTAACCGCCCGGGCGCTCGGCGAGGCGCGGGATGAGGTTGGAGAAGAGCCGCTCCACCACGTCGGCCTTGGAGATGTCCTGGGCCACGCGCCGGCGCGCGTTGAGGTCCTGGTCCTTGGCCGTCGTGATCAGCCGCTCGACCCACCGCTTCAGCTCCTTGGCTTTGGGCTCGGTGGTGGTGATGCGGCCGTTCTCGAGCAGCGACGTGCAGAGGTTGCGCATCAGCGCCTTGCGAGCGTCGGTGTCTCGATTGAAGTGGCGGCCGGCTTTCTTATGTCGCATTCAGACCTAGCCGCGCAGGACCGTGCCCATCTCTTCGGGCTTGATGAAGCCCTTCTCGACGAGCTTCTCCTTGATCTCGTCGAGGGACTTGCGTCCGAAGTTGCGGAGGGCAAGCAGCTCCTCTTCGCGCTTCTGGAGGAGCTGGCCGACGGTCTGGATCTCGTTCGCCTTCAGGCAGTTGAATGCCCGTACCGAGAGGTCCAGCTCCTCGATGGGCGTGTCCATCAAGCGGTTCTGGCTGCCCTTCTCGCCGCGCATCTCTGCCTCGTGCTTCTCGATCGAGTCGCGGAAGCGCACGAACAGGTTCAGGTGCTGGGTGAAGAGCTCAGCCGCGTGGCTGACCGCTTCCTCGGGCGACATAGTGCCGTCCGTCCAGACCTCGATGAGGAGCCGGTCGTAGTCCGTCGACTGGCCGACACGGGTCTTCTCAACCGTGAAGTTCGCCTTCTCCACCGGGGAGAAGATGGCGTCGATGGGGATGACGCCGATGGGCTGGCCCTCGCGCTTGTTGCGCTCGGCGGGCACGTAACCCTTGCCGCGCTCGACGTTGAGCTCCATCCGCAGGTGGCCCTTGGCGGCCAGCGTGCAGATGTACAGGTCCGGGTTGACGATCTCGACGTCGGATGAGGCCTGGATGTGCGAAGCGCGCACCTCGGCCGGACCCTTGACGTCGAGCAGCAGGGTCACGGGGTCCTCGGTGAAGCTCTTGAGGCAGAGCTTCTTCAGGTTGAGGATGACCTCGGTGACGTCCTCTTTGACGTGCGGGATCGCGGTGAACTCATGCGCGACACCATCGATCTGGATCGACGTGACCGCCGCGCCCCACAGGGACGAGAGCAGCACACGACGAAGCGTGTTTCCGAGTGTTGTGCCGAATCCGGGGTCCAGCGGCTCGATGTCGAACTTGCCGTAGTTCGCGTTGGTCTCGAGCTTGCGGACCTGCGGGGTGACTGTCATTTGTGTGTCTATTGCCAATTGAAACTCCCTTTACCTCGAGTAAAACTCAACGATCAACTGCTCCTCGACGCCGGTCTCCATCTCGTGACGCTCAGGCCGGGCGAGGACCTTGGCGGACTTGTCGTCCGCGCTGAATGAAAGCCATGCCGGCACCGGCCGGACCTTTGACGACTCGAGCGCCACGTCGATCACACCGTTGGCGGGCTTGACCTTCAGCACGTCGCCCACCTTGAGCTGGTACGACGGCACGTTGACCGTCTTTCCATTGACCTCGAAGTGGCGGTGCGCGACGAGCTGTCGCGCCTGCTTCCGGGATGTGCCCAGACCCAACCGGTAGATCACGTTGTCGAGGCGAAGCTCGAGGTGGCGAAGCAGGTTGACACCGGTCACGCCGGGTTCCTTCGCCGCCGCGTCGAAGTAGTTGCGGAACTGCTTCTCGAGCAGGCCGTAGATACGGCGCGCCTTCTGCTTTGCGCGCAGCTGGATGCCGTAGTCCGACGTCTTGCGCTTGCGCGCCTGGCCGTGCATGCCGGGCGCGAACGCGCGGCGCTCGATGGCGCATTTCGGCGTGTAGCACCGCTCGCCCTTCAAGTAGAGCTTGGCGCCCTCGCGGCGGCAGAAGCGGCAGACGGGGCCGCTGTAGTTCGCCACTAGACGCGCCTCCGCTTTGGAGGACGGCAGCCGTTGTGCGGGATTGGCGTTACGTCGGTGATTGCGCTGACCTCCAAACCTGTTGCCTGCAACGAGCGGATGGCGGCCTCGCGGCCGGCGCCCGGTCCGCGAACGAACACCTCGATCGAACGCATGCCGTGCTCGAGCGCCTTCTTGGCGGTCGCCTCGGCGGTCACCTGCGCCGCGTACGGCGTCGACTTGCGGCTTCCCTTGAAGCCCTGCGCGCCGGCCGAACCCCACGAGATGACGTTGCCGTCGATGTCGCTGATCGAGATGATCGTGTTGTTGAACGTGCTCTGGACGTGAGCCTGTCCGTTGACCACGTTCTTGCGCTCGCGGCGCCGGGTGCGAACTACCTTCTTCTTGGCCATTACTTGCCTGCTTTGACCTTCTTCTTGCCGGCGACCGCGCGCTTCGGACCGCGACGGCTCCTGGCGTTGGTGCGGGTGCGCTGGCCGCGGACGGGGAGGCCCCGGCGGTGGCGGGAGCCACGGTACGAGCCGATCTCGGTCATCCGCTTGATGTTGGTCGCGACCTCTCGGCGGAGATCACCCTCGATCAAGAGCTCTTTGGCGGTGGCCATCCGGTCGATGATCTGGCGCAGGCGGCCCACCTCTTCCTCGGACAGGTCCTTGACCCTCGTGTCCGGGTTGATGCCGGCGGTCTTGATCAGCTTCCGGGCAGTCGTGTTGCCTATGCCATGGATGTACGTCAGAGCGATGACGGCCCGCTTCTGCGGGGGTATGTCGACACCGGCGATTCTCGCCATTTAGTCCTTTAGCCCTGCCGCTGCTTGTGCTTGGGCGTCTTGGAGCAGATCACCCGGACCACCCCGTTGCGCTTGATCACCTTGCAGCTCGGACACATCTTTCTGACGGACGGACGTACCTTCATCTCCAAATCTCTCGAATTCGCCCTCGCGATCGATCGCTGGTCGCGAGCTCGACGCCCACCTTGTCCCCAGCCAGGAGCCGGGTGAAGTGGGTGCCTGCACGATCGGCGACGTGAGCCAGGACTTTCGCCCCGTTCTCGAGCTCAACCCGGTACACGCCGTTGGGAAGAGGCTCCACCACGACCCCCTTCACGAGTGGGGGGCGTTGGGGCACGAAACGCGATTGTACCAAAGCCTCAGGCCATGGGGTTGGCGGTCAGGACGAGGGGTCCCCGGTCGGTGATCGCCACGGTGTGCTCGAAGTAGGCGGAAAGCCGGCCGTCGGCGGTGCAGATCGTCCAGCCGTCCGGCTTCATATAGACCTCGTGGGAGCCCGCGTTGACCATGGGCTCGATCGCCAGGGTCATCCCGGCCTTCAGCCTGGGCAGGGTGCCCGGGATGCCGAAGTTGGGCACCTGGGGGTCCTCATGCATCTGGCGGCCGATGCCGTGGCCGACGAACTGGCGGATGACTGAGAAGCCGGCGGCTTCGACGTGCTTCTGGATCGCCGACGAGATGTCGCCCAGGTAGCCGCCTGGACGGGCCTTGTCGATCCCGACGTACAGTGCCTCCTCGGTCACCTTGATCAGGCGCTCGCCCTCCTTGCTGATCTTGCCTACGCCGACCGTGATCCCGACGTCCGCCCAGAAACCCTCCAGGACAAGGCCGAGGTCGAGGCTGACCAGGTCGCCGTCGGCGATCTTGCGGTTGCCCGGGATGCCGTGCACGGCCTCGTCGTTGATCGAGACGCAGATCGAGCGGGGGAAGCCGTGATAGCCAAGGAAGCCGGGCATGGCCCCGCCGTCGCGGATCAGCTTGTCGGCGATCCGGTCGAGCTCGATGGTCTTGACCCCGGGCTGGCAGGCCTCCTCGAGGGGCGGGAGCACGGACGCAAGCAAGCTGCCCGCTCGGGCCATGAGGTCGATCTCGTGGGCTGTTTTGAGGTTGATCATGCGGACTGCCTGTTGGTGGTGGGTGCGGCCACGGCGGCCAGGACCTGGCTGCTTATCTCCTCGATTGTGCCCATGCCGTCGATCTCGGAAACAAGGCCTCCACCCCGGTAGTGGTCGAGCACCGGGATCGTCTTCTGGAGGTAGATCTCGATCCGGGGCTTCACGGCCTCCACCTTGTCGTCCTCCCGCTGCACGAGCGAGCTGCCGTCGGCCTCGCAGGCTGCGGTCCCGGGCGGGTAGGTGCGCTGGCACCGGGGGCAGACCAGGCGGCCGGACAGGCGGCGGAGGAGCTCCTCGATGTCGACCCTCAGGTAAAGGACGCGGTTGAAGCTGCGGCCAAGCTCGGCCATCAAGGTGTCGAGCGCCTCGGCCTGCGGGATGGTCCGGGGAAACCCGTCGATGATGAAGCCGCGCCGGCAGTCAGGCTGCCGGAGCCGGTTGCGGATGATCCCGATCATGATCTCGTCGGAGACGTACTGGCCGGCCGCGAGGATGGGCTGCGCCTGAAGGCCGAGCGGGGTGGCGGCCTGAATCTCGGCGCGGAGCATGTCGCCGGTCGCGATATGCGGGATGCCGAAACGCGAACGGAGCATGTTCGCCTGCGTGCCCTTGCCGCTGCCCGGAGCGCCGTAGAGAAGGAGGTTCACCTGATGAACCCACGGTACTGGCGCATGACCAGCTGTGTCTGCAGCTGCTTCATGGTGTCGAGCGCCACGCCGACCACGATGAGTATGGCGGTGCCTCCGAGGTACATCTGTTGATGCGGGATACCTGAGATCTTGGCTGTGGCGATGGGAAGGATCACCGTGATGAAGCCCAGGAAGGTCGCGCCCGCGAAAGTCACTCGGTTCATCACCGCGGCGAGATAGTCAGCCGTCGGCCGCCCGGGACGGATGCCCGGGATGAAGCTCGAATAACGTTTCAGGTTGTCCGCGACCTCATTCACGTCGAACGTGATCGCCGTGTAGAAGTACGTGAAACCGAACGTGAACGCGAAGTAGAGGGCGTTGTACGTGATCGCCATCGGCAGGTTGGCGGTATCCGGCGAGAAGTTGCCTCTCACCCACGCCGCGGCCTTGTAATACCACGTGTCCGGCGGCGCGCCGGTGAAGTAGTTGGCGAGGATGGTGGGCAGGAACATGACCGAGATCGCGAAGATGATCGGGATGACGCCGGCGTGGTTGACGCGCAGGGGCAGGAAGCTGGCGCGGCTCTGGACCTGCTTCAACCCAACGGTGCGCTGCGCCGACTGGATGGGGATTTTCCTCACGGCTTGCTGGACCCAGATGACGATCACGGTCACGCCGAGCGCGATCAGGCCGAAGATGATGAAGGGGACGTAGTCGGCAAGTCCGCCGCCGGCGGAGTGGGCGGTGAACACTGCCGCGACACCCTGGGGTCCGCGGCCGATGATGCCGGCGAAGATGATCAGCGAGACGCCGTTGCCGATTCCGTACTCGGTGATCAGCTCACCGAACCACATCAACATGACGGTTCCGGCGGTCAGCACCAGCACGATCTGCAGGCGCTGGAACCAGTCGAGCGGGCCGAGGATCGAGGGAGTCGTGTTCTGGAACAGAACGGTGAAGCCATACGCCTGGCCCGCGCCCAGCGCGACGGTGAGGTAGCGGCTCCAGCGGGTGATGCGCCGGCGGCCCGCCTCGCCCTCTTTGGAGATCTCCTTGATCCGTTCGGAGATCACCGTCATGAGCTGCATGATGATCGTGGCGTTGATGTACGGGTTCATGCCCATCGCCACCACGCTGAAGCGAGAAAGGCCGCCGCCCGAGAAGAGGTCGAGCAAGCCCAGCAAGGCCTGTGAGTTGAAGAGCTGGGCGAGAGCGGCCTGGCTGGCGCCAGGAACCGCGACGTTGGCGAAGAGCCGGAAGATGACGAGGATCCCGCCTGTGAACAGGATCTTGTTGCGGAGCTCCGGCAGGCGGATGGCGTTGATCAGCGCCTCGAGCAGGTTCATCCGCTAATCCTCGACTGGAGGGGTGGCCTCCTCGGCTGCTGCTGCTGCTGCTGGGGCACCTTTCTTCTGACGCTCCGGACGCTCCGGCCTTGGTGCTCGCTCCGCCTCTGCGGGCGCGGCCGCCGCCTTGGGCGTCTCAGCTGCGGGAAGCGGCTTGGGCAGCTTGGCCGCCGTCCGCCGGGGGCCGATCGTCCGCTTCTCGCCAAGCACCTTGACCGAGCCGCCGTTCTTCTCGATCGCGTCGCGCGCGCTCGCGCTGAACCAGTGCGCCTCGACAGTCAGCTTGCGCTTGAGGCCGCCCGTGCCGAGGATCTTGATTTCCTTTCCAGGGTGCACGAGCCCCGCCTCGACCAGGACCTCCACGTCCACCTTCGTTCCGTCCTTGAAGCGGCTCAGCTTCGAGAGGTTGACGACCGAGTAGATCGTCTTGAAGGGGTTCTTGAATCCGGGCAGTTTCGGAAGGCGCTGGGCGAGGGGCATCTGGCCGCCTTCGAACCCGAGGCGGAAGCCTTCGCTGCGGGCGTTCTGACCCTTCTGGCCGCGGCCTGAAGTCTTGCCCCGGCCGGAGCCCGTGCCTCGACCGATCCTGTCGGGCCGGCGGTGTGCTCCGCGCGCGGGTTTGAGATCGTGAAGCTGCACGCTACTTGCCTCTCTGGTGCTTCTTGTTCGAGCGGGAGCGCCAGATCTTGTACTTGCTGCGTTTCGGGCGGATGTAAGGCTGGCCCTCGACGGCGACCAGGAAGTCGACCGCCTTGAGCATCCCGCGCACCGCCGGGTTGTCCGGTAGCTCGCGGGTCTGGTTCATCTTGCGGAAGCCGAGCGCCTCGACGGTTGCCTTGATGGCGGGGAGGGCGCCGATGGTGCTCTTCCTCAAGGTGGCCTTGATGGGCTTGTTCTGGTCCGCAGTCATTTCGCTTCCACAGGCGTGGACTCAGCGCCGTTTGCCGCAACGCCCTTGCCGCCGCTTTCCTGGCGCCGATACGCATTGGCCAGGCGGCGACCGACGATCTGCTCGACCTCTTTGCCGCGCAATTCGGCGACCTGCTGCGCCGTCCGCAGCATCTGCAGCGCCGCGAGCGTCGCTCGCACGGTGTTGATCGGGTTGTTCGTGCCGTGCGATTTGGTGAGGATGTCCTTGATCCCTGCGGTCTCGATCACCGCGCGCATCGCTCCTCCGGAGATGACGCCGGTGCCGGGGGCGGCGGGCTTGAGCATGATGCGCGCGGATCCCAGCTTGAGGTTGACCTCGTGCGGGATGGTAGTGCCGACCATCGGCACGGTGATCATGTTGCGCTTCGCCACGTCCATGCCCTTGCGGATCGCCTCGGTCACCTCACGCGCCTTGCCTATGCCGGCGCCGACGCGCCCGTTCATGTCGCCGACCACGATCAGCGCGCTGAACGAGAACTTTCGCCCGCCCTTGACGACCTTGGACACGCGGTTGACGCGCACGACGCGGTCGGACAGCTCCGATCGCTCGCCGCTCGTATGCGGGTATCGACTTCCCATTCGGTTACTAAAACTCCAGTCCGGCTTCGCGGGCAGCGTCCGCCAAAGCCTTGATTCTGCCGTGGTAGAGGAACCCGCCTCGGTCGAAGACCACCGAGCTCACGCCCGCTGCCTTCGCCTTCGTGGCGATCGCCTTGCCGACCTGCGCCGCCTCTGCCATACCGTTGCCCTTCGCCTTCAGCTCGACAGTCGATGCGGCCGCCAGCGTGCGGCTGGCCCCATCGTCGATGAGTTGTGCGTAGACGTGGTTGAGGCTGCGGAAGACGGAAAGACGCGGCCGCTCCTGAGTGCCGCTGACGTGCACGCGCACGCGGCGGTGCCGCTTCGATCGGTTCGTCTTGCGGTCCTGTTGCTTGATCATGCTGCGGTCTTGGCCCCCTTGCCTGCCTTCCCGGCCTTGCGGCGGACCTTCTCGCCGCGGTACATCACGCCCTTGCCCTTGTACGGCTCGGGCGGACGAAGTCCGCGAAGGTTGGCCGCAACCTGGCCGACGTCTTCGATCGAGATGCCAGAGACGGAGAACTTTGTCGGGTCCTGGACGTCGATCGTGATGCCCTGAGGCGGCTTGAACCTGATCGGGTGTGAGTAGCCGAGGTTCAGCACGAGCTCTTCGCCCTGCTTGGCCACGCGGTAGCCCACGCCCACGAGCTCGAGGTGCTTGACGAACCCGACATTCACGCCCGTCACCATGTTGTCGACCAGGCTTCTGACGAGGCCATGAAGGGCGCGATGGCGGTAGTCGTCGGACGGTCGTTCGAACACGAGCTGCCCATCCACCTGCTTGACCGTGATGTCCGCCGGCAGGGTGCGCTCGAGCTGACCCTTCGGTCCTTCAACCTTCACGTGGCCGGGCTGAAGTGTGACCTTCACCGGGGCCGGCAACGTAATCGGCAGCTTTCCAATCCGCGACAACTCTTTTCGTTACTCCTACCAGACGAACGCCAGCACTTCGCCGCCGAGTCCTTGGCGGGTCGCCTGCCGACCGCTCATGACTCCTTCGGCTGTGCTGAGAATGGCGATTCCGAGACCGCCCAGTACCCTCGGGATTTCCGTCTTGCGCGCGTAGACGCGCAGGCCTGGGCGGCTGATCCTCTTGACGCCCGAGATCACACGCGTGCGATCGGGGCGAGACTTGAAGATGATACGCATCGTCTGGGTGGTTCCGTCTGCCTCGACCTCGTACCCGACGATGTAGCCCTCGTCCTTGAGGACGCGAGCAATCTCGAGCTTCAGCTTGGAAGCTGGCACTTTGACCTCGGTGTGGCGCGCGGCGTTCGCGTTGCGCACTCGCGTGAGCATGTCAGCGATGGGGTCGCTGACTACGCCTGCGGGGGCGCGCCGGACGGGCTTTGCGTTGGTCTTCGCGAGTGCCGTGGCCATCACCAGCTCGACTTCGTCACGCCGGGGATGCGTCCCTCGGCGGCAAGATTGCGGAAGCAGATGCGGCACATGCCGAACTTCCGGTAATAAGCGCGCGGCCGTCCGCAAAGGCGGCACCGGTTATGGAACCGGACCTTGAACTTGGGAGCCACAAGGTCTCTCTTCCAGCGCTCGAGTGCGGATTTCTTCGCCAAACCTACCTCTTCTTAAATGGCATGCCGAGGCGCGTCAAAAGACTTCGCGCTTCGTCGTCTGTGCGGGCTGTGGTCACGATGGCCACTTCCAACCCGCGAAGCTTGTCGATCTTGTCGTAGTCGATCTCCGGAAATATGACCTGCTCACGCAGGCCGAGCGAGTAGTTGCCGCGGCCATCGAAGCCCTCCGGGTTGACACCGCGGAAGTCGCGGATTCGGGGCAGCGCGACGTTGAGAAGCTTGTCGAGGAAGAACCACATGCGGCGCCCGCGCAGCGTCGTCTTGATGCCGATCGTCTGGCCTTCGCGGAGCTTGAACGCGGCCACGGATTTCTTGGCCTTGATCAAGGCCGGCTTCTGGCCCGTGATGGTGACCACGTCACCGACCGCGGCGTCCAGCGCCTTGTCGTTGTCCTTGGCTTCGCCGATGCCGATGTTCACGACGACTTTGACGATGCGCGGGACCTCCATGGGGTTCGCGTAGTCGAACTCCTTGGTCAGCTGGGGCGCGATGGTCTCGCGGTACAGCGTCAACATGCGGGCCGGCACATCGGTGCGAGTCCCCGGCGCCCTCGGCGCTTCGGTCTTCTTCGGTGCAGCCTTGGCTTTGCTCACTGGGCCTCGGTCTTGCGCACGCGCTCGTACGGCTCATCGCAGTGGCGGCAGACGAGCGCTCTCGCACCTGACTCGAGCACCGTGTGCTTCGTCCGCGTCGGCTTTCCGCATGCCGGGCACACGAGCATCACGTTCGAGTAGTCGAGCGGCGCCTCGAAGTCGACCACGCCACCCTGGGCGACTGTCGTGCCGCCGCGCCGCGCGCCCGCCTTGGTGTGGCGCTTCAGGATGTTGACGCCCTTGACGACGATCTTGTGCTTGTCGGGGATGGTGCGCAGCACCTCGCCCTGCTTGCCCTTGTCCTTGCCGGTGACGACGATCACGGGATCGCCGGGGGCGAGGTCGAGCCAGCGACGGGTGGGCTGCGGCTTGTTCTTGAGCATCTGGTTAGAGGACCTCCGGGGCCAGGCTGATGATCTTCATGAAGTTGCGCTCGCGAAGCTCGCGAGCAACGGGGCCAAAGATGCGGGTGCCGCGCGGGTTGTTCGCGGTCGCGAGCAGCACTGCCGCGTTCTCGTCGAAGCGGATGAGCGATCCGTCCGGGCGCTTGTATTCCTTGGTCACGCGCACGACGACGGCCTTCACGACCTCACCCTTTTTCACCTGCCCGCCGGGCTGCGCCGACTTGACAGTCGCGGTGATGATGTCGCCCACCGAGGCGTACTTGCGATAGTGCCCGCCGGCCACGCGGATGCACAGGATCTCTTTCGCTCCTGAGTTGTCCGCAACCTTGAGGCGAGTCTCTTGCTGGATCACTTGGCTTTCTCGACGATCTCTAGTACACGCCACCGCTTCTCCTTGGAGATGGGGCGCGTCTCGGTGATGCGGACCAGGTCGCCGATGCCGCACTCGTTCTTCTCGTCGTGGACCTTGAACTTCGTGCGCTGCCGGACGGTCTTGCGGTAGAGGCGGTGCGCCTTGGACGTGCCGACCTGGACGATGATCGTCTTGTTCATCTTGTCCGAGATCACGGTGGCAAGGCGGACCTTCCGCTGCCCGCGGTCTTTCGTCTCCGTGGATGTCGTTTCGGTCTTGGTCTTTGTTGCGGTGTCGGTCATGACGTTTCCTCGGATTTCTCGGTCTTCTTGCGACCGCGCTTGGGCTTCTCTTCCTTTGTCTCTTCTGTTGCGGACGCGACCGGCGCGAGCTCCTGGTCCGCTGGTACCGAGGCGAGGATGCCAAAGTCCCGCTCGTGAAGCACGGTCATGATCCGTGCGATGTCATGCCGGACCTTGGAGATCTCGCTCGAGTTCTCGAGCTGGCCGACGGCGTGCTTGAAGCGGAGCTCGTAGAGCTCACGCCGCGCTGCGCGCAGGCGACCGCCCAGCTCGTCCGCCTCGAGCACCCTGAGCTCGTCGACTTTCATCTCGGCGCTCCGGCTGTGGCGACGGACTCGGAGGTGACGAAACGCGTCTTGATGGGCAGCTTCGATGCGGCCAGCTTCATCGCCTCTTTCGCGACCTGCGGCGTGACGCCACCCATCTCGAAGAGCACGCGGCCGGGCTTGATCACAGCAACCCACCCTTCGGGGTTGCCCTTGCCGGAACCCATGCGGGTCTCGGCCGGCTTCTTGGTGATCGACTTGTCGGGAAAGATGCGGATCCAGATCTGGCCGCCGCGCTTGACGTGGCGCGTCATCGCCCGGCGAGCCGCCTCGATCTGGCGGTTGCTCATCCAGCACGCCTCCATCGCCTGCAGGCCATAGTCGCCGAACGCGACGGTGGCGCCGCGCGTGGCGATGCCGGTGCGCCGCCCGCGGTGCATCTTCCGGTACTTGACTCTCTTCGGGATCAGCATCTCTAGCTCTTCGTCTTCTTTGTAGTGGTGGACTTCTTCGCAGGGGCCTTGGCTTCCGCCCTTGGCTTGGCTATTGAAATTGCGCCCTGCGCGCGCGCGGCGGGCTTGGCCTTCGCCTCGGTCTTTGCTTCAGCCTTCGCCTTGGGGGCGGCCTTGGGCTTGGCTGCGGGCTTGGCCGTTGCGGTCGTGGTGGTCGTCGCGGTGGTCGTCGCGCGGGCGCGGCGAGGCGCCGGGGTGGTTGTCGCCGTCTCAGGCTCCGGCGCGGTGATCTCAATCGGGGCCTGTGTCTCGGCGAGCACCTCCAGCAGCTCGGGCTGTGGGGCGATGACATCGGCGAGCGGCATCACTTCGGGCGCTGCAATGACCTTCTTCGGAGCCACGGTGTCCTTGTAGATCCAGCACTTGACGCCGATGGCGCCGAACGTGGTGCTCGCGGTCGCGCGGCCGAAATCGATGTTGGCGCGCAGGGTGTGCAGGGGCACGCGGCCCTCGCGGTCCCACTCCCGGCGCGCCATCTCGGCTCCGCGCAATCGTCCGCCGCAGTAGATCCGCACGCCCTTGGCCCCGGCACGCATGGTGCGCAGGATCGCCTGCTTCATCGCGCGCTTGTAGCTGATGCGGCGCTCGATCTGCGACGCGATGTTCTCCGCCACGAGCTGAGCGTCGAGCTCGGGCTGCTTGATCTCCTGAATCGAGATGCGCACGCGGTTGCCGAAGCGCTTCTCCAGGTCCTCGCGCAGCTGGTCGACCGAGGCGCCGCCTTTGCCGATAACGATTCCGGGCTTGGCCGTGTGGATGGTCACCGTGAGCTGGGCATTGGACGAGCGCTCGGTCTCGATCTTCGCGATGCCGGCGTTGCGCAGCCGCGCGAGGATGACGCGGCGCATCTCGAGGTCCTCGTGAAGCATCTTCGTGTAGTCCTTGGGGTTGGCGAACCAGTTCGCCTCCCACGGACGGAACACGCCGAGACGGAATGCGTTCGGATGAACTTTATGACCCAACTACTTTTTTACCTCGGGGCGGTCTTCGACGACCGCTGTGATGTGGCAGGTGCGGTGGAAGAATTCGTGCGCCATGCTCCGGCTGACGGGCCGGCGGCGCCGGAAGGTCGGGCCCTCGTCGATCAGGATCTGCTTGAGGACCAGGTCGTCACGGTTCAGGTTGAAGTTGTGCTCCGCGTTGGCCGCCGCCGATTTGATGGCCTTGGCGACGTCGCGGGCGGCATGCTTCGGCGAGAACTCGAGGTGCGCCAGGGCGTCCGCGACTCTCATGCCTTTGACGGAGTCGGCCACCAGCCTCGCCTTGCGCGGCGTGCGGCGGACAAACCTCTGCACTGCGGAAACTTCCATCGTTGCCACTCTTCTACTTCAGCGCCGTCGATTTTTCGGTGTGAGTGCCGTGGCCGCGGAAGTGGCGCGTGGGCGCGAACTCGCCGAGCCGGTGGCCGACCATGTTCTCGCTGATGAAGACGGGTACGTGCTTGCGTCCGTCGTGCACCGCGATGGTGTGACCGACCATGTCGGGATAGATGGTCGAGGCGCGCGCCCAGGTGCGAATCACCTTCTTGTCGCGCGTCGCGTTCATCTTGTCGATCTTCTCTTTCAAGGGGGCGCTGATGAACGGCCCCTTCTTCAGTGAGCGTGACATTTACTTCTTGCGTCCTTTCTTCTCGCGGCGGCGGATGATGAGCTTGTCGGAGGCCTTCTTCGGCTTGCGCGTGCGGTAGCCGAGTGCGGGCTTACCCCAAGGGGTCTTCGGGTTGCCACCGGGACCGGTTTTGCCTTCGCCACCACCGTGCGGATGGTCGCGGGGGTTCATCGTCGAACCGCGCACCGTGGGCCGAACTCCGAGCCAGCGGCTGCGTCCTGCCTTGCCGCCCGACTCGTTCTCGTGCTCGATATTACCGACCTGGCCGATCGTGGCCTGGCAGCGTACGTGAATTCGTCGCAGCTCACCCGATGGCATGCGGATGACCGCGTAGTCGCCTTCCTTCGCGAGCAGCTGCGCGGACGCGCCCGCGGAGCGGACGAGCTGTCCGCCGCGGCCGAGCGTGAGCTCGATGTTGTGGATCGTCGAGCCGACCGGGATGTTGGCCAGCGGGAGGGCGTTGCCGATGCGCACCGGCGCCTCCTCCCCACTCTCGATTGGGTCGCCGACCTTCAGGCCGAGCGGCGCGAGGATGTAGCGCTTCTCGCCATCCTTGTAGTTGATGAGCGCGATGCGGGCGCTGCGGTTCGGATCGTATTCGATGGTCGCGACCTTTCCGGCGATGCCGTGCTTGTCGCGCTTGAAGTCGATCTTCCGGTAGAGCTTGCGATAACCGCCGCCCTGATGGCGCGTCGTGATGCGGCCCTGGTTGTTGCGGCCGGCATGCGTCGGCAGCGACTCGAGCAGAGTCTTCTCCGGCTCGCCGGTCGTGATCTCGTCGAAGCCCGAGATCGTCATGAAGCGACGCCCGGGGCTGGTCGGCTTGAACTTCCTAACTGGCATCCCTATACGCTCCCAAACAGCCCTTCGATCTTCTGTCCGGGGCCCAGGGTGACGATCGCCTTCTTCCAGTCGGCGGTGTGACCGACCGCCGTGGCCCTGCGCTGGCTGCGGCGCTTCTTGCCCCGCATCGTCACCGTGTTGACGTCACGGACCTTTATGCCCTGGGCCTCGTAGTGTTCCTCAAGCGCCTGCTTGATCTCCGTCTTCGAGGCGCGCGCTGAGACCCGGAACGTATACCGGCCCTGCGTGTAGAGCTGGTAGGTGCGCTCGGTGATGAGCGGTCCGATCACGATCTCGGAGGCGGCGCGGGTCGTCATCGCGCGCCTCCCTCCCTCTTGCTGAAGTTCTCTTCCAGGAGCTCGAAGCAATCCTTGGAGAGGAGGAGGTATGTGTGTGTGAAGAGGTCGCGGATGTTGAGGTTACGGGCGAGGATCGTCTTGGCGCCGACAAGGTTCTCGAACGACCGGCTGACGACCACGTTCGGGGCCGGCAGGACGATGAGAGCCGAGTTGTCGAAACCGATGGCGTCCATCAGATCGGCGGCCTGCTTGGTCTTCGGTTCATCGAAGACGAAGCTCTCGATGACCCTTACTTGCCCGTCCAGGGCTTTCTGGCTCAAGGCCGAGCGCAAGGCCAGGCGGCGCATCTGCTTCGGCATGCGCTGGGCGTAGCTGCGCGGGTGCGGACCGAAAACCGTGCCACCGCCCTTCATCGACGGTTCGCGGATCGAGCCGTGCCGCGCGCGACCGGTGCCCTTCTGACGGTATGGCTTCGCGCCACCGCCTGAGACATCGCCGCGGGTCTTCGTCGACGCGGTGCCCTGGCGCGCGTTGGCCATCTGGCGAAGGTAGGCCTGGTGCATGACGGGCATGTTCGGCTTCTCGTCGAAGACTGCCTTGGGGAGGTCGACCTCGCCGTTTCGCTCGCCAAGGGCGTCGAAGAAAGGTGCCTGGAGCGGGTTGGTCTCCTTCTCGGCGGCCTTCTTCTTCGCGACAGGCTTCGACTTAATTAATTTTTTGGCGACCGGCTTGGCCGCTTTGGTTGTCTTGGCTGTCTTGACTGGCTTGGCCGCCGGCATCAGACCTTCCTCCCGGTCGGCTTGCCGGCTGGGCCCTTCACCTTGACGGGCTTCGTCGACTGCCTGACGAGCACCAGCGCGCCCTTTGCCCCGGGCACGCCGCCCTTGAGCAGGAGAAGGTTCCGCTCGGGGTCCACGCGCACCACCTTGTAGGCCCGCGCGGTGGTCCTTACGTTGCCCATCTGGCCCGACATCTTCAGGCCCTTGAAAACGCGCGCGGAGTCGGTGGACCCGATCGCGCCCGGCTGGCGAACGTTCATGGAGCCGTGCGACTCGGGGCCGCGGCTGAATTTGTGTCGCTTGATCAGACCCTGGAAACCTTTGCCTTTCGAGTGCGCGGTGACGTCCACGATCTCACCGGCGCTGAAGATCTCGGCTTTGAGCTCCTGGCCGGCTTCGAGGCCGTCGTAACCACGAATCTCGACGACGTGGCGGTGCGGCTCGAGGCTCGCCTTCTTGAACTCGCCAAGCTCGCCCTTGCTGAGCTTGCGCTCGGCGACGACGCTGAAAGCGATACGGGCCGCTGAGTAACCGTCCTTCTCAGTGGTGCGGAGCCCGAGCACCCTGCACGGGCCGGCTTCGAGCACGGTCACCGCGGTGGTTGTGCCGTCGGCGTTGAACAGCTGGGTCATGCCCAACTTCTTGGCGAGTAGGCCCTTCATGACTTGATCTCGATGCTCACGCCGGCGGGAAGGCTCAAACGCATGAGCGCGTCGACGACGCGTGGGTTCGGATCCAGGATGTCAACGATCCGCTTGTGGGTGCGCATCTCGAACTGTTCGCGCGAGTCCTTGTCGATGAAGGGAGAGCGAATCACAGTCAGCTTGGAGATCTCGGTCGGGAGCGGGATGGGGCCAGCAGTGCGCGCGTTCGTACGGCGAGCGGTGTCCACGATCTTGTCCGCCGCTTGATCCAAGACCCTATGGTCGTAGGCCTTGAGCCGAATCCGAATTTTTTGCGCCACTTGCTAGCCTTTCCCTCTTCCTTGTATATGTCGCTTACTTGACGACCTCGGTCGCCACACCGGCGCCGACGGTCTTGCCACCCTCGCGAATGGCGAAGCGAAGCCCCGGCTCGATGGCGATCGGCTCGCCGAGCGTGATGTCCATCACGACGTTGTCGCCAGGCATGCACATCTCGACGCCCTCGGGAAGCTTGACCTCGCCCGTGACGTCGGTGGTGCGCATGTAGAACTGCGGCCGGTAGCCGGTCAGGAACGGCGTGTGACGGCCTCCCTCTTCCTTGGACAGCACGTACACCTGCGCCTTGAACTGCGTGTGCGGCTTGATCGAGCCGGGCTTGGCCAACACTTGGCCGCGCACGACGTCCTCGCGCTTCACACCGCGCAGCAGCGCGCCGATGTTGTCGCCGGCCTGGCACTCGTCCATGTCCTTGTGGAACATCTCGATGCCGGTGACGACCGTCTTGGTGCTGTTCGGGTGGATCCCGACGATCTCGATTTCCTCGTTCCTCTTGAGCTTGCCGCGCTCGACCCGGCCAGTGGTGACTGTGCCGCGACCTTCGATCGTGAACACGTCCTCGATTGGCATCAAGAAGGGCTTGTCAACCGGCCGCTCCGGCTCGGGGATGTAGGTGTCGACCGCGTTCATGAGCTCCATGATCTTGGGAGACCACTCGGGGTCGCCTTCGAGAGCCTTCAGCGCCGAGATGCGGACGATGGGAATGTCGTCCCCCGGGTACTCGTACCGGCTCAGGAGCTCGCGCAGATCGAGCTCGACGAGCTCGATGAATTCCTTGTCATCGACCATGTCGCACTTGTTGAGAGCAACCACCAGGAACGGCACGTTGACCTGGCGAGCCAGGATGATGTGCTCGCGGGTCTGCGGCATTGCACCGTCGTTGGCAGCCACGACCAGGATCGCGCCGTCCATCTGGGCAGCGCCCGTGATCATATTTTTTATGTAATCTTGGTGCCCGGGGCAGTCGACGTGCGCGTAGTGCCGCTTCTCGGTCTCGTACTCGACGTGAGTGATCGATATCGTGATACCGCGGGCTTTCTCTTCGGGTGCCTTGTCGATCCGGTCGAAGGGCGTGAACTCCGCCAGACCCTTCTCCGAGAGCACCTTGGTGATGGCAGCCGTCAGCGTCGTCTTACCGTGGTCGATATGACCGATGGTCCCGACGTTGAGGTGCGGCTTTGTCCGCTCAAACTTCTTCTTCGCCACTGTTTCCTCCTATCTAACTCCGCGACGTGGTACGGCGGCCCACAGCCTCCGCCAGGTTTCCAGGCATCTCTGCGTAGTGACTGAACTCCATCGAATAGGTCGCCCGCCCCGAGGTCATCGACCGAAGTTCGGTAGCGTAACCGAACATCTCGGCCAGAGGCACGTTGGCCTTGACGTTCTGCGACGTGCCGCGGCCCTCCATGCCGAGGATATGACCTCGGCGAGACGAGAGATCGCCCATCACATCGCCGAGGTACTCCTCGGGCATGACGACGTCCACCTTCATGATCGGCTCCAGCAGGTAGGGCTGAGCCTTGTGCATCGCGTCCTTGACGGCCATCGAGCCCGCAACGTGGAATGCCATCTCGCTCGAGTCCACCGCGTGGTACGACCCGTCGACCAGGGTGACCACGATGTCGACCACCGGGTAGCCCCCGACCACACCGGTCTGGAGGGCCTCTCTGACGCCCTTCTCGACTGCGGGGATGTATTCGCGGGGGATGCGTCCCTGCGTGATCTTGTCCTCGAACACGAAGCCGGTCGCGGTCTCGCCGGGGCGCACGTCGACCTCGGCGTGGCCGAACTGGCCCTTACCACCGGACTGCCGGATGAAGCGCCCGACGCCATGCGCGGGCTTCTTGATCGCTTCCTTGTACGCGACCTGCGGCTTGCCCTGGTTGGCGTCGACCTTGAACTCGCGCATGAGGCGGTCGATGATGATCTCCAGGTGCAGCTCGCCCATCCCGGCGATGATGGTCTGGCCCGTCTCCTGGTCCGTGTGGACCTTGAACGTCGGGTCCTCCTCGGTGAGGCGCTGTAGACCGATGCCGAGCTTGTCCTGGTCAGCTTTGGTCTTCGGCTCGATCGCCACCGAGATCACGGGCTCGGGGAAGGTAATCGACTCGAGCAGGATCGGGTGTGCCTCGTCCGCGAGCGTATCGCCCGTGGTCGTGTACTTGAGGCCGACCGCAGCCGCGATGTCGCCGGTGAACACCTCGTCGACGTCTTCGCGCCGGATCGCGTGCATGCGAAGGATGCGTCCGATGCGCTCCTTGCGCCCGTTGGACGCGTTCATCACGCCGGAGCCGGCCCTCAGCTTGCCTGAGTAGACACGGAAGAAGGTCAGCTTGCCGACCCCTTGCGGGTCCATCTGGATCTTGAAAGCCAGCGCCGAAAACGGCTCGTTGTCGTCGTGCTCGCGGACGAGCAGTGCGCCCGTCTTCGGGTCGACGCCCTCAACCGCAGGTACATCGGCCGGGGACGGCAGGTAGTCAACGACAGCGTCGAGGATCGGCTGCACGCCGCGGTTCCGAAGGGCAGCACCACACAGGACCGGCACAAGGACGCCCGCGACGGTCCCCTTGCGAAGGGCAGCGTTGATCTGAGCCTCCGTCGGCTCCTTCTCGTCGAGGTACAGGTGCATGATCTCGTCGTCGAAATCGGCCACCGCCTCGATCAGGTCGTGGCGGTGCTGCTTGATTAGGTCGGCCATCCCGGCTGGGATATCCAAAGACTCGGTGTTGGTCGTTCCGAGGTCGTCCGTGTACTCGATCGCCTGCTTGGTCACCAGGTCGACGTAGCCTGTGAACGAGTCCTCTGAGCCGATGGGCAGCTGGATGGGCACGGCCCGGGCGCCCAGGCGGGTACGGATGGAGTTCAGCGAGCCGTAGAAGTCGGCTCCGATGCGGTCCATCTTGTTGATGAAGGCGATCCGCGGCACGCCGTAGCGGTCGGCCTGGCGCCAGACGGTCTCGGACTGCGGCTCGACGCCCGCGACCGCGTCGAAAACGGCTACCGCGCCATCCAGCACCCGAAGGCTCCGCTCGACCTCGACGGTGAAGTCCACGTGCCCGGGTGTGTCTATGATGTTGATCGCGTGGTCGCGCCAGTTGGCGGTCGTCGCCGCCGACGTGATCGTGATCCCCCGCTCCTTCTCCTGGACCATCCAGTCCATGGTCGAAGCACCTTCGTGAACCTCACCCATCTTGTGGATGCGGCCCGCGTAGAAAAGGATCCGCTCCGTCGTCGTCGTCTTGCCCGCGTCGATATGCGCCATGATCCCGATGTTTCGGACCTTGTCGATCGCGACCGGACGCTCCTGCATCTTAAGTGCCACGCTCATCTCTCTTCTAGTACCGGAAGTGGGAGAAAGCCTTGTTGCTTTCCGCCATTCGGTGGGTTTCCTCTTTGCGCTTCACCGCTCCACCCGTGTTCTGGGAAGCGTCAAGCAGCTCGAATGCGAGCTTCTCAGACATGCTCTTCCCGCCACGCTGCCGAGCGAAACGGACGATCCACCGGCGCGCCAGGGCGAGCCGGCGCTCCGGGCGGATCTCGACCGGAACCTGGTACGTCGCGCCACCGACCCGTCGGGGCTTGACCTCGAGCAGCGGGGTGGCGTTGCGCAGGGCCAGATCGAATACCTCGAGCGGCTCCTTCTTGGCCTGCTTGCCGGCGCGGCTCAGGGCGTCATAAACGACCTTCTCTGCGGTCGACCGCTTGCCCTTGCTCATGACCACGTTCACGAACTTGGCGATCGCCTCCGACTGGTAGACGGGGTCGGGCGCGATGACACGCTTGACTGGACGGCTGCGTCGAGGCATCTAGGCCGCCTTCGCCTTTTCGCGCTTGGCCCCGTACTTGGAGCGCGCCTTCTTGCGGTTCTTGGTGCCTGCGGTGTCGAGCGTGCCGCGGATGATGTGGTAGCGGACGCCCGGCAGGTCCTTCACCTTGCCCCCGCGGATGAGCACCACGGAGTGCTCCTGCAGGTTGTGGCCGATGCCGGGGATGTAAGCGGTCACCTCGATTCCCGTGGTGAGCCGGACGCGAGCCACCTTCCGGAGGGCCGAGTTCGGCTTTTTGGGGGTCTGGGTGTAGACGCGCACGCAGACTCCCCGCCTCTGCGGTGAGCCCTTGAGGGCCGGCGCCTTAGACTTCGACCTGGCCGCCCTGCGCGGAGTGCGGACAAGTTGCTGGATGGTGGGCAAACGTTTCTCCGAATGACGGCTCAAATCCCAGGCGGCATTAGCCGATTGGGCGACAAACGATGAGTATACCCAAAAAGAGGCGGCTCCCAACGAGCGCCGAACCGGCCGTCCAGCCGTCCCATTACTTCGACCCGGCACCGGCCGTGGCATCGAAACCCCGCAAGGTTCACCTCCATGTCGGCGAGCTGGCGCTCGAGCTGCAGGCGGACCGCGGCGTGTTCGGTTCCAGAGGTGTGGACCTGGGGACCCTGGTCCTGCTCAAAGAGGCCCCACCCCCACCGCAAAGAGGCGACATCCTGGACCTCGGCGCCGGCTACGGTCCGATCGCGATCGCCCTCGCCCGCCAGGCGCCAGGGGCCAGAGTGTGGGCTGTCGACGTCAACCAGCGGGCGCTTGACCTGACCCGGACGAACTCGGCCGCGGCCGGCGTTGCCAACGTCACCGCATGCTCTCCCGACGAAGTCCCGGCCGATACGCGCTTTGAGTCCATCTATTCGAATCCGCCTGTCCGGGTCGGCAAGGCTCCTCTCCACGAGCTCTTGCTGAGGTGGCTGCCGCGCCTGCAGCCCGGCGGCCACGCCTACCTGGTCGTGCAGCGCAACCTAGGAGCCGACTCGCTCGCGACCTGGCTCGCGACAGTGGGCTACCAGGTCCAGCGCCTGAAGTCGAAGAAGGGATACCGGATCCTCGACGTGGCCGCCGCAACGCCCTAGTGCTCGGCTAGCTGAATGCTCCATGTGAAGAAGCTGCCGAGCCACTGGTCGTCGCTCGGCGTCGCGATGATGCCCCTCACGTACGGCTTCACGACATACCAAGCGCTGGACTGGTACAGGAAGATGACCGGTGCCTCCGAAATGAGAGCCTTCCCCGCGCTTTCGTAGCCCGCGTCACGCTTCGCCTGGTCCGTCGCGGCATCGGCGGCGGTTACCGCGTCGTCGTAGGTCTTGTTGCTCCAGCCGCTGAACTGGTTACCCGAACCAGTCAAGAAAATGTCGTAAAAGTCCTGCGCGTCGGGATAGTCGGCGCCCCAAGGGGTCGGTCCACCGAACGCATAGTTGCCACTCCGCATGCGGTTGCTGAACGTCTTGAAGTCGGCGCCGTCGAGCACCACGTCGACCCCCAGGCTGGTCTTGAGCTGAGCCTGCACGAACTCCGCTGTCGTCTTGCTGCTCGCGCTGGTGCTGACGTAGGTGAATCGCACGCCGTTGAGCGAGTCAGAGCTCGCGCCGGAAGAAGCCAGCGTCGCCCTGGCGGCGGCAGGGTCGAACTTCTGCGGAGTACCCAGGTCGGGCCGGTAGTTGCGCATGCCTCTGGGGATGAGTGTGGACGTCGCCACGCCACGCCCTCGCCGGACGCTGTTGTTGTATGACTCGCGATCGATCGCTTGCGCGAACGCAAGGCGAACTTTGGGATTGTCGAATGGCGCCTTTCTGACGTTCAGGCTGATCCAGAAGACCGACAGCTGCGGGACCTTGAACAGCTCCGGAGAGCTCCGCACTGCTTCGGTGTCGGCAAGGGGCACCGTGATCATGTCGAGCTGGCCGCTCTTGTACTTGGCGTAGGCGACAGTCTCGTCGTCGATGAAGTACTCGGTGATCTTCTTCAGAGTCGGCTTCGGTTGGCTGCCCGCATAGCTCGTATTGAGCACGAGCGTGACGTGGTCCTTGCCCACAACCTCCGAGAGCTTGAACAGACCATTGCCGACCACCTGCCGCGGGCCCGCGGGAGAGACCGTCGCCCACTGGTCACCGCCGCCCGCGTCCTTGCCCCACTTTTCGACCACGTCTTTGCGAACTGGAGCGCTGGTCCACAGGCCGGCGATCCACTTGAAATAGCCCGCGGGCGCTTCGAGCGTGACCTCAAATGTGTTGTCGTCGACTGCCTTCACGCCGAGGGTCTGAAGGGCGGCGTCGATCCCCGGGTCGTTGATGTCCATGCCGTTGACCGTGGCCGCGTTCTTGATCGTTAGATAAAAGGACGCGTACGGCGCCGCCAGGCGGGGGTCCAGCAGGCGCTGAAAGGCGTACACGAAGTCGCCGGCCTTCACCAGCTTGCCGTCGCTCCACCTGGCGCCGGGATGCAGCTTGAACGTATAGACCTGCCCTGTGCCGTCGACCTTGTAGCTGTCGGCTGCCGCGCCGGTCAGGTCTCTCAAGTCCCTGGTAGGTCTCAGAAGCGCCTCGAAAGTCTGGCGACCCACCGCGGCTTCATAGTCCCACTGCTGCTGGCCAGGGTCGAACGTCGACGGTTCGGTCGACAGCCTGACGCGCAGCTCCTGGGTCGGGGCGAGCTGGAAGTTGCTGCCGATGGAGCATGCGGCTAAGGCAACCATCCCGGCGGCCGCGAGCGCGACCGCGTGGATGCGGTTATCAGGCCCCATGTGCGACTTACCTCTACTGATCAGTGGGGCGCGATGGAAATCTGTCCCGGAACCAGCGCCCCCGGCCACTCCTGGACCGGCGAGGTGACGATCCCGCGCACGTACGGCTTCACCAGATGCCAGCTGACGGTCTGCGCGAGAAACGCCGCCGGCGCGTCGCTGAGCAGCATCTGCTGGGCCTGTTGGTACTCCTGGTCCCGACGGTCCGGCTGGGCATCCGTCCTCGCGACCCTGACGAAGTTGTCGTACTGCTGGTTCTGATAGAAGGCGAGATTGTTCGGGCTCGTCGTTGTGAAGATGTGGTACCAGTTGGCCGGGTCCGGGTAGTCCGCGCTCCACCCCATCGGGCCGGCGATCTGGAAGTCTCCGCTCCCGAGATGTGATCCAAGCGTATTGGCGTCGAGTGCCTGCAGGGTGATGTCGATGCCGAGATTCGTCTTCAGCTGGTCGTGGACGAACTTGGCCGTCGCCTTGCTGAAGTCCTTCGACTGGTCGTAGGAGAACTTGAGTGCCGTGAGCTGCGACACAGGTATGCCTGACGCGGCCAGTGACGCGCGTGCCTGGGCCACGTCGAATCTCTGTGCGGACCGGTTGGGTGCAGAGCCTCGCATGCCTCTCGGGATGAAAGTGTCTGCGGCGATCGCCTGGTCCTGAAACACCTGCGCCGCGAAAGCTTCGCGGTCGATCGCCTGGGCGATCGCGAGCCGCAGCTTCGGATTGCTCGTCAAGGTCGCGTTCATACGAAAGACGATCCAGAACACCGTGAGGTCGGGGGTCTTCTTCAGCTCCTGCCTCAGACTGGAATCGCCTGAAACGGTCGCCGCCTGGGCCGGCTGCACAGCGATCTCGTCGAGCTCACCGTTCTTGTACTTCGTCAAGGCAGCGGCGCCGTCGTTCACCACCAGGAATTTGATCGTCTTTAGCGTTGGCTTGGCGCCCCAATAGTGCGGGTTCGGGATTGCGGTGATGTGGTCGTTGCGAACCATCTCGGTGACCATGAAGGGCCCGTTGGTGATCAGCGTGTCGGGGCTTCCCGCCCACTTGTCGCCGTTCTTCTTGACGATGTCCTGCCGGACCGGCGCCGATGCCGGCATCGCGGCGAGCCAGATGAAGGCAGGGTCGGGCTGGGATAGCGTGACCTGGAAGGTGCTGTCGTCCAGGGCCTTCAATCCAAGCGTGGCGAGCGCCGCGTCGAGGTTGGCCGCGTCCCGCTGGGGATCCATGGCCGACACCTTGTCGCCATTCAGGACGTCATTGGCGTACAACGTCCCCTGAGGCGAGGCTAGGCGCGGATCGATCAGGCGCTGCCATGCGTAAACGAAGTCCTGCGCCTTGACCGGTGTGCCGTCTGAATACGCTCCATTGGGCCGCAGGTGAAAGACGAAGACGGTTCCGGCGTTGCCGACCTCGTGGCTCTGCGCGGCCGCTGGCAGCACGCCGCTCAAGTCCGGAGACGGCTTCAGCAGGGGCTCGGCGATGGCCCGCAAGACCGCTGTCTCGTACTGGTACTGGGTCTGGCCGGGATCGAGAGAACCCGGCTGGTCGTCGAGCTGCACTCGGAGCGTCTGGTCTTTCGCCAGCTTCGGGCCCTGTGTCAGCCCGGTCAGCTTGCCGGAATCGCACGCCGCCAGCAACGCCAGACAGGTCAGCGCCAGCGCGAGGGCGCGACGCAGCCTGGAGCTTGGGATCACCTCTCCATCATAAGTTGCCCACCCGCACGAACCAGCGTGGCCTGTAGGCCCGGCTCCGCCGGGCCGCCCGCCAATCGTCCTTGTAGGCAGCCCCTGTCGCGAGGAGGAGCTATTCAAAAAGAGTCACAACCTGCAGGAAGGAGAGTCATGAGAGGAAACCTAGGTTTCCTCTCATAAGAAAAGGAGGCAACCCGTGGCGGGCGCCCCCTTGTGCACGTACCCGTGACTCTAAACGAAACCGGGCCACGCTGCCAGCCGTAACGCGTCGCTGGTAGGCCCGGCTTCGCCGGGCCCGTCCGCCAATCAGTCCTGTTGTCAGCGTGCGTGGCCAGGAGTGACTTTTGAAACAATCCCAACCTGCAGGAAAGAGAGCCATGAGAGGGAACCTAGGTTCCCTCTCATATGAAAACCGGGCCACGTTGGCCCGGTTATTCGGTCAAACCGACAGGGTTTCGAGGTCGATCGGCTCCTCTTCGAGGATCCTGGCCGCCTGCTCCCGCTGCTTCTTGTAGTAGTCGAGCCCGGTCCCGGCAGGGATGAGCTTGCCGATGATCACGTTCTCCTTCAGGCCCCGCAGCCGGTCGACCTTGCCCGAGATGGCGGCTTCAGTCAACACGCGGGTGGTCTCCTGGAACGACGCCGCGGACAGCCACGAAGTCGTGTTCAGAGCCGCCTTGATCAGGCCCAGCAGCACGGTCTGTGCAGTGGCCGGCTCGCCGCCCTCCGCCAGTGCCTTCGCGTTGCCCTCCTCGTACTCCCACTGCGAGACGATCTCGCCCGGCAGCAGGCCCGTATCGCCGGCTGAGTCGACGCGGACCTTCCGCATCATCTGCCGCACGATCACCTCGATGTGCTTGTCGTTGATGTCCACGCCCTGGCTGCGGTATACCTTCTGGACCTCGTCGACCAGGAACGTCTGAACCGCCTCTTTGCCGAGGATGTGGAGCAGCTCCTGGGGTGAGATCGACCCCTCGGTGACCTGCTGTCCCGCCTTGATGAGCACCTTCTGCCCATCCCGGCGGTCGAGCTCGGGCCGGATGCGCACCTGGTGCGGAATCGCGTACTCGCGGACCTCCTCGTCGACGGTCCGCACGCTGATCTCCTTGGGCGTCACCGACACCTTGCCGGCGTGGCGCGTCCGCGCCACGTTGCCCTTGGCGTCGCGGGCCAGCTCCTGGCCCTCCATCACGTCTTCCTTGTTCTTGACGAGCGCCTGCATCTTGGGGTCGATCGGGTAAGAGACCTCGAATTCCTCTTTGGACGTCACGCGCACTTTGCGCGAGCCCTCCTGGCGGATGATCTCGAGCTCCCCGTCGATCTCGGAGATGATGGCCTTGCCCTTGGGGATGCGAGCCTCGAACAGCTCCTCCACGCGGGGCAGACCCTGGGTGATGTCCACCCCGGCGACACCGCCGGTGTGGAACGTACGCATCGTCAGCTGAGTACCCGGTTCGCCGATGGACTGCGCCGCGATGACACCCACCGCCTCGCCGATCTCCACCACCTTGCCGGTCGCCAGGTTGCGGCCGTAGCACGTGCGGCAGACGCCTTCGCGCGCCTCGCACACCAGAACCGAACGCATCTTGACCGGCACGCCGGCCGCGATGATCTTCCGCGCCGCGTCGTCGCTGATCGACTGGCCTGTTGGAACGAGGACCTTGCCTCCGACGGTGATGTCCTCGGCCGTCACCCGGCCGGCGATCTTCTCGAAGATGGGCTCGTTCTTCGCCCGCTCGGGCGTGATGTCACGAACCCAGATTCCATTCGTAGTGCCGCAGTCCTCCACGCGCACGATCACGTCCTGAGCGACGTCGACAAGACGGCGCGTCAGGTAGCCGGAGTCGGCGGTGCGAAGCGCGGTGTCGGCCAGTCCCTTGCGGGTGCCGTGTGTGGAGATGAAGTACTCGAGCACAGTCAGGCCTTCCGTGAAGTTGGCCATGATCGGCAGGTCGATGATCCGGCCGGTTGGGTCGGCCATCAGGCCTCGCATGCCAGCCAGCTGGCGGATCTGCTGGATGTTTCCGCGGGCGCCCGAGCCCATCATCATCCAGATCGGGCTGAACTTGTCGAAGGCGTGCTCGGTGGCGTTACCCACTTCTTCGTAGGCGCGCTGCCAGAGCTCGATCACCTTGCGGTAGCGCTCGTCGTCGGTCATCACACCACGGCGGTACATCTTCTCGACGTCGGCGACTTCCTTTTCGGTTTCGCGGATGATCCGCCACTTCGATTCGGGGTGCGGGATATCCATCGCGGACACGGTGATCCCGGCCTGTGTTGCGTACCGGAACCCGAGCCGCTTGATGTCGTTGACCACGATCGCGGTGGTATCGCTGCCGTAGAGGCGGTACAGCTCCGCCACCAGGGTGCGCAGCAGCTTGCGGTCGTAGTGCGCGTTCTGGAAGGGCAGCGGGTGCATGTTCGCGACGTCTTCGGGTGACGCACCCCCGGTCCCCTGCGGCGCTTTGCCAACGGGCAGCGGCTGGTTGAAGACCACGCGCCCGGGCGTGGTGACGATCAGCTCGTCCCCGATCCTGACCCGGATCCATTCCTGGAGCTTGACCACCTTGGCCTCGAGCGACAACACAACCTCGTTCTGCGAGCTGAACGCCCGCAGCTTCTGCAGGTCAGCCACTTCCTTGGGCTTCTCGCCGCGAGCCGCGGTGAGCCAGTAGGCGCCCAGGACCACGTCCTGCGTCGGCGCGACCACGGGGTGGCCGTCCGCCGCCGACAGGATGTTCTGCGACGACATCATCAGGTTCTTCGCTTCGGCGATGGCGCCGCTGAAGAGCGGAACGTGCACGGCCATCTGGTCGCCGTCAAAGTCGGCGTTGAAGGCTGCGCACACCAGCGGGTGAATCTGAATCGCCGAGCCTTCGACCAGTACCGGCATGAACGCCTGGATTCCCAAACGGTGCAGTGTGGGGGCGCGGTTGAGCAGCACGGGGTGATCGCGGATGACCTCGTCGAGGACGTCCCAGACTTCAGTCCTGCTCCGCTCGACCATTCGCTTGGCCGACTTGATGTTGGTCGTGTAGCCCTTGTTGACGAGCTCGCGCATGACGAACGGCTTGAAGAGCTCGAGCGCCATCTTCTTGGGCAGGCCGCACTCGTGGAGCTTCAGCTCGGGACCGACCACGATGACGGAACGGCCCGAGTAGTCCACACGCTTGCCCAGCAGGTTCTGGCGGAACCGCCCCTGCTTGCCCTTGAGCATGTCGGAGAGCGACTTCAGCTTGCGGTTGCCGGTTCCGGTGATGGCACGGCCGCGGCGGCCGTTGTCGATCAATGCGTCGACCGCTTCCTGGAGCATCCGCTTCTCGTTGCGCACGATGATCTCGGGCGCGCCGAGCTCTAGCAGCCTCTTCAGCCGGTTGTTGCGGTTGATCACGCGGCGGTACAGGTCGTTCAGGTCGGAGGTGGCAAACCGGCCGCCGTCCAGCTGGACCATCGGGCGCAGCTCGGGTGGGATGACCGGCAGCACCTCGAGCACCATCCACGTCGGGCTGGCGTTCGACTTGCGGAAATCTTCGACGACTTTCAGGCGCTTGATCGCCTTCTGCTTGCGCTGGCCGCTCGAGGACTTCGACTCCTCGCGCAGCCTGTACATCTCGGACGTTAGCTCGATGCGTGACAGGAGCTCGCGCACCGCCTCGGCCCCTATGCCAGCCTTGAACGCGCGGCCGAACCGCTCCGAGTAGTCGCGGAACTGTGTGTCGGTAAGGATCTGCTTGGGGTGCAGCGCCTCGAGGTCGGTGCGCGTCGCCTCGATCTCCTGCTGCAGCGTTTCGAGCTCGCCCTGAATCCCATCGCGCTGGGTCTTCGTGGCGGCTTCGATTTGCGCTTCGAGCGCCTTGCGGTCGGCGTCGAGCCTCTCCTTGGCGTGCTTCTGCTGCGCCTTGGTGTTGGCCTCGAGCTTCTCGATCTTCTCCTGGACCTTGCCAAGCACCGCACGCGACATCTCGCGTGACATCAGCTCGCCCTTCTCGATGACGACCTCTTCGTCTCCGTTGAGGCCGACCGAAAGGGTCCGGCGCGACTTCGTGCCGATGCCGGCCTTGATCGCCTCGGTCGCCTTTTTGCCCTGCGTGGTCAGCTCGTCGACAGCCTCCTGCAGCTCGTCCTCGAGCCGCGAGACCTCGGTGTCGATCTCACCCTTGAGCTTCTTGGTCTTGCCCTCGTGCTCGGCGCGGAGCTCCTTGGACTTGGCGTCGATGTCGCCCCGCAAGCGGATCGCCCGCTCGTCCTTCTCCATGTTGAGGACGGCCAGCATGTCGTTCCGGACTTCCTCGTGGACGTCCGTGACGATGTAGTTGGCGAAGTACAGGATCTTCTCGAGGTTGCGCGGGGACATGTCGAGCAACAGTCCCATGCGGCTCGGGATGCCCTTGAAGTACCAGACGTGGCTGACCGGCGAGGCCAGCTTGATGTGGCCCATGCGCTCGCGGCGCACCTTCGAGCGGGTGACCTCAACTCCGCACTTGTCGCAGATGATGCCCTTGTAGCGGTAGCGCTTGTACTTTCCGCAGTGGCATTCCCAGTCCCGCGTCGGACCGAAGATGCGCTCGCAGAAAAGACCGTCACGCTCCGGGCGGAGCGTGCGGTAGTTGATCGTCTCGGGCTTCGTGACCTCGCCGTGCGACCAGGACATGATCGTTTCCGGCGACGCCAGCGACAGCTTCAGCGCGTCAAAGTTCTCTAGCTTCAGCAAGTTCTCTTCCTTATCTCCTACTCAGCGCTACCCGCGAAATCTGCGATTTCGCGGGGACCCATCTTTTTGAATGTGACTCGGCCGAACTTCATTCGGCCGAGTCTTCCCCGAGCTCTTCGCGCTCGAGGCTGATACCGAGGTCCAGCGGGATCTCGGGGATGTCTTCCTCTGACAAAACGATCTGGCGCTCGTCCTCGCTCAGGATCTCGACCCCGAGCGCAAGGCCTTCCAGCTCCTTGACCAGCACCCGGAACGACTCCGGGATGCCGGCTTCGAGCGTGTTGTCGCCCTTGACGATCGCCTCGTAGGCCTTGACGCGGCCGACGATGTCGTCCGACTTGACGGTTAGGATCTCCTGGAGGACGTGCGCCGCGCCGTAAGCCTCGAGCGCCCACACCTCCATCTCACCGAACCGCTGGCCGCCGAACTGCGCCTTGCCGCCCAGCGGTTGCTGGGTGACGAGGCTGTACGGACCAGTCGAGCGGGCGTGGATCTTGTCCTCGACCAGGTGAGCCAGCTTGAGCATGTAGATCATGCCCACCGTCACCGGCTCGTCGAACTCTTCGCCGGTGCGCCCGTCGCGCAGGCGGACCTTGCCGTCTTCCGGCAGTCCCGCGCGCTTGAGCTCGGCCACGATGGTCTCCATCGGAGCGCCGTCGAAAACGGGCGTCGCGATCTTGATACCAAGCGTGTGAGCCACCCAACCGAGGTGGGTCTCCAGGACCTGGCCCAGGTTCATGCGGCTCGGCACGCCGAGCGGGTTGAGCACGATGTCCACCGGGGTGCCGTCGGGCAGGTACGGCATGTCTTCCGCAGGCATGATCCTGCTGACCACACCCTTGTTTCCGTGGCGGCCGGCCATCTTGTCGCCGGCCGAGATCTTTCGCTTCTGGGCGATGTAGACCCGGACCATCTCGTTGATGCCTGGGCCCAGCTCGTCTTTGTTCTCGCGGGAGAAGACTTTGACGTCGACCACGATGCCGCGCTCGCCGTGGGGCACGCGCAGGCTCGAGTCCCGCACCTCGCGCGCCTTCTCACCGAAGATGGCGCGGAGCAACCTCTCCTCGGCCGAGAGCTCGGTCTCGCCCTTGGGAGTGATCTTGCCCACCAGGATGTCGCCCTGCTGGACCTCGGCGCCGACATAGACGATGCCGCGCTCGTCGAGGTTGCGCAGCGCGTCGTCGGCGACGTTGGGGATGTCGCGGGTGATCTCCTCGGGACCCAGCTTCGTCTCGCGGGCCTCCGACTCGTACTCCTCGATGTGGATCGAGGTGTACATGTCCTCTTTGACCACGCGCTCCGAGAGCAGGATCGCGTCTTCGAAGTTGTAGCCCTCCCACGGCATGAACGCGACCAGCACGTTGCGGCCGAGCGCCATCTCCCCATCGTCGATGGCGGGGCCGTCGGCGAGCACGTCGCCCTTGGTGACGTGCTGTCCCGCCTTCACCTTGACGCGGTGATTCAGGCAGGTGCCCTGGTTGGAACGGGCGAACTTCTGCAGCGGGTAGTGTCGGTCGGCGCCGCCGCCATCCGGCTTGACCACGATCTCGAAGACCGGGGTCGCGTGAACAGTCTTCATGTCCTTCGGGTGAGCCACGTCGACCACAGTGCCGGCGACGTCGGCGACGATCATCTCGCCTGAGTCCTTCGCGGCGTAATACTCGACTCCGGTCCCGACGAGCGGCGCGTCCGTGACCAGTAGGGGCACGGCCTGGCGCTGCATGTTGGCGCCCATCAGGGCGCGGCCGGCGTCGTCGTGCTCGAGGAACGGAATCATGGCCGTCGCCACCGAGACGATCTGCTTCGGCGAGACGTCCATGTACTGGATGTTCGCCACGTCTTCGATCTTGAAGTCGCCACGCGCCCGCGCGGGGACGCGCGCGTCGACGAATGCGCCCTCAGGCGTCAGCTTGGCGTTGGCCTGGGCGATGCCGAACATGTCCTCTTCGTCGGCGGAGAGGTACTCCACTTCGGTCGAGACCCAGGGCACGATGTCGACGCCCGGCACGTGAGCCTTCAGCAGCTTCTGAATCCCCTTCGCATCGAGCACCTCGTTGTTCGGAAGCATCTCGTTCCCCTTCGGGTCGAGAGCCGGCTTGCGCAGGATGCGGCCCACGAGCTTGTCGGCCACGCTCTCGTTGAGCGACACGCGGTTGTACACGCGGCGGAACGGAGTCTCCACGAAGCCGAACTCGTTGACCTTGGCGTAGGTCGCCAGGTTGCCGATCAAGCCGATGTTCGGGCCTTCCGGCGTCTCGATCGGGCAGATGCGGCCGTAGTGGCTGTGGTGAACGTCCCGCACGTCGAATCCGGCGCGCTCACGCGACAGGCCTCCTGGTCCGAGGGCCGACAGCCGGCGCTTGTGAGTCAGCTCCGAGAGCGGGTTGTGCTGGTCCATGAACTGCGACAGCTGGCTGGAGCCGAAGAACTCCTTGATCGCGGCGACCACCGGGCGCGCGTTGATCAGCGAAGCCGACGTGACCGTGTGCGGGTCACTGATCGTCATGCGCTCCTTGATGATCCGCTCCATGCGGATCAGGCCCATGCGGAACTGGTTCTGCAAGAGCTCGCCCACGGCCCGCACGCGGCGGTTGCCGAGGTGGTCGATGTCATCAGGGATCTGCTTCTCGCGCGGCGAGTTGTTGAGCTCGATCAGCTTGCGCAGGAAAGCGATGAAGTCGCCCTTCTCCAGGATGCGCAGCTCACGCTGGCGCACGCGCGCGAGGATGTCCTCTTCATCGCGGCCCAAGCGCTTGTCGACCTTGTAGCGGCCGACGCGGCCGAGGTCGAAGCGGCGCGGGTTGAAGAACAGGCTCTGCAGCAGGTTGCGCGCGTTGTCCACGGACGGAGGATCGCCCGGCCGGACGCGGCGGTACAGCTCGAGCAGGGCGTCTTCGGTCTTGTTCGTGGTGTCCTTGTCGAGCGTCGACTCCATGTAGCGGTGCTCGGGGTTGTTATCGACGTCCCCGAACATCTCCATGAGCGCGCGCTTCTGCGCCTCGCGATCGTTCTCGGTGCCCTTTAGCTGGGGCAGCTCGAGGGCCTTCAGCAGCACGGTCACGGGGACCTTGCGCTTGCGGTCGATCTTGACCGTCAGCAGGTCCTTCGCGGAAGTCTCGATCTCCAGCCACGCGCCGCGGTTGGGGATCAGCTTGGCGCCGAACAGCTTGCGTCCCGTGTTCGGGTCCTCGGCGGCGGTGAAGTACACGCCTGGCGAACGGACGAGCTGGGACACGACGACGCGCTCGGTGCCGTTGACGATGAACGTTCCTTCGTCGGTCATCATGGCGAAGTCGCCCATGTAGACCTCGGACTCCTTGATCTCCCCCGTCTCCTTGATCGTGAGGCGGGTCTTGATCCGGAGCGGCGCGGCATAGGTCATGTCGCGGTTGCGGCACTCCTCAACCGAGAACTTCGGCTGGCCGAACTCGTAGTCGAGGAACTTCAGCTCGAAGTTCTTTCCCGTGTAGTCGGTGATCGGGTTGATCTCGTCGAACAGCTCCCTCAGCCCCTCCGACTTGAACCACTTGAAGGATTCGACCTGTGTTGCGATAAGGTCCTTCAGCTCGACAAGGTTCGGAATTCGGCCATAGCTAAGACGCGCGGGAGCTCTCATCTCTGAGATCATTCGGTTCTCCTTAGGGAAAAGGGCGCGCTCAGTTAATGGGCATTAGTGAGCGGCCGGGCGTGCACGAACGGCCAGTATACGACGAAACGGACCCTCGTGGGGGACGCTTCATCGAAGCCAGGCGACTCGCTCGCCCGACCCGAGGTTTCGAGGCAATATAGCACCGCCCGGCCTCCGCCGCTAGCCTGTTAGCGATGCCGGACTGGAATGCCCTGCGGACCGAGTTTTCCCTCCTGGACCGATACATCTACTTCAACGCCTGCTCCCTCGGCCCGCTGCCCAAGCGCGGCCGGGCCGCCCTGGCCCGGTACGCCCAGAATTGGGACGAAAAAGGCACCCCGGCCTGGTATTCGGACTGGCTTCCGCTGCTGGCACGGTTCCGGGAGCGCATTGCCGAGCTGCTGCAGGCGCCGGCCGGGACCACGGCCATCGCCCCCTCCGTCTCGGTGGCCCTGACGACCCTGGCCACCGGGCTGCCCCTGCCGAAGGGCCGGAACAAGGTTCTCATCGGCGAGCTGGACTTCCCCACCATCGGCCACCAATGGCTCAGCCGGCCGGACTTCCAGGTCGAGTTTGTGCCCAGCCCGGACGGGATGACGATCCCGCCTTCGGCGTTCGCAGAGCGCATTGACGACCAGACCGCCCTGGTCGTGACAACCCACCTCTTCTACACGACCGGCTATCTCCAGGACGTCCGAGCGATCGCAGACGCGGCTCATGCCCGCGGCGCCCTGTGCGTGATCGACGGCTACCAGGCATGCGGTTGCGTGCCGCTCGATGTCGGGGCGATGGACTGCGACGCGTTCGTCGGGGGCTGCCTGAAGTGGCTCAGCGGTGGGCCGGGCAATGCCTTCCTGTACGTGCGCCCCGAGCTCATACAGAAGGTCCGCCCGCAGGGCACCGGATGGTTCGCCACGCGGGATCCCTTCTCCTTCACGCTCCAGGAGCTCGTTTTCGCCGACGACGCCCGCCGGCTGGAGACTGGCACTTGGGCGGTGCCCTCGCATTACGCGGGGTTGGCGGGGCTGGAGCTGATCCTCGAGGTCGGTGTGGACAACATCCAGGAGCGCCTGCGCGACCATACCGATCGCATCCTCGAACGTTGCGACGAGGCCGGCGTCCGGACGTTCACTCCGCGCGAGCGGGAACGGCGGTGCGGGATCGTAACCCTGGAGTGCGAGCACCCGGAAGAGGTCGAAGCTCAGCTCTACAAGGAAGGAGTGATCGTCGACTCCCGACCGGGCCGCGTCCGCCTGTCCCCGCACTGGTGCGTGACGGAGGACGAGCTCGAACGGGGCATGGACCTGGTTCTCGCTTCCCTCGCCCCCTGATGTCTCGCGTCGCCCTTCTTACGGCGGCGATGAGCGTGACCTACGGCCGCCTCCGAGATCGACTCGAAGGTCTCACCGACGATGAATTCTTCTGGGAGCCTGCCGCCGGTTGCTGGACGATCTACGAGGATCGACCCGATCACTGGACATACCATTACGCGATCCCAGATCCGAATCCCGCGCCCGTCACCTCTATCGGGTGGCAGATCGTGCACCTGGCGACGACCAAGCTCATGTACCACGAGTGGGCTTACGGCCCAGCCCGCCTCACATTTCCAGCCATCCTCATCCCGCATACGTCGGCAAGTGCCATCCAGCAGCTGGAGGAAGGGCAACTCTTGCTGCTGGACGACCTGGCTCGTCTCGCGGAGACGCAACTCGATGAACCTCGGTCGACAAACTGGGGAGAGCAGTGGCCTGCGTGGCGTGTCTTCTGGACAATGGCCGACCACGACTCGTTTCACGGCGGCGTGATCGGCTACCTGCGCGATCTGTATCACTGGAGTCTCCCCGACCGCGACGGATAGAGCACGTTTGGTACCAACCGCACCCGAATCCTCCGCATAAAAGAAGAGCCGGGCCCGACGGCCCGGCTCTCACACCCCTACCCCTGTCTAGCTAACTCTCTACTTCATCTCCGCGGTCGCGCCGGCTTCCTTCAGCCGCGTCACCGCCTTCTCTGCGTCCGCCTTACTGACGTTCTCCAGCACCGGCTTCGGCGCCGCGTCGACCAGGTCCTTGGCCTCCTTCAGGCCGAGTTGGGTCAGCTCGCGGACCGCCTTGATCACGTTGATCTTGCTGTCGCCAACAGCGGTCAGGGTGACGGTGAACTCCGTCTGCTCCTCGACCGGTTCCGCTCCGGCCCCGGCTGCGGGCGTCGCGGCCACCGCCGCCACCGCCGTGGCTGCCTTGATGCCGAACTCGTCCTCGATGGCCTTCACGGCCTCGACTACGTCGAGGATGCTCCAGTCCTTCAAGGCCTCGACGAAGTCCTTCGGTGTGATCTTGGTTGCCATGTCTACGCTGCCTCCAATTTGGTCTTGTACGCGTTCAGCGTGCCCAAGAGCTGCTGAAGCGGGGTCTGCATGATTCCGACTAGCTGGGCGACCGGTGACTGAAGCGTGCCCATGAGCTGGGCGATCAGCACTTCGCGGGACGGCAGATCAGCCAGCTGCTTGATCTGGTCCGGAGAGAAAACCCTTCCCTCGACGAGCCCGCCGACGACGTCCAGCTTGAGCCTGGTGGTGCGGACCCACTCGTTGATCAACTTGGACGCGATGCTCAGGTCGTCATAGCCGAAGGCGATCGCCAGCGGCCCCTTGAGATCGTCCTTGAGCGCGGGATAGCCGGCCGCCTCCGCGGCGCGCCGGGCGAGTGTGTTCTTGACCACGCGGTACTCGACATCGCCGGTCCGGAGCTTGCCGCGCAAGTCCTGGATCTGGCTGACCTTCAGTCCGCGGTAGTCGGTGAGCACGGCGACCTTCGCCTTCTTGAGCTTCTCGGTCAGAATCTCGACCTGCTCGGCCTTTTGTTCTTTTCGGGCTCTCGGCAAACTAAAAAATCCTCCCTGCCCACACACGACAAAGGCAGGAAGGATCCAACGTCCTTCACTTGAGATGCCTCTGTAGGAAATTAAGCCGGCTCGACGCCAGCACCTACGGTCTAGGGCAGACGGCGATTATACCGAGCCCGCAGATCCCTCCTCCAGCAGCTCCTTGATGCGCAACATCTTTTTCCTCCAGCGTTCAGTGAATTTGTAGTTGCGAAACGTTCCACCGAGAATCGCGTGGGTGGGAGGCAACACAGACCGAAACGTGTACGTGACAAGCGTCCCGCTCTCGGTCGCGGCGATTTCATATAGGTCGAGGCCGGTACCGCCTGCATCTAGGATCTCGCTGCCACAACGCACGGGAGGATCGAACACCGCCACGCGTTCCCTCGCTTCGAGTGGGCGGCCTCCGATGCGCATCCTGCTGTACACGATGGTACCCAGGCGAACCGGCGTCTCCGACATCTCGACAAGCTCGAGCTCCGGCGTCCACAGCCGCCAGCTATGGGGGTCGCTCACGAGCGCAAATGCTGACTCGCGAGTACAGGCGACCTCGATAGAGCTCCGACCCTGATGGCGCCGCATCGGCGGCAGAAAGCCAACGAGGATCCAGACCGCGAGAAGTCCGATTAGAACCACGCCGAGCAACAGCTCGAACGACGCGACCAACACGAACTCGGCGATCACTGCGAGAGCGATGCCAACCGTGGCCGATTGAGTTTCTGTCTGGAGGGCGCGCAAGGGGATGTAACCCGCGGCAATATGCGCCGCCTTCAGCTTCTCAGCGCGATCTAAGAACCATGTAGCTGCGAAAAGGACGATGAGAGCGACGATCCAGAGCTGCCAGAGGGGTGACCACGGTCCTCCGCTGGTGAGAACGCGGACGAAGGCAGCAATCGCGACGGGTCCGACCAAGAAAGCGACAAGCGCTGGCATGATCCAACGAGCCTGGGCCGAAGCCGGGGACGGCTGACCCGGCCGCTGAACCAGGGGTGGTCCACCGAGCTCGACGACGAGATCAGGAACGCTTTCGTTTAGCTCGAGGTCGTGCCCAGTCATCCCGAAGGACCTCGGTGAGGACGACATCGCGCCACTCACCATCCACGAACCGGTCGAGG
>Ga0209588_1000037_pt1 | contig 63830 bp, 68 predicted proteins | sample Rivendell_Oct201_10_FD_188351 | JGI IMG/M metagenome (GOLD analysis project Ga0209588, IMG submission 188351) | Vadose zone soil microbial communities from the Eel River Critical Zone Observatory, Northern California, USA -... | ecosystem: Host-associated > Plants > Roots > Rhizosphere > Soil ...
GGTTCATACAGGTCGATCGAGGAACGAGGATTGGTAGGCGGTCTCAGAAACGATGCTCTACTTCGTCTTCTTCTTATCTGAGCTGAGCCACCAATTGAGATAGTCTTTCTGGCGGCGTTTCTTCCCCTCGTCCACCGACTCTTGGCTCTGGAGCATTTTCTCCCTTCCTTGTAGAAGGTCTTGCTGGGTGAAGGTTAGGCCGCAACTCTTGCAAGCGTATTGCTTGATTGCGGAATCGTAGTTTAGGTTTCCGCCGCATTCCAAGCAATAATTGGGCATTCTCTGGGTTGCGCCTCGAATTTACAACTCAGGAGGGTCCGCGGTCAAATAAAGATTCGGTTACTGAGAGAAGATTTTCTGGATAATTTGATCGTTTCTATTCAAATCATTGACGAACGGGTGTCTCGCGGTCGATGTCGGACTTCCTTCCTGGGCACACCCGGGACCGCTGGACAGTCCGCGTTGAACACTTAGGCTACTCTGGCCACGATCTCGACGAGGTTTCCATCGGGGTCGCGGAGAAGGGCGTTGCGGTTGTGCTTGCCGACGTTGTGGGGCGGCTGGACGACGGGAGTGCCGGCGGATGTGAGTTGATCGTAGGCTTTGTCGACGTCGTCGATCCATATGACTAAGGCCATGGCGGGGGTGCCGGGTGACGCGTCGACTCCATGCACTCTCTTGGCTGCTTCTACTGTGCCAAGCCCGAGCCCGAATCCGCGGAGGGTAAGCTCGACATGCTCGGGGGTCCCTTTAGTCGGGGTCCGGAAGGTCTCTTTGAATCCAAGAAGGTCGCGATAGAAACGAAGGCCGGCTTCGATGTCGCGAGTGTAGAGATGGACGAACGGGTTCTCTAACATAACCTACAACTTTCGAGCCCTGGGGCAGTTAGCACTTGCCGTCTAGAGCATAGCTTTCGGGGAACGGTTAATATGCCGAACGCTGAAACAACGTCCCTTGTTATCAAATGCCGCAGACTCATGGTAGTCAGTACAAGAGAAAACCCACGGGTGGAACCAAACGACCATGGCGTGGAAAGAGGGCTTTCGAAGCTGGCTCAGAGCCAACTGAGACAACTCTTGGGCCGGTTAAGCTGAGACGGGTGGGAACGTTTGGTGGGGGAATAAAAGTGCGGATAGCGGTAGCCGACTGGGCCATTGTGACCGACAAGGCCTCCGGTAAGAGTTCAAAATCCAAACTTCTACGGGTAGTCAGAAACCCGGCTAACGTAGACTATCAACGGAGAGGCGTTATCACCAAAGGGGCGATCGTGGAGACTGAGCTGGGTCAGGCAAGAGTTACGTCCCGTCCGGGCCAGCACGGCGTTATCAACGCGATATTACTAGAGAAGTCGAAGAATTAGAGTCGAGAGGGTGGGCGACTGAAGCGCCCCGGATTCTTCATAGTATGGCCAGCCCACATAGACAGTTCCAAGACTAGAGGTCAAGGACGTAGACTCCCAGTATCACGGGCGGTTAAGCAACCGAGTCTGAAAGAGGTCTGGCAAGCAGCAATGTCCCTCGGATATTCACCTGAGACTAAGGAGAAGGCTGCTCTGTCTGGTTCGCCCTGGGAGAAGACTGGCTATGTTACGATTAAGAAAACCGGGCAAAGATCAATTGTACTGAAAGGGATTGCTAGCGAGATTGTAAAGACCAGGCAGAAAGAAGCCCAAGCTGCCGAGCCGAAGAAGCGTTAGCACCAAGACCCGATTTGACGGGGTCTGCTTCTAACTAGGCGGTTTCCGGTTCGGGTACATGACGATTTTTCCGCAACGGCCCGACTTCATGAGCGCGAAGGCTTTGGCGAACTCTTCCAAGGCAAACCTGTGAGTAATCACCTTTGACAGATCGACCTCTCCCGCCTTCAACACTTCCGCAGTCTTGTACCACGTACTCCACAATCGACGCCCGAAGACCCCTCGGACGTTTGCGTCTTTGAAAACGATCCAGTTCGCCACATCGAACTCGACGTTCTTCGAGGGCAGCCCGAATAGGACAGCAGTTCCCCCAGGGCGAAGGGCCCTGAATCCCTCTTCGAACGACGGCGGCGCACCTGACATTTCAAAGAAGACATCAACGCCGCGCCCATCGGTCATTTTCATGATCGTATCTACGACCTTCTCCTTGGACCCGTCGATGAGGACATCTCCGCCCATCTTCTTCGCCAGGTTCAATCTGTATTCTACTATGTCGATTCCGAAGATCTTGCTTGCACCGAACGACTTGCAGAGCCCAATCAGGCATGCGCCTATTGGACCGCAGCCAAAGACCGCGACCGTGTGTGCAGGTATGTCCGCTGCAGACGCAGCGTGGACAGCGTTGCCTAATGGTTCTTGAGCGCTTGCCGTCTCAATTGGAATTTTCTTGTCGTTGAGCCAAGCGCTGCTCTCGTGAAGAGTATGATATTCGGCAAAACATCCGTCAGTGTCGACTCCCCGTAAGAGCATCCTCTCGCAAATGTGCCCATTCCCCGTTCGACACTGGAAGCATCTTCCACAGTTAATGTGAGTCTCGCCAGAAACAATATCACCCTCTCTAAGCTCCGAGACCTCCTTCCCCGCCTCCACAACCTTTCCCGCAAACTCGTGACCCATTACGAGAGGAGGCTTGACCCGCTTAGCCATCAGTTCGTGCCAATCATAGATCTGCATGTCCGTTCCACAGATCGAGGTGGCCTCGACTCGGACCTGAATGTCTCTCAGACCTGGCTTAGGAGGGAAGGCCCACGGCTCGTAGACGGCGCCGGGACCCGGTACAGTCTTGACGACTGCGTGCATTTGTTCTTTCAAATGATTCCCTGAACTGTTCCCTCGGCGTTTCGGTCGAGTGTAAAACGTTATTGTCAGTCTGAATTGGGAGGAGAAATGGAACTTTTCGTCTAAAGCGTTTTTACGCAGGTAGAGATCACCGGGATCTGAAATGTCCCAGCAATCCGACCTGCAACGAGAACCTCTCCTAGACAGTCTGCGCAAGGAGTTGGAAGGACTCGACCGCGATGATTTGCTTTGGCGTATTCGGACTCTTCAGAGCCCATCCGCTCCACGTGCTAAGGTTGATGGCAAGAATGTTCTGGTTCTTTGTTCCAATAACTATCTGGGATTGGCTAATCATCCGAAGCTGAAACAGGCTGCGATTGCTGCTACACGAAAGTATGGTGCCGGGTCTGGGTCTGTACGAGTTATCGCGGGCACTATGGATATTCATCTGAAGCTCGAGAGGATTCTCGCAGACTATCGCCGGGCTGAATCAGCGATCACGTTTCAATCGGGCTACGCTACTAATGCTGGGACGATACTAGCTCTTGTTGATGAGCGAGACCTGATCATCAGCGACGAGCTCAATCACGGAAGCATCATAGACGGCTGCCGAATGACCAAGGCCGAGAGGCGAGTCTACAAACACAAAGACATGAGCGATCTAGAAAAACAGTTACAGAATACTGATCGTTTCCGGAGAGTCCTAATCATTACAGACGGAGTCTTCAGCATGGATGGAGACATCACTCCCCTCAAGGACATCGTCGACTTGGCCGCGAAGTATCAAGCCATAACGTACGTTGACGATGCTCATGGCGATGGAGTCCTAGGCGAGAACGGACGGGGAATCACGAACCACTTCCACCTCGAAGGAAAGGTCGATGTCGACATGGGAACCTTCTCCAAAGCCTTCGGATGTGTCGGTGGCTATGTTGTTGGCTCGAAAGACCTGTGCACATATCTTCAGAATAAGGTCCGAAGCTATCTCCTGTCCGGGTCCCAACCGCCGGCCATTCCTGGCGCCTGTATCGCCGCCATCCAACTCGTAAAGAAGAATCCATCGCTAGTGAAGAAACTCTGGGACAATACACGCTACTTCAAGAAAGCACTCAAGGACCTCGGATTCGACACGGGACAGAGCGAGACACCCATCACGCCAGTCATGGTCGGCGAGAGCGGGAAAGCGCACAAGCTCGCGGACGAGATGTTCAAGCTTGGAGTATTCGTTCTTCCGATAGTATTTCCTATGGTGGGCAAGGACAAGGCAAGAATCCGGACGATCGTAACAAGCGCTCATACAAAGAAGGATCTCGACCAAGCAGCCGACGCGTTTGAGAAAGCAGGCAAGAAACTGTCTCTAATTTGATCCCACCTAAGTGTGAGTAGGTACTATTAGTCACGCCAAGTGACGGTAGCGGATTGAGCTTCGGATGCTGGAAACGGCTCGGTTCCAGCGCGGTCCCTCGATATGCCGAAGACATCTGCGTAGAACCTCTTGGCCTGTGCCAGGATTTTCCGCATGAAGAAATATGGGCCCGTCTCTAATCTGGGGGCCTCCGCTCCGAGTTGCCAGTTTGAGCGGTAGGTGCTCGCTCCAATCTTGCTAGGTAGGCCGGGGGAAAACCTAGATTTTTCGCGGCTTGAATCACTCGCTGCAAGTACTCGACCGATGGTGTTTGTCCTGTACCGCTTTTGGAAATGTAACACACCACGGGCACACGTTCATTGCCCTTTGTTGAAACCGTAATGTCTACAGGGTAGTAGCGCTTCAGATCGCCCTTTGAGTATAGCGTCCGAACTTCATCTCGGGATAGTTCTGCTATCGTGCCGTAGACGGAATCCCCTTCACTCCGGACGAGGGTGGCCATTGGAGAAAAGGTGATGCTCCAATTTTTCAATTCTGCCGTTTCAAACGTTTTCGGCACAACGCCTAGGCTCCGCAGGACTTCGATATCCATGAAGGATCCGTAGAAGAAAATCTTGACAGAGTCAGTCAACGTAATGACTTTCCACCGTAACTGATCCTTTCTAAAGAACTTGATGCGCCGATTAACGCCTACTAATCATCGTATTACTCGATGACGTGTCATTGCATAAGCCGGCCAGAAGCTCTCCTTGATCTGATCTCACCAGCTAATTCTCGACCATAGTGAGTTCGGTAACACAACATATTTCGGCTTTAAGAGCCCTCGAGAGCTATGAGACCTTGCAGGTCGAAGAGACCTATCTTGGAGGAGTTGCGAGCCAGAAGCTCGGAAGGCTCACAGACAGCAGCTTCTCCAATGGATTCTTGGTGCACGGCTACGGGATCTTCTTCACCAGCAAACGCCTGATCGGCTTCACCTACCGGAAGATTACGCTCGTCGCATATCTCATTCCATTCTTCATTGGCGTTCTCTGGATAGGGATCTTAGTGCCCTACTTCGCATGGGCTAATCGGGTGGACCCAAGCGGAAACGGGCTTCCGCTACCGTATCCAGCGTATGTTATGGCTCCTCTCCTCCTAGGACCGCTGGTCCTAGTCGTGACCTTCGTAGCCTATTTGTCGCCTCGACGCGTAAGAATGAAGATTGAACGCCAGAAACCTGCATCACTCACGGAACTTACGCGGCGAAAGCCAGACCTTTCCTTGGAGCGAGCCGACATATCCCAGGTAACTATCGACCGAAACCCAGACATTCGTTTCCCAAACCCCAGAACCACCTTCACGATGAGGACCGGCCAGCAATACTCCTTTGACATAGGCCGCCCCGAGTTCTTCACGATACTAGGCTCATTCTGCGAACTGACCCCTCAGATCAGTCTGACCCCAGCCAACATCATTGCACCAAGACACATTACATTGAATCCCAAGGCGAAGTTTGGACCGGATGTGTCACAGGCACCTGACAAGACATTAAGCTGAACTTTCCATCGGTAGGCCATTACTGGGTCCTCCCACAGAAGAAGATCTGCGAAATCCACCAAAAAAGAAGTCTGGGGTGGCGGGGACGCCCCTCGTCTAATCATCCCTCTCCGCCTCGGATTTCGATGACGGAATAGGGTCGTTTGTCTCGATGACTACCGGTCCGGTGTAGCCGCAGTCGGGACACCTGTACATTGCTCCAGTGTATCCGCCCATCCAGAGAATGATATTCTCAGAATGACATTTTTGGCAGAACCGCTTTGTTACGACTGGGTTGACCAGGGGCTAGGGCCTTTGTGATGCTCCGGGATGCTGCTACCTAGCCCGGTTGGATATTCCCCGAGGCCGCGCCAAGCCGGTCTCTGAGGAGTATAGCTAGAGCTAGAGTTGAGATGAAAATCATCGTGTATATTGCCGAAAGGGCCGTCGTCTCGTATATGTCGTTAGTCTGCCACATGTGCCCGACTGCGTCTGTTATCTGAATGTTGGTGGGTCTAAACGGGTAATTGAGGACAAACCCGACCCCTGTCCACATGTAGACTAGAATGATCTGGAGATAGTGGGTTATTGGTATGGCTGGACTTGGGTCGGCCGATCCACTCTTCCGCAGGTACAGCGCGAAAAGCTGGAAGAAGACGTACACGGTCAATGACCAGCCTAGGAAGTTGGAGATTGGCACCCCGAAGTATCCTCCGCCCTGCGTCCAGATCCATGTCTGGTTGATGGTGGAGGCAATTGGGTCGAGGGAAAGGTCCCATGCAACCATCATAAACGACGCGACCAATGGAACGGCGACCGTGGTGAAGATAGTTGACCCCCGGCGGACTCTGCCGACAATGAGCGTTGACAAAACCCAGGCAAGGTAGCCGAACGCGATGTAGGATGGAAAGATCAGTAGCGGTACGAGGGTGACTTTAGGTCCCAGGGCATCAGTGTAGTAGTAGTGCCCGAACGGAAAGCCGGTCAGGATGCTCATGTTTTCCATGATGCCGCTAACCATGACCGTGATGACGATGAAGACTGCAATGCCCTTCCACGGATAGCGCTTCATCCCGTGGATCAAAGTGAAGGGAAATAGGAGGAGAATTGTAGGGAAGGTGTTGATGTTAGGAAGTATTGCTCTCAAAATAGTAGCAACCACATAAGCCATTACGAGACCCCAGAGGACGACGTTTGTCAGTTTATCAGTGCGAGTCGGCGTCGCGTCGGTCAAGTTCGATTCCCCATCCGTACTTATTCCCCATGGTCAGGGACGGGGGTGGCCGAAGTACATCAGTTCCCACAGGGCCTTATCGGCTTGGCTGTCCAGGAGCTCGTCCTCGCGGTAGTGCTCAACGCGAAGCTCACCGGTGAACCGCAAATATGCGCCGTCGAATCCGAGGAGCCTGGCCGCGAGCTTCTTGGGGCCTTTGACCTCGTCGAGGAACTTCATCGTGGACAGGTCCCGGTGACGCGTGTAAGTGATGACATACTTCTCGTCGCCGTCGGTGTAGGTGTAGCGGGTGACGTTGCCGACGGGCTTGCCGGTGTGCTCATCAGTGTAACGGCCTAGTTCCTCGAAATGGACTTTGGCCGGGTCGTCGGCGATGACCTTGCCGTTCCGGGCGAGCATGAAGATCGGCAGCTCGGTATAGCCGTATTTCTTCTCCGTGGTAATGTAGGAGTTGATCACTGAGTAGGGGCCGGCCTTGCCGCGTGCCCAGTACCAGTGATGCATGAGCTTGAGCATGGGAGCGTTGCCCCAGTTGTGGTCGTGGTAGCCCACGCCACTGGTGGTGTGCTTGTCACCGTTCACGGTGTAGGTCGCCGTCACCTTGCCTTGGGGCACTGACGGCAGCCATGCGAAGATGTCCTCGCCCTTCTCGCCGAATAGAAAGTATCCGGTCGCAGGCCTCCAGGCGGGCAGCTGCCCGGTCAATGTGATGTCGAGTTCGATCTCTTCGACCTTCGCGTGAATGTTGTAGGTGTGCAGGTCGCCGCTGAACGTGTTCTCATCGATGCGGACGTCGCAGCGCTCCGTCGAGGCCGAGAACGTTGTCGGGTCTAGTTCGACGAGCTTGTCTAGCTGGGTACCGTCAGGCAGGGTTAGGTCGATGCGGATCGTGGGGGTCAGCGGTTTGTTAATTTCGGCGAGCTCCTTGGTCTGGAACACCACGACCAGTTTGGCGCCGTCGATCAGGTTGGCATCGAAATACCACCACTCGTAGTCGCCTGGGGAACCATCGGTGCGTCGCCCGTCCTCCCATGGCTGGATCTCACCTTGCCGAATGCGGAACCGCTCGTAATCCTCTGGATTCTTGCCGAGTCGTGTCGGAACACTCATCACACTACTCCTTTCTTTCTGAACTGTAACTGCACTCGTCCTGTTCTCTTCCACTGCTCTTCGCCTCTGTATGTCTCCATGAGCCTGGATTTAAAGTTACTTATGAGTAACTTTTCGGACTCCACGTTCACTTTAAGTAATCCGAAAACCAGAATTGAGACATGCCTAAGGTCACACTAGAGTACAAGGAACTCGTTAGGACAAGGATCCTGGAATCCGCCCATCGCGTCTTCTCACAGAAAGGCTACCGTGAGGCGACAATGGACGAGATCGCGGGAGGATTAGGTCTCAGCAAGCCAGCACTCTACCGGTACTACAAGAGCAAAGAGGAGCTGTTTAGGGAAATCCTGGGATTATTCATTGAAGCCACAGCGAAGGCGCTAAGAGAATCTTTCAAAGACTCCCGCTTTGATCCAGAGACATTCTTCCGCACTATCGACAAATGGGGGTGGACACCAAGTCTCTTCTTCTCGGCCGCCTCAGAAGCGCCAAGAAATCGCAAGCTAAGGAAGATTTTCTCGGACGGATACAAGACGGCAGTCGACATGGTTGAAACGTTTATTGAAGAACTAAAAAATCGAGGAATTATCAAAGACGGAGCAAATTCTCGGCTAATTGCTATGGGGGCTATTGCCATTCAAGACGGACTCTTGATTGGGGAAGTAGTGGGTCTAAGCAGGCAGGAGACAAGAAATGCGTTCGTCGACACCATTCAAGCAATTTTTTCAGGCCTTGTCGTAGGCAAGCCCTAGGCGAGTAATCCGTCAACCGTCCGGCAAAGGTCCACAGTTTCGATTCAGTGGATTCCCGTCGTAAAACTAGTGCGGTCAAACCGAGGCTGAAAGGTCAAAGATCCTAACTCTCGGATCAAGAGTTGTCTATTCCTTCCCATTTACTTTGGACTCCTCGGATGGAATAGAGTCGTCGGTCTCGATGACTACCGGTCCAGTGTAACCGCAGTCGGGACACCGGTACATTGCCCCAGTGTATCCGCCCATCCAGAGGATGATATTCTCAGAATGGCATTTTGGGCAGAACCTCCTTGTTACGGCTGGGTTGACCAAGAGGCTGTGCCCTCAATGATGTTTTGCGGACAGCTTCCTATCTTGACGAAGGAAAAGATGGAGTTCGGATGGCCGCAGTTAGTATCTGAGCTTGTTTGAGAACGAGGTCGGCAGTACAGGCTCCTCCTCTCTCGTCCTCCGCTCGATGACAGGATTCTGTCTCGGGACAGGTTCGTATTTCGCCTTGAACCAGTCAGGTATAACGACTGCTCTGAGGAGTTCCTGTATGGTTATTCCGCGGGCTCGAGCCTCTCCCATAAGAAGAGTGTAGGTCTGTTCGCCGAAGGCCACCATGACCTTATACGACGTTTTTACTTCACGCTCTCAAGTTTTCGAATATCCAAACGGACCACTCGAATACCTATACTGTATGTATGACAGGGGCAAGGCATATAAGAATAACTGAAGACCCGCCTCAAAATTCTGCCCGAATTCCGAATCGAACACCTTGGACCGCCAATTGCATTTATTCTGGCGGCTGAGTGATCGATAATATCTTGTCAAGGATTGTCCCGCGCTGCTCGTGCCAAGGAGAGCTCGCCATAACAGGCGAAATACGAAGCCCGGACGGGTGGCGGACAGGATTCAACCTCCAATGCAAGCAATGCGGGAAGAAATGGACCTATTCAGGTGGCATCTATAGGCAAGAGTCAGCAGAGAACCCTGGGTAACACATCCTCGCTCGATGCGATGGAGCAAGAAATCCACAACCAAGTCGAAGACCTTCCAGCATTCGCACGCGAACTCGGAAAGGACCTCCGCTTTCGCAATCTTGACCCTTCGAGCATGATTTTCACCGGCTCCGGAGATTCGTTCGCATGCTCACTCTTCGCCCATTACCTGTCCAACATGCAGGCTTTTGCGGCAGACCCATACGAGCTCCAGCTCCATCCGGAGGTGGCTAAGGACAAACCCGTCGTCATAACATCAGTCAGCGGGAGAACCAGAACGAACATACAGCTTGCGAAGAGAGTTAGAGGGCTAGCCAAGAAGCGCGTCGCAATAACCGCGAACCCCGAGAGCCCGCTCGCGAAAGAATGCGACGATGTAATTCAGTTACGATATAGAAGCGGGGGAATCCTTACCTCCGGGACGGCGAGTTTCTCGGCTACTCTACTTGCTGTAGCCTCGCTGATCCGTCGATTACCGAGACTCGATTCTCTACCAATTATGGAAAAACGAGCGGCTGAGTGGGCTCGACACTTGCGGGTCCTTCCTCGCGGAGAGTTTCTGTTCGTCGGATCCGGGACGGGCTACGCTCTCGCGATGTATGCAGCTTTCAAGATCCACGAGGTCTTGGGGCTACCTGCTCAATACCAGCATACAGAGCAGCTTGGGCATTCCCAGCTTTTCTCAATACGAGAGAAGTCAGACAATCTTCTGTTCTTATCGCCGAGTCCGGACAAGAAGACGAATGAAGTGTATCGAGCTCTTTCAAAGAGTAGTTTCAACGCGTACCTGTTGAAGAGTGACAGGCGCGATCCTATTCTGGGAACTCTACAAGTCATGTTTTGTCTGCAACACTTGGCTCTCTATCTTGGGAGAAAGATGGGACTCCAAGAATGCGCGTTCGTAGCGGACAAGAGAACGCTCGCGCTCAGTAGCCAGCTAATTTACTGACCTAGCGCTCGACATTTCAGACTGAATGTGCTTGTAAACGTCGAGAAGGTCGTCGGTTTCCATTTGATGGGAGGCTGCCCTCTTCACCTTCTCGAGGCTAGTGTTCAAGGCGATGGAATAGCCGACTACTCTAAACACCGGGACATCGTTTAGTCCATCCCCTACATGCACCGTCTTACTTAGTGGAATGCTCATCCAAGCGCAATACTTTCTGATCCCTAGCCTCTTGTCGGGTAATGGCTCGATGTCGTCGGTGATCACGCCGTTCTTCACTGCCACCTTCGACGAGACAAATCCGCGGAATCCAAATTGTTCTACGAGATACTGACAGAGAAAGTCGGGATTGTCTGTGCAGAGGATCACTGAGAGTCCGAGGCCCAGGAGCTTGTCAACGGCCTCTCGGATGTTCCGCATCATCGGAACCTTAGAGACTTCAGCCAGAACGTCTACAAGTCTCATCCCGACGAGAAGCTGAAACTGTTGCAAGAGACCCTGTCTGAGAGTTATCCGTTTCCGATGATACATCTCGTCTATCGCGTCCCACTTCTTGCCGATCCCTAAGCCTCGTGCCGCCTGAGTAAGTGCAGGTTGACGGAAGAGGGTCTTGTCTACATCGAACGATACTTCAACGAATTTTGGAGTCTTCATTCTGCTAGGACTGTCGAGTCAGTTGGCTTTGATACTTTCATATCTGATTGTTTTGCTAAGCAATTTTCTCTCTGACAAGTTTCCATCCAATCTTTAGCCCCTTTCCGATGCGCCTTTACACCCAGGGCAGGCAACGCTCTACATTTGTAAAGGACGTTGCTTAAGTAGCACTTCGAAGTGAAGCTAGCGTAGTCTGTTGGAAACTGAGAAGTGTTCCGTCTGCGGGGCCTCCGTCAAGAAGGAGAATCTGAGGGGCCATTATGACAGAGTTCATCCCAAGCGGTCTGGATCACTTAATGCTGAATCCAAGACAGTAACCTACGGTGGACAGAGGTCCATCTTCCGAAGTCATCGTCGTAGGAACTTGCTGGTGCTATCCCTGGTTGCGCTGGCAGTGATTGGTGTAGCTTTCGCGGCCGCAAGCTATGACAGAGGGGTTCACTGGCACCCCCAACTGTCCATAACACTAAACGGAAGCCCCTACACGGTGCCCGCGAATATAGGGATAGACCCAAGTTTGTGGAAGGACCACTCCTTGGATCAGTACGGAGGTGGGGGGGCGGCGGCTCTGCATACTCATGACACGTCAGGAATCATCCATGTCGAGGTTAACACTTCTCACCGAGATTTTACCCTCCACGAGTTTCTCGCGATCTGGGGTCAGCCAAGTGATGGTAGCGCCATTAGTGGGCATCCTGTGACTTCTCTTACTGTTGACGGAGTCCAGCAGGCATCGGCTACAGGGGATGTGGTTCTCAAGGACGGCCAGAAAATCGCCATGACGCTATCAGCCTAGTCGAGTAGAAGATTCCATCCCTCCGCCTTTTCTCTCAACCGCCTGAGAAGATATTGTCACGCCAGAACCGCGAGAATCGCGTGGGACAAAGTAGAAAAGTGCGGCGTATGAAACTGTCGGCAGAATAGACTCAATCATTAAAGCAGAGTCCAAGGGAATGGAAAAACCCCGAGACTCTGATCCGAGCGAACGGCAGAAGATTCTCATCGATATCTTCGCAGTTCCTGAACTCTGTTAGTGGCTTAGCTAATCATGATCTGTGTCTAGAGAGGCTCGACGTAGCCGAAGTTTTCCCGAATGATACTCCGGACTTGCTCTGCTCTCTCTTTCGTATTCTTGTCGAGGAAGATCTTGACGATGTGGCCCTTCTCTGTCTCGGTCTTTAGTCCTTCTTTCCGGAATTTTTCTAGCGCGTCGTTCAGTGTGAAGTGGTTGCCGAAAGTTGCGATAACCACTGCTTGGCTCTTCTTCCTCTTCCCACCCAGCCGGACGGCTGTCTTTCTGAACCCTTCAGCTAGACCGTACGCCATACCTTGTCTGACCTAGAGGCGGAATGTCGATTTGCTATATGGCTATCTCTAGGGGGCTACTCTTGCCGCTCGGCTTCTTTCCGAGGACCCGTCCAAGCTGTATCTCGACAGCCTTCCGTTTTGACCTCTCGCCGCCGTACCATCGTTCAACCTGATCCCTCCCGTACTTACGACGGAAAAGTTCGAAGGTATGTTCGAGTTTCTCGGGAACCAGTCTGCCTGTCCCCTCGAATAGAATCTCTGAGACTTCCACTTCTACCCGGGGAGTCTTTACCACGTTCTTCCACCAGTGAGACGATTCGTGTGCGAGGAAGTACAATTTTCCGTCTTCAAATGCGAACCAGAGCTCGATGTCGTGTTTCAGCCCGGTCTTTCTCCCCCTCGTCGTGAGATTCAGGTATGGGGTCTCTTCCAGCATTACCTCGCTCGTCATCATTCTTCCTAATTCTCTCCTGTCGCACCTACTGTTACTGCTTCCGTCTTTTCTGAAGATTTTGTTACCGGCTTTTCAGGGAGCAAGGAATACTTGCCATCTGGTGTGCGGTAGAGTGCTATTCGAGCGGTCGTCTCCCAGCTGTCACCAGTTGGATGTCGGATCTGTACTGTGACGACTTCGGCGGATGGTTCAGTTTTTCCTGGCCATATGGTGATTCCTAGGAAGTCTCCATTCGGGAGTTTTGTGGAGAAGCGAGCTTTCGGGGTCTGCTTCTCAGCCATCATGCCCTCACACGGTACATCGGGCCTGTATAAATTACCGCATGGATTGCGGCTTCGTCGTCCCATCAGATTGTTCGACCGTCACCTATTTAGACCCAAAAAGAGACTAGTATTAGCGACGGATTATGAGCATTGAACTGAAAGCGCAGAAAGGAGACACTGTCTCTGTCCACTACATCGGAAAATTCCCAGGCGGAAAGATATTCGACACGTCAATGGAAAAAGAGGCCAAGAGCGCGGGACTATTCAGCGCATCCCGCGACTACCACCCCTTGATGGTGATTCTAGGAACCGGTAAGGTGATTCAGGGATTTGACGAGGCGTTGATGGGTATGAAGGTGAACGAGGAGAAAGAGATCGTTATTCCACCCGAGAAGGCTTACGGGAAGAGCGGGACTCATCCTATGGCCGGCAAGACGCTCCAGTTCAAGCTTCGAGTAACAAACATCAGAAGACCCTAGGGTCGAGCATCTTAGGCCGGGATTCCCTCTTTTTTCCCAACCCGCCTTTCTACGCCAGATTCTTCTCCATCGAGAGCCAGCCAACCTCTCTCTTGAACCCTAGCCTGGCGTTGACGGCCAGCATCGGAGCATTGTCCGAATGGTTCCACGTCTTGATCATCTTGTAGCCGTTTCGCCTCGCGAAATCGATCACCCCCAGCTTCAACGCCATCCCAATGCCGCGACCACGATATTCACGCCGAACCCCGGTCATTATCTGCCAGAGAGAACTAGGCTCCTTATCGATCCGAAAGACGATACTGTGACCAACGTAACGGTTCCCGTCAGAAGCAACCAAGAAGCCGTCAGGTAGGAGACTGGGACTCTCCAGCATCGACCTCACCCACTGCTCATATGAGATCGGCGTATACGGAACCGGGAATGGGACATCTCCCTCCAGCTCTTGAGACAGCTCGTAAAGCTCCCTCACCTTCTCCGGACCGTTCACCTTCTCAGCCCGGAGAGTCGATATCTTGATGCCTTGACCAGACGCCTTTTCCGCGTACTTCTGGAACAGGTCCGAATCTACCTTCGACGGGTCCAGCCATGATTCCCACATTCTCTTCTTCTCAACGAAGCCTCGTTTCATCGCGAACGCCATTGATGCAGGCAGATTCTCCTTGACAGTGGCCCAAGCGGTCGTCGCGTGAAGCTCCTTCAACTTCAACTCCAGCCGGTCGTAGATCGTGCGACCATTACCCTTCCGCCGATACATCGGGTCGACCAAGACTTCGACCATGAACTTCCGCGGATGAAACATCCACCACGCATGATTCAGTCTCCCAAACCCTAGAACCTGGCCCGCGTCTGGACCCGTACAGGCGAAGCGGCTCAGATGATATTTCGACTTGTCACGGCTCTCATCACTGTAACGGATCTCATCAACACTCGTAGGACTGTCAGGATAGTTCGCGTTATAGATCTCAACCAGCCTGTCGTAGTCTGATGATTCAAAATCCCTGACGACGGGAGAGGTTGTCTGCTGCACCGAACCAAAACTCCTCTATCACTGTCTAGAATGAAAAAGCTTTGCGAGTTGCTTCCTCCCCCGCGATATGAATCGTTCTGCCATACCCGTGGCTAGCCTCCAGTCTGCGTAATTTCAATCGCAGCAATCGACGAATATCCAACGCCTGTCTGCCGGTCGACAAGAGACCGTAAGAGCAGCCCTGACGCGCAAGTTTCCGGTTATCGTAAAGCGGCTATCTCTTTTCTTCGGCTGATCCCGTTTTCGATTGTGCTTTTCTCGATCTCGTCGTAGAGCTTGTCTGCTTCTGCCAAGATCGTTTCGAACTCTTTAACCAGTTCTTCACTTACTGACCTCTTCCCGATCTCGACCAGTTCCTTCACAAACTCCTCCGCCTCCGGTTCCTCGATTCCCTCACCCGTCTCCTTCCAGTATCGACGCTCTGTCTCGAGGCAGGTCTTTAGTCTCGACAATCGTGACTTGAAGAGCGCTTCATCCAACGCGCGCCCCTTACCCCCCCGCTTAGCAACATTAGCATGAAGGTCCACTATCGTCCCGCTGTCGACTGCGAGCCGGACTAGTGATTCGACCGCTTCACCCGGACGTAGCTTCTCCAAGGCGCAGAGCTGTTGAAACTGTTTGAAGAGGACCCGGTCTATTCTAAGACCCGTCTGCTGCTTAGACAACTCGACCAAACAAGATGTCGAGACCATTGACTAAAGCAAGAGAGCAGACCAACAACCATGTTTAGGTCGACCCGCTAGCCACAAAACCCGAGACCGCCCCTGCGGAACGGCTCTATCGAGACCAGAGAACCCCGTCTTGTTCGAGGGTCCCAGAAGGAATCAACGACGCAGGACACAGACTGGGCACTCCACAGTCGGCAAGAACGTCACATGGGTCCAAACAGAACACCATCCGACGTTACACGACCTCAACAGCTAGGCTCCAAGAGATCTGATAGTTCCGCGTTTCGACACCAATTTTCTAAGAGCAGTAGCGCCCAAATCCTTGGATTTGAAATTTACGACGAGCTATGCCGACGTGCATTCCAGTATGCAGTTCTTTGCTAGATCCCATTTCGATCAAAAATACGTTTAAGCAGCCCAAGAGCCCATCAAATAGGCAACTCCTGGCAGAGGGGACAGCGGATGGAAGTTCTTTCGATTGGAATCCTGTCGGACAACGAAAAAGTACGTTACGCACTGAACCTCCTTCAAACACCATCATTGTATGACTTGGACGCCATAGTTGTTGACTCAAGTAGAATCTGGCCAGTTCAGCTCAACTGCCAGCCTGGTTCGTCGGCAAATGTCGGGCTCCTCCAAAGTATGTCACCTTACCGTGAAGCATTTAGTGTGAAGGGTATCGAGGCACTGCACCTCGTATCTAGAGGGGGAACGATCGTCTGTCTCTTACAACCGCTTGCTATGTTGACTTCCTTCGAATCTACAGGTAAAGGAAGTCTCCAAAAACTCCAGATGAGTCAGTATGATTGGCTGCCGATTACTAGTTTTGCTAGCCTTGTTCAGCAGGGGCAGGGGGAACACATAACGAGGACCAAGTCGAGTCCATTTGACGAGTATCTGAAGCCCGACAGGGTTCGTTGGGTTGCCCATCTAACGAATGTGAACGACTCCACGCAATTCCAGACGCTCGCAAGGAACAAGGCAGACTTCCCCGTAGCCTGCCGTTTTAGAATCGGTTTAGGCGCTATCTATGTTCTGCCTTATTCCACAAATCCCAAATTCTTTGAAGTCATTCTCAACTGCCTCGCGAAGTCATCTCAAGGGCATGTCAGGAGGCGGGCCCCTGATTGGATAATGAGTTGGGCTCTTCCCGGAGAGGGAGAACTGAGCAAACAGATCAGCGATGTGACGGACAAAATAACGGCGCTTCAGACAAAGTCACAGGAACTTAAGACGAAGCTTTACGAGCTTTCATTGGTTAAGAGTCTTCTATACGAACGCGACTCCCCTCTCGAGGATGCGGTGAAAGCGGCTTTCAAGGAACTTGGTCTCAGCTTAGCGAAAGACGATGAGAAAGATTTTGTATTCAGCGGTACCGAAGAGCGCGTCATCTTCGAGGTGACGGGATCTGAGGGAACTATTGATGTCGATAAGTTCCGTCAGTTGCTGGATTACTTGACGACAGAGAATAAGGAAGGTATTAGCGCTAAGTCGATTCTCGTGGGAAACCATCAAATCGACTCCCCCCCTGAGAAAAGGGGACAGCCATTCACGCAGAAGGCCGTGGCTCAGTCGAAGGTTCATGACACATGTCTCCTACCAACAGTTGAACTCTACCGGGCAATCGTAAAGGTGCGCCAAGGAAAGGTCGATCCAAAAGCATTCTGGAAATCACTCGTTGAAACTTCGGGCGTATTCAGCTTGGGGACTTCGAAACTTGGCGAACGACCCGGCACTGTTGAGACATCTGTGAATACCGTTAGCTGAGCGGATAGTTCTAGGGCATGGGATAAAGCCAACGGCGAAAGGGCAAATTCAGTACGGGTAAGGCGGAGGCAGTCCGGAATAAGCGGACTGATACAAGGATGGCTCTCTTGCCTCTTCTAATTGATTGTCGGCAAAGAAGTCCGTCAGCTTCTTGAAAATCTCAGCCTTGATCCCTAACACTTCCGCACCCTTGATGGGAAATTCCTTTGCTAATTTCGAATCCGCCATCTTCAGTTCTTCAAAAAACTTCTTCATCGGAGCGAGATGTGCTTCGTCGTAGTTGCCCAATACCTCGAAGCCCAACCCTTTGAGCAAAGCCCAGATGTTGAATGCAGATAGACCCATTGCCTTGTTTCCAATATCAAGAATGGTCTGCCATAGTTTCTCGTAGGCTGCAACGGTTTGTGCCGCATTGTCGAGGGTCGTGATCAGATTCTTGGGGTAGAGTCTCCATCTTAGGAACATTCCGTGACGTCTCAACAACTCGCTACTTCTCGCGAATGTCTTCGATTGATCTGCGTTTATGGACTGAACCGTGCCCTTACTCTCCCTAAATGCTGGGCTCAAGGCTCGCTTGTTGAGGAACTCCAGTTTTCGAAGAGCAGAATCCCTCAGCCTTTCAGAAATTAGAAAGAGGACGGTAACGCTGGTAGCGATGGACGAAACAATACTCACCTTCGCTTCGATAGTAGTAGGGAAGAATACAATTGCAGCTAACCCAAAAAGAAGTATTCCCAAAGCCGGAAGCATGGCGTAAAGGGCTACTTTGTTAGAAACGCTCATACTTCTTTAGCCCTACGATTTCTGAATTGAGCGTGAAAGGCTTGCTCTGTTTCTTGACGAGTCATTAATCGATCCCTTGCGCCCTCATGGTGTGGACCCGCTCGAATCATGGGTCCCTTGATCTTGAGCCAGTAAGGTTTGTCCGCACCCTCATCTACTTGCACTACCACTACTCGCGTATTGTTAATCGCGACCACTCTGAGAGTGTGAGGTACGACAGGGTCGCAATGCGCATGAGAAATGCTCGTGATTATGTCGTCAATCTTGGATAGCTGTGACTCCGGGACCCCGTTGATTGCGCCGTTGTTCTCGACCCCTATCAGGATTTTCCCTCCATGAAGATTTGCGAAGGACACCATGGTCTCACAGAACTCAGAATGGTTTCCGCTCATCTCTCGCTTGAATTCAAGTTCTAACCCTTCGCCCTTCTGAATGAGTCTTGTCAGCTGTTCCGCAGTAAATTCGAACTCAAGCAGTTGCATTAGATTCTCGTGCTTGAGGTTTCTTGAGAAATCTACGAACATTTGAGGGCGTATCAAATCGGGCATGCTTAGGCTAGTGTATTCTGGGCCAGAATACTCCTTCGCCAATTGCAGGACGCGCGATTCTGATGTTACAAGTGGGAAGATACGCCCATGTTTACGTTCGCCAATGAATTCTCGTAGCTCTTGAAGGAGTTCTGGATATTTGAAGATCCGAGTCTCGGACTTCTTGCCTTTTGGTTTGATCTCTATCCCGTTGTTGGTGAGGTCTTCAACTCGCATTCCTGGTAGAGTTTGCGGTTTAGGCACCCATTTTCCGTCCACATGTTTCCTTTTCGCCGACCCTACTATCTCTCCAACTTTGAATCTTTCAAAAACCATCAGTTTGAAGATAAGTGAATAGTCAGGACGGCTCTTGTGCTGTCCAAGAACTCCAAGGAACCGTTTCACTTCATCGCTGTTTAGTGCGGTTCGAATTTTCAAGACACTCTTTGAAGCCATCACTCGAAGGTGCGTATATCACACGTTTGCTTAAGCGTCATTTTGAGATACCTGCCCTTTCGCGGGCATCTCGACCTCCAGATCTTCAAACTGAGTCGGGCGCTTCCTTCTATTCTTAAGACAAAGGACGACCTTCTGGAAAGACGATCTTTTCTGGCGTACGGGCCTCTACGAGGGGTCTATTCCCTGCCTAGATTGTTGAGAAGTTGTTGGTAGAGGTCATCACGTTTCTTGTCGGAGTAGCTATTGTATGCTAGCTCGACCACTTTGTATCCCCGTTTCCTAAGAAGAGACCGCAACTCCTCGTCCTTGATCATCTGCGAGTCTGTGAGATGCGGTCTCCATCGACGAAAACGAGCGTAGGTCGTGGCTCGGGCGAAAAAGAAGTCGGCTGTCGTAATAGGAACTTCGATCTGTGTCTGATACTGGATTTCGGAAGACTCTAGCTTTATCGCCAATTCTCGTTCCATCCGACTGGGATTCGCAAATAGCCATTCACGCCAGTGGCTCCGCTGACCCGACATCTGTCAATTTCAGCTGTCTTTCGGCTATTGCTCAGACACGAGAACGAAACTGCTGATCGTCATGGCGATCCACAAGGAGCTACGATTAAGTAATGATTACTGAGTCGATTCTCGTGTGAGCAAAGGACTGTTATCTCTACAGCCTGTTCAGGGGTCTCAGAAATCCTCTTGGGCTGCAGGAAAGGTCGTAGCAGCCGTGTTCTTCTCTTTGTGTTCCTGCCGTTGGCAGGCTGACTCTTAAGTGTGGTACGGCGTCTCGGTACGAAAGTGGAGCTCCAAGAGAGCGACGATCAAGTGGTGTGCAGGATTCGCGATGGCGATAAGACCTTCGGCTTGACTTCGAAGACTGTGGAACTAACGACTAGCTGAGAAATAGATAGACGTTCTTGGAATATCAGATTCTAGGCGCAGGTGGAAGTTAGAGCTTGACAGCCTTTTGTTCGTGTCTACGACCGAATGCTCGTGGCGGTAGGAGAATTTGCAGCAGATTCCTTAGCGAGTCCCTTGAATCCTCTTCCCGTAAGGTCATGGCTTGTGCTTCCTCAACTTTGTGATCGGCTGTTTGCTCTGGCCTAACACTTATCCTGTGAAGCGGGCTAGCCATTAGGTGTTCAACCATCATCGATTTGGCACCCTGTAGCCCACAAGCCGGGCAGGTGTAGACGGTTGTATGCGTCACCAAATTAGGCTCTGTCTTGTCCGTGACTGTTTTGGTTGGTTTTACAGCTCTCTTCAGGCGCCCTTTGCGTCCTAATTCAAGCCTGATTCTACCGGATCTGACTCTTCGAGGCTTCTGTATCTTTTTGGTTCCATTTCTCGCTGCTGAACGCGGCTTACCACTCACTCGGTTACGCGGGGTTGTTTTCTTTTCAGTATGCCCAGGCAGGAGTCCCGAGAGAGCCCCAGTGAATCCCTGAATGTATCCGAGGATCCTCCTCTTCATACAAAAGCCCCGAGACTACCATGAACTAGACGGGCTTCGAGTGCTGATTCCCAGTTGTTACTTGTCTTGACATGATGTCGGTAACAGTCGTCGGTGAGGTTAGGAGCAAAGAGGGAACGAAGTGGACCCTTGATTCGTCCGTGAACCTCTCACTGGGACTCGTGAGTGCGGCCTTGGCTTGGACAATGTCTTTCGCGAATCTCCTTACTAGCAGGGAGAGGGGGTGAGATCCTGCTGGCTCGGTGCTCATGCCGAGAGGTTCTCGCAGGTCCATCAACCACATGTCTTGTATTTGTCAACAGTCTTGGCGGCACGTTCTTGGACCCGGTGGTTCGAGTTTTCTTTGCCCGCAGTTCTCGCATACTAGGACTCTGCCGATGAAGTCGGGGTCTGATCGGTATTGGATCTGGTGATTGGTGGGTCTCTGACATGGCTGACAGAAGGCGGGACGATCGGAACCAAATTCGAACTGTTCTACATGGCCGAGTCCCCTAAGCACAGCGTCGCCGAGTTCCATAGATCCCTTGCGTGCATAATGCCACCTTATTCCCCCAGAGTTTTCTCCAAAATACTAACTCTGTCTTCGCGGCTTTCCCCTTCGCTTAATCATGAGTGAGGGTCTCGCGTCTTTGCTGTTTTTCGATTTCCGCTCAAGGATGTTCCAGAAGCTCATTCGATCTTCTCGCGCCCTGTCTACACATTTGTTCTGCCCTGCGGGAACTGCCGAGCAACTTAGAGCCTTAATCTTCAACGGCAGAGTTTCGAGGCCGCGGACTCGGCAGCGGTTGGCGCGTATCCTATATCGGTGTCTTCTAAATTCAATCCCGGGATACCGGCAGTATTAAATTAAAGTTCCGAGGATGCTGGTTTGCCCCATTTCCAATTCGCACGGTTCCCTCTATTGTTCGGCCATAAGGAGACGAAGGGGCACCGGAAATACTTAGGACATGTTGGGAGGTGGAAAATATAGATGAAAACCTTGAAGATTCTCCTAGCGCTCTTATCGCCACTACTACTCCTCCTCCCAGTAGCTTACGCTGCACCTACTTCTGCCAGTGGCAGCTTCACGGTGAGCAACTCACCGCCCACAGCTCGGGCCGCGGGCGGGAACATGATTCTCACATATGACTCTGCCTTCACAGCTACTGGAACCTTTGTTGGAACCTGTTCCGGGCAGGCTGTTACTGTGACGCACGCTGATGGTACCGCGAATACCAGGGCAACATGCACCTTCATCGGGACGATCGGGGATAAGTCAGGCACGGCCATGTTCCTCGTCGTAGCTCAAGGCAAAGGGTCGTCCTTCCGGGGACACTTTACAGTACTTGCGGGTGGGACTGGTGACCTTGCAAGGCTCAGAGCCGAAGGATCGTTCTCCGGCACCGCTACCGGACCTCTGACCAGCGCTGGAACCTATACCGGGCAGATTAATTTCAGGTAGACAAGTGGACCTGAGCCCGGACTCCTCTCCTTTTTTGCACATTTGATCACAACGGTAGCTATACCGTGACTCGAATTTGGTTCCGTCAAGCGTGCGCACATAGTTGGTTTTCGAGTAGAAACTATTGCCGGCTGGACCCCAGTTTCAGCTAAGCCTTCGCCCGGGGTTCTCCGTTACCGTTTACGGTTACCAGACCCGTTACCAGCCAAGAAATGTCAATTGCAGTTGCTCTTCGCGACATAATCCTCGTGTTTGGGGAAGTTCTAGGATGGAGATGGCAGGATTCAGTCTCTGTCCCTTGATTGCAGATAGATACGGTCAGCGACCTGATTGTCCCTAGGAAACGCCTTGAAAACGGCTGAGGGTGCGTGACGATGTTAAGGTCAGCGAGAAGTCTGCGATCAGTTATGCGGACAGGTTGAGGAGTTGTCATAGTCAACCTTGTCAGTTACGCACTCTGGCAAACATACTATCTCATGATGAGGTTTGCGAATATCTATTCCAGACCAACGCTTTTCTTCACTGTTCTAACGGTCGTCCTTTGCGTCGACGAGGTTTTTCTACTCGAGGGGCTAATGTAAGCTTTTGATCTTCCTTGAAATGGGCAGTCGTAGCAACTGCTTACACCGCCGGGTTCATCCTATATGTCTTGACTCCTGAGCCCGTCGACGCACTCGTCTTAGCGCTTTACATAGCTGTCGTCGCCGCTTCAATGCTTATGCCCTTACGTGAGGGTTGGGCTAGCAGCGCCGCGGTCGTATATCTCAGGCTGTTTGTAGTACAAGCTATTTTGTTTAGCATTTCTGTACCGTTGATCATACTGTCTTCTGTTTTCCAGTCGGATGCCAAAAAGTACGAAGGAGCTGCACTAGTCATTTTTTCGACGTTTTTCTTTGTAAGTGCACCAGGGCTGAGACTCGCCAGGCTGGGAGACTATCTTAGACGACACGGGCTTGAGGACCTAACAAAGAGAAGCTCCTTTGGAACCAGAGACGATCATTTCATTCTGGATTATTCAATCGGTCGATGGTTTCAACATGCAAGTTTTGCGCTGGGCTATGCTGGACTTCTTACGGTCTACTTTCTCGGATGGTTTTTGCTGGTTGGGATCCTTTGGTTTCCCCTTTCAGTTTCATTGATAGCCTTGGCTGTCATGATTTCCAAAAGATTGGCGAGAAGTCTTCTTTCACCCTACGATCCTCTGAGCATCGCGTCACAAATCGAGTCCGTTTATCCTCCTGGGTCGTTGAGGAACATTTCACCAAAGTCTATTGCGGTTCCTACGTTCTTTTACCTGATTTTTGCGTGGAGTGTTTCGCCGAACTCGTGGACCTTCCTCGCGTTAGTAATTCCATACTCGGTCCTTGTCTTGGGTCTCCTCGTCCTTGGTCGATCCTCCTGTAAGTCCGACAGAAAATAGGCTCGATACCTCTCAAATCTGGTGCCTAATGCCCGCTACTACTTTTTTGGAAGGACAGTTACCAAACCTGCGAGTCGAAGGTTCAGTAATATTCGACTGTTCTCACCGATGCACCTAAAGTTGGTTCATGCTCTCGACAAGCTTAAGGAAACTCGTCCCGAGTCTCGTCGTTGTGCGTGCTACTCTCGGCTCGTCGCTGTTAGCTTACTCGATCCTGATTCTGGCGCTGGGAGTGAATCAGCCTTTACTGTTGGTGCCCTCAAGGTCTATGGAGCCGACGATCGATGCAGGCGATGTTATTGCGATGCGAGGGATCAGTGCTTCACAGATCCGTCTTGGCGATGTTATCATCTATCAACAGGCCTATTCCCAGGTTCTGCTCATTCACAGGGTTGTCTGCATAGTAACGTCCACTAGCTCTGAATGCACGGGTTCGCTGTATGTCTACATGAAGTGTAGAATTGCTCCCTGCTACTATACGAAGGGTGACAACGAGCCAGGCCCGGACCCGTGGGTAGTATCAGCCGGTCAGATAGTTGGTGTCTGGACAGGCTTTAGAATTCCATACTTCGCCATGGCATTCATCTGTCTAAAACAGGACGCTCAGTGTCCTTCGCCTTGGGGACCTCTGAGTCTCATCGCTCTAGGATCAGCTGTTGCTGGCGATTTGGTCTTCGAGTATTGGATCTCGAAGAGGACTTGGAAGAGTAAGGCCGCGAAGCAGATCATTTCCAGAACGGAGGACCCGAGAGTTGACCCCGTCTAACTTAAAACTCGTAAGAGGACTGCTGGGTCCCTTACTCGTTCTTGCCACACTCCTCGGAATTGGATATGGAGCGGTTGTGATACTGCATTCTCTTCCTGCTCATGCGTCGGTCAAAGCTCTCTCGATGAGATTCGTCAATAATCAGAACTCCACCATATCTAACTGGAACATGACCCTGATTGACAATAGCACTATGACGGCCATAATGGGAATAGTTTGCCAGCGAAACTATTCGACAAACGAGTGTAATGAGATCGGTCCGATTTACTATGTAACTACTCCCTTCTACATAGAACCTGGTCAGGCGATGACTTTTGAACTCGGAGTTAACACAACAACGCCACTCTGGGAAGTCCATATTTCCTTCTACGGCTGGCCCCACGAGGGCCCCCCGTCGAACGAGGCGATCAACTCGGCCCTGGCTGGCCCTCCGACAACAGAATGGCTGTTCTACAATTCGACTAGCAACAGCATAATTCAATGAACCTTTCCTCTGACTGCGGAGAGGAATGGTCCTAGTGGAGGACTGGTATTCGTTCGGAGTGTTCCTTGTTCTCGGTTGTCACGGCGTAGGCTTTGGGCGCTGTGGCTCCGACGAAGAGGTCTCGGATCTCGATCCCTCTCCCAGCCTTGTCTAGACCGGAGAGCATGGTGGAATGTCACCCGGAGGGGAGGCGTTCAGGTACGCTAGAGATTACTCGAATAGGAGTCGCATCCCTTACGGCTCTCTGGAGGACTGGTCCCGGCTTGACAAGGTCAGTGATGATTATCGGTCTGACTGGTGGTTCTCTCTTCCTCCTCGCTGGGTTCTTGTCGCTTCTTCCGTGGGCGGTGAGCGGCTCTATCGCTGGAGTCCTACTCGGGGGCTGGTTTGGGGGAGAGATCAAGAAGCGGCTGGACAAGGGAGGGAACGAGGGGGGTAAGGAGACCAGGGTCATTAGGTTCAGGAAGAAAGCCCTGCTTGAGGATAATGTGTCGGAGATGAGGACTGCGGGTTGGGAGCCGAGATGGGAATCGTATCGTGAGACCCAGACAGGCCTCTTAGTCCGCCGGATAGTATACTCGGTCGTAATGGAAAGGAAACAGCGAAAACATGAATTCAAAGGACTAAGACAGCTCTCGAAACTCCTCTTCCCACACAAGCAGCACTCTTAGCGGACCGGAAGCCCTGCCCAGAATCTCCTCCGGCATCGGTTTTTTGATTTCTCCGATTGGTTAGTAGTGTTCGGCTGTTTTTGCGAGTACTATAGCGCTGGATGTTTTGACAGTCTCGCCACCCCGGTAACATGTTTCATTTAGAAAACGGGACCTATCTCTAGTCAAATGAACATCCGAGGCCACACCCGACTCGTATCAGTTCTGCTTGCAGGCTTAGCAGGAGCAGGCTTGCTGACGGTCGGCTTCGGACTCACGCCTCTCAGCGGGTCGATCTTCGGTCCATATTTTGGCCTTGGTTCAAAGGGCGACTTCTCCCTTTCATCAAACTCTCCCATCACAGTCACGCAGGGTGGGACTGGAACCATTTCAGTAACGGTGACTAGTGTCAATCGTCTTAGCGGAGACGTAGGTGTCACTGCGACACTAACCACCAGCTCACCACTCCCCCGCTTGTTAGTACCAGCCAGTCATCTGTCAAGCTCACACCCGGAGGAACCGTGTCCTTCTCAGTCAACATCGCAACAACGAGCTCAACGAGTCTCGGATATTACAACATCAGCTTGCAAGGAAAGACAGGAACCGTTTCGCATTCGATAAATCTCTCAGTAGACGTAACTCCGCCTCCCTCTCCCGACTTTTCTATCTCGGCATCACCATCCTCAATGCTGGTAGCCATAGGCAGTAACTCAACTGGTACCTTGACTGTTTCGAGCATCCAAGGCTATTCAGGAAGTGTTTCGCTGTCTGCAGTCGTCAGTCCCGTCACCACTGACCATCCAAGCGTCTCGATCAAACTGACAAGCATCAACCTGCTAGGCGGCGCAACTAACTCTACGACCATCCTCGTCCATCCAACGAATTATACAGTCGGATACTACAGCATTATCGTTACAGGAGTGAGCGGCTCGCTGAGCCATCCGCTCACGATTCCCCTCACGGTCTACGGCGGGAGCGGTGAAACGATCAGCTACAAGTCTTACACGATCGACTCGGGCACGCAAGTGACGCTCACCGTCCAGAACCTTGGAGGCGCAAACATGAGATTCCTATCCTACTATGTCGTGGATGGGAGTCTTAACCAGTATAATCTCGCTAGCTGGAACGGCCCAACCCTCAATCCTGCCCAGACCGGAACTTTAACGATCCAGATTGGAGCAAGCTGCACTGGATGTGTCCTCTCCGGATCACCATTCAACTTCGCCACCGGCTATAGCTACGGCATAACACTGGTGACAGCAACGGGGAGCCAGTTCACGTGGGTAATAGGACAGTCTGCAAGCCAAGAACATCTCTCCTTTGAAGGGAATTCCTTCTCCTCAGGCACTAACGTGACTGTCACCCTTCGGAATACAGGAGCGATCTCAATCCAGCTTAGTGCGTACTCGGCGAGAGACGCCAGCGGCAACGCTTATTCACTATCTCCCTTCGTGGGTCCCACCTTAGCGCCGAACCAGGCCGTCGCAGTATCTTTTACGATCGGTTCAAGCTGCTCTGGCTGCAGGCTTTTAGGAAGTCCCTTCATATTCAACCCAGGTTATGGCTACTGGATTGTAGTTACTACCTCAAGCGGTTCGATCTTCTTATTCCAAGTGTTCCGGTGAAGATCTTCTCGAACAATTCTCTCGTGTGAGAGTATCGTGCGTTCAGTTTATCACCGAGCAGATTGGAGCCGTGACCGTCGCTTCATAGATGTATAATCCGCGATGGTTCAGAGAGGAGAGGGTCGAGGTTTTACACCGGGCCATCGAGACAATCAGCTTCGGCACGTTTGTGACGTCAGGTAAGGCAGGCTTGCTCGCGAGCCACATCCCTATGATGGTTGAGAGATCAGAGGGGAAGTTCGGGACGATTCAAGGCCACATAGCTCGCGGGAACAACCAGTGGAGAGACACAGATCCGGGAAGCCAAGCGCTGGCGATGTTTCTGGGGCCGGACGCCTATATCTCGCCTTCATGGTACCCCGCTCACCGAGACGGTGGGAAGGTCGTTCCCACTTGGAACTATATCTCGGTTCATGCGAGCGGACGGCCAGTATTCTTCGATGATGCGGAACGATTGTTGAGATTCGTTACGAAGCTAACGGTCCATTTCGAAGACGCGTCTTCGACCCGATGGAGAGTTTCGGATTCGCCGGAGGACTATATCGCCTCCGAGCTCAAGCAAATCGTAGGTTTCGAGATGCCGATAGAATCTCTTGAGGGGAAGTGGAAGCTGGGCCAGAACCGGCCGGAGGCCGACCGGAATGGAGCGATTGAAGGCCTACGACGCCGCGCAACGGGAAGAGATCTCGAAGTCTCAGACGAAATGGATGCACAGCTGAAAGGAAAATAATGCTCAACTCGGTAGTGAGCAGTCGAAGACTGTTTTCGTTATCTTGGAAAACGATGTTGGACTAGTTTTTTCAGCTAATTCAAAGACGTCTAGGTGGCAGGTGGTAGAGCCCTTTGTTCCCGGATAAGGCCAAGATGGTCAGAAGCGCGAACGCCCTTTTTGTGACGTTAGCCGTTGCGACTGGGGTTTATCTGGTGATAGCAATTCTACTGACGTTTGGGAAACCGGGCTTCGCAAGAGATCCGAACATCATTCCATGGCTCTTCCTTGGGCTTGCCCTTGTTTCTCTGGCAAACATCGGTGTCACAGTCTTCGTCCAGACCAGCAAGAAGTTGATGTCAGAGAGGCTTCGTTATGACCCGATCAGCCGGACCTACCTGATAATGTCTACAGGCGCTATTCTGTCCGAAGCGCATGCAATCTATGGGCTCGTTCTGACGCTCCTTTCGGGCTCAGTGTTCTACGGGGTTGGATTCACGATTGTCGCATTGGCAAGTCTCTGGTGGGTCTGGAAACGATTCAAGCAGAGTCTCGCAAGCCTTCCGAACGAGTAGACCCAACCGGTGCGGGGTTTCTTCCTTGTCTGGCCCGTTGCGACTCGCGACAGTCAATGAGTTTTTGGTTTCGTGGATGCGATTTCTTCGTATCTCTTCTCGACGAACGGCATTACTTGTTTCAGATCCTTCAGTGCCTTAAGCGGTGTGACCCATAGTCTGCCCGTTTGGCCGGCCATTTCGAACGGCTTCCCACCGAACCTAGCCTTCAACGCCTGCTGATCTTTGTCCGAGAGTTTCATCAGTACAATACCGTCTGTTACGAGGAAGCAGAGGAATTTTCGGCCGCGGAAGTAGCATTGGCAGCCCATCATCGGCTTAGAAGTTACTTCTTTCCATTCTAGAACCTCCGAGTCGAACGCTTTCTGAATCTGAGCCATCTTCAGCTCATCGAAGTACTTCATTAACCGGCCAGTCCGCATCCCGCCTTAGTAAAGGGAATCTTCGCGGTGAGGACCACCTCAGTTCAACATCGTCGCCCGTTCCTCAGTGGAGTTGTCCCCGGCTTGGTCTTGGTAGCACTGAAATTCATTTTCTTCCTACCGATCGACATAACCAACATCCTTTACGGAGTGGCGGTACTTCTCACGCTTGTGATTACGACTGGTGAACTTCTACAGTACAGACCGTTCGTGCTAGAAGCGAGGACCCTAGACTTCGTTGCAGGACTGTTGTTCCCTCTAGACTGTTATGCGGTACTCGTACTCTTCGGGGTGCCATTAACCAGCTAACTAGAAATGGAAGCTGAACCCCCGGGGTCCTGAATTAAGGGAATCTCGGAAATCTTCTGAACGCATAGAACCCAACCAGTAGCTATCCGGTGTGTTTGGATTGCAAAGAGTTAACTTCGTGTAAAATGATCCGAATGTGGCTGAAGGTTCAGCCTTTGAGGGTCTTCTGGTGGGCTCCGATCTCGGTGATCGGGCTTTACTTGTCCGCATGTCTGGTATTCGGGACCGGGCCCCTCTACCTAGCGTATGACACGGTTTCTGAGATTGGCGGATTCTTCATCATTGCCGCGATCCTTGTGGGCGCATTCTGGGTTTGGAATTTCGTCGGCAGAGGCTTCCTCAGAACAGCAGCAATCCTAGTCCTTGCCTACATGCTGGTGGGTAGCGCTCTTTCTACAGTATTCGCCTCATCCTTCCCCTTCTCTCCAGCGATCAGTGACCAGGTGACTACCACACTCACGGGCTCTCAAAGCGTTTCCACGCAACCGTCAATCTTGATCTTCTCCTTCCCTAATTCTTGCGCGTTGGGAGCGGGTAACGAGTCAAGTTCGCAGTCGTCAGGTTACAATGTCTTCTCCTACGCGCACGCTCGGTCAGCCAGCATGGCCAACTGCAACGGATTCGGCTATCTTCAACTCGAAACATTCGCGAGCGGAATCGGTGCATCCGCCTCGGCAGCATCCAACATATGGTGGAGCACGAACGGCATCAACGTACCTAGAACCTCTAGCGGCTACTCGCTTCTCAGCGTTCAACTGGACCTCTCCATCAATGGCTGGCAAGTCCCGACTGGCGGATCAGCCGCAAACAGCCAGGCAACTCTTCAATACGCGATGAAACTCATGAGAGACGATGGCAATCAAGAGTACTTTTTCAGCAAATATTTCCATAACGCGGTAGGGTTCGGCGGCGACTACGGACCCACGTATGACAACATGCTTGTTGAATCGGGTCATTCCTACACCATCGTTGTGATGTTCAACGCGACCTCCTTGTCCAGAACCTCAGCGCCCACAACATCAGCAAAAACGGAGACATGTTTTGGCTTCCCGTCAACATGTAGCCCTGCCCCAGAAGAACCGGGAGCTCTCGGCTACTGCCCAACAGGCATACCTAGATCTGGCGGGAATTGTCCTTACATCGAGTGGAAGTCAGCGAGCTACAATATTACGAGAAACTATGGGTGAAATGTCCTTGTTTAGTGGAATACGAATCGGTCAGGGATCGCTCGGACACGATTTGCCGCAAATTCCTCCTCTCCGACTATTGAGGGTCTGATGAATGCGGAGGGCCGAATACGCCTGGCGGATTCTCGCGCCGACCTCCGCTCTTCCTTCGAAGCATGATCTTGCCTAGACGTTTTCTGCCAAGATATCCGAGGATGATGGTCGCTGCCGCTATGGCGGAACCGGCTAGGATGAGATAAGCGTACTGGGGTGTGATCGTAAACAGCGCAGCGGTATCTTGCGCGAACGCTGCAACGTGTTTACCGTCGTCGGAGACCTTGACTATCGTGAGATAGACTCCGTAGTTGCTCGGCCCGTCGTAAGACTTGCACAGCTGGTTCCCGGATCTGTCAAACACGAATACTCCTCTCTGCCCGGAGCCAACCGCGATTATGGCTCCATCCTGAGACATGCTAACGCTATCTGGGCTCTCTGAGACGGTCGAACTGCCGACCTGAATCTGATCCATGCCAGACTTTGTGAAGAGTTCTGTGCCGCTAGCGCGATCCCAAACTTTGAGTGAACCGTCGATTATCGCTATTGTCGAGCCGTCGTTCGAGAATGAGAAGGATTGGTCGGGAAGAGTGACTGCTCCTGGTGCCCAGGTTCGACCCAGGTCGATTGTTCTCTCGATCGCTCCCGTCGTAGCGGAGTAGACAGCGATGTCCAAGTTCTCGATTATCGCCAGATGGTTGCCGTCTTGGCTCATAAACACGAATTGTGGGCTGTCCAGTACCTTACTCCATAATGTCTGATTACTGCTTGCTGAGAAAACGAATACGCTTCTCCCCACAAGGGTCGCAATCCTGGCGCCATCGTACGATATTCCGACAGGCTGAATGCTTGTGATATTTCCGGCGAAGGGTGGGAAGCGATACGACCAGGTTATGTTGGCGTGTCCTCCAATGAGAAGGTAGAGCGCGTTGAAGGTTCCGTTTCTAACTAGTGCCGGAACAAATCTTCCGTCCCCTGAGATTCCGAGAGTGTTGTATTCCTGGGTTCCGGGAAATTTCCACTCGAACTCCGGGGTGGCTTGATTGAAGAGTTGAACGCCGCCCTCTTTCAACGCGGCAACGACCTCGTATCCAGTCGCGGACATCCATATCCTAAAGGAGCCAAAGGGTGCGGGACTGATCGGCGCGAAGAGTATCTGCGGCACGGGCTGCGGGGTGATGTAGATCAGATTGTTTGTCCCGTTTGGGTATGAGGGTCCGAATGCAAAAGAACCCTCCTCGAGTTCTCCGATGGCCATGTGAGCTCCGTCACCGGAGAATGCGAAAGAGGCGTCTAGTGGGGCGTTTGGGACCTGTGCTAGCCAGGTCTGATCGCACGAATAGGAAACTAGCTGAATGGACGAGGCTGAAGATGAGGCGAGCATCAAGGAGAGAAGGAGGATTGAGGCGGAGCTCATGACAGTCCAATTGGAATGGAGGATTCGGATAACAGTTTCTCAGACTACAAATAGAGGGCTAGCTTGTCCAACGTGTCTTCGTTTTGCGTTCTCTACTCTTTGAGTTGAACATCCAAATCATGAGGAGGCTTGTTGTAAGCTTGGGAGAGAATTTCTTGAACCTGAGGAAACGCGCTTCGGATCCTTGTGACTGCTTGAGTCGTGTCTTGAGTCGTCGGGAACGAGAGTTCGTGTTTGGTTCCGGTTCCTTTCAGAATGATGACCTTAGCGCTTTTCCTCTGGATTAGCTTTGGTACGACTCGTGTCCAGTCTAGAGCCGTTCGCACAACAATCTTTCCGCCTTCGAACCTTATCCATCCTTGAGTTGCTCTCCTCGCTCTCACGAACGCTACCCATATGGGCAGGCCGATGTAGGAGAGGAGGAAGATCGTTCCGATTGTGAGGCCGAGCGGGCCAAAGTGAAAAAGTACTAGAAGGAAGAACAATCCGACTAACAGTCTCACGAAGACCACAGTGAGCTGGATAGCCAAGTACCCTGCTGAAAAGAGAAGCCGGACCTGTACAGGAAACTCCTCAACCGGAACTAGGGGTTCTTCCAGAATAGCCGAATTCTGTTTGATAATCGTCGCGACTCGCGAGGCTTCTTCGGGAGTCTTGAATCTCAGATAGCTGCGTCGTATCTTGGCATCCTTGCCGACTCCTGCAACAACAAAACTGTTAGAGGCAATCCATCTCAATCTGCGAGGACGAATCTCGACAGTTCCTTCGCTCGTGGAGATTCGAACCGAACCCTCGAGGGGAGTGACGATTGCCGGAGTCCAGAGTCTTCCTCCCTTGATCGTAGCTCTTAGTGTGTCTCGGACTGTGAACCATGTCCGTTTGGATTCCGCCTCGAACGAATCCAAATTGAGGCCTCCTAGTATTGGTAGACTTTCCGAACAAAAAGGCTTCGACGTCAGCGGCCGATCATGACGAGCTTAGGACTGGATCGACATCCATACAAAGCGTTTAATTGTATGGTTTGACGGTTGTCTGTATGGTGTTGTTTGCTTGGGTCAGGTTGCTACTGTAACGAGCAAGAGTATGGTTTCGATTCCGGTACGGATACGCGAAAAATATGGTATACGTGAGGGGTCTAAACTGGAGTTCGTTGAGTCTGACGAGGGACTTCTTCTCGTCCCCGTCAGGTCGTTGGCCGAGTTGCGAGGCGCGTTCAAGGATCGTGAGAAGCTTGTCAGAGAGGGCATACGTGAGCTGGAACGTGAGCATAGGAAGGAAGCAAGAAGCTGAAGCAGGACCTTGTAATTGACGCGGGAGTTCTCTCTCTACACTTCATCTCTGACCCGAAGGTGAAGAGGTACTTTGACGATATTGAGACTAGCGTGGCCCGCGGGTCGATCTCTGCTGTCAACCTCTCCGAATTCTACTACAAGACTTGCCAGAAGCTCGGCAAATCGACCGCAGACATCCGCTACTATCAAGTCCGGAACACTAAGCTCGCTGTTGTAGAGACGGACGCGGAACTCTCCCGGCTGGCAGGGCTAGAAAAGTGCAGGCGTGCAGACCTCTCACTCGCCGACTGTTGCGTCCTAGCCACGGCAAAACGACTCAAAGCCACAGTTCTCACGACCGACAGTGAACTCGCCAAGACCAAAGAGGTCAAGACGCTTCTCTTTCAACCCTAGACCCTCGACTCTCACCAGCGGAGCTCTTCTGCAACGTTACCATTCACGGTGGGGCAGGCGAGGAAGTTGCTGATGTCGAATGCTGTGCTGCTAACCTGCGCTGAATCCTTCTAGCCTGAAGGCGCAGTCCAATTCCCAGAGCAATCATTATCAGGCCAGCGAAAATCTCACTCCAATAAAGCGCGTAATATGCTGAGAAGATGGGTGGGCAAGCGTTGATCGGGCACGGAGGGAAGGATACGACAAGGCTAAACAATCCGACAATCACGAAGACCATTCCGAGCACTACGAGTAGCGTGCCTGCCACCCATATCGCCTGTCCGCTTTTCTTGTTCTCTGTTGGCATTACACAATCGCCTCAGCAACATCTGAACCTAGCCAGGCTGTTACCATTTACGGTTACCAGACCCGTTACCGTTCAGGAAATGTCAATTGCATTTGATGCTCGCGACACGAAACTCGACTCTTGGAGGGAATTAACGAATGGTAATCTTTTCTCCGTCCGGTTCTTCGAAGAATGGAATCGCGCAGACTGTTCCACGACGAGCCCGACAATCGCAGAATAAGGCTCGATTCGGAATCGGGGGAGGCGATTTCTAATCTGCCGGATCCTCACGCTGAATCATGCCGATATCTTACACCTCGAAAATCGCCTGACTGTTCCATTCTGCGCCCTAAATCATTAGACTCGGCTGGGTCAGCTTCAACTGGCAGGACCCCTCACCGAAAAATCTCAAAAAATCTTGATCCTCGCGACACAAACCAACGAAACCGCCGGGCCGGAGAATGTCTTTTGGTGCGGCCGCCGGGATTTGAATTCCCGGACCATCTATGTGATGGTCTCCCGGGTCGTTGGGTTGGAAGCCCACTGGACGCTCCCGTGCTATGTCCTAGACCAGGCTAGACTACGGCCGCACAGACCCCCGCGTCTACCCGTGGGTTCATCTATCTTACGATTCCAAACCTAGACGCGTTTGAACAGACTCTTCCGAACAAGGGTTTAGACGCGAGCCGAAAACTGCGACAACTCATCGTTGTCATACCATCCCCACGCGAGCCGGAGGGCACGATGTTTATCGGAGCTTCTGGGCACCTACCTTCTCGTCCTTATCGGACCCGGGACCATTGCAGCCGTATCGCTAGACCGAAGCATCACTCCTTTCGAGGCTCTCCTCACCATCGGATTCGCATTTGGAGCAACGGTTGCACTTGTCATCCTTCTACTCGGCAGGATTTCCGGGGCTCACATCAACCCAGCAATAACGCTCGCCCACACGATCGCTGGAAAAACGACCCTAGAAATGTTTCTCCCGTACATTTCGTTCCAAGTTCTAGGCGGATTACTGGGGGCGTTCACGGTGAAACTAGTTTTCAGCCAATTCGGATCCTCAGTAGACCTCGGCGCTACGAAACTGGCTAGCGGCGTGAGCCCTCTTATTGGGACGCTGCTGGAGACAGCAGGAACATTCATCCTTGCGATGTCAGGATTCTTGGCTTCATTGAAAATTCACAAGAAACCGGGCGAGGCTACGCTCATCTCATCTGCATTATTCGTAATCATTCTCGCGCTGGGTCCATTGACCAACGCATCGCTCAATCCCGCCAGGAGTCTGGGACCCGCACTTGCTACAGGATATTTCACGACTCTCTATGTTTACTTGATAGGACCATTGGCTGGAGGTTTAATTGCCGGACTTGTCTACAGGTTCTTCGAGACGCCCAAGGTTGGCTAAGGGTCCCGTACTGTTTGTCTGTGTTGAGAACGCGGGACGAAGCCAGATGGCAGAGGCCTTCGCCAAGAAACACGGGATGAATGCTCAGAGCGCTGGCACAATACCGTCTAGTCGGATCAACCCGACCTTTGTAGACGTGATGCGAGAACGCGGAATAGACATCTCCTTCAATCATCCGAAGACCCTCAAACCGGAGTTGATCCGAGACGCAGGCCTTGTTGTAACAATGGGCTGCTCGATCGAGGAGGCGTGTCCGAAACCGATTATTGCCCAGATGCAGAAGAAGCTGGTCGAGTGGCATCTGGACGACCCCAAGGGCAGATCCTTGGAAGAAGTGAGAAAGATCAGGGACGAGATCGAGCGGAAGATCATGGACTTACCCGCGCACCTCCGAGCTGCTTGAGCTATCGTCACTAGAAGTGTAGCTTTCTTTCGAGCCTCTTCGTGGCAGTGTGATTGACTAGGGGACCGTTCACTAGATAGTTATTGCTGATTACTGCAATATCTCCATGATCAGTCTTCACCCACGTAGCCCGTAGTCCTATCTTCACAACAACTCCCTTTACTCCGCTGTACTCGACAGAATCGTCGAGTCGAAGAACACCGTCCGAAAGCAAGAGAACACCCGAAATAACGTTCGACAACGTATTCTGCAACGCGAGGGACACAGCTAACCCCACAATTCCGGAGATTGTGAGAAACGAGAATGCGGATGCGATTCCGGTAAAGCTTAGAATCCCAACTCCCGCTAATGTTATCCAGAGAAGTGTAAACCCCTCACGTATACTACGAGCTAGCCCGGCATGTGCCCCGGCTCTCCTTACTAGTCTACTGAGGCCCCGGATCAGAGCTTCAGTGAACAGCCCGGAAGCCACTACGATTAAGACGATCTCAACGCTGAGGGGAACTAAGTCAGTCACGGAGGATCATATGACCCGGTAGAGCGTTAGTATCAAAGATTTCCGATTCTAGCTTATTCGTTCAAAAAACAATTCGATAAACCCTAATTAGACCCGAAGAGCGAAAGCGTTCCAGTCTTGTCTTCCGAGAAGAAGCTAAGGTTCAGAATCCGAAAAGGGGATTTTGAAGTCGAGCTTGAAGGAGATCACGATTACGTCAGAGAACGATTTGAGGATCTGGAAAAGACTCTAGGGCCGACGGGCAGCTTCATCGTTGCGCCACAACTCTCTACCAGTCCATCTCTCCCTCTCGAACAGGCAGTGGGCATCGCTGGCATCGTCGAGTTTACTTCGGAAGGGAAGCCTCATCTCACGGTTCCCGTGGATACCCTCTCGGCCAAGGAGGCCATATCGCTAGTCATGTTCTCCATGCACCCGAAACCTTTGGGGGACGATGATCTCAGCTCTCTGCTCAGCTCTTCATGGAAGACGACCGGCGAGAGCATCGTTAGAGCCAGGATCAGCGAGTTGCGCCGGGAAGGCAAGGTCATTACAGAACGAGGAAATTACGTCCTCTCAGGTGCTGGGGTTCAGTGGATTCAGAACGACATCCTTCCGCGCCTCCAGAAGATTACCTAGCCTTAGATAGCCAGATTCTCCGCGCGAGCCCTTTCTCGGTCATCCTATACTGGAATCTCCCGGACCGTCGGGTCCGAGACAGCAGCCCTTGTCTGAAATATCGTAGAAGAGCCATCTCTACAGCCTTGTCAGACAGTTCGATCTTCATGCCCGAGAGGAGATTACGAACCCTCTGGCTATCCAATTCGCTCGAGGCTTCGAAGAGGCTCAGGACCCGTATTTTTAGCGCATTATAGTCCATGCCAGAGCGGTTGCGCGAATCTCTCAGGGATAGAAGAAGGTTCGGTCCCGGAATTGTAAGGCATCTTAGCACATTTTGTATTCGGCTGTGAGTAACACCTTGTCGTTAAGCCCGACTTCCATCTTGAGCCGAAATACTTTCACTTTCATTCCCAACTCTCAAAGTAACATCTTGTCGGATGACCTTCGGGACCGAAAAGCGTTATATCTCGACTCTGCACACATCACGGGCAGGAAGAATAGTGTCAGGATTAGAAGTCCTCGAACGTAAACCGAACTCGGGGGATGCCGCGGAAGCCATAGAAGTCGTCTTAAAGCATTCCGGCGTAGAGAACAGAATCATCGGCAGCCCAGAAACAGTTCTCAGAGAACTCCTCTCCTACTTCTCGAAAGTCTACCCTTCGATCGAGCTCGTCTCCAAACTCGTACTCTCGGTTGACAGCCTAGAATTCCTTCAGAGCTGCACGGGAGTGCTCGCAGTCTCACCAGAAGGGCTAGTCGTTCTGAAGAACCTGCGGGACCTGAAAGACAAGGAACTCATGATGATACACCTCGCGGGATCGCGCCTACAGCACCAGATGGGCAAGAAAGAGAGCGACACTCTGTCCCTTGACGAGATAACCAAGACCACAGGACGCTCAACCGGCACTGTAGCCGGTCGGCTGAGCGAACTCTGCAACGAACAACTAGTCGAACGCGTCGGCAAAGGCTCCTACCGACTTACAACCATGGGTACCAGAGTCGTCATCAAGAACCTGATGCCCCGAGTAACACAACTTCCGGAGAAGTAAGAAAAATTGCCAGATCAACCCAAGATCAAAGTCTCGATCGAATGGGGAGACATCAAACATACAGCCGAAGGAGACCTGGAAACCGTTGTCCGCGAGGTCATGCAATTCGCCGCCAAGGTCCTCCCGAACTACTCCCTTGCTTCTAAGCTAACCTTCTCACCCGACTACTCATCGATGGTCGACGATCTCTCCAGCGCAGTCCAGCTGACCCCAGAGGGGGAAGCCGTGCTGTTGAAGCCCGAAATGTCCGCCGAGAATTCCATCGCAATGGTACTCTTGGCCGCTCGAGTCGCTCACGCTGTCGGGACCCGACCCAATGTGGAGATGGACCCCGAAGCCATCAGCCGATCAATTGGAAAAGCCGTCAAGACAGTCCGGAACACGCTGGCTATGATGACGAAAACAGGACTCATTGACAGAACGAGCGACGGGTCCTACAAGCTAAGCATGCAAGGCATACGGAAAGCCCACGAGATCGCGAAGAGTCTCACCGCAAGAGCCGCCTCATCGCCCACCGAGAAACCGGTGACCGCTTCAGGATGATACGTAGACGGGTGCGGGGACAGACGGGAAATGGGGGTTTCCCGTCTGAAACTGGGGGAATCTAACCTTGCTCCACCGCACCCAAGAGACTACTGAGCCTCTTCAGCAAATAAAAAGCATACCGGAGGTCATCGGACTTCCATCAATCCCCGAATCCCTAGTTGAACTATCGACTCGTTCGATGCAATCGCTCCAGGGTTCAAAGTTCAACCCACGACCAGTCTCTCTTGTAGAAATGGGAGTCGACGATGCTGACTCTGACGAGAGACTCGAAATCGGCGGTTCGATATTCTCGTCCGGACTGAGGCGCTGCGCCATCAATCCTGCGAAGGAGTTCGTCCCTGTAGTCGCTTGCGATGCTTCGAGCGTCAAGATTGGCGAGACGGAGACCGGAATGATCTTCGCCATCCGGGCAGTTGGCGTCCGGAGACAACAGGATAAGATTCTGTACAATAGATGGGGGCCGCTACTTTTCCATGTCCCAAACTCTGAGGATGTAAGCCAGTATCGCGAAGACGAGTCCCGGGCCTTCGGCGGATTATCGCTGAAGACCCTCCGGGTCCTCACGCGGCTCCGGAACCATGTTGAACGCTGGGTCCAGGAAGTCTTGTCGGAATCACTGCACGACGGAATCTTATTGATCGATGGATCCCTAACCGCCGGTACCCCGGACAACCCAGTTGCCCGCGTCAACAAGATTCTCGCCACAGCCCGCCAAAATAATTCCATAGTCATCGGCATATCCAAAGCAACTCAGCTGACAGTTGGGGGAAGAAACATTCTCGGACTCACAAACGACAAAGACACTCCACACCAAATCGACATCAGCTCCCTAGTTGAAAGCGAGTATCCTCCATACCCAGTCAGGTTCCTTGGCAGAGTGTACGTAGCAAAACTATCCAGTGACGGATTCCTGTTTAGAACGGACATCGATCGAGAATCAAGCAGTGAGCAAGCACAACAAGCGCTCGAACGACTAGCTGGCACAGACGTTATCTTTCACGGTTATCCGGAGACTCTGAGAATCGCCCACATTTTCAGTACCTTCACGGCCAACGAGATTCTCGCGGTCCAACGATTCGTTGCATCCAATCATCATATCACTCTACAATCCCGTCCCAGTCTACGGCGATCACTCTTCGGACCCTTCGGCACAAGCAGGTACGTGGCCTAGCCATGCGAATCTACCGGAAAGAAGGCGACACAGTCCAGCTAATCGCCTTTCCAGACGAGCACGTCCAGCGCGGAGACTATTTGCTGATTGAAGACCCTGGATTGGCGAAAGGACTACTCGTCCAGATAATCGATCTACAATACGCAAACGTCCCAGGAATCTTAGAAGACATCCTCCGCGACGTGATGACAGACGGCGAGCTCTCGGGAGAGGACATGGACCCCCTCAACATTTCCAGCGAAGTAGATGCACTGAAAGACACGCGGCTTGCAGTGTGCAAGATCAGAGGAACAATCACGGGAGAAAGGGACCTCTCACCTACAACATCATGGCTTCCGTCTCGAACCGCGTCCCGAATACGCGCTTATCCCATCAACCGCCTAATCATGAACGGTGGAAAGAGACCACTCACCGTCGGAACTAATGACGGTGATCCCGTGCAGATCGATGCAGGCGGACTCGACGGCGGCCTGAACATCATCACCGGCCGCAAAGGAACAGGAAAGTCCCACCTGGCCAAGCTGCTCCTTCTCTCAATGAGCGGGCTGGGATGCCCCTGCATCGTTCTAGATGTTAACGGCGAATACGTCAACCTTCACAAATCGAAGGACGGACGACTATCCACATCAAAACTCACGGTAATCGCGCCCCGAAGTGGAATCAACTTCGCGCTCGCCAAGCTCGGATTTCGGACAATGGCGGGGGTACTAAGCAACGCTCTCGATCTCCCCGCAACTTCCTCGAAAGTGTTCAGCACTATCTGGCGGGACTTAGAATCAAAGGGAGACCTGACCCTACCGAACTTGATTCAGACGGTCCAGTCATGGAGCTGCCACGAGAGCGTCAGAGAAGCGCTCGTATCAAGACTCCAAGTGTTGTTAGAATCTGGACTCTTCTACGACGAAACCAACCCTCTGACGGAAGAAAAGATTCTCCACGCCATCGACGGCGGAGGAATCCTCGTTGTCAACCTCAAGAACCAGAGCCACCTCGTCCGGCGGATAATCGTCGAGATCTTCCTAGGCGAACTGACGAAGATCCTTTCGTCCAACTGGCTGCGAGCCGCCTTCCTCTTCGCCGAAGAAGCCCACCTCTACCTGAGAGACACGTACTGGGACGACATCATCACGAGGATGCGTCATATCGGCCTGTTCACTACTTTCATCACTAACCAGCCCGACACAGTCCAAGAGACAATCTACCGACAAGCCGACAACGTCTTCATCTTCAACTTCACCAACGAGCACGACATCGAAACAATCGGCAAAGTAGCAAAGTCAGACAGCGAGACAATACGCTCGCTCATCAGAGGAACCCCTGCCAGAAGATGCCTGCTCCTCGGGAGCGTTGTCCGTGATCTGCCATTGATGGTTGACATCGAAGCCCTAGATGTCAGGACGATGGGCGAAACAAGACTATTCTTCTCCTAGTCCATAGCAAGAGGAACACCATACTCCATACGTTCGGTCACCTTCATCCAAAAAATCGTAGGTAAAATTTCAAAACCGCGAAAAAAAAACAAAAACAAGCATTCTTTTTTCAAAAAATTTTGAAAACCTGATCTTGCGCGCTATACAGATCCTCCAAGCACAGCCTCCTTCAGCTAGTCGACACGTTCCAAGTAACGCGGGTCGAATAGACGGGCGTGTTCGTGACGGAAGCCAATGCCTTTGCAAGCGATTTCAAGTGTCCAAACCCAACCACGGCAACCACAGGTCCCGCCGTGGAATACATAATGTCCCGAATCCTCGCCACCATAAACTCCTCCCGAACATCCAACAGAAGCCTACTCAATTCGGGATAGCGTAGTCGAAACAGCCGAAGCTGCTCCTCCAAGTTCTCTGTCAACTTCGACAAGTTGAACCCCCCGAAGGGTAAGAGTGCAATACTAACCACGGAATCGACCCCAAGCCTCACCTTCTCTCGCAAGGGTAGCTTCCGAAGAGATCCGACCGTATTTCCGATGGGCAGATCAACAAACGCAACCCTGGCCCCAATCGCCCTAGCAGCTTCAACTGCCCGCAGCATCTCCTGCCCTGGCGGGGAACCCGTCATCTCCCCCGCAAATCTCTCCAACAGCATCATGGCCAAGAAGGACCCGCCTCCGCCGCGGCCAGACGCTCTGTCCGGATTCTGAAGCGCCATTAGCCTCCCCTCATCCAGCTCCAGAGCCACTACCTCGGGCTTGATACGTAGAATCGTCTCTCGAGCAAAGCTGGCACTCTTAGGGTCCACGTGAATCGTCCCAATCAGACTGAGACGATCACCCACATTCTCAATAGCTGACGAATCTACAAACCGTCCCGATTTTCAGCTTCAATCCCTATAAGGCGGTCAATCTACCTTTCCATACATCCCAGTCACAAGGCAGGGCGAGGTCCCAACAAGTGAGCGAGATCGACAAGCTCGACGACGAACGAGAACAACTCAGTATCGAACAGTCAAAGAGCCTCGACCAACTTAACGAGACAAAGAACAAGCTTCAGAAAGTTCGTGAAGAACTACAGAATCTACGCAAGACACGGGACGGGCTGAATGAGACTGTTCGAGCTCTCAAGCAGACCCGGGACAAGCTCCGAGACACATCACGCGAGAAACTAGGGACACTCCGAGAACTTCTCAAGAAGATGAGCGATCGACCCCACGCATCGATCGCGGAAAAAGATCTAGCGGCATTGGAATGGCTGGTTCAGACCTCACCGCTTGAGAAAGACGAAGAGAAGCGCTTGATGACGAGAATTAGGAGCTTGGAAATCCGCGTAACTGGCTACCACAAAGTCCTCAAGCTAAGAGAAGACATCACGAAACAACGAGAAGAAGCCGACCAGATACACGATAGGATTCAGGAACTCGCCGCCGAAAGCCAGAAGCATCATGCCGACATTGTCCAATTGTCCGAAGCATTCCAGACCCTCAGACTAAGACGTGAAGAACAGCAGAAAACACTCGACGACCTCAGACGGAGAACAGCTGAGACGAATCAGAAATTCCTACAACTAAGAAATACTTTGACGGATGACGAAAAACGGATTCAGCGTCAGAAGGGAGAAGCCCTCAAGGAAGCTCTAAAGAACATGGCTCAGAAGAAGCTCAGCAAAGGCGGAAAGCTAACGCTACAAGAACTCAGCGTACTCTACGAAGGAGCAGACGAATGAAGCGTCCAATTGCTATTATCGGCGGATCGGGAGTAAAATCCATCCTCAAGGGAAACCAGAAAATTCTCGGAACACCCTACGGACCTACTCCTAACCTTACGATCGGCGAAGTAGATTCGAGACCCGCGATCTTCCTACCACGACACGGAGAAAACCACTCGAGTCCTCCACACAAAGTAAACTATCGAGCCAACATCTGGGGACTGAAGAGCCTAGGAGTCGAGCGGATTATTGCGACCAACGCCGTGGGCGCAATCGATCAACAGCTCTCGCCAGGCGAGCTCGTCGTTCCCTCGGACTTAGTAGACGTGACGAAGTCCCGCGTTGGAACATTCTACGACGGTTCTCCTGTCACGCATATCGACGTCTCCCAACCCTATTGTCCCAAGGTACGAGAAATCTTGAGCACCTCAACCGTTGCTACGGGCAGAAGCTCGCCCAAAGAGGTCGTCATGGCGTGTACAGAGGGACCCCGGTACGAGACCCCTGCTGAAATCAGGATGCTCCGGACAATGGGATGCCATATAGTCGGTATGACCGGAGCTCCCGAAGCATTCCTTGCACGCGAACTCGAGATGTGTTATGCTTCGATAAGCTTCGTATCCAACATGGCTGCGGGTCTTCAGAGAACGCTATCAGCAAGAGAAGTAGAAGAGAAGGGCCACGAGACCAGCCAAGTGCTCAACAAGATATTGGCTGGAGCGATAGCAAAAATACCCGAGTCTAGGAAAGACTGTCCCTGCGGGACCGCGCTCGCACATGCTCAGTTGAAAAAAGAGGAAATTCAGGAACTCGCTTAATGATAAACAGCCTCCTCAGAATTGCTGGGGTCTACAGAGCCTACGAGAAGTATCTGATTGAACAGATCAAGTACGGCCCCATGCCGCAGCACATCGGAATAATTCTGGACGGTAACCGAAGATGGGCGACAGAGAAAGCCCTCAACTCCACAGACGGACACTGGGCAGGGGCAAAGGTCGGCGAAGAGGTTCTCGACTGGTGCCTCGAATACGGGATCAAAACGCTTACGCTCTACACTTTCTCAACTGAGAACTTCTCGAGACCAAGCGAAGAAGTAAACTCCATCCTGAAGATCGTCGAGGAAGAGACTCGAAAGCTGGGAAGGGACAGCAGACTGCACACCCAGAAAGTACGAGTCAAAGCAATTGGCCGGACTGACCTGTTGCCTGAGACTCTCCAAGACGTTTTCAAACGCCTCGAAGACGAGACGAGCATGTACGATCAGCATTTCCTAAACCTCGCGATCGCATATACAGGAAGAGCCGAGATCGTTGACGCTACGAAGAAGATAGTAGAGGACGTTCACCAAGGCAATCTCTCCCCCCAGCAGATTGACGAGGATACTTTTCACAAGTATCTCTACACCGCGCATCTTCCAAATCCGAACCCTGATCTCGTCATACGCACTTCAGGCGAAGAGCGTCTCAGCGGATTCCTGCTGTGGCAGTCAGCCTACAGCGAACTTGTTTTCGAAGACGTGTACTGGCCAGAGTTCCGGAAGATCGATTTTCTCCGAGCTATACGTCTCTATCAGCGACGCCATCGCAGATTCGGCCGATAATCCAACCATCCACGAATACATCAACGATGATGGACGAACTTATCTAACTAGAACTCAGACTGTTCGAGGGCCCGGGCCTTGGTCTATATCAAGAGAATCGACATCCGAGGCTTCAAGACCTTCAACAAGAAGGTCTCAGTCAACCTCGACCGAGGCTTCACAGTCTTCACCGGCCCCAACGGCTCGGGAAAATCCAACATCCTCGACGCGCTCAAATTCTCACTGGGCGAACTCAGCCCTCGAGAACTCCGTGGTGGAAGCCTCTCAGACCTGGTCCACAAGTCCAATACCGGAGATGCCAGATCAGCCTATGTAGCCGTCCAGTTCGACAATACCGATCGGAAGATTCCCATAGATTCTGACCTCGTGACTGTATCACGAGAGTTCTCCAAGGGCGGCGAGGGAATCTATCGAATGAACGGGCGCCGCCTCTCTCGGAAGCAGGTGCAGGATATTCTCAGCTCTGGTGACATCCAAGTAACCGGTTTCAACCTAATCGCTCAACACTCAATCACCCGTCTCGCAGAAATTAGCACTGAAGAGAGGAGACGAATACTCGAGGACCTAATCGGACTGGGAGTCTTCGAGACCAAGAAGGCAGAGGCCAAAATCCAGCTCTCAGAAGCGGACGTCAACCTGAAAGTCGCGGCAAGCAAGGTCGAAGACGTAAGAAACAGAATAGAACGGCTTGAACGCGAACGAAACGACCTTCTACGTTCCAAGCTCATCGAGAAAGAAATGGGGAAACAGCAGGCGCGCGTCTACTCTTCACAAATAGTTGCTTTCGAGAACAAACGCTCCAGCGCAATCCTGGAACTGGAGAACGAGCAGAAGAATCTCGACGCATTACGACAGCAGAGAGACGAACTTACCACCCAGAGATCGAAGGTAGAAGGTGAGAGACGTCACTTCGAAGAGCTAACTGTCACCCAGGGAAACCAAGAACTCTTCGGCGTTGAGAGGAAGATCGCGGAGGCCAGCAACGGAGTCGTCCGAGCAAGGGCAGAAGCTGAAGGAGCCAGGAACATCCTGAATACTCGAACCAAACAAATCGAATCCCTACAGAACCAGGGAGAGCAAATCCAAAACAACTTCAAGGAACTCCCGACCGCTCTCAGAAACCTAACTGCCCAGAAGGCAGGCCTAGAGACAAGATTCGAAGAAGCCAACGGGAAAGCCAAGAAACTCGACACGGCTCTGCAGAACGCTCGAGAAGCACTATCAGCGGACGCAAGAACACACGAATCACTCGATGCTGAAATCGCTGCGCTGGAAAAGGAACTGTCAACCTTCATCGCAACAAGTAAGGGCAGTTCAGCGAAACTGGACCTGACTGCGAGCCATTTACAGACCCTTGAGGCTCGCCATCAAGAATTCTCTAGCTTGGCAGAGGAGTTGAAGAAGAGAATCCGGGAAATGGAGAAGCTTGGGAAAGAAGAAGAGAAGAGATTACAGGATATCGAGGAGAAGGCCAAAGAATACACTGAGCTCAAGGATCAGAGGCACAAAGAGATCGACGAGGCCTTAGACGTCGCCAAGAGGGCACGCGTGACTGTTACTGAGTTCAACACTCAACGAAACATTGCGGATACTCTCCAGGCAGAAGAAAAGGCGCTGCAGAAACTGGAGGAGATGGCTGAGGAGGGAGCGCTCAATGGAGTTCTGGGACGACTCCAGGAGCTGATCAAGTACAGTGATGAGTACAGCAAGGCGGTAGAAGCGGCAAGCGTGGGCTGGATGCGAGCCCTCGTTGTAAGAGACCTTGGAGTAGCCATCAAATGCGTCGAGAGCCTGAAGCGTACCAAATTGGGACGAGCCAAGATAATCCCTCTCGACGACTTGGAGGTTCCTCCAGAGAGAGATGAGTACGATCAGACTCCTGGAATAGTAGGTCCCCTCTCGGGGATCATCAAGTCCGAGAAGGGATTGACTGCAGCCGTCGAGTTCGTCTTCGGCGACACGATGCTCGCCACAAATCAGAGAGCGGCTTTCTTGAGCGCAGCCAGGGGCCAGAGATGCGTTGTAACAAGCGGGGATCTCTACGAACCCGGTGGTGGTCTCGAAAGTGGCTACTATCGTGCGCCTTTCGATGCTTCCACCCTGATCCCGAGGTCCAATGTGCTTGAGGGTCTTGAGCGAACCGTCAAGTCGCTAGAGTCTATTGTTCAGCGGTCTCGATCAGAACTCGACCGGTTAGAGTCGGAGATTGTCAAACTCAGAGAAGACCGAGTCTCTACGAGCAAGACGCGCGAGGCACTCGGACGCGATGTTGAGATGGCTCAGAGGAGCCTGGAAAGGACCCGGCTGTCGCTGCAACAGACCAAGAAGAGGATTGAGAGTCTTCAGAACTCGATGCAGCGCGAACAGGAACTGCTACAGGAGATAGCCCAGAAGCAGGGCGAGATAAAACGGCGACTCTCTATGCGCGAGGAAGAGCTCGCCAAGCTGAAGATCGAACAGAGAAGAACCGCAATCATGGGGATGGAACGCGATCGAGATCAAGCCGTCGCGGAAGCAGAAGCCCTGTTGCGCGAGAAGCTGGAGCTGGACAGCAAAGTCTCTTCCACACAATCTACTCTCGACACTCTCAAGCCCGGCTACGACCAGCTACGCATTCAGCTGAGAGCCCTTGAGAGTGAAATCAAGCGAGAGGAGTCAAGGGTAGAGCAAGCGAACAAGAAATCAGAAGAATTACGGCAAGAGATGAGCAAGCTCAACGAGGAAAAAGCTCGACTGGTAGACAGCCTCCAATCTGTCGGTCAGGAGAGAAGAAAGTACGAAGATAGATTCGCTGAGATAGAGAAGTCGCTTTCGCAACTGATCGATAGAATGGATCCGCTCAACTCCAACGTCTCGGAGTTGAAGGCGAGTCTAAGAGAGATAGAGACTCAACTGACGATGTTGAGTGCACAGCTACGAAATCTCGGCTTCGAGAAACCTCTCGAAACCACGCCCGAAGCTATCGAGGATGCTATCAGGCTCAGGGCGGCCCTGGAAAAAGAATTGGCTGAGATAGGACTCGTCAACCAGCTCGCGGTCAAGGACTATGAAGAGATCAAGGATGGTTACAAGCACCTCTCCGTCCGGATTAGCGATCTGGAAAGAGAGAAGCTAGCTATTCTGGACTTCATGAACGAGCTGGAGAAGAGGAAGCTGGACACGTTCATGGTTGCGTTTACGAAGGTCAATGATACTTTTCACCAGATCTTTGGCGACATTACAAGTGGCGGGAACGGAAGAATGGCGCTCGACAGCCCCGACAATCCATTCGAGGGAGGACTGGACGTGTTCCTCCAATTCCCTGGAAAGACGGAACTCACCATTGGCGCCGCCAGCGGGGGAGAGAAATCCGTCTCAACAGTCTGCTATCTTCTTGCACTTCAACAAATCCATCCGATGCCATTCTACATCATGGACGAGATTGACGCCCACCTAGATGTTCTGAACGCAAAGAGACTAGCAACGCTAGTCAGATCCAAGAGCGGCGAATCCCAGTTCATCGTAATCTCACTCAAAGATACAACGATATCTCGAGCAGACAGAGTATTCGGAGTCTATATCGATAATGGACAGAGCGCAGTCATCTCGCTCCCCAACAAGGGCGGAGTCAAAGATTGACCGCGGAACAGGACACCTACTGGCTGAAGAGCCCATACACCGTCCTCTTTGACTTACTGCACCTTCATCGCGTTAAACCGTGGGACGTGAACCTCTCCCAGCTATTGACGGGCCTGATGAGCGAGATGAAGGGCCGGGGCTTTATCGACTTCTCAGTCTCAGGAACAGCACTGCTCTCTTCGGCAGTGCTTCTAAGGATGAAATCGGAACTCGTGTTGAAAATGGAGGAACCACCGCGACCTCCGCTAGAGAAGCCGACAGACTATGTGCCTCCTCCTTTGGCCTTCCCGATCAGGTTTCAATCGACAACAACTTCGCTGGACGAGGTTCTGAAGGGAATACTTGACGTTCTGAGGGCTGAGAGACTTCTTCCGTCGGAAACTGCCAAGCTGTTGTCGCGGACCCCTGCTGTGTTTGAACAGGTGGACGATTGGCTTGTCAAGATTGAAGATGAGATCAAGGCCTTCTACAGCCGACTGCTGGACGAGACTGTTCCTGGCGAGAGCCTGTCATTTCTCAAATTGTTGGGTAAGGGAGATACGGTGCAAGCGGTCCGCATGTTCATCATGCTACTCTTTCTTGCCATCGAGAAGAAAGTTGGTCTGGTCCAGGCTGAAGAATTCGGAGATATTCAGATCGAAGTGAGGAACAACGGAAGCCCAAGTCCAGACTGAATCAGCGCCCAAGTCGTCGGGGTTGCTTCAGCAACAACTCTGTGAAGCAGCCCTCTACGTCTCGGGAAGACCATTAGACTTCAAGACACTCGGATCGGTAATTGGCGCAAGGTCCGAGGAGAAGATTCGATCCATTGCACGAGCCATAGCCGAACGCTACGCAAAGATTGACAGCCCGATCCAGGTCCTAGAATTGCCCGATGGAAGATTCGTAATGCAGTTGAGGCCCGAGTTCGTCAAGAATGTGAGAAAACTCTCGAACCGGCCCCTGCTTACGCCTGGTCCTTTGAGAACACTGTCTTTCATAGCTCTTAGACAGCCGATCTCTCAATCCCACGTCGTCCGTGTTAGGGGAAAACTAGCCTACCAGCACGTCAAACAGTTGAAAGAGATGGACCTCATCAGCTACGATAAGCTCGGACGAACGAGGGTTCTGCGGACTACCATAACCTTTGCTGACTACTTCAACCTCAACCACGATCCTGCCCTAATGAAGAAGGAGCTGAAGAACGTCCTCGACCTAACCAACCAACCTCAGAGCGAAAAGGCACAGGAATCTGCTACTCCAGAACAATCCTAACCTTAGAAAGGCGGGCTTTCTATCGACAGGTTCTTGACCGGACAACTACTTGCTGAGCCCTGAACTCGTCGGGAAACTGCATTATCACCAATCGCTGAAGAGGCCAGGGGAGGCTTAGCACGATCTTCTCGAAGACGAGGAAGAGCGACCAGGCCAGACTGAATGGGAGGCTCACCATGCGGAATCGACTCGCAATGAGCTTTCTCTCATGAGACTAGGCTGAGGGCTGTTCTTCCTTCGCATCAATAGGATGAGAATCGTGCGGCGCTGTAAAGGCTTCCAGAGGGACCCATCTCGACCTTACAGCTCCTTTGACCCATAGACCGTTACCATCGACCCATTCGACGACACCCTCGATGGTCTCACGGTTCAGTAGGGTAACCTTCACGGTGTCTCCCTGTTTGGGCAGAGGCATGATCTATGATACGGCGAGGTCGAATAATAACCTGACAGAGCAACATTCTGGATCGGCCTCTTAGTCTGGGCTTCGGTTGAAGACGACACATATCCACTAGGTGGACTCGCCCGGAATAAGTCCTGATCTGGAATCGGAAAAGGCGATCGATTGATCCCCTTCATTCCACGTTTCACCCCGGGGAAGAGTATCGTTACGAAGATCACGGTCCAAGCCCATTCTATGATGTAAACAAGAATCCTCGCCGAGAAACGTTCCAGCTGGCGAGAGCCTTCCCAAAAAACGGGGGTCAACAATTATTTTCCCGCGACGCGTGCGCGGACTTTGGAAACGCGCCTTGTCGGGGAAATTCCCGGATCAAGCCTTGGCGAGACAAATGGCGCAGTCTTACTCGGGAACCTCATTCTAACTCTTCCATAGAGACACTGGGGACATTCTTGCTATATCGACCTCCGGCAATGATGAAGAAAGACGCGTTCTTGATCACTCCCCAATCGTATACTCAGAGCCTTTCGAGGTCTGAGAAGCTAGTCTCAGACAAGGTCAGAGCCTATGTCAAGGAACCGAGCGAAGATAACGTGCATGATCTACGCACTTCAATCCGCAGGCTCCTGACAACCGCAAGCGTTCTCCCCAAGACGATACGACGACAGAGAGAATTCAAGAGACATCTAGAAAGTTATGCAAAGCTGCTCAGGCTCAACGCTAAAGTCAGAGACGTCGACATTATTCTCGCGAAGCTACCCCACCACGGCGACGACCCGAACTTCTCAATACTCGCAACGCAGCTCAAGGGGATCAGAGAATCATCTCTCAAGAGGGCAAAACGATTCGCATCATCCATCAAAGGCAAAGAGGACATATCCGTTCGGGCCAGAGATCTCTCCTCTCCGCTCATCCAGAAACGATTCAGGAAAACAACCAGTTCCCTCACTAAAACGTTGAAAACACATCTGCGGATCGTCGTCAAAGAACCCCAAAACCTAGACGAGCTACACAAGCTGAGAGAAGACTCTCGAAGTCTACGCTTCACACTGGAAATGGATGACAGCCCTGAGACCTCGAAACTTCTCCCAGTCTTAGAGAAGTGGCAGGACGTCTTGGGCGAAATCCGGGATTCTGACATCTTCATCTCACGTGTTAAGAATGGAAAATTCTCTTCAAAGCTCAAGGAAGTCTTGGAAAAGGAAAAGGCGGGTAGACAAGAGAATTATGAGAAGTTTCTAGAGATTTTCAGGGAAAGCCCAAGCCCTCTCGCACCATCATAGCTCTATACGAATCCTGAATCCGGAAGATGACCGGATTCACGGAAACCCCTGCGCTAGTCTGTGTTCAACACGATCCCTGAAGACTGGGTCGAAGAACACACGCCGGAGAGGAGGAAAATCGACGCAGAAACTATTGCCGGCTGGACCCCAGTCTCAGCATAGGCGTTCGAACAGTGTTCTCTGTTACCATTTACGGTTACCAGACCCGTTACCAATCGAGAAATGTGAAAAGTAGTTGCTCCTCGCGACGTGAAAGTCGGAGTTGGGAGGGAATTAACGAATGGTAATCTTTTCTCCGTCCGGCTGTTCTAGGAATGGAATCGCGCAGACTGTTCCGCCACAAGCCCGATAATCACGGAATAAGGCTTGATCTGGAATCGGGGCAGGCGTTTTGACCTAGCGCAGTTTGCACGCTGATGTGGACGCTGAGCTACACACTAGCAAAAACGCCCGACTGGCCGGCTCTGCGCCCCGAATCGCAAACTATGCCCGTATCAACTTCAACTGGCGAGACCCCCTCTCAAAAAATCTGAAAAGCAGTTGCTCCTCGCGACACAGACTGCTGAAACCGGAATCAGCGGATCAGAGAGCGTTTCTCTTAGGTGTAGAGTATCCGGTTGAACTGCCGTCTGAGCTTGGTAGCTTCTCTCCGGACTTTCGCAGGATCTTCACCCTTGTAGACGCGGACAATCAGCTCTGCCACTCTCTCCATATCCTTCAACTTCATGCCTCGCCGGGTCGCTTCGCATGTCCCAATTCGGATCCCGTGATCCACGATAATATTCGCGTCCTCCAGTCGTTGCGCAAAATTCTCGATCTCCTTCGTATCCTTCATGTCCAAGAACAGCTGGTGAGACCCCGTAAACCCGTAATCCGCACATTTCACAGGAACGCCACCCTCATGCAGAGACTTGGCCAACGCCTTGGAATTCGCAATAACCTGCGCGGCGTATTTTCCCCCGACCCTGCGCGCCTCGTCCAGCGCCCAGATCAACGCCGCAACCCGATTCCAGTGAGCATTATCAACCAAACCAGGAAACTGGCGACCCTTCACCTCGGACTCGGCTCCACCCTTCCCAACAATGATCCCGCCCTGGGGACCGAACAGGCTCTTGTGAGTAGACCCTAGCAACAGCTCAGCGCCCTCCTCCAGCGGCTTCTGAAACTCGCCCCCAGCAATCAATCCCAAAACGTGCGAACCGTCAAACGCAACCCTAGACCCAGCAGACCTGCAAGCACCAAGCAATTCTTTGACGGGGTGTGGAAACAGGAAGAACGACTGGCCGAACACTACCAGCGACGGCTTCTCGTCCTCGATCAAGCCCCGGGTCTTATCGACATCAATATTCATCCGCTCCGAGTCAAACGGAAAATACAAGTTTCGGACATTGACGAATGTAGGGTAGCCTGCCTGATCACTCAGCCCTGGATAGCCCCCATCGCCTGGATTGACTGTAAGAATTGAACCGCCTGGTTTGGTTAAGGTCGAGACCATTATCATGTCTGCCACGTGCCCCGACAACGGTCGAAGAGTAGCCCAGTCCGCGCCGAACACCTCACAAGCTAGCTTCTCCCCCATCGCCTCTAGCTCATCCATGTACCGAGTTCCCTTGTAGAATCGATCGTCAGCCCGATACCGGTGACCCATATCTCCAGACAACAGCTGACGGACGGTGTGGCTAGTCAGATTCTCAGACGCGATCAGGTTGAGGCATTCTTCAGCCCGCCACTTCTGATGCTTATCCACTAGCTTCCGTATCCGCGAAGCATAGGACGTTGAAGAAAACTCCCGGCGAGGTTAGACGCGTCTGCCGCGTCGACCACCAGGTCGACGAGTCCCGTCGTGGGGGACAGGCGTAACATCCTCGATCCTGCCGATCCGGAACCCATGACGAGCCAGCATCCTGATCGCTGCCTGGGCACCAGGACCAGGGGTCCGAGCTCCATGACCTCCAGGTGCTCGCACACGGATATGAAGAGAAGTGATCCCCTTGTCTTTTGCGACCTTTGAAGCAGCTGCAGCGGCCTGCATCGCCGCGTATGGGGTCCCTTGCAGTCGATCAGCTTTCACATGCTGACCCCCAGCACTGCGAGAAATGGTCTCTGCACCAGTCAAATCGGTAATGTGAACCATGGTGTTGTTGAAGCTTGAGTAGATGTGGGCGATTCCCCAATGATCTGCTGGCTGCTTAGGTTTCTCCGCCATGATCTTGACTATCCGAGAAGCCTGCGCGGCCGGCCCGCGAATTTAAACCCTTAGACAGAAAACGCTGAGAAGGACTATGCGCCGAACCTTCTGGCTGCTCGACCTCAACCACGAGACCTACGAGGGAAAATCGTCGATCTGGCTCTGGGGAGTGACTCACGAAGGCAAGCGAGTGCTCATCATCGACAGCAACTACCGACCCTACTTCTACCTCCTGCCAAGAAAAGACCAAGACCCAGAAGAACTGGGAAGAGGACTGGAATCAGAAAAGCCGCATCCCGCCATCGAGAATGTGTCTATTGAGAAAAAGAAACTGCTAGCTGAGGAACGTGTCGTTCTCAGGGTATTCTGCAAAGGCACAGAGCTCCTAGAGAGAGCTGCCCGAGACACTCTGAAAAAGACCGGTGGGGAAGCTATTTACGAGGAGAAACTCCGAGTAGCGATCAAGTACCAGTACGATTACGAGATCAAGCCTTCTCAGTGGTATGAGGTAGAGACCTCTGCCTCAACGATAGATCCAAAAGAATTCAACGTCCAGGAAACGCTGACGGCAACCGACCATCCCCGCCCAATAGCCAAGGAAGAACCCCCAACTCTGGATCTCTTCTCCTTCTCACTCCTATCAGTCAGCAAGACAGGTGCGCCCAGCGCGATACGAGACCCAATCCGGATCATCAGCTGGAGAACAGATAAGCGTACAAACGAGGTTCTCCAGGCGAACACGGATTCGGACGGAGAGATCATTCAGAAGTTCGGTGAAGATGTCACCAGGATTAATCCAGATTTTGTTCTGAGCTTTGAGGGAAACAGTATCCATTGGCCCTACCTTGTAAAGAGGGCTAACAACACCAAGACTCCACTCAGAGTCGGTCGAGATGGTGGCCCGCCGCATCAGAGCCTCTATGGTCACTACTCGCTAATCGGACGAGCGAACGTTGACCTTCTCAACTTCGCCGAAGACTTGTACGAGGTGAAAAACAAAACGATCGAGAATGTAGCGAAGTATCTGGGAATAGAATCATCGAATCAGAAACCTATCGACGAGACATCCTACTTCGACTACTGGTCAAAACCCGAGCAGAGGAAAATACTTGTCAGACACGTGGAAGAAGAAACTGAAATCATCCTAAAGATCGGCCAAGAAGCGATCGACTACGTCATCCAGATGTCAGCGCTCTCAGGCTTGCCTCCTGACCAAGTGATAGCGGCGGCCGTTGGGTTCCGAGTTGACAACTACCTGATGATGGAGACCCACAAGCTCGGTCAGCTCATCCCATCAAGGACAGAGCAACCAATCATTCCCTACAAAGGGGCGATAGTCCTTGAGCCGAAGGTTGGGTTACACGATAACGTCGCTAGCCTCGATTTCTCGTCCATGTATCCAAGCCTCATGATCAAGTACAACATTTCTCCCGACACTCTCGTCACAGGAAGGGATGAGGATGTCTTCGAAGTTCCTGAGGTCAAACACCGATTTAGAAAAAGTCCTTCTGGGTTTTACAGAATCGTGCTAACCAAACTTATCGAAGCCCGCAAGGCGACGAAGGCGGAACTCAAGCGCACACCCCCGAGTGATCCAAGGTACCCTTTGCTAAAGGCCCGTGAGAAGGCCGTCAAAGTCATGACAAACGCCGTCTACGGCTACGCGGGCTGGGCCGGCGCGAGGTGGTATTCGAAGGAGGTTGCAGAATCAGCCGCAGCTTTGGGGAGAGGGACGATCAACCGCGCGATATCGCTCGCGAAGAGCCTCGGACTCACCGTCTTCTATGGTGACACAGATAGTCTCTTCGTGAACTACGACGAGAAGCTTGTCCAGAAGTTCCAGGCCGAAATCGAACACCAGCTCGGGCTTGAAATCAACCTGTCCGAAGTCTACAAGAGAATACTCTTCACAGAGGCCAAGAAGAAATATGCAGGATTAAGGACCGATCGACAGATCGACATCGTAGGTCTCGAAGCGGTCAGAGGAGACTGGTCAAACCTGGCTCGGGAGGTGCAGAACACAGTTCTTAGAATGGTCCTTGAAGACGCGAACCCGTCAAGAGCCACAGCCTACGTTCAAGACTTGACGAGCAATCTCAGATCGAAGAAACTCCCGCTATCCTCGTTCATCATATGGAAGACTCTAACGAAGCCAGTCGGAGCATACGAGGTGAACGCTCCACATATAGAAGTGGCGAAGAAAATGGCGAAGGACGGCTGGCCGGTCACCGCAGGAGACAAAGTCGGATTCGTAATAACCAAGAAACCCGGCAAACTGTTCCAGAAGGCCGAGCCTCACTACAAAGAGACAATCGAGGATGTGGACTACGATTACTATGTTCGGAATCAGATCATGCCCGCCGCGGCGCGGATCCTGGAAGTTCTCGGTACGTCCGAGGATGAGTTACTAGCTCCGGCTTCTCAGACTAGCCTTTCAGCTGGGACCAAACGAGGATAAGTCGCTAAGGGTCAGCACGTTAACGCTAGCAGGCTTTTTCGCTCCGTCTGAGACTCGATCTCCAATCACGTATTTTATGCCCTTTCCAGCAGCGATGTCGAGAAGTCTCTGTGTGACCACACCGTCGAAGAGGACAAGGTGAGAGTTTTCAAGGCTGGGAATTTTTTCTGCAAGCTCGCTTACGGGCATCTTAGACAACTCCTTTCCAGCCTCGTCGAACACAACAGCCTCTAAAGTGCCGCGGAGATCCTTTGCCGCGTCGAAGACTGGCGGAGGGAGGTTCGGCTTCTCGACCGCTGCAGGCGCGCGAGCAGTAATCTCGGGAGGACCGTAGCCCTGTTCTCGGGGTCCATAGGCTCGTTCAGTGTAGGATTTCTCCTGGTAAGGACGTTCGGCTCTTTCCGGTCGAGGCGCGAATTGTGGTCTCTCAATCGGCTTGGCCATGTTGAAAGGCACGCGTTCACGGAGTGCCCGCATTACTTCTTTCGGTGTGAGCTCTTCCACTTCCTTCCCGAAGGGAGCACGAGCTACATAATCGATCTCCGCGACCTGAGAAAGTTCCTTCAAGATCAGGTCCCCCGCCCTATCACCGTCGAGGAATGCCGTGACCTCTCGGTCCTTGGTCAGCTTGATGACTGAGTCTGGAACCTTGGTGCCGTTCAGAGCAACGACGTTCTTGATACCGACCTTCATGAGGAGTATGACATCAGCTCTACCCTCGACGACAATGACATCCCCTCTCTCTACCTCTGGACCTGCAGGTAGCTTCTCAGGCCCGTACTCGATAACGTCCACTCCGCGAAGAGATCCAGCGACTTCCTTCACGACCTCTTCGGTGCTCGGGGAGGATTCTACGACCCATTTGCGGAGAATATCCTTGGCTTTGGTTAGGATTGCTTTGCGCTTTTCCTCCCGGACATCTTCAACCTTCTCAAGGCTGATCTTTGCTTCGCAGGGTCCGATGCGGTCGACGCTCTCGATTGCGGCGGCGATGATCGCTGTCGAGACTTTGTCGAGGCTTGATGGGATTACTATCGAGCCGGTTGTCTTGTCGTGTTTTGAATCTAGATTGATTTCGATCCGGCCGATGCGTCCGGATTTTTGCAGTTCTCTGAGATCTAGGTCTGGTCCGAAGAGGCCTTCTGTCTGGCCGAAAACGGCCCCGACCACGTCGGGCTTCTCTACGACGCCCTGGACATCGAATTTTGCTTTAACTATGTATTTTGTTGTCGAAGCGTACTGCGACGGTTCAACCATGAAAATTTAACCTCCATCATTCACTGACCTTCCTGAATTCCTCACTATACTTGTTAAGCTGAAAGCTTACCCTTCTGAATGGCGGGCTAGTATTAAAGCCCGTCTCCGGATGTGCGATTCTACCCGTTAGGGCTAAAAGAGAGCCGTGTCAAGCTCTCTTCGAGAGAATCATCAAAATGCCCAAGGTCCCGGCCAGAGTAGGCGTAAACGGATTCGGAGTTATCGGAAAGCGAGTCGCTGACGCTGTCTCGAAACAGAACGACATGAAACTTGTAGGAGTCTCTGATGTTGTCGGAGATTATCGGGTCAAGCTCGGTCAGATGAAGGGCTATCAGATCTACGCCTCGGTCCCAGAAAAATTGCCTGACATGAAGATGGCGGGAGTAGAAGTTGCTGGAACACTCGAGGAGCTGGTGAAAAAGATCGACGTAATTGTAGATTGCACGCCCGCGGGGCTTGGCGCGAAGAACAAGGCAATGTACGACAAGGCTGGGATCAAATCGATCTTTCAAGGGGGAGAAAAACACGACTTGACAGGATCGTCGTTTGTCGCCCAGTGCAATTATGAAGAGAATCTCAACCGTGATGCGACGCGAGTCGTGAGCTGCAACACAACTGGAATCTGCAGAACAGTTGGGACACTGCAGAACACGATCGGCGTCAAGAAAGCGCGAGTTGTCCTGTTCAGGAGAGGAACTGACCCGTGGGAGAGCCACAAAGCGGGTCTCATCAACACTGTCGTCCCGGAGCCTCACATCCCTTCACACCAGGGTCCTGATGCGCAAACCATTATTCCAAAGCTGAACATTACCACAATGGCAGCCAGAGGCCCATTCAACTTGGGCCATTTGCACTTCGCAATGGTACAACTGAAGGGAGAACCGGAGAAGAAAGATGTGCTCAAGGTGTTCAAGAGCACGCCGAGGCTGGCGCCAGTCAGAACCTCTGACGGAGTGGACAGTATGAACGCTGTGGCCGAGATGATGCGTGACTTGGGACGAGTGAGGGCTGACATGTGGGAGGTAGCTTTCTGGGAGGACATCCTCGACGTGACCGACGGCGAGGCGAATATGGTGTATCAGGTGCACAATGAGAGCGTGGTTGTGCCCGAGAACGTGGACGCCATACGAGCACTTATCGGATTGGAGAGCGAAGGCCGCCGGTCTATCGCGAAGACCAACGAGGCCATGGGCATAGGCAATAAGTTCCTCTAACTGCCCATAACAAATCATGCCGCTCCCGAGAGTGGCGGCTGAATGCTCTTTTGCTGTAGAAGATAGGACCCTAGACGAAGACTAGGCCTTTGCTGGAGTCGATCTCGAAAGTCTCTGCGTCTACCTTTGCCGACTTTTGGTTGAGTCTCTGAACCTTCAACTCTCTCCCGTTGGGATCAGAGTTATCCTTTGACAGGTCGGCTACACAATCTGCCATGTCAGTCAAAGAGCTGGCCAAGTCCTTAGGCAGCTCGGACAAGTCGACGGTCGCGATAAGTGTTGCGCCCGAGTCCTTCAGTTTGCTCGCAAGATCATTGAAGCTCTTGACGAAATCCTTCTGCGGGACCTTTGTAGCTAGCTTGTCGATTGAGTCGAAGATGATCCTAATCTTCTCTCCAGTGAATACCTGACTGTTTCTGACGAGGGTCTCCTGTATGTTATCAAAGTTGAACGGTTGATCTAGATAGCTGGGCTCCATGCTGAACGAATCAGTCTGGGACGCGTAGCCATCGACGATGATGAACCGGTACTGAGACTCATATTGGGTCGGGTCCGAACCAAGTTTCTTCATCCGTTCCCTGAGAGTAGAGGGAGCCTGATCGTAGGTCACGTAGAGACACGGATCTCCCCGTTTCAGATAGTTTGCTGTTAGGCCTGAGCAGAGGGTTGTCTTGCCAGCTCCCGGCGACCCGTTGATGATGACAAACCCAGGACTCTCCAAGTTTCCCTGAGTTAGTTCGAAAATGTGGTCGAAACTCTGTGGCGGCTTCGTCGGTTTCTGTGGCGAAGCGTCCTTTGTCGGCTTGTCCGGTTTGTCGGGCTTCTCTACTTTCGTAGCCTTATCCTGAGGCTTCTCAACAGGCTGTTCTCGTTTCTGTTGGAGCGGTGGAGGCGTGACTTGGGGAATGGTAGGAGCGGGAATGATCGTCGCTTTTCCCGTTGGAGCTGGGGTCGTAGGGGGACTGGCGGGCTTGACGGGGGGCGCGCTTGGAATGTTCTGCGGCTGCTTGCTGATTGAGGGTTTGCCCTGTTCCTCCCACTCGCCCTCCTCGTCTTTCCCGCCAATCACCATTGCCCTGCTTGGCGGAGTGGCTCTCGGTGGGACATAGTCCGGAGTGCTCACGCGCATTGGACTGAAGGTGGAGCCTGAATTCGTCGGAATGTCTTGGAGCAGTGATTGTAGGATTCTCGATAGGGAGGTTTCCTCTGAGGGGAATGACGCGTCGAGCGGCAGTTGTCTAGGAGTCGACTCTGGGGACGCCAGTCTCATCGAGGGCTGTGGAGGTGGTGTAATTGGCTGGCTGATTACTGGGCCCTGCGTTGGTTGGCTGACCGGTTGATTCTGAGTTGTGACGGTATTGGGGGACTGTGTCTGCATCGACTGAGGGGATACTGACTGCGTTTTTTGAGGAGAAATCTGAGCATCTGTTCCAGTGTCTAACTCGACACTGGAATCGTCCTTCTTTTTCTTGCCGAATATTGTTAGCACATGATCAACCTGTTTTCCATTTGCAACTCATTCACTTACAAAGCGTCCTGACTGGGGAATATTGAGCCGAAAACAAGCAGAGCGCAATCTTGGATATGGGTACTGTTACTACGATGAACCTACGCTGGAAACAATTCCGCATCACGAAGCCGCTAGGAGCGGTGAGGAGGACTAGGAGAAGAGAATTTTACTGTTTGACTTTCAAAATATCTGACTTCGTTAGTATCCCGATTGTGCTCTCTCCCTTAGTTACGAGTACTCCGTAGTTTCCTTGCAAGAGTCCGAGCACCATTTCTAGTGGCGTATCGTCGTTGACCATGGGTAGAGGCGAGTCCATGATGTCCCGGACTCTGTTGTTGAGTAACGATTCGAGCGGTTCTCCGCGGGCCGCGCGGTCCAGAATCGTCTTCTCTGAGATGCTTCCAACACATCTGTTTCCATCAAACACTGGCAGCTGCGAGTAGCCTCGCTTTCTCATCAGATCCACAGCTTCTCGGACCAGTTGGGTCTTGGAGACAGAGATGACGGGTTTGCTCATGATCTCGCTGACTCGGGGTCGCGAGGCTTGGATGCTTTGCTTCTCGAGTGCTTCGACTAATCGTTTTGCTATCGAGTATGAGGGATCTACTGTTCCGGATTCGATCTTTGCGATTATAGATTGGCTGACTCCCGCTAGCTGAGCGAGTTTGGACTGCGTTAGGCCTAGCGCTTTGCGTTTCTTCGGGATCTCATCGAGGGAGGGCAGCATGAATGCTAGTAACTAGTCACTGACTATCTGATATTCCCTTCGGAATAGAATTCTGAAGGAACATGTAATTCCTATCGGAATATTGGTACAACAGAACTTATATAATTGGAATAATTGGAAACGTACCAGAACAAGAGATGTCTCCCAAAGCCCAGCTCAGCGGAATCTATCCCCGCTCAGAACAACTCATAGAACTAACACGATCTTATGATAGAGCAAAAACTGACCTCGATACGGTAAGAAAACAAATCGAACAGGACACACAAGAGTTAGTCAAGCTACAAGACGACTCGGGATTCGAAACCTTCTCCGATGGAGCTTTTGCCTGGCAAGATCAGCTGAGACCCATCGTCGAGTCTCTCGACGGCGTTACGACCGGGACTCGTTATGATCGATGGTTCGACACTAACACGTTTTACAAGAAGCCAACGATCTCGGGGAAAATAGGCGTCCATGCGTTCGAGCCCAAGAATTTTATCCGCACCGACCTTCTCCCGAGGACCAAGGGCTGGAAAGTAACCCTCCCCGGACCCTACACTTTCTCCGAACTGTCAGAGAACCTCCACTACCCGAGTCAGTCTGACCTTCTCCTTGCCATAGCATTGGCAGAACATGAAATAATCAAGAAACTGAAGGATGCAGGTGTCTCGCGATTCCAACTTTCAGAGCCCTGCCTCGTCTACCGACCCTACAGAGAACAAGGACTGGGTAAAGCGGAACTCGATAACGCGTTAGCCGCGATTCAGAAGACAGTCGAAGGCATCCAGGCAAAGTTCTCCGTCCACACATACTTCGGCGACGCGACCACCATCCTACCGAATCTTCTCAAGCTCCCTATCGACGCAGTAGGGTTCGACCTGTTCGAAACGGACTATTCCCAACTGAAACTTGAGACGACGAAGAAGCTTGCCCTTGGCATCATAGATGGACGCGAATCCAATGCTGAGAGTCCAAAGTGGATCGCAGAAACCGCGACGCGTGTATCAAAACATCTCACCAGCGGAGACATTGTCCTAGCTCCAAATTCCGACCTCAAGTTCGTCCCGCGAAAGGTCGCGGATGTCAAAGCACGAGCGCTCGCAGAAGCTACTAGACTGTTTGAGGAGGGACGATAAGTGTCCAAGCTGTATCCTGTTCAAGAGATAGGGAGCTTAGCAAAGCCTCGATGGCGAACGAAGGGCCTGACCCAGCCACTCTCGAGCAAGGACCTAGTGGAGGCTGAGGAATGGGCACAGCGACTAGGTATTCCGGACTTTCAGGACCGTGCGAAGCAACTTCTGGCCGCACAACAACAGAACGATCGCGTTAGAGAACTTCTGGAACTCTCGACAATCTATGGATTGAGACTCTTCGAGCAGACCGGTCTCGACAACGTCGGCGTTGGGGGAGAACAGCAACGGGTCGAGATGTACGAGCACGTGATCCGCGGCGTCGAAGGGATGAGAGTCCTAGGTCATGTCCAGTCGTTCGATTACAAATACTTCAACAAGGCTGTCGCCGAGTCCAAGATCCACCGGAAGCATCCGATCTATCTCCAAGAATTCCTCGACGTCAAGAAGAACGCGAAGGGACAGTTGAAAGTCCCGATCACTGGAGCCTACACGCTGATCGACTGGTCGTTCAGCGGCCACTACTCCGGCGGACGAACCGGGCTGAGTCTCAAGAAGCAGAAGCAGGAGACCAAGAGAGAGTTCCTACTCGACTTCGTCGAGCAAGTGATCAGGCCAGAGATTCGTGACCTGGTTGATGCTGGCGCTGAGTGGATTCAGATCGATGAGCCTGCCATCACAACTCACCCTGAGCCCGCGGACATGGAACTGTTCGTTGAGGGATGGAATGAGACAGTTCGAGGATTCAACTGCAAGTTCAGCGACCACACCTGCTATCCATCCGAGATTGGATACAAGGTACTCGCGCAATACGCTCCACAACTGGACAAGTGCAGCCACCTCGCCCTAGAATTCGCGAACAGAGATGGTACGAGTCTAGGGGTCGATGCGAAGCACCGGGAAGGATACCGGGATCTAGAGTATTTCATCCAGAACGGTTACGAAGGCGAATTCGGGGTCGGAGCTGTTCATGTCCACGACTTTTCCGGCCATGTCCCGCCCAGCTCAGGCAAGGAAGTCGGACGGAATATCCTAGAATCACCCGAGCTCGTACGCGACCGACTACTATACGCGGCAAAAGTCGTAGGGGATCCAGCGAAGATCTGGGCGAACCCGGACTGCGGATTGAGAACTAGGACGTGGGACGTGACCTTCGCCAAACTCACTAGCACCGTCAAAGGCGCAGAACTAGCCAGGGAGGCTTCCAACTGAGACTCTCAGAAGCAGCCAATAAGCGTCCCATTGTGACGGTTGAGCTAATCCCAGACCGGGTCATCCCCGCTCACATACCGATTCTGCGGGGCCGCGTTGACGCCATCACTATTCCCGCTTTGAGAAATGGCGAAGGAGATCCCAGTTATCCTGCAGGGTTCCGAGTTACTCCTCAGACGAGGAGTCTCGCTTCAGCCGTCATAGTCAGGAAGACAGGGGCTGAGGCTGTTCCCTCGATAACGTGCAGAGATTTTCGCCGATCAGACCTGGCCCTTGTTCCCCAACTGTTCAAGAAGGGCCTGGATAATTTCCTAGCCGTCTTTGGAGACCCCTATCCTCGCTACCGGATCGAAGATTATGATTTCAGAAAGACGGAAGATCTAATTCGAGGGGTTCTGTCAGTATTCGATGGGCCGCGGCCTAGTATCGGAGCAGTTACGAACCAGCATGCTGAGGATCAGGAACGGGAGATTTCCCGGACGCTCCGCAAAGTAGACGCGGGAGCGGACTATCTTGTTACGAATACGGCGTTTGACGATGATCTTGTGCTTAACCACGTTGATAGGCTTCGATCCCAGGGCCTTAAGGCACCAATCTTCGTACAAGTATCTATTCCGTCAGGACTGAAGAATCTACTTTTCGTGAGCCGAAAATTTGGGATCCCAGTTCCCGAAAAGGTGAGACAGACCCTCTCTCGGAACCCGTTCGGAGGGGGAATACAGATCGCAGCCCAGGCCTATACAGCCCTTCGCAACGAAGTAAGCGGCATTCACTTCTCGTATCTCCACAGAAGCCACGACCCGATTCCTGCCTACACTCACCTGCTGGACGCGATTGAGACTGATGGGCAACTCACAATCTCAATTCAAACAGCCTTGAGACACCGAGAACTCTAGTATTTCCGTTCGGTAGATCCCTATCGCTTTCGTCAGCGTGAGCTCTTGACCGGTTTCAGTGGTCCACCGCAGACTATGCAGCTCATAGATTGGCGGTACGTAAGTACGAGCTGTCCGCATTTGTCGCAGACCTTCGCCTGAATCTCAAGGTCCGCGTTCCGAATAGGTAGCCTCGTGAGAAAACCCTTCGACGAGTGGAATTTAGGATTGCCCGAACTTAGATGTTGAAGGCTCAACGAGAGCAAATCTCGGTTACAGAAAACGCGGGTCAACAAGAGACATCCGCGTATAGAACTCTATATACCGGATAACTCCGCATAGCTCTAGCAAGTTCAATCGCAGGATGGGTTGCGTAACACCGCTCACGGGCGATACACACAGTTCGCCCAACCAGATCATTCTTGGGAACGATCTTCGACAACCGTCAGATGCAGATCCGTTCAGACCCTTCTTCGAAAATACTCAGTCTTAGCTAATGAGTGACCCCTCCAGAACAGTTTATTGTCTCGATGCATTTCCTCAAACGATCTTGAGTTCTGAAAACGTAGGATTCGCACTCCGACCTGGAGTATTCTCGCCCCGCGAGATTAGAGAGACAGCGATTGCTCTGGAGACGAGTGGTAGGGTCTCTTCTATTTTCGTTCCCGACATGCGGATTGGGTATGAGTCTCTAGAAATTACATCATCAATTCTGACCCTCACGAATCGGGT
>Ga0209588_1000038_pt1 | contig 63048 bp, 60 predicted proteins | sample Rivendell_Oct201_10_FD_188351 | JGI IMG/M metagenome (GOLD analysis project Ga0209588, IMG submission 188351) | Vadose zone soil microbial communities from the Eel River Critical Zone Observatory, Northern California, USA -... | ecosystem: Host-associated > Plants > Roots > Rhizosphere > Soil ...
CGACCGCGTTCGAGGGCACCGGCCACCCGGATCGACTGATTGTCGGACCGAAGCCAGAGGTCATCGGCCGAAGTTCTCTCGCTGGTAAACCTCAGCTTGCTAGGCTTTTGGAGAACCCAATTGCTAGCTGGATACCCCAGGGTGAAAAATGAGACGAGAATGCCTCGGTTGTCCGCGTCCACGCGACCTGCGGCATGCAGCGCGGCGTCCATAAATCCGGACGTGCGAATTTGAAGATCCAAATCTCTTCCCGAGCTCGTGAGTTGCGCCCCAAACGCCTTGAAGAGCTTCTCATTGACCTGGAAGGTCGCTGCGTTGACCGACGCTGTCGATTCGAAGGGCTTTTGCAGGTTGGCGACCGAGACCGAAAGGTCGATCTTAGTCATCCGATAGTTCTCATAACGCAGGGTTGGAAAGCGGCCGATGGCGCTGACGGCGAGTTGCTGCAATCGACCCCGCGCCGAAATGTCCAAGTTGCCCGATCCTGCCAGCCGAGGCGCCCGGCCTCCCATCAGAGCCCCTATCGCTCGCGCGGTCTCCGAGAGGTCCACAGCAGTGAATTTTCCGCTGGCGGAGAGGTACTGCTGCGTTCCCCGACCTGAGGCAGCCAGCTTCGCTCCGGGAATCACCGCGATGAATTCCGTCACTTCAAACGTCCCGTGGTCAGCTTTGGCTCGCAGGTTGATCGGACCCAGGCGTTGACGGTTCCACTTGGAGACCGGCACCGTTAGTTCCACGGCGCCGCGCGCATCCGATACGCCAGTGCCGCCTCCTTCAGCATGCAAGTCCAACGCAATATTCGTGGTGGGACCATTCGCAATCAGCTCGTCCAGTCGCACGTTCCGGGCGCGAACGGTGATGCCCTCCGATCGGTATTTGGAAATGTCCAGCGAGCCATCCAATTCGAGTTGTGCGCTCGCGGCGCGAATCTGCAACTTGGCGGCAGCCGTTTCGCCGTGCAGCGCTCCGTCGCCCTGAGCCGATACCATGGCGCGCAAGGGGTAGCTGGAGACGAAGACGCGGGCAATCGCCGGAGGAAGCTCAAATCGGTTCAGCCGGACAACGAATTTCTGCGGTTCGCTGAGTTGACCTGAAGCATCCAGGACGAGTCCGGCGGCCTGAAGTGATGCGTTGGCCTTTCCACGCGTCCCATCGAAAACTCCGCGCAATGAAACGCTCAGTGGCCCCGGTTCGGGTTTCAACAGCTGTCCGTCTGCGCTCAACTCCAGGTTGGTTCGTCCACTGGGGCTTTCGTAGGCAGCTTTGGAGCGAAGATTGAGCTGGCTCAACTCAAACTCCCGGACCTCGGGGCTGCCATGCTGATCAAACCGAAAGACTCCATCCTCAATCTCGAGCCGTTCAAGCTTGAACGTAAACCGAGGCGGAGAAGACTTGGGCTGTGGCGGGTTGGCGGGATTAGGCTGCGCCGGCCCGAACGCTCGTGCCAGGTTCAGCCCATTGTCATCCGCGCGCAGGTGCACCCACGGCCTCTTCAATTGAAGCCCATCGATCTGGGCGGTGCGACGAATCAGCGCCGAGAGCCTGAGCTGAAGATCAACCGATTCCACCACGGCAACCAGTTCGCCCTCCGGATCCTTGAGGGCTACCCCATCGAGCCTGATGCGAGTCCAATGGAAGGTCAGGCGTTTGATCTCGATCTCACCCAGAATCCCCGCGTTCACCTTGCGGAGTACGAACGCGCGCAGCCGCTCGCTGCCCGATGGGGTGGCGACATAGAGGGCGCCTCCGGCCACAATCGCGAGTACGAATCCAAGTAGAATCAGGGCGCCGATTCCAAGGCGAGGGGCCCACTTGCGAGTCCAACTTTTGGCAGGCGGCGAGCTCAAAACGCTTCCCCAATGGAAATGTGAAACGCACAAACACTCTCGGGGGATCCGGCTCTGGTTCCCTTTCCACCCAGAAAACCAATCCCGAAGCAGGTCGTGTCCGGAGGGGGCAGATTCACCGGAATCGGCTGGTTGACGATGGTCAAAGGCGGACCGATCGGGAGTCGGCGGGCGATGTCCAAGCGGATTGGCCCGACGATCGTCCGATATCGCAGACCTAACCCCACTGCGTACTGCATGTTCCCAAAAAAGTAATTCGCCTGGTGACGCCAACCGTCTACGAGATTTTCAACGGTCACGAACCCCATATCCCAGAATGCTGCCAAGAGCAGGTTGCCTGTAATGTTGTAACGAATTTCAAAAGAGCCTTCTGCCAAGCCGTTGCCTCCAATCGGAACTGTGATTCCGTCGGGTGCACCTATCGTGTTGATAAAGCCATTGTGCGGGGCTGTGGTCGAGGTGCCTGCCGCGAACAGCGGGGACAGGCGACGATAGTTAAACCCCCGCTCGGATGCGGCTCCTCCCGCATAAAACCGGGAAACGATTGGACTGGTTTGTCCGTGTGCGGGAAAGAGACTTCCAAAGTGCACCCGTGCGGCGAGCGTTAGCCGTTGCCCCTTGAAAAAGCTGGCGTAAAAGCGAGCGTCCGGCTCGACCCTAAGGTACCTGAAAGTACCACCGAGAGGGCCGCCCCCCTCCTGGAAGGAGATCGAGAGGTAGTAGCCGCGTTGAGGCTCCAGACGATCATCTCGGCGATCCCACGTGATTTGTTGCTCGAGGTACGAGAGCTGACACCGTTGGTTGGGGCAGCCGAACAACAGGGCTGGTGAGCTCGACACCGCGCCGTTCGAGTCGATCAGGGTGGCCTGCCCTGATGAAAGCCAATCAATCTCGATATTGTAAGTTGGAAACACCGTAAGAGCGGGGTGCGGTTGCCAGATCACTCCCACCCGGGCCCTGGCGCCGATAAACGAATACGCCTGCTCGAGGCCTTTTTCCGAATCGATCGACGTGTAGAGTCGCAGGTTGCGATTGAAGAAGCGCGGCTGCTCCAGTTGGGCAAGCAATTTGTAGATCGGCCCGTTGTTCGGAGCATCCGCAGTAATATTGGCCAGCACCGAATAGAGGTTAGGGATGAACGCCCAGCCGACTCTGGCGCGCAGAGTCAATCGGCGCAGACCACCCAAGAAGTCTCGATCCGTATACTCCGACAGGAGATGCAATTCGTTCCGAATCTGATCGACTCCTATTCCTCCGCCTAAGCGAAGGCTGTGGAACGGCGCCTCACGGACGTCGACCACCACGGGCAGAGTGCCTTCTTGCCGGTTGGGAGCCGCGGGAGTCACTTTCACGCCTCCAAAGACTCCCATCTTGAAGAGGCTGTTTTGCGCCTCGGCCAAAGCACTTTCGGAGAACCAGTTGCCCTTCTTGATCGCCCCTTCCGCCTGGTCCTTGATCCAGGCGGTCGGAACGCGGGGGCGTGGCCCGGTGGCGACGACGATATCCCCAAAACGGTAACGTTGGCCGGGATCCACGTTGAGCCTGCCATTGGCTAGGGCCCTTTCAACATCCACGAAAATTTCGCCGCCCACCGACGCTTCTGCGTAGCCGAGTTCATGCAGCTTGGACTGAAGCTGACCCTTGAGGGCCTCCCATTCGTCCTCCTTGAGCACATCGCCGACCTTGATTTTGATCTCGGAGAGCACTTGCTTGCGGTGGTCTGCGGGGAGAGCATCTATCCCCTCAACTTCGAGGCGATTAATCCGGGTCGGCTTACCTTCCTGAACTTTGACCGTCAGTTCGACGCCATCCGGCGGCTTGGGGGTAATGACATTTTCGACCACCTTAGCCTGATAGAAGCCCTCGGCTTGGTAGAAGCGCTGGATCCGGCGCAGATCCACTTGCCAGGCGTTGGGGTCGAAGTACTTCTTCCCGGAAAATGGCAGCCAACTCGTCGCTTCGGTCAGAATCTTATCCTTGATGCTGCCCTCTGAAACTTGGTGAGTCCCCTCGATGTGGAGGCTCTTGACCTCCGGTTCATCCGGCTTTTGGCGAGCGGTGCTGCAGCCCCACAGAAGCGCAATCAACGCGAGCCAAACCGACGCTCGGTTCGACACCCAAGGACCGGTTCGGCGGCACACGTGAATGAATAGTTCTCCCGACCGGCGAAAGGAATCCTTCAGCGTCCTGCTTGCTCCGCTAGGCGACCCAGACGTTGCGCCCAGCTGCGTGTTTCCTCGTGCGTGAGCAGCTCCTCGACCGGTTGAGCGATGCGGTATGCCCAGTTGCCCTCGGTTTGGGAGCCGGGCAAGTTGATCCGATCTTTCGTTCCAAGGATGTCTTGCCAGGGAAGGATGCAGAGATCGCTTCCCGCGTTCTCGGCTGACGCTAGCAGCGACTGATGCAGCTCTTCAGTGAACTGCGAGGTCCACTGACCGCTCGTGAGCTCGGGATACGCCAACGCGACCGCACGCCGTCCCTCCTCCGAAAGAGACTCCCACCATTCGCGAAGCGTCTCGGTATCGTGAGTTCCAGTAGTGACCAGCGAAAGCGGGGGAAACTGATGCGGATCGCGGTAACGGTTGCCGTCTTTTTCCCAGCGAAGCACGCGATAGCCGGGGATTCCCAGCCTAGTCAGGGTTTGTCGGACGAAATCCGGAATCACTCCGAGGTCCTCGGCAACGATGCCGGCGGACTCTGCGAGCATGCGGAACAGTTTTTCGCCCTGGGACCGCTGGCTGGGCTCGTCGGAAGGGATGAAGTGCCCGTTCGGATCTTCCGAAGTACGAATCCACTGTCGGAAATATCCCACCGCGTGATCGACGCGCCGTAGATCGTGGTACGCCGCGCTCTTCGCGGCGCGTTGCTTGAGCCAGGCGAAGCCGTCGGTCTCCATCGCAGCGAAATCAAAGTAGGGAAGCCCCCAATCCTGGCCGGTAGCGGAGAACTCATCCGGTGGAACGCCCAATCGCGCGTCGGTGCGCAAGATTTCCGAGTTCGACCAGACGTCCGCGCTGTCGCGGCCTACGATAAATGGCTCGTCTCCGCAGAGAAAAATCCCCCGCTCCTTCGCAACTCGACGGACGATTCGCCATTGCATCTCCGCCACCCACTGCTGCCAACGATAGAACATCACTTGTGTGCCCAGTCGCTGCCGCTCGGCGGCCAAGGCGTCCTGCTCTCGTTGGCGAAGGCCCTCCGGCCACTCCCACCAGGCGCGATAGTGCTGAGATTCCGAAATCGCGCAGAAGAGCGCAAAAGAGTCCAGCCACCACGACTCCCTTTCCTGGTACCGCTGAAACTCTGCGGCCTTTGGGCTCCCGCGCTCCCAGTGGTTGATCAGGAAGTGATCGAACGTCCGACGGAGAAGCTGATTCTTCAGGGGGACCACCAGCTCATAGCGGACCCTCGGACTGCGCTTTGCTTCCTCCAGTTGCTCGGCCTCGGGGCCCGACAACTTCTGTGCTTCATTTGCCCCGAAAAACGAACCAAGCTGCGAAAGATCGATGAACAACGGATTGAGACCGAACGCGCTTCGGGTGGCATAGGGACTGGGGTCCGATGGGAGCGTTGGCAGCAGTGGCAAGAACATCAGCATCTTCTGGTGCGCTTGCTGCATCCATCGAAAGAAGCCGTCCAGGGCGCCAAAGTCGCCAATTCCGAAATCGGTTCGCGAACGCAAAGAAAATATGGGTAGCAGCACGCCCGAAAGGCGACCGTACGACGAACTGCGATCCATTTGCGTCTCCTCGGACTGGGCTTCTATGCTCCCGCACCATTAACGTCACTGACCTCAGGAAGAAATCCATTTGAAACTGTTTACTTCGCCATGGCCGAGCCGCGACTAGCGCGGGCTTTTTACCAGCAATCGGCGCTGACGATTGCTCGCCAGTTGCTGGGAAAAGGGCTCGTCCACCGAATGAACGGTGCTGTCCGGGTTGGACGGATCGTCGAAACCGAGGCGTATCTAGGCCGGCGTGATCTCGCCAGCCACGCTTCCAAGGGACTGACCCGACGTACCGAGGTGCTATTTGGGCCAGCGGGCCATGCCTACGTGTATTTCATTTATGGGATGCACTGCTGCTTCAACGTGGTTGGCGGGCCAGCGGGGATTGGCGGGGCCATCCTGGTTCGGGCAGTGGAGCCATTGGAAGGCGTCCCCGAAAGCGCCAGGACCGATGGGCCCGCCAGGCTTTGCCGCGCGCTGGGGATCACGCTCGAGCACAATCGCGAGGACCTGCTGGGCAAGCAGCTGTATATTGTGGACCTCAACTCCGCTTCATCGCTGCGCATCCAGCGGGGTCCGCGGGTGGGCGTTGACTACTCTGGAATATGGGCGAAGAAACCGTATCGCTTCTGGATTCGCGGTAATGCATTCGTCAGCTCAAAGTAATTCCAGCGCCCGGTTGCCCTTGACGACGAGGCGCGTCACTGAAACCCTGCAGCGATGACCGAGGAGGTACCTCTGGACGTCGACCGGGAGCTGTTGGCCCAAGCACAGGCTGGCGACTTGTCCGCGTTCGAGGCCCTAGTCGAAAAGCACCGCGACAAAGTCTACGGTGTGGCTCTTCGTATGACTCGATCTGAAGCGGACGCGGCGGAAATCACGCAGGAGACCTTTCTTTCGGCATTTCAGCACCTGCCCGAATTTCGCGGCGAGGCGGCATTTGGTTCTTGGGTTCACCGAATTGCCGCAAACCATGCCTTGATGCGGCTGCGGCACCAGAATGTAGTCCAAGCTGCTGAAGAGGAGTTGACCGGTCCTGAATTCAATGAGCGTGGCAGCTGGGTGGAATATCCTTCCAACGACTGGAGCCGCCGCGCTGATGAGAAGGCGCTCGATGCCGAACTGGGTACCGCCATCCAACAGGCGACAGATCGCCTCCCCAATCAGTACCGGGAGGTATTTGTCTTGAAGGATGTGGAGGGCTTAAGCTATGAGCAAATATCGGAAATCACGGGTGATTCAATCCCGGCGATCAAGAGTCGGCTGCACCGGGCGCGCCTCGAGCTGAGGGAAGCCATTGATCGTTTCTACAATGAGAAATGAAACGCCACATCCACTCCGGCATCTTAGTTTAGGCGCTGCGAGACCCGGCCGAGGGCTGGATGTTTACTTGTAAAGAATCGATAGACTTACTTCTGGAATACCTGGATGGTGACATGTCCGATGAGCAAGCTCGGCATCTAGAGGCGCATCTGGCCGCCTGCCCTCCGTGCATCGACTTTCTCCGCACCTACCGCGCCACTCCTGGAATCTGCAGGCGGGCCCTCAAGAAGCAAATGCCGGAAGAGTTATCGCAGCGTTTGAAGGAGTTCCTCCGCCAGAAATGCAAGCCCTGAGCACGTTACGCCGAGCACGCTCGCTCGATTGAGCCGAGGCGTCGAACGTGTTCAGCTGCGCAGCGTGCGTTTGCCTGCTTGGACCAAGCTGCTTGGCTTCGTCGCTGTCGGCGGGTCAGCGTTAACTGTCTTCCTGGCTTGAACTTCGAATCCTCCGGTTGGCCCAGCCGCCACGGCACGATGGGCTCGCGCCGATCGGACTAGCGAAGGCTAGTCGAAAGGAATGAGCGCCACGCGTGCACCTACCGGCGCTTGCAGGTGGTCGCGGACCTCTGGGGCCACCCGCACCTGGTTTCCAGCAAATTCAGCAGTGGCCTTCACCGCGCGGAATCGGGTGCGCCTATTCGATGGCTGATGTGCGACCAACCAGTGCTTCTCGGACTCGCCGGGAACACCTTTTTCCAGTCTGGCGGTCCGGAAGAGCTTGATCGCCGAGATGTCATCCACCTTCGCCTCATAGTGGGGACCTCCGTCAAAAGGGTCGATTCGCTCGACATACCGAAAACCCACGCGTTCCAGCATCCGCTTCACACCTCGCGTATTGGGAGCGACTTCCCCTACTACGCGCTGGGTGCGGTCGGGAAAAAGGGACACGTAGATATCCGAAGCAGGAAAGAGCTCTTTGATGAACTCCTTGTTTTGCCGCGAAAGGTGGTCCGCCTCCTGATAGCTCAATCCAGTGAATTTTTTGCCGATCGCTTCCCACAGCAGCGAGCGCCCATCGGGCAACAGTGGAGGAAGGAGCTCTGCGAGAACTTTGTCGCGAAAAAACGCGCGGTGCATCGCAATGAAGAGGAAGCGAATGTAGGAGAGCTGCCGGCCGACTTTTTCGACGCTGCTCCGGTATGGCGGTGCTACGACCAGCCCGCCGATCTCCGTGGGTCCCGCGTAGTTGTAGCCAATCGACAGCACCTTGTGCCGAAAGTGGCGGTCCAGCGAGGCGGAGTAATGCTCCCGCTCGCTGACTTCGTAGTAGATGTGCGGCGACTCATACGTTCCGTGCTGGGCGATGATCATACTGGTGCCGACCAGCGCTTTGTTGGCGACATCTTCCGCCACGAAGAGGTACTGCCGCGCCAAAGCATCTTCGATCGACCCGGTGAAGCTCTTGACGGACTTGTCGATCAACGAAGCGAGCATCTCCTGGTTGTCGGGAAGGTTGACTGTGTTGAGCTCCGACGCGAGCTTCTTCAGCTCAGGAAGATCCCTTCGTTGTACGTCGCGTACCAGGAACATGGGTGTCGTGAAGCTCTATCACCGACATAGCCGCTCAATGAGCGCGCGGTAAAACTCTATCGCCTTTTCCATCTGTGAAAGGAACGTGTGCTCGTTGGCGGTGTGGGCATTTCCTGTCGAACGGCCGGGCCCGAAGACGATCGCCTCTGCACCAGCGCGATGAAATACGCCTGCCTCCGTGTTCGTCGGTTTTACCCCCGAAACATCCGACAACCCAACGTCCTGACAAGCCCGACGAGCGCTGGACAGTAGCTCGGAAGGCTCGCTCAGCTCCATCGCTGGATTGCTCCGGCTGACCTTGACGCTGATCTCGGCGCCAGCCGTCTGCGCGAGCGCACCGCAACGCCTCCGGAAGGTCGCAGTCAATACCTCCGGATCATGACCCGGCAGCAGTCGGCAATCGAAAGTGAGGTTGGCACGGGGTCCATTGATTCGCGCGATTCCCCAGTTGACGACGCTGCGATCTGGATCGAAGGCGCGATTGACTTGCGGCTGCTGAGCCAGTGCGAGTTGGCGCCACACATCGAAGAGGCTCTCGGACAGAGACGCGGCGGGCGCAGCGTCTCGGCAATCGGGCCCTGGACCGAGGCCGGGCTGCCCGGTTTTCCCGGGCCGAATCACCACGCATCGATCGGGAACTTTGTTGGCCGCAGTGCCGCCTTCCAAGCTGCAAAACGGCGTGCCGCGCACTGTCTGCAGCGCCATTTCGATCGCGTTGATTCCCAGATGCGGAGTTGAGGAATGGGCGCTGCGCCCGTCGAAGACCAACCGCTCAAAAGGACCGGAGAGCGCCGCAGTCGGCTGAACTTCGATCTCCAATTCCACCACCGCGTACCCCTTGTGCGCCCGGATGATTTGCAGCTCAGAGGGCTCGGAACAAGCAACGAACCTCGCTTGGAAGGCCGGGCTCTGAACAAATTGGTGGGCTCCCAGAGCGCCCACTTCTTCCTGATGCGTGCCCAACAGCTGAAGCGTACGACGCAGCCGCTGCCCCCGGTATGGGTGCGCCGCGAACAACTTGCAGAGCGCATCCAATTTCGTATCCGCACTGCCCAGGCCGAAGAGCCGGTCCCCTTTTTGTGTCAGGGCGAAAGGGTTGCCCCCGGTTTCGGTCCAAAACTCGGGCGGTCCCGGATCCACGGTATCAAGGTGGGTCACCAGTAGCAGGCCACGGGGATCCGCCCCCCTCAAAGTCCCGAGCAGATTCTGCTGGGTCGGCTGCGCTGGGTCGGCCAATACCTGCACTTCTAGATCGGCGAGCTGATAGAGCGGCTTGAGAATTTCCACCGCCGCGGCGGTTCCCACGTCGGAAACGGTGTTTGCGGCGATCAGCTGATTACTCAAGCCCAGGAGATCCATCGCGCTTCCCTTAGTCCATCGTTCTTGTCAGTCTTAACACCATGGCCAAGCTGAAGGCGGCGATCATCGGAGGCACCGGGTATGGCGGTGCGGAAATTCTGCGGAGGCTGCTCTACCATCCAGAGGTGGAAGTGGCCCGGCTCACCTCCGCCGACAATATCGGCAAGTCGATCGGGGAGGTACATCTAAACTTGGCTGGCCTCTCGAATCTTCGATTCGAACAATTGCCTGCCCGCGAGGCAGTTGCCGGAGTGGATGTGGCATTCATGGCGATGCCGCATCGCACCACGGCACAAGTGGTGACGGAAATTCTCGATTCGCCGGTGCGCATCGTGGACCTCTCAGGAGACTTCCGCCTGCGTGACCCTGCGCGCTATCGCCAGTACTACGGCGTGGATCACCCTGCTCCTCAGCTGCTTCGAGAGGGACAATTCGTCTATGGCCTTCCGGAGTTGAACCGCCAGAGCATCGCTTCGGCTCGATACGTCGCGAGTCCTGGATGCTTCGCCACCGCAATCGCCCTGGGTCTGATGCCGCTCGCCAAAGCCAAGATGCTTGCAGGGCCAGTCCATACCGTGGCGATCACCGGCTCGTCCGGTAGCGGGGCCACCCCCAGCCTGGCAACCCATCACCCTCTGCGCTCGGCGAATCTGCGGACCTACCGGCCGCTGGAGCACCAGCACACGCCGGAAATCGTCCAGACGCTCAAGGCAGCCGGTGCGCGCGATCTGACGCTCGAGTTCGTTCCCGTGTCCGCTCCTCTGGCCCGAGGCATCTTCGCGACCAGTTTCGTCCAACTTCCTTCCTCCATCACCGAGAGAGAGCTTTCAGCTCTTTGGAAAGAGTGTTGGAGAAATGAACCATTCGTCCGAGTTTGTTCGGATCGGCTGCCGGAAGTGATTGCCGTATCGGGAAGCAATTATGCCGAGGTCGGATTTGCGCTGGGGCCGGTCACGGGCGGGACCCGTCGCGTCGTTTGTTTTTCAGCGTTGGACAACCTGGTGAAGGGCGGCGCCGGACAGGCCATCCAGAGCTTCAACGTCATGATGGGCTTTGATGAGAGAATGACCCTCGCCGAGCCCGGGCTGTGGCCTTGAAAGCGCTTTCGAGGTTTGCCGGACAGTGGTTCGTGGTCAAGGTCGGCGGAGAGCTGGTCTCCGATCGCAGCTGGTTTGCGCAGAGTATAGGGGGCGCAGTCCGGAGCTTTCTCGAGGCGCAGATTAAGGTTGCGGTGATCCACGGGGCAGGTCCTCAGGCCACAGCGCTAAGCCAACGGCTTGGCCTGGAGCCTCGAACGATTGCCGGCCGCCGTGTGACCGACGGTCCAACCTTGGAAGTGATGAAGATGACGCTCGCGGGTCAGGTCTCAGTGGAAGTGGCGGCGGCGTTACGGATGGCGGGAGTTCGGACGATTGCGACGACGGGTGTTTCAGCAGGCCTGGTCGAGGCAGTAAAGCGACCCCCGATCCGTGTCCCCTCACAAGCCGCCGAGCCCATCGACATGGGATGGGTAGGGGATGTTGCCGCGATCAACACGAGTTTGTTCGAGATGATGGCGAGGGAGGGTCTGGTACTGGCACTTGGCTCGCTCGCCGGCGATGCGCAAGGGCAAATCTTCAACATCAATGCGGATACAGTCGCGACGCGAGTAGCGGCTGCGCTCAAGGCGGCCAAGTTGTTCCTCGTATCCAACGTTCCGGGCGTATTGAGAGACGTGGAGGATCCGTCATCTCGAATCGCAAAGCTGAATCCGCTGGAAGCTCGAGCCCAGATCGCCCAGGGCATTATTCGCGGAGGAATGGTGCCCAAAGTCGAAGAGAGTCTGGCCATGCTCGAATCAGGGATCGGTGCCATTCACATCGTTGGCATTCAACCGCCGGACGCGTTGGTGCAGGAAGTGCTTCACCCAGGACGATTTGGGACGTTCTTTGAGCGAGCCTGACTCTCCACTAACGCGGCAACTTCAACGTGATCTGAAACGTGTAGTAGACCTCAATCGGTTTTCCACGAAGAGAAGCCGGCTTGTACCTGCGGCGCTCCAGCGCCTCGATCACCGGTCGCTCCATGAATCGCACACTCTTCAGGGCCTGGCAGCTATGCACCAGGCCTTGAATGCTGACGATGCACCTGACCAACATCGTTCCTTCAGCCTCGTGATCGATCGCCCTTTGTGTGTATTCGGGATCCGGTCCAGAAATCTTCATCGGCGGCATCATTGCGTCGGTAAATTCGACCGGCCCCGTCAGAGTTGGCACGCTCACGGGCGCAGCCAGTTCCGGGGCGGAACGAAGGGTTGGAGCGGGAGGTGGAGGCGGAACTTCCACGACCGTGGCCACTGCTGCTTTCGGTTGTTCGAAGGTCGGTACAGGCTTGGCCAAAGCTACTTTGATCTCTGGCTCCGGCTTTTTGGGTTCAGGAACCGCGACGGTAATCGCCGGCTTTTCGATTGCGGCCTCCTTGGGCTCAAAAGCGGCGGGTGCTGGTCGGCCTGGGATTCGGAATTGAAGCTTTTGGTTCAGGACCACCTCGCCCGAGCCGCCGGTCGTCACGGTCATCGGGTGATAGCCCCTCATCGTCAAGAGCAAATGAGCTGTCGCAACCCCGTCGGCGTTTCTTGGTACTTCGAACAAAAGGGGTGTGGTGCCGAGAATGCGTCCATCCAATGAAACGGTTGCTCCCGGTGGCTCAGTCGAAACACGGAACTTCACCGCCTTCGGTGTGGTCGGCGCGCGCTCAGTCACATCCGCCGGCTTTTCGACAGCCCGCTCGACAATTGGAAGCGGCTGAACGGGAGCATTTGGTTTGATAACCGCTTGAACCTTTGCGGTCGGCTCGGGCGACCTGGATCCGCGTCGGGTTAGCGCAAAAGCGGCAACCACCAAGAAGAGGAGGGCACCGGCCGCAGCGTACCAATAGGTTCGATTCCGATACCAGATCGCCGGCGGAGGTGGCGCGGGCGAGGGATCGACGCTGATGTCGAGGGCCAACGTGTTCTCCGGTCGGGCGACCGGCGGTGGCAGCCAAGAAGGCGGCGAAATCAACGACGTCGCTATTGGCGGCGGTGTGTTTGCCCCAGTTGGAGCGGGAGCTCCGTTAATGAAGATACCGCTATTTCCCGCGGCCAATGCGACTCTCCGCAGCGCCTCCAACAGTTCTTCCATCGACTGGAAGCGATGGGAGGGTTGCTTCTCCAAGCACTTCATCAACACGGCTTCAAATTCAGGCGGAACGTCTGAGTCCGGACGTACGGAACGCAGCGGAGGAACTGGTTCGTTGATGTGCTTGAAAATGACCTCAACGGCATCCTTGGCCCAAAATGGGGGCCGCCCCGCCAACATGTGGTAGCAGGTCGTGCCCAACGAGTAGATGTCGCTTCGCTGGTCGGCTTTGTTGCGCGCTTGCTCCGGCGCCATGTACTGGGGCGAACCGAGAAATACCCCGCCATGGGTAACCTCGGGGTTGATGGACCCGTTCGCGGCCGGGTCAGTCGGATAGCTGGGCGCGGCGCGTTGCTTGTCTGGTTCGGATACGAACGATTTCACCAGGCCGAAATCGAGGACCTTTACCAGGTCCGTTTCGTGATCCTCACTGATTAGCATCACGTTCGCGGGCTTGAGATCGCGGTGAATGACACCTAGCTTGTGCGCCTCTCGGAGCGATCGGCAGACTTGCTGGCAAATGTTGAGGCAGCGCGTCCACCGGAGCGGCCCCGATTTCGCGAGCAGCTGCGCGAGCGTTTGGCCCTCCAAATATTCCATTGCGATGTAGAAGATCCCGTCCGGGGTTTGCCCATAGTCGATGACGGTAATCGTGTTTGGATGTCGTAACCTCGAGGTGAGAGACGCCTCCAGGAAGAATCGCTTTCTGAATTCGGGATCCTTCCCGTTTGCATAGCTGGGGTTGAGCACCTTCAGAGCCACCACTCGATCCAGCGGCGCCTGAACCGCTTTGTACACCTTGCCCATCCCGCCGGAGCCGATCGGCTCGAGGATGGTGAAGCGATCATTGAGGACACGCCGCCAGAGCGGATCAACGACGTCGGATGTATCGGGGATTTGAGAATTTCCCACGACCGCTAACTCCTGGTGTCTGGCTGGTGTGGTGCGGGGACTCGCGAGTCCACAAGGGACTCCGATGTAGCACCGTGAAGATTACTCTCTCGTAATGGCTTGCGAATCGAGATCGATTATCAGCCGCCGAAAACTCGATTAGCAACTGCCGCTCGAGGGTCCACATTGACCTACGATGACCTCCGCCTACGCGGAAATTTCGGCCTCTTAGCGCGCATGATAATCTGCGCTCGGCCGGGTATCAGGGGTTACATCGGCCACACTGCGCCATGGAGCAAAAGTCTTCTGTCGTGCCACAGAGGTCACCCGGCCCGGAACTGCGACTGCTGGATCGCCGTGCGCTGGTTGGATTTCCCGCGCTCTCGGTGTCGCCGGGGTTGGCGATCACAGACTTCGCGCTTCAAATCCCGAATGTCACCTTCCCGTTCAACGTGACCGGTGGTGCGATTCGCTACCAACGCCAGCGTCTCGATTTCGCTTTTCTAGATCTCACCGTCGACGCGGAATGGATCGCCAGAAAATTCGCGGCGGCAGTTGGCCGGCTCGGCGAGATCGAGGAACTTCAGCTCGGCTTTCGTCACGGCTACCTCGAAGGGCAGGGACGGATCGCAACCGGTCAGAGGACTCCTTTCACTTTCAAGATCGGGTTCGACGCGGACGGAGAGCGTCTGGCGCTGATCTTCTACGAAGTCCGCCTCTATGGCTTTTCGCCAGTGCCCGCTCCGCAGATCCCAGTGTTGCTCGCTCGATTCGCCGACGAGAGCAAGCTCCTCCCGGGAGCTCGGCGAAAGGGCTCGAGCGGCTTTACCGCGGATCTTCTTCCTGACCTGGCTCGGCTCGCCGCGGTGAGCCGCGGTTACCGGATGCCATCGCTCGATCAGGCGAGATTGTCGTCGGTTGAGGTGAGCCCCCAGGGCTTGCGGATCCGCTTCGCCTCCGGCGGATTGCCCCCTGTTCCTGCCGCCGACGATGATTTGATGCTCACGCTGGAAGGGGCGCGTGCATTTTTCGAGGCAGAGGAGCTGATCGCGCGCGGCCGGTTGAATGAAGCTCGAGAGCTGTATCTTCGCTCCGGAGACACTCAGGAAGCTCATCCTTTTGCAGCCGAAAGGCTGCTTGGACTTTTGGTAGCCGATCCCCGAGCGCATGAGTTGGTGATCGACGTTGCCGCCTCGCTCGCACGACGGCGTGAGCGCAGCGGCGCAGCGCTGTGGACCGAGGCGGTTGTTCGCGAGAGTCGCGGTGAAAGGGGCCGGGCCGCCGAGAGGTATCTCGCCCTTTGCGAACTGGCGCGGAAAGCCGGAGAGCAGACCTCTGCATTTTTTGCCGCGGAGGCAGCGGCGCGCGCGGCGGCCGACCAGGTACCCCAAATCGCGGTCCGGGCGCTGCACGAGCTGCTGGGCATCCGACCGGATCACCTTCCTTCTTTGAAGGCGCTCGCCAAAGCATCCGATCTCGCGGGCGACCGCGGTGGCGCGATTCGCGCCTTCCGACGGATTGCCGCGTTGGCACGCGATCCCCTCGATTCGGCGCAAGCCCATGTGGAACTCGCCCGCCTCAGTAGCCAAACCGAGGATGATTTGGCCGGCGCGCGGTTGCATTGCGAGGCATCGCTGCGGCTTGCGCCCGATCACCCCGATGCGCTGGAGCTTCTGGCCGAGTTGTGCTTCCAATCCGGAGAACACCTGCGGGCGATAAAATCGGCGGATCGCCTGCGAGAAGTTGCCTTGGGTCGGCACGAGCTGCAGCGAGTGGGTCGAGCCGACCTCTTCGCCGGCAAGGTATGGGAGTTGGGTCTCAAGCAGCTCGACAACGCTTTGCTGCGCTATCGGGAAGCGGCCTCACTGATGCCGGCGGAACCCGAACCAGCCTACCTTCGTGCCCGAGTCGCCGAACGGGTGGGCCGGTTGCAGGAGGCGCTTGCCGCCTATCAGCAGGCGGTTGAGTTGGCGGGACCAAGCCCAGATCAACCGACGATTCGAGAAGCCGCTCACCACTCGCACCGGGCCCTGGCGCAGATGAACGTTCGGCTGGGCAACCCGGCAAAAGCGCGCGAGCACCTAGAAGCGGCGCTCGCGCTGGATCCCAAGGACAAAGATGCGCTCCAGGAGCTGGTTCCGTATTACCGAGCATCCGGTCGAGCGGCTGAGCTTGCCGACGCTTGCGAAAAAGCCGCTGCGATCGAGGAGGACTTGAAGCGGCGCGCCGCTTTGCTGGCGGAGGCCGGCGAGCTACATCGCAACCGCTTGGGCAATCCGGCGAAAGCGGAGACCCTCCTTTCGACCGCGCTTGAGTTGGACTCCCTGAACCGGATCGCGCTGGAGGCACTTTTGGCTTTGGCTGAAAGCCGGCGCGATGGAGCTCAAATGTCGCGCTGTCTGAAGGCACTCGCGCTGCTGGCGCCGGATCCCAAGGAGCGGGCGCGCCATTACCGACGATTGGCAGTAGTGGCGCGCGATCTCACTTTTGACTCGGAGCTGGCAACGGTTGCGCTTGCCGAGATCTTGCGGTTGGAGCCGAACGACGTTCCTACCTTGGCTGAGCTGTGCTCGGTGCATCGCCGCCGGGGCGACATGGATGGGCTGGCGTTGGCGCTCGAGCAACGAGCGAGACTTGCGGAGGAGCAGGGGGACGCCCGAACCGCCGCGCCGTCGCTTCGCGAGTTGGCTCAAGTACTCGAAGTCCGGCTGGGGAGATCGAGCGAGGCATTTTTCGCAATTGAGAAGGCGGCCCGGCTCTCTCCTGAACCGGAAGTATTGTTGGAGTTTGCGGATCTGTCGATGCGGTGTGGACGGCCCGATCCAGCGCGCCGAGCGTACGAAGCCGCTCTTAGTTCCCTTGCTGAGCGGATCGCCCCACAGCGTCTGGCTGAGATTCAAGCCAAGCTCGGAGCGGCCTGTGACCAGTTGGGGGACCGCGACGCCGCCAGAGTTGCATTCACTCACGCCTTGCCATTTCGGTTACTCGACGACCCATTGGCGAACCGGCTCGACGAGCTCTCTCTCGACGCGAATCAGTCCGAAGGACTGGCGAGCCTGTGGCATGCGCGGGCCAGCGCACTGCTCAGTGCTCAACGTCATTCGGAAGCCGCCGCTCTATTTTCGAAGAGCGCCGATGCGTTGCTGAAATCGGGCGAGGTCGGGGGCGCCCTCTCCCGACTTCAGGCCGCGCTTGAGGCCAGTCCATCCGGACCTCTCGCTGGGGAAGTCCTGCACAAATTGTCCGTTCTGCATCTCGAGCGCGGCGAGCCACGAGAAGCATCCAGACTCGTGGCCAAGCAAGCCGCGTTGGCCCAGGATCACCGCACAGGGGCGAAGCTTCTCTTCCGGGCCGCGAGTCTGATTCACGGCAACGCTGAGGAAGAGACGCTTTTGGCGCAGTCGATCGCCGAGGATGACCAGTTCATACCTGCGCGGGTCCGGCGGGCCGAGCTGCTGCTACAAAGCAATCCCCAGCAAGCGCTTGCCGATCTCGAGGCAGCGCTGGCTGCCCCGACTTCGGATCCCGATACGCCTGCGGCCGATGTCAGGATGGAGTTGACCCGCAAGGCCGCATTCCTGGCGCTGAAGGTTGGACAAACCGAGGCCGCCCGCCGGTACCTGGATCAGTGTTTACGTTGCTGGCCAGAGGACCTGGAAATCCAGTCTCAGCTGGCGAAGCTCCATCGCCAGGCTGGGGCGAAAGAGCAGCTGTTTGATCTGCTGATGCGGCTGTGGCCCAAGTTGGAGGGGGCGGATCGCGGTGAAGCATGCCGAGAGACCGCAGACCTCGCACTTCAGCTCGGACGGCCCGACGAGGCTGCCGCAATGTTGCGAAGATTGCTCGAAGTCAAACCGGCCGATGTGTGGGCGACGAAGGCGCTGCTCCGGCTTTTACCTCAGCCCGGCGCATCCGAAGCGGACGAGCGGGAGCTTCAGTCTCTGTTCTCGACGCTGGTCGAGACGACATCTGGCGCCGAGCGATCCGGATTTCTTTCGCAGCGGGCTGGATCGTATCGGCGCGTCGGCGATTTAGAGAAAGCCAAGCGTGACCTTACCGAAGCGACAAGCGATCACAGCCAAGAGGCTCGAATTTTCGAAGAACTGGCCGACCTCGCGCGGCAGATGGGAGACGAGCATGGCGAGGTGGATGCCTGGGCCGAGGGAGCCCAGCAGCATCCGTCGATCGCGGAGAAGGCAATCCCAAGGCTGATCGCCTTGTCGCGCTCGCGGCTGAACCAAAAGGATCTGGAGAGTGCACGGCGCGGCTTTTCGATTGCAGCCGAGTTCGCCTCAGCGGATTGGCAGCGGTGCGAAGTCTTTCTTGGCCTCGCCGATGTGCACGGCGCGTTGGGTGATTCTGCGGCAGTCGCTTCCGCGTTGGAGCAGGCGGCCTGCTATGGGCCGCTGGACAAGCGGATCGAAGCGCACTTGCGGCGGGGATCGCTCTTGGAGCAGCGAGGCGCCTTGGCCGAGGCGGCTCAGAGCTACGAGGCGGTGTTGGCGCTTACCGCCCGCCATACCGCTGCTACGGCAGGCTTGATTCGGGTGTTTCGCGCCTCGGAGGATTGGTCCGGTCTTGCGGAGGTCCTGGCGGTACAGGCTACGCAGTCACCGAAAGAGCAGGCCGCTCCCCTTTACGCAGAGCTGGGCGCTCTCTATCTGGAGCGGCTGAACCAAAAGGGACCTGCAGAAGCGGCTCTCAAGCAAGCGGTGCGAATCGATCCTTTGAATCTGGTCGCCCGCCGCCAGCTCGCTCCAATTCTGATTGATCGAGGTGAATTGGCAGAGGCGGTTGAGTTGTTGGAAGAAGGGGCGCAAATCATCTCGCCGGAAGAGGGGGCCCAGCTGCTTCGCGACGGAATGGAGTTGGCGCGTCGCGCCGGCGAATCGCATCTGGCTCTACGCCTGGGACGCAAAGCTCAACTGCTGGGGCTCAGCGACCGGGTCTTCCTCAGGGAGCTGGCCGATCTTCTCTACCTGCAGGGCGCGCTCAATGAAGCTTTGCCGCTTCAGCGGAAGCTGGCCGACGAGACCGATTTCGCGGAATTTCCGGAAGAGAGCGAGGAAACCCTTCTGCGCCTGGCGGATCTGGCAGAGCAGCTCTCTGATCGTGCCTTGGCGGAGAAGACGCTTCGAGACTTGATGCGAGAGCGCCCGCTTTGTTTGGCTGCCGCCGAAAGACTGTCTCGGCTGGTGATTAGCGATCGCCCTCGTGAGGCAATTGAGGTGCTCCGGAGCTACGCTACCCAGTTGGGGTCATCCGACCAGAGAGCGGATCTCCTCGTTTCACTGGCCAAGCGGGCGCGCGAAGAGCTTGCCGATTTCGACTTGGCTTCCCGCCTGCTGAGGGATGCCGCAGAAAAGGCCGAGGATTCCCTACCGATTCAACGGCAGCTCGTCGAGCTGTACCGGGCGACGGGCCGACTGCCGGAGCTGATTGAAGAGCTCAGGGCGGTGGCGGCTCTGACCGAGCGGGCTGGCGACGTCGACGGAACACTAAAGGTACTCGCGGAAGAGGCCGCGTTGTGCGAGCAGAGCGGCCGTGTCGACGATGCGCTTGCCACCCTGAGTCGCCTTCGCGCTGTTTGTGAAGAGGCGGGCCGAAGCGAACAGGCGGGCTTCTATCAGAGGCGACGCGCCGAGCTGTTTCGGGATTTCAAGCTCGACTTGGACGCGGCCGAGGAGGCGTTAAAGAGCAGTTTTCAGCTGTTTGCAGATCTTGCAACTGCGGAGGAAGGTCGGGCCCTCGCTGCCAGACGCAATGACGCCCGTTCCGAAGCGGAGTGGATCGAAAGATCCTTGGATCTTCGTTCGCCCGCTGCTCGGAGCGAGGCGTTGGTACGTCTGGGAGAGTTGCTGGCTGGACCTCTGGGGGCAGTGGATCGGGCCGAGCACGTGCTTCGCGGTGCAGTGGAGGCCGATCCTCAATCGGCGAAAGCCGAAAAGTTGCTGAAGGAACTCTTCGAGTCCTCAGGCAAGCTGGAAGACTTGGCACTCCATTACCAGCGGATGGCGGAGCGGGCTCAAGATCCATCCATCCGAGTAAGACGCTGGCGCGAAGCGGCCGGGATTTATCGTGAACGCTTGCGAAATCTGAGCAGCGCCATGGCATGCCTGCTGGCCGCGCACGCTGAGGCGCCCAACGATCTGGAGCTTGCCGTTGAGACCGCCGATCTGTTGTACCAGCTTGGCAGAAGGGAAGACGCTGCTGAATTGGATGAGGCGATCCTCAAGTCGGATCCCTTGAACGAGCGAATCTTCACTCGCCAAATTGCTTTTTTGGAGGAGCAAGCAGACCAGCATCGAATCGCCGCGCTTCGGGTGGCGCGAGCTGAAAAGCTGGAGCCCGAAACGGCTGCAGCAGAATATCTGCACGCTGCGGAGTCCTATCGCTCAGTGGCTGCCGAAGAGCGAGTTCGTTGGTGCGAGGAGAAGGCATTTGAGCTGGCGCCTTCCAAGAACGATGCATTTGCGGCTGCGCGGGCCCGAGCGGAATCGAGCGTGCGTCGATTGGCAGACGTCCTGTCCCGCCGCGCCGAAGCAGTTCCGGAAGAAGCTTACGCTTTGCTTCGCGAGCGCGCGGAGGCGCTGGTCGCGGCAGGGGAGCCGCTGTTGGGGGCTGCGGCGTACGACGATCTTCTTCGCCAATTCCCCGATGACTTTATGGCGCTGGTTGCCCGGGCCGAGCTCGCCGCGCAATCAGGAGGGCCGATGGCGGCCCAGCCGTTCGATCGCCGGCTGCTCGCGATCGTCGATCGCGATGGATCCGCAGAACTGCGAGCCAAGACCCACCTTCGCCTTGGGCAGGCGGCGCTCAGCTCGCACGCGCTGCGCGATGCTGCGGATGCTTTGGAAGCGGTGCTGGAACTGGATTCGGAGGGGCCACGCGGCCGGGACGCGCTCTCACTTCTGGCGGACGTCTATTCCCAAGCATCCAACGCGGAAGGGCTCTACCGGGTTACCTTGCGCCAAGCGTCGCGAGCCTCGGGGGATGAGGCGGAGGCGCTTTATCGGCGTGCCGCGGGTCTGCTCGCGGATCCTGCCGCCGCGATCGATGCACTGTTGCCTTTGGCCTCGGCGCATCCGGCCGACGCGGCGCTGGTCGAACGAACAGCGGCTGGACTTACCTCGCTCAAGCGCCACCGCGAATTGGTCGACCTTTACGAAAAGAGCGCACAAGCGATTGGCGGGACAGGTGCCGGGGAGATGCTGGAAAAGGCCGCGACACTTGCCGCGGAGGAGCTGGGCGACGCTGTCCGCGAGCGAGACCTGCGTGAACAGGCGGGTCGCATTTATGCTCGACTGGGCCACTGGTCCAAGGCTGCGCCACTGTTAGAGGAAGCGGCGAAAACCGGATCGCCTGCAGCGATCGGGGCTGTGCGCGAGCTGCTGGTCAATGCGTATGACGCGCTGTCACAGAAAGCCAAGGCGTACCAGATTTTGTGCGAGCTCGAAGAAACTGAGGCGCGCCAGCGGCGCCGCATCGTGCTCGCAAATGAGTTGGGACTGGTTGGAGAATCCCTCCAACTGCAGGAGCGGCTGACTGATGATCCGGCCGAGCTGGAGAAAATTCTCCAAGGTTATCTGGAGGCAAACCTGCTTCCCTCTGCGGTGCGGCTAGGGCAGCGCCTCCTGGACTTGGGAAACGTCTCGCTTCAGACCCGCCGTAGCATGGCGGAACGGTTCGCCTCCTCTCCCGAGGGAGCGGCAATTGCCCGGAGGCTTTGGCCCGAGTTGCTGAAGAGCGATGTCCTGGATCAGGATGGATGGACGTTGTACGCGCAAACCCTCCGAACGGCAGGTAAACAATCCCTGGCACAGCTCGCCGACGGTTTTGGAGCTGCGCTTTCGTCGACGACCGCCACGCCTTCGCCAGTGGAGCCGGTTCGCCAGTTGGAACGATCCTTCTGGGTTGGAAACTGGCCGCGGAGGCCAGAAGGACTCCTTCCGATAACGGTGCAGTCGATGCCAAGACTGTACGAAGCCATCTCGCCAACTGTGCGCGCCCTCGCTGGAGAAGAGATCAAGATTTTTCTTCACCCCTCGGGCGGGGTGGAAGGCTATCTGCTCAACTTGAATGAGTTGGTGCTCGGCGCAGCGGCTCTGAGCTGCTTTCGCACGGCGGAGCTCGGGTTTCTTTGCGCCTTGGCACTCGCCCTGGGCGACCGGGGGTTCCTGCTCGCAAACCCAGAGCCAATCGAAGGCTTTGACCAAGCGGTCTGTTTCGCTTTCGATGCGCTGCCTTCATCGCTGGCAGCGTCTCGGGTAATCGCCCAGCTCGATCCGCAGATTCGCGGCTCGAACCCAGCGCAGGTCGATGTCGGCCAAGTGTTGCGCGCTAACAGCTCTTTTCGGGCATTGGCGATCCACTGGCTCGGTCTCAGGTAAGCTCGCGGCATGAGGTCGCGGTTCATTTTCGTCGCGGTGTTCCTTTGCCTGGCGTGTCCTGGGCAAAAGCCACCGGGAGACGAGTTGATCGGAACCTTCAGCTTCATCGCCACACCGGTGTCCGCGAACTGCCAACTGGCGGAAGTTCCAGATAGTGGGTTCACCTTCGATGCGATTTTCTCGCGTAACAAAAATCCCGGAAACCAAGCCTGGGTTACCGTCTACGGCGCGTCCCGCGAGGCGACCTATGATGGCGGGTATGTGTTTTCCGAGCAGATCGCACCGCGCACCTTCGTTGCCTGTCAACCGGGCTGCCCAACGGTAGCGGTTGACGAGGTCTTTCAGGTGGTGCTGCTGAGTGCGAGCCAGGACGCTCTTTTGGGCTCGACCTGTCCGCCGTCGGCGCTCGACGGAGGTGTGCCAGGCCCTGATGCGGGGGCGATGCCACCGAGCTCGCAGCCGTCGGGCTTCGATGCAGTCCGCGCCTGCGGAGCTCTGACCGATGCAGTTTCGCCGGATGCGGGATGTTTTTGCCCGCCTTGTAGCTTGGTGTACAGCGTCGAGGGCACGCGAAAGTGAAAGCCGTCGTCCTCTTGTCCGGCGGCGTAGACTCGGCGACTTGCCTTGCGATCGCAAAAGCGGAGGGATTCGAGCCAGTGTGTCTCACCGTCTCGTACGGCCAGCGGCACAGTGTTGAGCTGGAGCGGGCGCGGGAAGTTGCTCAATCCGGTGGAGCTCGTGAATTCAAGCTCGTCACAGTCGATCTGCGCTCAATTGGCGGTTCGGCGTTAACCGCAGACCTTCCGATACCCAAGGATCGCGATGACCACAGCCGAGCACGAGGCATTCCCTCGACCTACGTGCCTGCCCGCAACACCATTTTCCTGGCGCTCGCCCTGGGATTGGCCGAGGTGGTGGGGTCCACGGATCTGTTCATCGGCGTGAACGCGGTGGACTACAGCGGGTACCCTGATTGCCGGCCGGAATTCATTCGTGCCTTCGAGGCGATGGCTAACCTTGCAACACGGGCAGGGGTCGAGGGTGCTCGATTCAAGATCCACGCGCCTTTGGCAGGACTGTCGAAAGCGGAAATCATCAGGCGGGGGACAGCCCTGGGCGTCAACTACGCTCTAACCCACTCCTGCTACGATCCCGACTCCTTGGGTCGCGCCTGTGGTCGATGCGACAGCTGTGTGATTCGACGACGCGGCTTCCAAGAAGCTGGAATCCCGGATCCGACGCGTTACACCCCGATTTGAGCAGCCGCGGAAAGCTAGACCGCCAAGGGAGCAGTTAGCGCCTGCGCTCGTCGGCACGGCGCAGCGCGATCAGTTCACCGACGATCGAAACGGCAATCTCCGCGGGGGTAAGGGCATGAATGGGCAGGCCCATCGGGCTGCGCAGACGGGCCAGATCCTTCTCGCTCATTCCCGCCGCCAACAGGCGCATCTTGAATCGCTCGGCCTTGCGGCGGCTTCCGATCAGCCCGATGTATGCGGACGGTTTGGGCAGCAGCGCTTCGACTACCGCTTGGTCGAGAGGATGATCGTGAGTCGTAATGCAATAGAAGCACTCGGGGCCGCCGGACTCCTGACGCGCGTGATCGGCAGGATTCTTGAGCACCAGTTCATCCACCTCCGCAAATCGTTCCCGAGTCGCCCAGTCCTTGCGCTCGTCCACCACGCCGACCCAGAATCCGACTTGCTTCGCCAACGAGGCCAGCTCCTTTGCCACGTGCCCCGCGCCGTAGATCCACAACCGAGTAGCCGGACTGTGCTTTTCAAGAAACACCTTCATTTTTCCGCCGCAGCACATGCCCAGATCATGCGTCAGGTGAGTCTCGATCGTTCGAGTGGTGTCCGACACTTTGAACAGCTCTTTAGCGGCCTCGACGATCTGCATTTCTATCGCGCCACCACCAACGGTTCCCAGGATTGTACCGTCCGAGAGAACGACCATTTTCGAACCGGGCTTCTGTGGCGTCGAGCCACTCGAATCAATGACAGTGGCTAGCACGAAGGGGCGGCCTTCCAGCGCTAGCTGAGCGATCTGTGAGTAGAGGTCCATTTTTCTAAGAACCCACGCGGGCGATGCCGTTGTTGTCGACGTTGAGCTGTGTCCCTGGCTCGGAGCTATCGCGATGGACGTACCCCATGGCAGTTACTGTGTTCTGCTCGAATGAGCGCACCGCTGAGGTTACAAAGCCCACCGCCTTTCCGTCGCGAAGCAGCGCCGTCTTCGGCTGAGGCAGGTGGTCTTCCAGAACGAGGCCGCATAGCAGTCGGTTTACGTGGCCGCGATAGGTAACGCGGGCAATCACCTCCTGTCCGATGTAGCAGCCTTTGGTATAGCTGATCGCACGTTGGAGGTTTGCCTCCAATGGAATCGTTTGTTCATCCATATCGATTCCGTAACGAGGCACGCGCGATTGTACGCGCACAACTTCGTAGGTTTGCATTCCCGCGGGTCGAGTCGCTGTCCCCAAAGAAGCGCTCAGCAACTGTTGGGCGATTGCACCCAGCCTGTCCTTGGGGATCAGCAGCCGTCGCGCCGTGGCTCCGAGGACGTCATCCCGAAGGACAGAGACATCCTTTCCGAACGACTGGGCCAATAGAGCGTCTGCCTGCGGCCCGGCTACCGCGAGCAGTCCAAAATCACCGCTAACATCGGAAAGCTCAACGTCCTCGGAGACGATGTATTTTTCCAGGGCTGCCTTTGCCTTGGGAGCCAAACCTGCCTCCAGTTCCAGGAGGACATCGGATTCTCGCTTGAGAACCCGCACATCGCAGATCATTGATCCCTTCGTGGTCAGGAGAGCCGCGTAGGTTTGCTCGCCTACGGCGAGGCTTTGAACGTCGTTGGTGAGCATGCCCTGCAGAAAAGGGACTCGATCGCTGCCTACCGCCCTCAGGACTTGTCGATGGCTGAGGTCGAACAGCGCGGCGCCTGAGCGCCAGGCGGCATATTCAGCAGCCGGGGAGCCATAGTGCTCCACGATTTCTCTTTCGTTCCAGCCACCGAAGATGGCCCCGAGCTTCTCGTGAAGGGTATGCAAGGCAAGCGGTTCCATTCGAACCGCTATATAAGTGGTAGGCTTTCCAGCGCCAACCCAACCGGGCCGTGGACGGAAATAGCCGACCGGGTGCGCCCCTTTTCACGATGACGAAGCAAAAAGGCGAACTTCGGCAGTTGCCACCGATCACTCCGGTGATGCTGCTCGCCACGAGCGGTGCCATCAGTCTGTTGGCGCTTTTTCAGTGGATGGAGTTGGTACTGGTGCGCTCCGGTGGCCAAAGCATTTGCAACATCAACCAAACCATCAATTGTGAGGCAGTCTGGAATTCCCAATTTGCCAGTCGAATCCATGACTTGCTCGGCCTTCCGGTCGCCGGCTTGGGCATGGTTTGGGGCCTGACCGCCTTTGGAGCGTCGTGTCTATTGGTGCATCGGGCGCTTTCCGGAGCCTCGGTCGGGTTGGCTAGCGCAGTTATCCGGCTTGTTGGCGGTGTCGGTCTTTTGGTGTCCTTCGTTTTGGCGCTGGAGAGCTTTCGCGCCGGGACGCTCTGCCTAACGTGTTTGGGAACGATCACGCTGGTCGTGCTCTATGACATCGTCGCCTGGAAGCTGCTACCGGACCCGGTCTCGGCGATGCGACAGGAGTTGAAACCCACGCTCGCGTGGAGCGCAGGGCTCGCTGTTGCAAGCTACTTGCTGCTGCTGGGTCCAGGGCTGGCCACCCCTCATGCGAAGAGCAACCTTGGTCAAGTCGACCACGTCGGCTCCTCGACGTCGGAAGGGAACACGGATGCGCTCAAGGCGTATCTGTCGGGACTCGGCAGGCCAGAGCAGCAGGCGGTAAGTAACTCCTTGGCGACGTACCGCCGATCGCCGGCCCCGGAGCTCAGGAATTTTCCGGTTCGCAGGCGTCTGGGTCCGGCAAATGCCCCAGTGAAGTTCGTCGAATTTACCGACATTCGGTGCAGCCACTGCGCTCAGCTGATCGATGTCATGAAGCAGATTGAGAAAGTCGTACCCTCCGACAGAATTTCGATAGAGGCACGGAATTTTCCGCTCGATGCAGCGTGCAATCCCGCGCTCAAGGGATCCGATGGCACGGGCATGCGCTGCCTGGGCGCGAAGGCGCAAATCTGCCTGGAGAACGCACCTGACTTTTGGGAGCTTCGAGAAAAGCTGTTCAGTGAGCAGGAGACGTTGACTCCTCAGCGCATCGTCGAAATTGCGTCCTCGGGTTCGATGAAGCGCGCGGATTTGGACGCTTGTCTCGGTAGCCCAGACACGAATCAGAAGCTGAGCGAGGACATTGCCTACGCGATGCTATTTTCCCCTCAAGGGACTCCGCTGGTGTTGATCAACGGCAGAGAAGCGATGGCAATCCCATCGTTCCTACTTGCAATGGCCCTGACCGGCGCCAATCCGGATTCCCCTGCCTTCGCCGCTCTTCCGCCCTCGCATGCCGCAGGACAACCGTAACCGGCGGGCCAAGCCTAGGCTGGTTCCAGCCGAGGCTCCATTCAATGACGCCTTTCGGGGACTCGCGGGAAAGTTCGGTCCGCTGCGCGAGTCCGAGGGGGCTGGACGCGAGCGGACACCCGCGCGCCCCCGACCGCCTGCCAAGGCGGTAATACGTCTCGAAAAGAAAGGGCGGGCTGGCAAGGAAGTCACCGTCATCGAGCAGTTGGATCTCAGTCAAGGCGAGTTGAGTGAATGGCTCCGCGATTTGAAGGAACGCTTGGGCTGCGGCGGCGCGATCGAGGAGCGCGCCTTGGTCCTCCAGGGCAATCAGTGCCAGCGCGTTCGGGCTTATCTTGAGACGCGAGCAGTCGGTCAGATCAGAGGGCCGAAATGATTGCTTCAGTGAATTCGGCGGTGTTCGCGGTCCCGCCGAGATCGCGCGTCCGTACCTTGCCGTCCGCGTATACCTTGTGGATCGCGAGATCCAAGCGATCCGCTTCGTTGGGAAGCTCGATCCAGCGCAGCATCATCACTGCCGACATCATCAGCGCAGTCGGATTGGCGAGCCCCTTGCCGGCAATGTCCGGTGCCGTTCCATGGACCGCCTCGAAGATCGCGCAGCGTTCGCCAAAATTCGCGCCGGGCACGACTCCCAGGCCGCCAACGAGCCCCGCGCACAAATCGGACACGATGTCTCCATAAAGGTTTTCCAGCAACAGCACGTCGTACTGCCCCGGATCCTTCACCAATTGCATGCAAAGATTGTCGACGATCACTTCGGTGTAACCGATGCTGGGGTATTCGCGCGCGACGCGGCGGCACGAGTCAAGGAAAAGCCCATCGGAAAGCTTCATGATGTTCGCCTTGTGAATCGCGCTCACCTTCTTGCGCGATTGCTTGCGGGCCAGCTCGAACGCGAACCGTGCAATCCGCAGCGAAGCCCGTTCGGTGATGATCTTCAGGCTCTCGACCACGCCCGGGACGACGACGTGCTCGAGGCCCGCATACAGGTCTTCCGTATTTTCCCGGACCACGATGAGATCCACACCTTCGTACCGGGTCTTTAGATTGGGAAGGGACTTCACGGGTCGCAGGTTGGCGTACAGGTCCAGCTGCTTACGCAATGCCACGTTCGCCGAGGGTAAACCGTGGCCAATGCTCGTGCCGGTGGGCCCTTTGAGGGCCACCCCATTGCGGGTGACCGACTCCAGCGTCTGCAGGGGCAGATTTGTCCCGTACTTGTTGACAACTTCCGAGCCGATTTCGCATGTCTCGAAAGTTATAGGTGTTTTCATCGCCTCCAGGACCCTCACTGTGGCGCGGGCCACCTCCGGTCCAATGCCATCCCCAGGAAGCAGAGACACCTTTCTTAAGCTCGGCATGTGAAACCGTTTAGCACGGTCGCCTGGCTTTTTTGCGGGCAGAAATGCCGAGAATTCGTAGATTCAAATATTCCGGCCGGTGCGCCGTCTAGGAGATTGACTTCCCCGAAGTGTTCGGAGGACGAAAGATGAAACTGCACCTGGACTCGTGCCGCCGCTCAATTTCCCGCTTTGGAAGCGCCGCACTGTTGGCGCTCAGTCTGCTGAGCCTTGCCCCGGGACAAGCTTCCGCTCAGATAGGCGTTTCGTTCGACACGTTCTACGACTCGTTGTCTCCGTATGGTGAGTGGTTGTACGTCGGACAGTATGGCCGCGTGTGGCGTCCTCGGGTGTCGGTCGTGGGCCTCGGCTTTCGCCCCTACACGACGGGCGGGCACTGGGTCTACACCGATTACGGCTGGTCCTTCGAGAGCGACTACGAGTGGGGATGGGCTCCATTCCATTATGGACGCTGGTTGCCCGATTCGGACTTTGGTTGGGTATGGGTACCGGATACCGTTTGGGCGCCGGCCTGGGTCGACTGGCGTTACGGCGACGGATACATCGGCTGGGCCCCGCTCGCGCCGTTCGGCGCTCGAGTAGTCATCGATAGTTACTACCCGGCGTGGTGCTTCGTTCCAAGCCGGTACTTTCTGGCGCGCGACTTCTACCACCATGCTGTGCCGATCGACCGCGTGCAGGTCCACTTTGGCGCCACGGTCCCGATCCGCAACGAAGTCGTTTACGGGGGAGCCCGGTGGTACGCCGGTCCTCCAGTGAGCCATGTGGCCGGCGCGGTAGGCCAGCCAATCCATCCGGTAGCCGTGGTGCCCCCTCGCCCTGGCGTGGTGCAGCCGGTGCACGCAGGTACGCCAACGGTCGTGTCTGTCCAGCCCCAGGGCTTTGGTGGGGCGCCTGTACATCAGGGCACCTCTTCGAACGTTATTCGCTCCGCTCCACCAGTTGGGTCGCACGGTCCGGCAATTTCCAATCCTCACCCGGTCTCCCCGGGTTGGTCTCAGAGCCGGCCGGTCAACACGCAGGTCCCTTCGCCCGCCTCGAGCACTCCCGTCGCGCCGCCAGCGACCGGTCCTCGCCTGCAGCCAGGTTGGGGCGCCCAGCCTGCACCCTCAGCCCCTCCTCCCGGAGGCCGCGCGGGAACTCCTCAGAGCGCTGTTCCCCAGTTTCATTCCAGCGCACCTACGGGGCAGTTCATGAAACCAATCCCTCAGCCGGCGCCTACTTTCAATCAGCCTGCACCGGTGGCCCGGGCGACGCAATTCCCGATGGGCGGTCGGTCCATCCAGGCTCCTGCGCCCACTTTTCACGCACCGGCTGCGCCAGCGCCTCACGCACCTGTCGCGGTCACCCCGACCTACCGCCCTCCTAGCGCGCCTGTTCTGTCCGGAGCCGCTCGAGGCGGTGGCGGTTCCATTCCCCATGGCGGCACGCCCGTGGGAAGAGGCCAGTCGGAGCGCTGAACCGTCTGCCGCTTGCAAGGAGTGTAGAGGTTTTCCTCCCACTCGCGTCCGAGCGTAGAGTCGTGAAGCGGAGGCAGGGATGGCACGGATCCTCGTCGCGGTTTTGGGACTCGCAGCAGTAAGCGCCGCTTTGTACATCTATCTCTCCCAGGGCCCGACCAAAGCTGCGCAGTCGCAGTCTCCTCATCGAGCTTTGGAGAACGTGAGGGTCAAAGCAAAAGACATCGAGAGCGATGCGCAGCGACGGGCCGACGAATCCCTCAAGCTTTCCGATCCGGCGCGCAATTAACCGACGCCGATCAGGAGCGGCGCGCCTTTTCGTGGGTAGCAGTCACCACCGTGCCGATCCCGCCCCGGACGTTGAAATGACCTTCGACGACCGCTCGTCGAGGAGCAAGCGCACCAACCAGGTCATCAAGAATCCGGTTGACAACCGCTTCGTGGAACGCGCCTTCGTTGCGGTAGGACCAGAGGTATAGCTTCAGGCTCTTGAGCTCGACGCAGCGCTGGTCAGGCACGTAGCGAATCTTGATATGGGCAAAGTCCGGCTGGCCGGTAAGTGGGCACAGACAAGTGAACTCGGGACAGTCGAACGAAATCTCGTAGTCCCGCTGAGGTGCGGGGTTCGAGAAAGTCTCGAGCGATTTTGACGGTTGGGTCGGCATCGGGCGTTTGTGCCATGACGGAATTGGCTCGTAAAGGGCGCCGCCTAGTGCGCAGGCGAGCGCTCGCGCAGCGACTGAAAAGTCACGATCTTGACGCCGTTTCGGTCCAAGAGGGCACGTGCGGTTGAACTGGTGAAGGTTCGCAGTTCTACCTCCCGCTGGCTCGAGTAGCCGCTGACAACAAGCTGGGGAACATACCCGGGGTGGCACATCAGCTCGGTCACTCCCGGCGGCAGAGCACTCAGCTCCATCTCCAAGCGGCTGAGGGTCCAGTACGGTTCCGCTCCTGCGTCTCCGATGAAGTGGTCAGTGGTAGCCACCTGATGACGATTCAGCTCAAGCCGCATTGCAGCGTTTAGCGACCGGACCGGCAACCCGCGGGCGCGTGCGGCTGCGATTACCCCGGCGAGCACTCCAGCGTGTCGGTGGAGGTGTTTGTGAACGTCAATGTGCGTTGGTTCGCGATGTAGCAACTGTTTGGCTAGCTCGAGTTGCGCCAGGGTTTCTCTCTCAACCACCTCGGGTGGGAGTTTCGGCGCCATCGCCTCGGAGAACTGCCCATCAACCACAAACGACACAGGAAACTGTGGGGACACGGGCAAATATCTTGCGAGGTTGAGATGGAGCCCGACCGCAATCCCATCCGCCTGAGCAGCGGAGCGTGCGCTGTACGATGTGTTCACGAGGAGGCTTGTGGAGGAAACAATCCCATTTCGAATCGACTCGATGATCCCGTCGGTAACTGCTGGATCGTAGCCGAGGTCGTCCGCATTGATGATCAGTGTGGGTTTATTCATCGCCGGTGGTCCAGTCGAGAAACCTGTTCCGTCTCACCGGTTTGGCGCATCGGAGGAAGTTGATATTCTTTTCACTCGGTACGGCTGGCGGCAAACAAAAAAAGCCCGGAACCAAATACCACGCAAATGAAAATTGAAATGCTTCGGTGGTGCACCGTTTTGGCGCTTGCATCCGTTGCATCGGGAAATGCGAGTGCTCAACCAGCGGAGGAGATGGTCGACGACCCTCTGACCGGGTACACCACGGGCAGTTATCCGAGCGAGTTGATTCATCGTCCCTGGGCGCTTCCGAGGGGGATGATCGAGATCACCGCACTGGGATACTTCAATCTGACGCAGAACTCCATTGGCAAGCCGAGCTTTCTCGCACCAGCGGCGTATTACGGGGTGGATGACCTGATCTCGGTGGGTGTTACCCACTCGTTGGGCTTTTGTTTGCGAGGATGCGGCAATCTTAATCGCTACAGCGACGTTGCCGCCGAGGCGGTCTTCCTGCTCAGCGGACCGAAATCGCCCACCCAGTTTGCCCTGGTGGGTGGCCTGAACTTCAGCAACTTCAATCCGCTGATGGCCGGTCTGTATTACGGCCTCGATGGAAGACTCGTGCTCGGTCCGCTGGCGCTGACGTTTAAGCCACGGGTTTACGTTGGGATCGTCAATCGCAACTCCACGATCACCCTCGCCGGACAATTCAGTGGGTTCAATTATGGCACGGAACGCGTGGACGTGCCGGTTCAGCTTCAGGTGCAGATTTTTTCGCACTTGGCGCTGTTCGCCCAATCTGGGTTTGCCGCACCGATCGAGAGCGGCCCTGCCGGGTTCCCCGGTTTCTTCAATGCGTATTGGGTGCCGCTGGGCGGAGGCCTTTTGATCTCCGTCACCAATCGATTCGATCTCGGGCTGATGGCAGCGTTCAACAATCTTGGGGGTAAGAATCACAGCACTGATGCCCGGGTGGGCTCAGTCTGGATCAGCGTGCGCCTCTAACGCGTTCGGACTGTCAGAGCGAACACCAAGCCACCAAGCGCTCGAACAAGCGTGGATGGACTGAAAGGTGACGCACCAGGCGCCGCCGCAGAGCGGGTCGCCGCGCCAACGCCAATACCGATCGGGCGACGAGGGCGTAGTGGCGAAAACGGCGCATGCACTCGCGCTCGTACGGTACGAGAGCCTGGCGCGTGGCCTCCTGCTTCAAGGCCGCTGGTAAGAGCGCTCCGAGAGTGGCCGCAGCCACGAATGCGAGAGAAAGGCCCTCGCCGGTGATGGCGTCCACGTATCCGGCCGCATCCCCGAGCAGAGCGAAGCGCTCGGAAATCAACTCTCTCGCAGCCTGAGCGAGAGGTCCAACGCCCCGAGCGGAGGAGTCCGGATCAACGCCCTTCAGTCTGTGCTCCAGCGCCGGGAATCGGTGCAACAGCGATTGGACCGAGACCGGCTTCGTCGCTCGCCCTTCCTCCCATAGGAAGGCCACCCCCACCCGCTCTGCGCCCGCCGGGGTGACGTACGCCTCGGCTCCGGTGGTCAGATGTATTTCCACCGCTCGGCTCCAGGGCGCGAGGCGAAAATGCTGTCGCAATCCAAATCGCCGTGGACCCGGCGAAGCGCGCTCCAGGCCCGCCGCCCTTCGCAGGGGGGACATCAAACCATCCGCTGCGACCAGCAGCGTGGCCTCGAGAGTGTTGAAAGGTGTTTCCACCACCATGGCCGAGGAGGTTGGCCAGCACCGCAGAACCGGTGAGTGACTCTTCAGCTGTGCGCCGAGCTCGCGGGCGCGAGCAGCAAGTGCCTCGACCAGCGCTACGCGACGAATCCCCAAACCGCCGCGGCCGGGAAGCCGAGCTTCTGCGAAGGAACCATCTTCCTGGACATAGCGGATGCTTTCGAAGGGAGCGCTGTCGGCCGGGCTAACACGGCCTAGGACGCCCATTGATTCGAGCTGACCAAGGCCGGCTGGCATCAGACCCTCGCCACAGGCCTTGTCCACCGGCCACGCCCTGCGCTCGAGAACGATAGTGGACAGCCCCCGCTTCGCGGCATGAATCGCTAGTGCCAGTCCGGCGGGTCCGCCACCCGCAATTGCGACGTCAACCTTCATCGACCAGACCGAGGCGAGCCAGTCCAAGGGCGGACCGAATTACTTCCCTCGCCATTCGCGCCGCCGTCACCGGCCGCGGCGGCTTGAGTTGATTGGCCAAAAACTGCCTGAGAGCCTCGCGTCGACGAAGTTTGCCGCTGGATGTCCGGGGCAGCGTGCCGGGCTCGAGAATCCGGACGGTGTGCGCGAGGATTCCGGTCCGTTCCAGCACTGCGGATCGGATTTTCTCTTCTAAGTGCAGATGGGCTCTTGGCCCGCGCTCAGCCAGGATCAGCAGTTGCTCTCCGTCGGCATCCGGAGGCACAAAGCCGAGCGCTACCGCGCAGCCGGGCCGCACCCCTTCCACCTCCTCCAAGCAACTTTCGAACTCCTGTGGTGAGTGGTTGGCTCCACGAATGATCACCAGATCCTTGGCGCGGCCGCAGATGTAAAGCTCGCCGTCATCGGTAAAGCCGAGGTCGCCCGTATCCAACCATCCATTGGACAAAGCCGGCGCAGCAGGGTCGAAGCCGCCGAAATAGCCGGACATTACAGATGGAGAACGTACATGGATTCGTCCCACCCGGCGATCCGGTGCGCGGGCGCCCCATTCGTTCCGAATTTCCACTTCCGTGCCGAGAATCGGTCGTCCTACGGAGACGATTTCAAAGTCGCCAGCAACTGCCTCCCCCGCGCTAGCAAGGCGGGCGGCATCCACGCTCAGCGATTTTGGGGGTTCGCCGGGCACGGCGTAGGTGACCGCCAGTGATGCTTCTGCCAACCCATATCCAGGCGTGAAGGCCCTGGGGGCGAATCCCCAGCGTGAGAATTTTTCGCAAAAACGCCGCATCACTTTCGTCGAAATCGGCTCTGCCCCGTTTCCCGCCAACCGCCAGCTGGAGAGATCCACGTTCTCGAGCTCCCGCTCCCGAACCCGCTTGACACAGAGCGCGTAACCGAAGTTTGGGCCGAAGGAAGCCGTCGCGCGGTGGCGGGAAATCGCTCGGAGCCACAATCCCGGACGGGCCAGAAAGTGCTCAGGAGGAATGAGCACCAGCGGGCCCGGATAGTAAACGGCGTTGAACAGCGCTCCGATCAATCCCATGTCATGGTACAGCGGTAGCCAGGACACGCCCCGATGAGGCGGAGGAGATGACTGCAGAAGCAAAGCGTGGAGCGCCGCACATTGGTAAAGCAGATTGCGGTGGCTCAGGCAGACTGGCTTGGGATCCATCGTCGCGCCGGAAGAGAATTGAATCAGGGCCACCTCTTCGGGATGGCCGGACAGCCCCCGCTCATTGCCCTCGGAGATCAGCTCGTCGGCGAGCCGGTAACCCAGTTGCGGTCGAGCCTGCGAAAGGCTGCGGCCTAGCAATATCCGGATTCGAGGCTCCGTCACCACCAGCCGCGCTCCGGTGACGCTCAACATTCGAGCCGTTGACGCGTGGTAATCGTCGAGTTTTCCAAGGCGAAGTGGAGGATAGAGCGGGACGGGAATCGCCCCTGCCAGCACGGTGCCAAAAATGGCGTCCACGAATCCGGGGCTCGTTGAAAGGATCAGCGCGACTCGATCTCCGGGCCGAACGCCTTCTTTTTCCAGGAAGGCCGCGGCCTGGCGGGCCCGATGGTAGAACTCGCGGTAAGAGACGAACTTCTCGTGCTCTTGCAGGTCCACGAAGGTCAGCCCAGACGCACCCTGCGCGGCAGCAGCCAGCGCCCCCTGAAGGGTCTCGTGTTTGGGGGTCAATCGCGCGGCGCCCCTCATCCGGCAATGCCTCCGGCGCGCGCTGCAACAAGTCGTGCCAAATCCTGGACCGTGTTGATCTGTGCGGAGTCTTCTTCGGTGAGCCTTACCCGAAAGCGATCTTCCAGACCCACGGCCAGGACGGTGAGCCCCAACGAGTCAAGGCGCAGGTCCTGGATCAGTCCGTGGTGGGACTGGATCGGACCCGTAATTTCCAGCTCGCGCGCAACGATCTGGCTAATCTCCGCCAGGACCTCTTCTTCAGTGGGAGGTGCCACGGCGAAACCTCGGAAGAAGTCGCGGTCGGTCCGCGAAGGCAGCGGCGTACTGGGAACCCAGGGCGCTTTCTTCGACGCGAATTCGAACCGCCAGCAATGCGGCGTTCGCGAGCGAAAACACCAGCGCAGTAATCCAGGCGCCGTGAGCGAGCGGGACGCAGAACATTTCGAGTACCACCGCGAGGTAGTTCGGGTGGCGCATGAAGCGAAACGGCCCCGAAGTCACGGGCACCGCGTTGGGAAAAACGATCACCCGCACATTCCATCGTTCCTTCAGCGTGAAGATCGTCCAGTAGCGCAATCCCTGGGCGCCAATTGCGCCGAGGTAAGCCGCAACGCCGATCAGGCCCGGAAAAGGCCGCTGAAGGACGAGTACCTCGGCGACGCAAGAAAAGAAAAACAAGGTGTGAAAGGAGGCCATCGCGCGAAAGTGCTGGTGACCGGCCTCCACCGCGCCTCTGGCGAACGCCAGCCGAGCATTTCGACGGGAGAGCGCGAGCTCGAGCGCGCGTTCACACGCAAGCAGTCCCAAAAAGCAGAAATAGATGACCCGCGAGCTCACCATTGGACCAGAACCAACTCCGAGCAGAAACCTGGACCCATCGCGAGGACGACTCCGTAGTCGCCCGTCTCGGCGGTGTTGGATTGCAGCAGGTCTGCGAGAACGAACAGCACTGAGCAAGAGGACAGATTTCCCACCGCAGCAAGGGACCGCCAGGAGCGCTCGAGCGCGCCCGAGGGTAGCTCCAATGCATCCTGGAACGCCTGGAGCACTCGGGGGCCTCCGGTGTGCGCTATCCAGTGCGAGATCCGCGAACGGTCCAACCCATTGTCTTGCAAGAAAGCATCAACGTTACCGGGGAGGTGTTCTCGAACCAGGTTGGGAACCTTCGCGGACAGCACCACCCTAAAGCCTCCATCCACCAGGTCCCAACCCATCACCCGCTCGGTGTTCGGATAGAAGATTGATCGGGTTGCTAGCACCCGCGGCACTCGAGCCGACGTCGATCGACGGCGTTTTCCTCCGGCGACAAGCAACGCGGCTGCTCCATCACCGAACAGGCCGGACGCGATGATGTTCGCGATCGAGAGATCCTCTCGCTGCAGGGTAAGCGAACACAACTCGACCGACAGCAATAAGGCGGTCTGACTGGGGAATGCGCGTACGTAGTCCGCCGCGCGGGCGAGGCCGGCCGCGCCAGCTACGCAGCCCAATCCGAAAATCGGCGTCCGTTTCACGTCGCTTCTCATCCCGAGGCGATTGACCAGCAGCGCATCGAGACTGGGAGTCGCGATGCCGGTGACGGTAACGAAGAAAAAATGATCAACGTCCGCCGGGGTGAGCCCCGACCGCTCGAGCGCGGCGAGGACGGCGGCCTCGCCGATCTCCAACCCGACGCGAGCCCATGCTTGGTTACGCGACGCGAACGAAGTGAGTCGCGGATATTCCTCGATCGGCAATGCCAGGTAGCGTCCGGCGACCTGCACGGCGCGGTGGAGCTCTTCCAGTCGCTCCAAATTGTAGTGTTGCTCCGCCCAATTTTGTCGGAACGCGGCGATCAGCGTTTCTTGATCCGCGTAGTGCTTGGGCAAAGCTTGCCCCATGCCGAGTAGAAGGGGATCGACTGAGTCCGGGTTACCCATGCTGCATCAGGCGCGAATCGCAGATTCCGCGGGCCCTCAAAGTACACACTGACCGAGCCAGACGCTCGTCGAATCGCTCGGACTGTTTCATTTCGGTGTTCATTACGCTCCGTGCCTACTTGGGTCAGAGTAATAGTGACACCGGTCACGCCGAACCGTTGCACTGGGGGAGAGGGCTGTTGTATTCGCTTACAAACCCCATTAAGGAGCGTTGGTGATTTTGGGAATACTGACCGGATTACTCTTCGGGGCGGCGCCGAAACCGGGCGATCTCGCACCCGAATTCACTGCTGTCGATACTGAGGGAAAATCGTACACTCTCTCGCAGATGCTCAAGCACGGTCCGGTGATCGTTGCGTTCTTTCCAAAAGCCTTTACCGCGGGTTGAACCCGCGAGCTAACGGCGTACCGGGATCGGTACGCGGACGTTGAGAAGGCGGATGCCCAGGTGTTGGCGGTCTCGATGGATGACCGCGAGACGCTGAAGAAGTTCAAGAGCGAGCTGAAGGCTCAGTTTCCATTTATTCCCGACCCCGAGGGCAAGCTGGTCGGATTGTTCGACGTGAAGATGCCAGTGATCTCGATGGCCCAGCGTTACTCGTTCGTGATCGGCGAGGACCGCAAAATTACGAAGGTGCAGTCCGGCTCGGATGCCGTCAATCCCGCCGAAGCGATTGCCGCTTGTCCGGTGAAGAAAAAGAGCAAGTCCTAACTCCTTCTGAACGAGCGCGGCGGAGCTTCAGGGAGCGTAGCTGTGCGATCGACTTTTGGCGCGTACTGCCCATGCCAGGGCGACAAGCGCCAGCCAGGGAGCGAGGTGAAATACCAATAGGTGTGAGGTCAGTCCAATGGGGCAATGAAAACAGAGCACCACCAGGCCCGCCGTCGCGCCACAAAACGGAAGAAGCAGCGAGCGAATGGGGTTAAAGGCGCTCCGCGTCAGTAGCCAAATCCCGAGTCCGATCGGCAACAGGGACATGACGACTTCGACGGTCAAACAGAGCATCCCTCCGGCCAGAAAGCGGCCCGTGTCGTGGCCCAAAGGAGCGGATGGAAAAATGCCCAAGAGCAGTGCCCCTAGAAACGGAAAGAGCGCACCGCGGACTCGGCGTGCCCGGGGAGCGAGGGAGGCCACGAGACCGACCATCGAAAGCAGGGCGAGCCCGATGCCAACGGCTTGAAGCGCCAGTGGCAGAGGAGGGTTTGGCTTCCTTTCCGGCGCGCCGAGCACCACCACTCCGACCCAAATGAGCGCCAGATAGATCAGTACAAGGGCCACGGCGCCCCACCACCATGGGCGGGCACGCGGGTGTTTGCGAAGCTCGACCGCGGCTGCCGCAGGCAACGCCAAACCCCGAGCATCGTGACCTGGTACGCTTCTGCTGCCCTGCAGTAAGCGATAGCTCTGCTGTACCTTCTGGCACTCGGCGCAACTTCGCGCGTGAGCTAGCAGCTCGCCGCTGAGCGGCTCTCCGAGGTGGCTTAGAAGTCTTTCGCAATCGGGCGTCATCGACTGTCCCAGAGCCCTCGAAGTAGCTCGCGCAGGCGCTTGTAACCTCGGTGCGCGCGCACCTTGACCGCCGATTCGCTGAGGTCTAGGGCCTGCGCAACCTCTGCGAACGAAAGATTTTGAAACCGATGCATCACAATCGCCACCCGCTGGCTCTGGGGAAGTTGAGCCAAGGCGTTTTGGACCGCTCTCTCGAGGCCCTCATCTCGTGCCTCGGAACCGCCTTCATCCGCGAGTTCGGAAGAAAGCTCACCTGTCTGGGTGAGTTCTTCGCGCCTCCTGCGGAAGTAATCGCGCGCCGCATTCGTCGCGATCGCATAAAGCCACGGTTTGAAGTGAGCTTTCCGATTGAACCGGCCGCGGGCCCGGACCACCGACAAAAAGGTGGCTTGGGCCAGATCATCGGCGTGGACCGCTCCGACCAAACGCGCAAGGTAAGCTCGGATGACTTGACCATAGCGTTGAAAGAGAACTTCGAAAGCGGGCAGGTCGCCGTCGCAGAAACGAGCCATGAGACCCTCGTCCGACTCGTTCGACTGCGCCCAGCGTCCATCCTCTGTGGTACGCAATGAACCGCTTTCTGGTTTCAGCGGGGGTTCAGATTTTTGGGAGCCGAGGACCATCCCGGCGCGGACTTACGGCACAACCGCCGGTGCTGCAACTGTTGTAAAAACGTCCTAGCCCTCGGCCATCGCCGCCAATGCTGGACTGGGTAAAGTCTCGAGCACGGCCGGAGCGCCGAGCCGCCGGGAACGCAAGGTGTGGCGTTCCTCCTCCGAATATTTCAAGTAGGCGTACTTCACCTCGCGGGGAGGAACCCGTAGATCGCTGACGACCCCAACCCAGCCAAGGGCCTTCAGCAGATAATAGCTAGGGTCCCACTCCCACCAGAACCATCCCTGATTGGCGGTATTTTGGTGGTAGTGATGATTGTTGTGCCAACCTTCGCCGCAGGTGAGTATCGCCAGTAACCAATTGTTCCGACTGGTATCGCTGGTTCGATAGCGACGTCGCCCGAATACGTGGCTCAATGAATTGATGGTGAACGTCCCGTGCCACAAGATCGTGGTGCTGATGAAAAAGCCCCACACCAGCATCGAGAAGCCTCCGGCGAAGAACAGCGCGATCGCCAGAGCGATCGGCGGAACGAGGTAAAAGCGGTTGATCCAGCGGAGCTCGGGGTAGCGCGCAAAATCTCGAATTGCGTCGAATCGGGTTTCGTCGTACTTCGAGCAGAGGACCCAGCCGACGTGGCTCCACCAAAAGCCGCGAACGGCAGGTGAGTGAATATCCTGCTCCTGGTCTGAATATCGATGATGGTGCCGGTGATGGGCTGCCCACCAGAGCGGCCCCTTCTGCATGCAAAGGGTGCCGCCTAGTGCGAGGAAGAACTGAAACACCCGGTTCGTACTGAAGGTGCGGTGAGAGAAGTAACGGTGATACCCGATGGTGAGAAAGGTCATCCGCAGATAGTAGAGGCTTACGCACGCCGCCACGTCCACCCAGCGCACGCCGGTCCAGATGGCGGCAAGGCACATCAAGTGCACGGAGAGGAAAGGGATGGAGCGGACGAAAGAGATTTTATCGTTGGAAGAATCTCGTGCTTGAAGGTCCAAACGGTTTACCTCGTACCCGCCAGGCGTCCACGGGTCTGAAGACATTTCTAGTAAAGGAATGTCATCCGACTGTCAGTGGGGCGCAGATTTCCTCAATTGCCCCAACCAGGCTTGGAATCCTGGAAAACCGTGAAGGGAGCTCAGATCCGAGTCCGATGCAGCGAAGCCGGCGTCGCGAAACCCCATTTCCGACGCCCGCTCGAGGAGTCGCAGGGCTCCCGCACGGTCGCCAGCCCGAGCGAGGGCGCAGGCGGTGTCGTAGGCGGTCTCGGCGCGCGGGTAATCCACCATCGCCGCCAATCCCACCTTCGCGGCTTCGGAGAAATTGCCTCGGATGAACAGCACCCGCTCGGCGCAGGCATAGGCATTCGCCGGATCTACGTTGGGAAGCCGGAGTGCTTCTTGGGTTCGTCCCGCTCGAATCAACGCACCCGCCCATTCGTGCAGGACGGTTGAATCCTGGGTCTCACGGAACGCAAGCTCCCAAAAAGCGACGGATCGAACGTCGTCTCCGACCAGCGAAAAGGCCGCCGCGAGAGCTTGAGGTTCCACTGGCCCGCCCTGCACTTGAGAAAAGTGATCTAAGGCAAGGCGTCCTTGCCCTTCTTTGATCGCGATCCAGCCCAGCAGGTGGTGGGCGCCAGACCGGGCTTTCGGACTGGTCGCTTCTGAGTCGAGCATCCCCTGGGACGCGAGGCGGGCGTCGTCTACTTTGCCTTGCCGATACAACTCTCTCGCGGCGTTCAAAACGGCCTCGCCTGGATCAGCCCCGCCGCGCGCACCGCCCCGAAAGTAGTCCGCGATTTGTCCCACCGCGCGCACTGCGAACAGGCCGAGGAGGATCAGCAATAACTGTTGTCCCTTTGCGAGGTAGTACACGATGGTGCCTGAGGCCACGACCAAGCTGACCACTTGCGAAGCAAGAAAACCTTTGCGCCCGAAGAGTCGAATCAGCCCAACCTGGGCGACTCTCCCTCCATCCAGCGGAATCACCGGCAGCAGGTTCAAGAGCGACCAATTCTTATTCACCCAAATGAGTAGCGCGAACGTGAGTTCAGCGTATCCGACCGGCCGCAGCAGTGCCGAGCCGAGCGAGGCGAGCCCGAAGAGCACGAGCCCGAGGAGCGGACCCGCAAGGGTCAACAGGATGTCTCGATGCCAGGGAATTGGGGCGGGAGCGTTGGGCTGCGTCAAGCCGCCGCTCCAGACGAGTTGGATCTGCGGCCGATATCCGTAGGCCAGGGACACCAGTGCGTGTCCCAGCTCGTGAGTCAGAACCGAGCAGAAGACAACTGCGATCCAAATTGTCAAGGTGGAAAGAATTTCAGAGGTCGGGGCGCCACCCCGCGAGGGTAAGCCCAGCATGGCGGAGACCAGGAAGTGTCCGTAATGTACTTCCACCGGTATCCGGCCCAACCTGAAACGGAGCATTGGGCGAAGCTAACCTAAAAGCAGGGCAACCTGCAGAAGCAGAGGCGGTGGGTTATGTTGCCGTCGATGGCCGACTTGCCAACCGAGCCAAGGGGCGGCATTTCCCTGACACCCGGGGGGGGATTTCTCCTCGAGGCGGCCGGTAGCGCGACCATCTTCATTCCGGAAATGCTGAGCGAAGAGCATCGGATGATGAAGGAGACCGCCGATGGATTCATGCGGCGTGAAGTCGAGCCGCGGATCGCGGAGATCGAATCGAAGAAACCGGGATTGATGCCCGAGCTGCTGCGCAAAGCGGGGGAGCTTGGATTGCTCGGCCACGACGTTCCGGTGCGCTATGGCGGCCTTGGGGGCGATCTCACCAGCTCGGGCTTGATCACCGAGGCGATGAGCCCAGTGGGTTCTTTCGCGGTGAGCTTCGGAGCGCACGTCGGAATCGGAACGATGCCCGTGGTGCTGTTTGGCAATCCCGAGCAGCAGGCCCGTTATCTTCCCAAGCTCGCCTCCGGAGAGATGTTGGGCGCCTACGCCCTCACCGAGCCCGAGGCCGGGTCCGATGCGCTCGCCGCGAAGAGTACCGCGGTCCTCTCATCTGATGGCAAAAATTGGAGACTGAGCGGGCAAAAGCAGTTCATCACCAACGCTGGGTTCGCGGACCTGTTCACCATTTTCGCCAAGGTGAATGGCGAACAATTCACCGCGTTCTTGGTCGAGCGCACATCGCCCGGCCTCACCGTCGGCCCCGAAGAGCACAAGCTCGGCATCCGCGGCAGCTCCACCTGCCCGCTGTTCCTCGAGGAGTGCATCGTTCCCGCCGGCAACGTGCTCGGGGCGATCGGCAAGGGGCACAAGATCGCTTTTAATATTTTGAACATCGGCCGATGGAAGCTTGGCGCCGCGGCGGTGGGGGGCGCCAAGTACTGCCTCGAGCTCGGCATCCGCTATGCTCGAGAGCGCAAGCAGTTCGGAAAGCCAATTTCCGAGTTCGATCTGATCCGAAAGAAGATTGGAGAGATCGCGCTCCAGACCTTCCTCTCGGAATCGATGGCTTTTCGCACCTCGGGACTCCTGAGCGAGCGGGTCAAGGCAATCGATCTGAGCTCGCCCAGCGCGCAACAACAACAAGTGGACGCGATCGAGGAACACTCGATCGAAGCCTCGATCATCAAGGTTTTCGGATCGGAAATGCTTTACGCGTGCGCCGACGAGACGCTGCAGCTGTTTGGCGGAGCTGGATACATCACCGACTACCCGATCGAGCGAATCAGCCGGGATGCGCGGATCAACCGGATCTTCGAGGGCACGAACGAGATCAACCGGCTGCTGGTGCCCACCACCTTGTTCAAACGGGCCCTGCAAGGCAGGCTGGGGTTGATGGAGCTGGTGGAAAAGGTTCAGCTGGAGATCGCCGATCCTGCGAAGATCGACCGTCGAGTGCCGGAAGGGCCGTTGGGAAGCGAGCGACAGAAGTGCGATTTCGCCAAGCGCGCCACCGCCTACGCCGCGTCGCTGGGGGTGCAGAAGTATGTCAGCAAGATCGCCGAAAAGCAGGAGCTGCTCGGGGTACTCGCGGATTGCATGATTCAGATTTACGCAATGGACTCGGCGATTTCGCGCACCCTGCAGCTGATCCGGCAGAAGGGCGAAGCCGCGTGCCAGATCCCGCTCGCCATGACCGAACTGTTCTGCGCCCAGGCGCACGAAAAGGTATTTGATCTGGTCCGCGAGATGTTGATGTGGATGTCCCAGACCGACGAATGGACCCGCGAGGTTCGCGACATCAACAGCTATTACTCGCTCACTCGAGTGAATACTTTTTCGTTGAGAAGAAAAATCGCCCGGCATGTGATCGAGGCCGGCGGTTACGCCCTTTGACGATGCGCCTGATTGGTCCCTACCCGCTGAAGAATCCCTACCTGCTCGCCCCGATGGCCGGCGTCAGCGAGATGCCTTTTCGCGTGCTCGCCTTGGAGATGGGCGCGGCGCTCTGCCCCACCGAGCTGGTCAGCGCGCAAGGGTTGATGCGCGCCAACTCCCGAACGCTGCGCTATTTGCGTCACGATTCACGGGTCGAGCATCCCTACTCGCTCCAAATTTTCGGCGGGGAGCCGGAGGTGATGGCTCAGGCAGCGTTGATCGGCCAGCAGTGGGGGGCACAGATCATCGACATCAACATGGGTTGTCCGGTGAAGAAAGTGACCAAGAGCGGCGCCGGCTCCGCCCTGCTGTGCGATCCCATTCGCGCTGGACAAATCGTCCGCGCGATCCGACAAGCCACCGGTCTGCCGGTAACTGCAAAGATCCGTTCCGGTTGGGACCACAGCAGTCGCAACTACCTGGACGTCGCCGGAGAGTTGCAAGCCGCCGGATGCGCCGCGCTTGCGGTTCACCCTCGCACTCGAACCCAGGGATACGCAGGATCCGCGGACTGGCAGGTGATTGCCGATCTCAAGCGGCGGCTCCGTTGGATGCCGATCATCGGGAACGGGGACGTCAGAACGCCACCAGACGCGCGTCGGATGCAGGAGACGACCGGCTGCGATTTCGTGATGATCGGCCGCGCTGCGTTGGGCAATCCCTGGATCTTCCGGCAACTGCAGGGGGGCGCACCGCCAAGTTGCGAGGAGCGGTGCGCAACCGTACTGCGCCACTTTGACGATCATCTGAAATTCGTCGGCGATGAGCTCGCGACGGTTCGCTCTTTTCGAAAGCATTTGGCATGGTACGCGCACGGCCTGCGCGAAGCCTCGGCGTTTCGCGCGGCGGTCAATCGGCTCGAGCTCGCCGAAGAAGTGCGAAGTGCAGTTCGTGCCTTTCTTTCACGAGCAGAGCCGGATCACCTCGCACGCGAAGAGCAGCTCGTCGATTACCGCGCCGCGCTCGGCTGATTCGTCGATTGACACTCAACACGACGCCCAATACCATCCTCGATGAAGGGAGGGCCCATGGCTGCTGCGAAGAAGCGAAGGAAGAAGCCTGCAAAACGTAAGACCGCCAGGAAGACGACCAGGCGGAGAAAAAAGAGATAGCATTCGTTTCGACTCGCGGTACCCTTGAACGGCTCGACTGATGGTCGAGCCGTTTGCGTTTGAACTGCCCCTGCGCAGTGGTCATGAGTCTTCCCGTCAAGCCCCCGATCGATCCGATGTTGGCGGCGCTAGCGGATCAAATTCCTGCAGGACCGGGTTGGCGCTATGAACCGAAGTGGGATGGATTTCGCGCAATCGTCTTTCGCGAGGGTGAGCGGGTGGATCTTGCGAGTCGGAAGGGGCAACCGCTGGAGCGATATTTTCCCGAGCTGTTGACGGTGCTGCGCGATCGGTTGCCAGAGCGCTGCGTCGTGGACGGGGAGATCGTGATCGTCGGCGACCGAGGCTTGGACTTCGATTCGCTGTTGCTGCGGATCCATCCGGCCGCATCCCGAATTCAGTTGCTGGCGGCTCAGAGTCCGTCGAGTTTTGTCGCCTTCGATCTTTTGGCGCTGGGGGACGAGGATCTTCGCCCCTTGCCCTTCGACAGGCGGCGAGAGAAGTTGGAGCGGTCCCTTCACTTCGGACCGCGGTTGATGTTGGCGCCGCAGACTTCCGAGCTCGAGCTCGCCCGAGAATGGTTTGACCGCTTTGAGGGGGCGGGACTGGACGGCATCGTCGCCAAGCGGGCCGAGCTTCCGTATTTGCCGGGGAAGAGGGTGATGGTGAAGGTCAAACACCAGCGCACTGCGGATTGCGTGGTCGGAGGCTATCGCCTCTCCAAAGCGGGCGATGCGGTGGGCTCGCTGTTGCTCGGCCTCTACGATGACAGCGGAGTTCTTCATCACGTCGGGCACACGTCCTCCTTTGCGGGCAAGCAGCGAAGGGAGATTCTGGAGAAACTCGCTCCGCTCAAAGGAGAAGGCAGCTTCGGCGGAGGACGAACGCCGGGCCAACCGAGTCGATGGAATCAGGGTCGGGACACCGCCTGGGTTGGAGTGGCGCCGAAGTTGGTGTGCGAAGTGGCGTTCGATCATCTCCAAGGTGATCGCTTCCGACACGCCACCCGCTTCCTTCGCTGGAGACCGGACAAGCCACCCCGAGAATGCACCTACGAGCAACTCCGGCCGCCGCGCGCCTTTTCGCTCAGCGCGCTGTTGCGCTCGGCCCACGGTTGAGGATTTTTCGGTGGTGCAACTGTTGGAGTCTTCGCCACCAGCGAGTAACATTTCGGTTCAGCCGTGAGCCCTCAGGCCCCATTTCAGCTTTCGCTCTTCGATCCGCAGCCGTCGCGCGAGAAGTCAGGCCGCCCGCTGCCGTCGCGGCATGAGGCGTTGGTCAAGGCCGAGGCGCTCGCTCGGCGGCTCTCGCGCGATCTCCGGCTGGCGGTTCGTCTCTCGGTAACCGACAACCGCTCGACGATGGTGAGCTTTCGCCGAGTGCGCTCCGCGCTTCAGTTGCGCGTACACCATATGTTTCTCGACGCGCCGGAACCGGTAGTGCAAGCGATTGCCGATTATGCCGGGCGCGGTATCTGCCAAGCAGGTCCGGTGCTCGACCACTACATCCGCGGCCGCCAGCCGTTGATTCGCCAGGAACCCGATGGCCTCTCGCCGCTTAACCCGCGCGGCCGTTACTTCAACCTCCAGGCAATCTTCGATCGGATCAACCAACTTCACTTTCAGGGAAGTATTCGAGCGAAGATTGGTTGGGGCCGGATGCCCACGCAGCGGCGGCGGCGGTCGATCCGCCTCGGCGTCTACGATCACCAGACCCGAGAGATCAGGATTCATCCCGCGCTTGATCGGTCGCAGGTGCCCGCCTATTTCGTGGAGTTCATTGTGTTCCATGAAATGCTTCATCAACTCTTTCCGAGCGCTCACCGGTTGGGCCGTCGGCTGCATCATCCCCGCGCATTTCGGGACCGCGAAAAGGCGTTTCCCTGTTATGCATTGGCATTGCAGTGGGAAAAACAGAACTTGAGGGTTCTGTTGCGCCACTGACCGGACGTATGCGCAGAGCGAAAATTGTCTGTACCCTCGGCCCGAGCAGCCTGAGCCAAGAAATGTTGGAGCGGCTTTTGACCGCCGGCATGGACGTGGCGCGGTTGAACTTTTCTCATGGCTCCCACAAGCAACATGCGGAAACCCTGGAGAAGCTCCGATCGGCCTCGCTCAAGGTGAGGAAGGCGGTGGGCATCCTCGGAGACTTGCAGGGCCCAAAGATCCGAACCGGCAAGCTCGTCAAAGGCAGCGTCGATCTCAAGGAAGGCGCACAGTACACGATCACCACCGATGAGTCGGTGGAAGGTACCGACCAGATCGTCTCCACCACCTACTCTTATCTGGCCCAGGACGTGAAGTCCGGAGACCGCATTCTACTCGATGACGGCTTGCTCGAGCTGCGAGTGGTCAGCAGCGATGGCGAGAGCCGGGTCGTTACCGAAGTGGTCCACGGCGGCGTGCTCAAGAACAACAAGGGGATCAACCTTCCGGGGGTGATGCTGCGAGGTGAAGTTCTCACCCCGAAGGATCGGGCCGACCTGTTGTTCGCGATCAAGTCGGGGATCGACTACGTCGGACTCTCTTTTGTGCGTCAGCCGGCCGACATCGACCAGGCGAAGGAAGCGATGTACGAATCCGGACGAGAGGTGCCGATCATCGCCAAGCTGGAAAAGCCGGAGGCCTTGACCCGCTTGGACGGAATTCTCGAGAAGGCCGACGGGGTGATGGTGGCCCGCGGTGACCTGGGGGTGGAAATTCCTCCCGAGGAAGTGCCGGCGATTCAAAAGCAGATCATCCGGCAGGCCAACAAGCGGGGCATTCCAGTGATCGTTGCGACCCAGATGCTCAATTCGATGATTGACCATCCGCGCCCCACCCGCGCCGAGGCTTCGGATGTCGCGAATGCCATTTTCGACGGCGCGGATGCGCTGATGCTCTCGGGCGAAACCGCATCGGGAAAGTTTCCGATCGAATCGGTGGAGATGATGGAGCGGATCATTTGCTCGGCCGAAAACTCGATCCGGTCAAGTCCGCCGCGATGGAATCCAGAGCCGATTGCCATCCCGGCCTCGTTTCCCGACGTCACTTGCGGCATCGCTTGCCGAGCCGCTCGCGAGGCAGGTGCGTCTCTGATCGTCGCCTTCACGCTCTCCGGCGCGACCGCCCGGCTCCTTTCTCACTACCGTCCCTCGGTCCCGATCATCGCCTTCAGTCCCAACCAGGAAGTCCGGCGACGAATGGCGCTGCTTTGGGGCGTCGTGCCGCGGGTCTTGGAGCCGATTCAAGAGACGGAAGCGATGGTGCGGCGGGTGGAAGAAGAGCTGCTCTCTCGCGGATTTGCCCACAAGGGCGAACGGGTGGTGATCGTGTTTGGGGCTCCAATCGGCCAGCCCGGAAAGATCAACAGCCTCCGACTGCACCAAATCACCGGGTAGCCTTGCCCAGCGCCACCTTCGGGACCTCCGCGTCGACGAAGACCGAGAGCAACTCGGGATCCAGCTGACCAGCGGCTGCTTCCTGCCACAGGATGTCCAGCGCCATCGCGTGCGGCACCGCCTTCTTGTACGGCCGATCCGCGGCCGTGAGCGCGTCGTAGATGTCCGCCACCGCCATCATCTTCGACTGGAGCGGAATCTGATCGCGGGGAATCGCCCGGGGGTAGCCCGTTCCGTTCAATCGTTCGTGGTGCGCGTACGCAATCTCCGGAACGCGGCGAAGAGAACGACTCCAGGGAATGAGCGAGAGAAAGCGGAAGGTATGGGTAACGTGGCTTTCGATTTCGCGGCGTTCAGCAACCGACAGCGAACCGCGGGGGATGGACAAGGCCTCGACTTCTTTGGACAGCAACAGCGGTTGGGTTCGATTTTGCCCGTCTCGGTAGGTAACCCGGCTCAGCTCGGTCAGCCGCTCGAATCCGCCGTCCGGCAAGACAGTGGGTCGGTTGCATCGAAGGATGAACTCGAATGCTTGGTCAAGCTCCTGAAACGAGCTTGCCAATTGGGCGTCCTCCTGCTCGTTCAGAGAAGTCGGCGACCTGCCACCTGGTGAAAGCGCGAGCTGATAGCGGCGACGGTAGCTCGCGAGTTCGAGATCCCGACGCGCAAGGGCGAAACGGGCGCGCACCAACTCCAGCTCCCATGGGTAGAGCTTTTCAGCCTTCACCAAGACGGCCTCGCGGACTCCGACTTTTCCAAAATCGTGGAGCATCGATGCGTAGCGGATCTCCTGCAGATCCTGGGAGCTGAATCGAACCTCCCGATAGCCTGAAGCTCCGGCGCCCTCGAGAGACTGAGCCAGCGTTGTCGTCAGAGCTGCAACCCGGCCGGAGTGCCCAGCGGTACTCGGATCGCGCGATTCGATCGCAGCCACCGAGGCCGAGACAAAGCCTTCGAACAAGCGGCTGATTTCCTCGTAAAGGAGGGCCTTTTCGATCGCCATCGCAGCTTGCCCGCCGATCGCCAACAAGAGCTCCTCGTCCTCGGAGGTGAAGGTTCCCTCCTTCTTGTTGAGGCCCTCGATCACTCCGGTGATCTCCCCCGCCGCATCGCGCATCGGCACGCAGAGGACGCTTCGGGTGTGGTATCCGCTGGTTTGATCGAAGGTGCGATTAAAGCGCTGCTCGCGATAGGCGTCGGGGATGTTGATCACCTCGCCGGTCTTTGCCACCGTGCCCGCGATCCCGCTGCCCAACGGCACGCGAATCTCTTCGGAACCGTGAGCAATTTTGGTCCATAGCTCCTCGCGCTCCCGATCCAGCAGGAAGAGCGAACCGCGATCCGCTTCGATCACCTTGGTAGCCTCGGAGAGGATCCGAGCGAGCAACGAGTCCAGGTCGCGCTCCGCGGCCATTGCCTTGGTCACTTCCAGGACCGAGGTCAGCTTTTGAATCCGATGCGTCAGGGATCGAACGGAAGGGTCCAAGCAGCTCTCGGGTAATCTTACGGTGATAACGATCGCCACGTCCCCCAGCCGAACGAGGAAGTATCCGCGGAGACTGCGAAGCGTTAAAAGAATGAGTCGTGCCTACACGGGTCAAAATTGCTCCATCGATTCTCTCTGCGGATTTCGCTCGGCTTGGCGACGAGGTTCGGGCCGTCGAGGCAGCCGGGGCGGACTATGTGCACCTGGACGTGATGGACGGAAGGTTCGTACCCAATATTACCATCGGGCCGGTCGTGGTGGAGGCGGTGCGGAAGTCCACCCACCTGCCGCTCGATGTGCACTTGATGATTGTTGAGCCCGAGAAATACCTCCAGGATTTTGCCAAGGCGGGCGCCCACTTCTTGACCGTGCACGTTGAGGTCGCCCCTCATTTGCACCGGGTTTTGCAGCAAATCCGGGACTTGGGTGCCCGACCCTCGGTGGTGCTCAACCCCTCGACTCCGCTCTCCTCGATCGAGGACGTGCTCGCGGACGTAGAGATGATTCTTCTGATGAGCGTCAACCCCGGGTTTGGAGGCCAGAGCTTCATTCCGCACACCGTGGATAAGGTTCGCCGGCTTCGAAGGATGTTGGAGAGCAACGGACTGTCCACCGACATCGAAGTGGACGGGGGAATCAATCCTCAGACCGCGCGCCAGGTGGTTGAGGCTGGGGCAAACGTACTGGTTGCGGGAACCGCGGTATTCGGTTCGAAGGATTACCGTTCCGCGATCGCCGCGCTTAGAGGGGGAGCTTGATCCAGACGTTCATGCTCGAGCAGCCATTCCTTTCGCCATAGCCCTCCGCCGTAACCGCACAGCGTCCCGTTCGAAGCGATCACCCGGTGGCAAGGCACAACCACGGCAATCGGGTTTTGCCCGTTGGCGGCCCCCACCGCGCGCACTGCGCTAGGGCTTCCGATTGCCTTGGCGATCTGCAGATAGGAGCGGGTTTGGCCGACCGGAATGGCGCGCAGGGCGCTCCAGACTCGTTGTTGAAATGGCGTCCCTTTCGGCGCGACGGGAATTGTCTCCAATCCCTGCAGCGCTCCAGAGAAGTACGCCCTGAGCTTCTCAACGACCTCAGCGGTGCCGCTCACCTTTCCGAACTCTGCCCCTGGGTAAGATCGCTCGAGCCGCGCGCGCACTTGCGCCGGACTCTCATCGAACTGCAGCGCGCACAATCCACCTTCAGAAAACGCCAGGACCAGGTCCCCTAGGGGGGACTCAAGATCCGATAGCTCGATTTTCGTAGGCTCCGGAAGCATCAACCCGGACCGTAGCAATTCTGAGTCCGGCGCGCTTGCGGTTTTCGCCGCCTGAACGAAGTTACGACGACTGGCTGATTGCTTCCGGATTTCGCACGCCGGCCATTCGCGCCACCTTGGTCATAAAGGTGACGTCGATCGGCTTTACCGCGTAGTCGTCCGCGCCCAGGCTAAAACAGACGTGCCGGGTGTACTGATCTTCGATCGCGGAAAGCATGATCACCTTGATGTCCTTTGTTTCAGGATCCTTCTTCAGTTGCGTCAGCAGGTCGCGACCGTCGATCCGCTGCATCACGTCCAAGATGATCACCGCGGGGCGGTGCTTCTTCGCCAGCTTGAAGACGTTTTCGGAAGAGTTGTCGGTAATCGGCTCGAGGCCGAACGCCTTTGCCTGACGTGCCAGTGCATTCGTAATCTGGGGCTCATCGTCGGCAATCAGAATTTTAATTTTCGCGCGCTTTGCTTTCGACATCGCGAGGCGAAACCTCCGATCCCACAATATCTAATGACATTCATCGCACGCAGCCAAGTACCGGGGGCGCAATTTTCCGGCCAGTGACGCGGCCCTTTGGGTAGGATGGATACCTACTGCAGATCGTCCGGCAAAAGCCGCAGCCGATTTTTCAGCAGCATGATCTGATGTGCGAAGCCCGCCTTCTCCATCAGCATTTGGAATCGTCGCACGTGGTCCATCGTAAACTGTGGGGTAAACCCCGATGCGATCAGTAGCAACTCGGTCCGCTGGTTGAAAACCAGAGGCAGCAGGAACACTGGGGATGATGGCTCCTCTCCAAATTGCTCAAGGGCTTGAAAGTTCTCCGGGGACGGCGGAATCGTTCCCAGGTGGTAGCGCTTGCTCAGAAAGATGGTGTGGAAGATGTTGGGCTCCTTGATCCGAAGCCGTAGCTTCTGGGTCTTCCGTTCGAAGTCCGCCGGACCTTCCGCCGCAATCCGCTCGAAACACTCGGCGCGCAGCACGAAGATGCCGCGCTTTTGGAAGTAGGGCCTGCTGAATCTGAGAATCAAGCTGATGATTTGCGCGCTGCTTTCAACCGATTGCAGATCGTAGACCACCTGGGAGAGCGTCATCGGGCGGTCCGGAAACGCGTCCGGGAGTCCGCGCGGCACCTCCACGCCATTCGAGGAAGAAGAGGGAACGAATTCCGCGTGGTTCACCCTTTGCGAGCGGGTCAACTCAAGTTCGTGACTGACCGTGCTATCTGAAATCTCCGGCCGACTGCGCGCGTCCGCGCCATCCGAGTGCACCTGGATGTACCGGCGTGGGGGAGCAATCTGATAGTACCGCTCGAGCGCCCGATGAATCAGCACCTCGGGCGCGACGTACGGCCGAACCAACAAGCCGCTCTTGAACGCCACGTCGTCGACCACCTTGACGTTGGTCGGGTCAACCAGCGCCAGATCCAAGCGTCGTTTGTCACGGCGAAAAGGCATCACCTTGTGACGATCGGCCAGTTCCCGGGGCAAGGTTTCGATCACCGAGCTGGGAATATCCTCCAGATCCTTCGGCTCGGCCGCTGGCATGTTGCACTGCTTGCTGAGAAAGCTGGTAAGAAATTCCTCGGTCACAAAGCCGTGCTCCACCAGGTTGGTGCCGAGCTTCCCGCCGTAGATCAGTTGCGCGTTGAGCGCCTCCTCCAGTTGCTGTCGGGTGAGTATTCCAGCTTCAAGAAGCATCTCGCCAATGCGGAGTTTCTTACCCATTCAGCTCAGTCTAGCTGGGCGATGAGGGCGATCAACGTGGCGCTCGCCCACTTGCACCTACGCTAAGAGGCAGTGTCGGAGACAACTATTCCTTCTCGCCATCGAGGCGCACTTCTTTGTCGTCATTGCCCTTGGGGGTAGTGGTCCGGTCATCCTCGAACGTCCACTTCCAGCTCACGGTTTTCCCCGGCTTCAAGGTCACCACCTCTTCGTGCTCATCCCTTCGGTTCACGATCTTGATGGTGTGTTCGCCTGGCGCGAGCTTCAGGGTGTGCACGCTCGCTCCGGTCCCTTTCTTCTTCCCGTCCACGTAGACGACGGCAGCCGGGGGTTTGACCTCAATCTTCAGCTGGCTCGTCTTGAGATTGCCCTTGGGCGCGCCGGCGAGCACCAGCACCAAAGCCATTCCTAATCCAGTCATGCATAGATTGTACGCCGCTTCCGTCAGGGAGACGAGCGCTCGCCGGTCTCAAGAATCCGTTGACCGGTTTGGCCTTTCGCGGCAAGAGGAAACGCCAGAGGACGCTAAGCCGGCGACGAGGATATTGGATGCAGACCGATGCAGGAATGGTGATGGTCGTTGAGGACGATGAAGATATCCGCATCTCCCTCAAAGAACTCCTGGAGGACGACGGCTACCACGTTCTGCTCGCAGCCAACGGCCGTGAGGCCCTGGACCATCTCGAACAGGGGACCAAGCCGTGCCTGATATTCCTCGATTTGATGATGCCGGTCATGGATGGTTGGCAATTTCGGCGGGAGCAGCAGAAGAATGAGTCTTTCAAGAAAATCCCAGTGGCGGTGATTACTGCCGCCGGCGAAGCTGCCGCGGCATCCGTTCAGGCCCAAAAAGTCATTCTCAAGCCGCTCGATATCGACGACGTGCTGGCCGCGGTCCGCAAGTATTGCTCAGATCCGCGCGCTGGGCTCACCGAGCGGAATCGCTAGCGCCGCTTCGGGCCCGCTTTTCTTGAGGCAGCAGCGCAGCCCAGAGAAATTCGTGCACCGGAATGCTCACCTTGGCGGCGCCGCCAATCCGAATCACCGCTCCGGTTTGTTCTCCCAACTCCGAGCGCCGGTTGGCCATCAGATCGCGCTGCATCGAGGCGGTCGCGCCGGCCGGGAGCGCATCCACGCGTTTGAGACCACGATTGTACGCTCCATCCCTGAGCTGGACCCCCACGGCCTTGGCGACGTCCGCGATTTCCAACATCGCCGCCGTCAGCAAGCGACGTGTCTCCGGAATCGTACGCAGTACATCAATCGTTTCTCGCGCCACCGCCCCAACGCTTCCCAAGGGCTCGACGAACAGCAACTTCTCCCACAGATCCCCCCGGATGTTTTCAGAAAGGGTCACCGTGACTTTTCCCTTTTTGAGCACCTCGGCTAGCGAGCGCAACCGAGGACTGACTCCACCGTTTAGCTCACCCAAGGTCAGCTCGGGCGGGCGACCTCGATAGGCGATCTGCGCCGGCGCCTCGAGCGTACTGATCACGTGACAAATCCCACCTACGACCGGCAAGTCACCGACCGCGGCACGCAGTTGGTCCGCTGCCTCAACTCCATTTTGAACCGGGACGAGTACCGTGTTTTCGCCAATCAGCGGTTTGAGCGAGGGTGCAAGGTCCCGGACCTGCCACGACTTCACCGCCACCAGCACCAGATCAGCGACCCCAAGCGCTTGAGGTGAATCCGAGGCGGGCAAAGGCCCAGTCGAGAATTCTCCGTCCGGGGCGCTGATTCGGATTCCCCGCCCGGTGATCGCTCGAAGCGCATCGCCGCGGGCAAGGAACGACACCGGTTCCCCACTTCGAGCGAGCAGCGCGCCAATTAGCCCGCCCACTGCACCCGGTCCAATCACGGTCGTTTTCATCGCCCACGGTAATAATCGCCAACTCGGCGGTGCGCGACGTTGTGCACCCTTGACCTAAACGAGCAACCTCCTATCTTCCGCCCTCGCTTTCGTTCGATCGGAGACTGGGATGAACCGCAAGCTGGGATATTGCCTTTGCGCGCTGTCGTTAGCCTCTCACCCTGTTCAAGCTGAAGAGCGCTCCACCGATGCCTATCTGGACAAGACTCGAAGCCGGTGGGAGCAGGTATCGCGGCAAATCTGGGACTACGCCGAAACCGCCCTCCAAGAATCCCGCTCATCGGAGCTGCTCGCGGATCTGCTCGGCAAGGAGGGTTTCAAGGTTCAGCGCGGGGTTGGACTCCCGACTGCGTTCGTCGCCAGCGCCGGGTCGGGCTCGCCGGTCGTGGCGATCCTCGCCGAGTATGACGCACTGCCTGAGCTGTCTCAAAAGCCGGGTGAAACGCACAAGTCGCCCCTCGCCAAGGGTGCGCCTGGTCATGGCTGTGGGCATAACCTACTCGGCACCGCGGCCGTTGCGGCGGCGGTTGCTGCCAATCGGACGCGATTGGACAAGAGGCTCCCCGGCACGATCCAGCTGATCGGGACTCCAGCGGAGGAGATGCTGGTGGGGAAGACCTTCATGCTCCAGGCGGGCGCCTTCCGCAGCACCGATGTTGTTCTCTCTTGGCACCCGTCCGACGACAACCTGATCGCGGTTGGCAAGCGCTTGGCGCTCAGTGCTTCCGATGTTGAGTTCTTTGGCAAGACGGCCCACGCGGCAGCTTCGCCATGGCTTGGGCGCAGCGCGCTCGATGCGATGGAGCTGTTCGAGCACGCGATGTCACTGATGCGCGAGCACATCCATCCCACGGGGCGAATCCACCGGGTAATCAAAAACGGCGGAGCGGTTGCCAACGTCATCCCCGACTATTCGAAGGTCCAGGTCTGGCTACGCGACTCAACCGGTTCTGCCGTCGAGGAGATGATCGAGCGGATGCGAAAGGCGGCAGAGGGTGCGGCGATGGCCACCGAAACCAAGGCGAAGGTGACGGTCCTGGCGTCGGTGCGTGACCCGATCAGCAACGAAGTGCTGGGCCGGGTGATGCAAAAGGAATTCGAACGGGTGGGTCCTCCGACTTGGGAGGATCGCGACCTCGCCTTCGCCAAAAATTTGCAAAAGGAAGTGGGCCTCGAGCCCCGCGGGCTGAGCTCGGAACTGGTTCCCTATGGGCCAGGTCACGGCAGCACCGCGTCCTCGGACATTGGCGAGGTCAGTGCCTCGGCGCCCCTCGCGGAGCTGTACGTCGCAACCCGTCCGATCGGGACCGCCGCGCACCATTGGGCGCAGACCAGCTGTGCGGCGCACCCTGTGGGATTGAAGGGGATGCTGACAGCAGAGAAGGTGCTCGCTGGTTCGATTGTCGATCTACTCGCCGACGGTGCGACGGTAGCCGCCGCCAAGGCGGAATTCGCCAAAAGCACGAAGGGCAAAGCCTGGGTTAGCCCACTGCCTCCCGACGCGAAGCCGGTCATCTTCTAGTTGGGAGCGAGCCAGCCCAGCGAACAAGCTCTCGAAGCGTCCGATGTAGTTGGAGTCGTACTCTAAGTTCTTTGCCCGTTCGGGGCGGTTGGCGTATGTGTTGGATCAATGCCCCGCCCCACGCCTCTGGCATTCGACTTAGTGGACTACCCGGAGCCGCATCTAGAACGAACTCGGCTGCTGCTTCGCGCCCACCCGGAGGTGCGCTCGCTCTTCGGACCGATTCCCTTCACCGCATGGTTTGTGGTCGGCATTGTCGGTCTCCAGATCGCGGTCGCCTTCGCGCTCAGACACGGGCCCTGGTGGGCAATTATCGCGACCGCGTATTTGCTCGGAGCCTTCGCCGATCATGCGCTCTGGACGCTGATCCACGATTGTACCCACAACCTGGTGTTTCGACGGCCGCGCGACAATGCGCTGCTGCAGATGCTTGCCAATCTTCCGATCGTTTTTCCCGCCGCGATTTCGTTCCGCAAGTACCACCTACTGCACCATCGGTTTCAAGGCGACCTCGAGCTGGACGCGGACCTGGCGAGCCCGACCGAAGCCCGGCTGGTGGGGAACTCGGCGTGGCGCAAGGCGCTTTGGCTGCTGACCTTCTTTGTTTGGCAGGCGGCGCGGGTGCCGCGCCTGAAGAGAATACAGCTGTGGGACGGCTGGTACGTCGCCAACCTTGCGATCCAGGTGGCGTTCGTGTTGGCGCTATGGGCGCTCGCGGGCGGATGGGCGGTGCTCTATATGACGCTCTCCAGCATCTTTGCGATTGGCCTGCATCCCGTCGGTGCGCGTTGGATCCAAGAGCACTATCTGACCTACCCCAATCAAGAGACATTCTCGTACTACGGCCCGCTGAATCTGGTTTCGTTCAATGTCGGCTACCACAATGAGCATCATGATCTGATGATGGTGGCCTGGTCGCGGCTGCCCAAGCTTCGTAGCGCGGCGCCTGAGTTCTATGCTCCGCTACACGCTCATCGCTCCTGGACCGCCCTTTTGCTTCGGTTCATCTTCGATCCTTGCCTAAGCCTGTACAGTCGGCGGGTGCGGGACGACGCTCAACTTGCCGCTTCCGATCGGGCGGACCGCGAGTTCAGCGAGTCAGTCACCACCCGGGCGGTGGCGGACGCAAGGGTGGCATAAGAGCGACTGCTTCCGGCTGCACTCTAGTGAGTCTTCGGGTGCAAGTCGTCGGTCCAGAACACTTCTTCTGGATTCTCGATCGGCTCGATGTCCAGATTCACAACCACCGGTTCCTGCCCGCTGCGGATGATCACGCACTCCAGCGGATCGTTTTTGCGGGCATTGATCTCCTGGTGAGGGACATACGGAGGAACGTAAATGAAGTCGCCCGGCTCGGCCTCGGCGGTGAACTCCAGCCGCTCTCCCCAGCGCATGCGCGCTTTGCCGCGCAGCACGTAGATGACGCTCTCCACTGGGCCATGGTGGTGGGGGCCTGTTTTGGCATTGGGGTGGATGGTCACCGTGCCGGCCCAGATTTTTTCCGCGCCCACTCGGGCGAAGGTGATTGCCGCTGCGCGCGACATGCCCGGCGTCTGAGGCGTATTGATGTCCAATTCGTTGGCATGCACCACCCGTACTCCACCCAGCCGCCAATCACCTGTATTTGGAGGGTTGCTCATCGGCGTTCCAATGCACTCAGAATGACTGCCGGTCACAGTTTGAGTTGCGGGCCAACCCGGCCGCGGGAAGACTACAGCTGGAGGTGACAAATGTCACACTTGCGCCCGCTCGGTGTTTTGGTCGCTTCAGCAGGTTTATTAGCGTCTTTCGGATGTGCTCATCGGCCTGAGGTCTATCCCAATAACCAATTCGTTATGGATACCCAGAGGGAGCGTATCGAGGCTCGCATCGATCCAAACGGGATCAGTGGACCGATGATTGAGATCGCGCGCGAGGGAGACGACGCATTGAAGGGAGTCGCATTCAATCAACCTGTCTTCATCCATTGGGCCAAGGATCGAGCGAGCGGGCTGGTCGCGAACCGGCCGGTTGAGCTCACCGTGGAACGCAATGCTTCGGATCTGCGAGCGCGAGGACTTTACACCGGCTCGCCGGTCGACTTTACCGTTTCACCGGATGCGATCTCCGGGATCGTTCGTGGCTGCAGCTACTGGCTCAAGGGTTCGCAGTCGGCCTTTCAGGGCTTCAGGCAGTGCGGGCTGAGGACTGCGCAGGAGCCGACCACCGTCAACCTGCCGCAGACCCTTCAGGCCAAACCCGACACCGAGAAGATGGCGATTCTGGCTTTCCTGCTCGCGCAGTAACCCCGAAAAGCGAGTCACCACAAGCGGCGGGTAGCGATTCGCTCCGAGGCGCCGCTTTTCGTTCACATGTTTCGCGCTCTGTGCTTAACAGCCCTCGAATCCGAGGGGGGAATTTGCCATGAAGAAGAAAGTCCTCGAGCTCACCCAGAAATTTCGTAACGGGACGATCAACCGACGAACTTTCATTCAAAAAGTCGTCTTGGCCGCAGGTGGAGTCGCCGCTGCCGGCGAAGCCTTGAGGAAGTTGGGTTTCGATCCCGGGCTGATTCGCGAAGCCCGTGCCAGCGAATGTGAGATCGTAACCGAGGACCTCACCTATCCCAGTGGAAACGAGACCGTGAACGCCTACTTGGCCAGGCCAGCGCAAGATGGGCCATTCGCCACGATGATTGTCATTCACGAGATCTACGGCCTATCAGAATTTACCAAGGCCGTTGCTCGCCTGTTTGCGTGTAACGGATATCTGGCGCTCGCTCCAGAGCTGCCGGAATGCTGTGGGGGTTTGCTCCCGGACGGCAAGCATGCTCAGTGGATGCTAGACACCCTGAAGACCGGCGTCGCCAGGGTCCCGGACGACGAGCAAGTGAAGCTCCAGGATGGCTTCAATTACCTGACCGGGCGAGCGGATGTGGATCCCAGCCATATTGGATCAGTGGGCTTTTGCTGGGGGGGCGCGCGCTCATTTACCTTCGCAACGCGAAACCCAGACTTATGGGCCGCGGTGGTCTTCTACGGCAGCACTCCACCATTCGATGACCTCGACAATATCCGGGCGCCAGTACTGGGACTCTACGGGAGCCTGGACAATACTTCGCCGACCAGCATTACCGGACGAGCCGCCGAAACCGCGCGCGAGATGCGAGCGCGCAACAAGGTCTTCGAGTGGGAGGTCTACGCACTTGCGGCTCACGGTTTCTTCAGAGGCGATCCGCCTCCGGGCAGGCGGATCGCCGACACTCGGCCGGCGCTGATTGCCAAGGATTTGATGTTCGATTTTCTGCAGCGCTATTACGAGCGTGCTTAAGCGCTCCGGCGCCTCGGAAGGATTACTTCCCAACTGGGCGGGACGGATGACTGGGAAAACAGGCGGAGCCTTTACCGTCCGGACCGGTTCGACAGGTGCCGCTGATCTCGCGCCCGTTGTGAGTGAAGCTGCAGGTGGCGCCATCCTGAAGTCCATTGCAGGCCTGTAGCGCCTCCGGGGGCGGTCCATGATGTCCGTGGTGCGGGCCGCTCGGAAGACACGCGGCCGCTTCACCCTGCGGACCGGTGCGACAGGTGCCACTGACCTCGTGATTGTGGTGAGTGAAACTGCACGGCGCGCCGTCTTGAAGCCCACTGCAGGCCTGAACGGCTTCAGGCGGCGGCGATGGGTGTTTCGCCCCTTCTTCCGCGTTCGCGTACTGCGCGCCTAGAAGGCCCAGAGCTACGAGCCCGCAAACTAACAACAACCCTCTCTTCACCATTGTCTTCTCCTGTCACATGGCTGGGAGTCATTCCCGCGCGTTAGCAGGACCGATGGACCCCGACTTTCGTTAGGGGGTGAGCGCCACTCGACGAAACTCTCGGCACTAGCGCGACGGATGACGATGTTCCATCCCTGGATGGGGGGGAGGCGGGGGACGCCGGGCCAAAATTTCATCGAATTTTTTTGCTTGGCTTTCAGTGAGAATAGCCCGCATCTCGCGTTCCATCTCCACCTCTGCTGCGCGCACTCGTGGAAAGGTTTCCTTGATCGCTGCCTCGACGGCTGCGCGCTGCTTCTCGAGGATTGCATTTGCCTTCACCTTTTGCTCCGGCGTCAGGCCCAGCTCGCCGAAGTGAACAGGTAACCACCCGTGATGGGGATGGCCTCGCATCGGGTCGTGGCGCAGCCAGGCGAAGATCCCGGCGCCTGCGGCCGCACCGCAGAGAAAGACCCCCAAGACGATCAGGGCCGACCACAAGTGGAGACGCCGGGTCGAAGTGTCATCTGCCATCAAGCTCTCCCAATGTTTGAATCACGTCGACGTTTGTGGGCACCTCGCCCGACCGCGCCCAGGTCGAGACCAGCGCGACCACGTTATCGCCCCGAGTCGATCCGCTCTCCGAGATTTGCATCTTGTCGGCTCTCAGTCTGGGCAGCCATACGGCGAGGGCGATGAGCGCGGCGGCCGCCAACCCGAGCCGACCCCAGCGCAGAAATTCGAGAAGCAGCTGCGCGGGGCCTGTGGCGGCCCTGGCGCCTTGCAGCACCTGGTGCACCATCCGCTCGAAGCGCTCGGGATCGCGCTTCGGATCAAGGGGGGAAAAGTCGATCCTATCATGAGTCATGACGGGCCTCCTCTTGAGAGTCATTGGCGAGGGCGGCTCGCAGTAGATGACGCGCAACGAAAAGCGTTTGCCGGGAGGTGACCTCGGAGAAATCGAGCGCAGTGGCGATCTCTCGATGGGTCCAGCCCTCCAAGTCGTGGAGCAGCACCACCTCCCGCTGGACAAGCGTGAGTTGCTCAAGAGCCGCAATTAGCTGCTGGCGCAGATCCAGTTGTGCTGCAACGGGCTCGACCGTTGCGCCGTGCTGGGGCCCATCGATGAGGCGCGCCTGGACTTTCCGTTGGTTCAGCTGGTTGATTGCCCGGTGACGCACGCTTTGCAGCAACCACGAGGCAAAATGCTCCGGATTTCGACACTGATCGAGCCGCTGTAGAGAAACCATCAACGCCTCCTGGGCAAGATCTTCCGCATCGGTGGGACTGCGCAAGAACGCTAGCGCCACAGCGAAGGCAGGCCGAAGATAGCGGCGCACCAGCGCTTCGAGCGCTCTCGCGTCGCCACTCCTCGCGCGCGAGATCAGGACCCTGTCCGACTCCTCTGCCATTCCTGGCCCTCAAACAGACCGGCGAGCAGCCTACATCGTTAGGAGGCTTCCTGATTGAGGTGCCGACGTTTCAGCTGCAGACTTCGGCCTGGTGCATTGACCGATATGTCGCCGGCTCCTATGGTTTGCGCCTCAACGTGGCTACGGAGCAGACGATGGCACAGGAACGTAAAGCGACCCTCCACCGGTGGGAATCGATGCCCAAGGAGCACCTCTCCGAGAAGCTCGAACGCCGGATGATCACAGGCGATCGGATGATGCTGACTCATGTCTATCTCAAGAAGGGCTGCGTCGTTCCGCGCCATCAGCATCACAACGAGCAGATCACCTATGTTCTCGAGGGCGCGCTGCGTTTCACGCTAGGCGCCGATGGGGCACAAAAACTGGACGTTCGCGCGGGCGAAGTGCTGCACATTCCATCAAATCTGCCGCACTCTGCCGAAGCGCTCGAGGACACGCTCGACGTGGACATCTTCGATCCGCCCCGACAGGATTGGCTCGACGGCACCGATACCTACCTGCGCCAAACCTGAGCCCGAATTGGCGATGCTGATTTGCCGCGATCCAGCCCCTGCCCTTCGTCCTTTCGTCACCACACTCTGGGCATCCGAGCAGCAGACTGATTCAGAAGTCCCCGCTTCGGGCCGCGAACTGATGCTGCCAACTGGCCTGATGCACGTGGCCTTTCGTCTCTCCGATTCGGCCTTTCGAGTCCTGGACAATCTGGACGATCTGGCGGGACGGCCGATGGGCCACGCCATCGTCGCCGGTGCTCGGACCACTTTTGTGATCCGCGATCTCTCTCAGCCCGCGCGTTCGGTGGGCGCGCAATTGCAACCTGGCGCCGCCCAGCTCTTGTTTGGCGTTCCGGCCGACGAGCTGGCGGAGCGATACACGCCACTCGGAGATGTTTGTGGTCGCTGGGCAAGGGAAGCTCGGCAGCGGCTGCTCGAAGCAGGCTCGCTGCAGCAGCAGCTCGATACATTGGAATCGCTTCTCGTCGCTAGACTTCCGATGGTCCGCGGCCTCCATCCGGTGGTCGCCTGCGCGCTCGAGCGCTTCGCTGCTTCCACCGAGGTGCGTGAAGTGGTCAGGCAGAGCGGCTACAGCCATCGGCGGTTTATCGCGCTCTTTCGCAGAGCGGTCGAGCGGACCTTCGCGGCTCGCGACGCCTCCTTGGCGGATATCGCCCTGGACGTTGGGTACAGTGATCAGCCTCACTTTACCCGCGAGTTTCGCGCCTTTGCCGGTATCTCACCGCTTCAGTACCGGCTTGCATCTGCGGTCCACGCGAATCATGTTCCGATCCGCATTTCCGGGAATTTCGTCCGAGGCCGGTAGGTCAATTTCATTCAAGACGCCGCGGCCAAAAAACGAGACAAGCCGAGGCCTGGTTCACTCGAAGGGGCTACGAATGAAGATCCACGAATTGTTTGCCTACCTGCATCTCAAGGGTGCGGCGAAGGCGATTGAGTTTTACACTCAGGTGTTTGGAGCCAAGGAGAAGTTTCGTCTCGTCGAACCAAGTGGCCGGATCGGTCACGCCGAGCTCGACTTCGGCGGTAGCACGTTGATGTTGGCGGATGAGTTCCCGGAGTACAACATCAAAGGTCCGCAGACGGCGGGTGCGACGACGGTAACGATTCACATTCACGTGGACAATGCGGACGAAGTGATCCGCCGCGCCGCGGCGGCGGGGGCCGAAGTGGTTTTTGAACCGAAGGACCAGTTCTACGGAGAGCGATCCGGACGGATTCGGGACCCGTTCGGGCACGAGTGGAACATTGGACACCACATCGAAAATGTCTCCTCCGACGAGATGCAGCGGCGTTACACGGCGATGATCAAGGGCAAGTGAACGCCATCTGGCGCGAACGCTACCGAGAGGACTGAGCCAATGAACGACCTTGAGCTTGTTGCCTAAATCCGCGACGTAAGATTCCACCTTGGCATCCTTGTAGAGGCCAATCGATTGGGCGACTTCCTTCGCGGCTTGTTGGCCCATCTGGATTTCTTGCGACTCCGGTACGAGGTTGAGCTGTTGATGGCCGGTTGCAGGATTTCGGACACGAGCGCCAACCAAGAGAATCATCAACGACAGCAAAAGTGCGCGGACCATGCCTCAAGGCTAAGGCCGCTCATCGCGGTCGGCTGGGGGCTACCCCTCCGTTTTGTTGGACGGGTAACTGAGTTCCAGTTTGTGCTGGAATGTCGAACGTAGCAGGTCCCGTTTTTATCCCAGTGGAATCGCGCTCTTCGCGACCGATCGCTGGAGAATTACCCGTTTCAGTCACCGTGAGCGATCGCTTGTCCTCGAGGTGGTTGGAAAG